>Ga0334885_1000506_pt1 | contig 66744 bp, 61 predicted proteins | sample GraSluR1_MG_8_FD_207233 | JGI IMG/M metagenome (GOLD analysis project Ga0334885, IMG submission 207233) | Sludge microbial communities from methane-producing bioreactor in Wageningen University, Netherlands - Granular Sludge_31_05-R1 | ecosystem: Engineered > Bioreactor > Anaerobic >...
TACCTTTAATTTCAGGGTCGTTTTCAACCGATTCTTTGAGCAGGTATCCTAACCCTGCCATTATTGAAATAAATGCTAATGGATTCATTGTGTGATTTTTAGGTATATTCTTAATATTGGCGGTAACTCCAAGATGTGTAGCGTTTGCGCCCTTTGCAAATGCTACGCATCGGCTGTTAGCAAGCCGTTTGGTCTCGTTACGCTTTTTGTAACGAGACAGTATGGCGTTTTTACGTTTTAATTTTTTCAAAGTACAGTATATTAGACAGATAAAGCCCTTAGTAGGTTGCCATAAAGCTACGCTCCTGTTGCAGCAGGGGCGTTTTTTTGTGCCGTCAGGCGCACTTTGCGCCATGCTTTAGGTATTGAAGCTTTTGCGGCTCGCCCAGCTCCTCGTAGATATACTCAAGCTGCTTAGGGCAAAGCCTTTCTCGGGTATTAATGCCCAGCGCCTTTAGGCGTTTGGCCATGGTGTTGGGCGAAACAGCATATAGGTTCGCCAACTCTTTGCGGGTAATCATACACATATCTCCAAAAGCAATTAGGGTTTATGTTACAAAGATAGCCATTATTGCCTTTTTACCTCGTGTTTTAAATACGCAGTTTCTCACAGTTATTCACAGTTTCTCACAGTTATCCACAAAAAACCACCGTAAAGCGCAGTTTCTCACAACCCCCATTTTTTCCTCCCATACTTTTGCTACCCAGGTTTGTTGCCCAAAATTCAATTTTAATTATGACCAAAACTAGAGCCATGAAGCGATAAATGAAACAATCAAGCTACATATCAATAGCCTTTGTGCTAGCCCTCGTTGCAGGGATTTTTGTGTATCTACGCACCAACACAAAGAAGCTGTTCAAAATGGCAGAATTTAGGGTGAAGGGGCTGAAGGTGGGTAAGCCCACGCTTTCAACCATTCCCGTAGATGTTGATATTGAAATTTTCAACCCATCCGATTTTGCCGTTCCGGTAAAAAACTACAAGGTGGAGATTTACAGGCGTGAGGGCAAAAGCCCCGAGCTGCTGTCAAGCTCCAACGTGGCCAGCGTTAACGTGCCGGCCAACGGCTCTGTGCTCAACAAGATAACCTTTAACCTTAGCCTTTTGCAGGTGCTTAAAACGGCAGCCAGCGCAATTAGCTGGGATTGGCAAAAGATAGCCAATGATGTGCAGGGAGAGCTTGCCAACAAGGTGCTTATAAAGGTTTACGCTGATGTTTACAACCAGTTTGTAGAGAGGGAGATTTCACTATAATGAGCAGCACTTTTCCCATACGTATGCTAAACGGTGTTGGTGTTGTGGCCAGCAGGAAGCGCAACATCGACCTAACTAACCGTTTCGATTCCTACTTCCCAAAGCCCGACTACTCCGACCCTTTACTAGTTGTCAATGGTAACAACGAGATGACCATTGACAAGTTTATACCCAAAATGGTTCGAGAGTTTTTGGCCGACACCGAAAAGATTGCCGAGCACCTAAAGCAAGATAACATCGAGAAAACGTGCCGGGCAATTTTCGATTTTGTGTACAACAACATACAATACACGCCCGATAGCCCACACGAAGAGCAGATTAGGCGACCAGCCCGAACATGGGCCGACCGCAAGTCGGGTGTCGATTGCGATTGCTACGCAACGTTTATAAGCTCAATCCTATTCAACCTACGCATACCGCACTTCTTACGTATGGCTGCATATAACCCCGCAAGGGGCTTTCAGCACATCTACGTAATTGTTCCCAAAGACCCCAACAACCTTAAGGGCGGCTACTGGACGATTGACCCAGTGCTAGACCGATTTAATGACGAGAAACGCCCAACGGTTAAGGTGCATGACAAGCTGATGCAGCCCATTGGAGCTTTAAGCGTTGGGGTTAACGGCTTTCCAATTCGCATGCTTAACGGTGGGCTAGACCTTCGCTCACCGTTGGTTTATGGCGAGGTGCTTTATAGCCCAACGCTAGGTACTTGGGGCTTACAAGGCATTGATGGCGGCATTTACATTGAGGGCGATTACAACCGCCGATACGTTGAGCCGCTTAATGGCGTAGGCTTGGGTTGGTTGTCAACAGCCCTAAATGTTGGCAAAGGGGCGGTTAAGGGGGTTAAAAAGGTGGTTGGTAACGTCAAAGCCAAAAAGGCGGCCAAAAAGGCTGTGAAAGCCGAAAACCCCGAGCTCTCCAACAAGGAGGCCAAGGCGCTTGTTGCAGAACGCAAGGCTTTTGCTCAGGAACAGGCGAAAGAGAGCCAACAGATGATGAACCGCATGCAGCAGTCAACCGATGATGCTATAATGGCAGAGTTTGCTGGTGCGCAGGCCGACATTGATGCGAAGCTAAAAACGGTAAACAATTCTACCATTCAAAGCCTCATGCAGCTCAAGAAAGGGCTTGAATCCAAAACCGATGCTGCCAATAAGGCTACAATTCTTTCGCTTCAAACCCTTGATAAGAATACCAAAACAGCCATTAGCGATGTGATGAGCGAGTACGGCAAGGGGCTAAAGGATATGATTGACCAAGGCGCAAGCCTAAAGGATATTGCGGAGAAATCCAAAGAGATTGGCCAAGCTGCGCTGATGAATACGGCAACGCTCAACAGGAAGGATGAAGAGCGAACCAGAGAGCTCATTACCACGGTTGAGAATACGGCTATGCAGCAGCAGCAAGCCATTACCAAGGCTAACAACAGCCAAAAGTACGTGCTTATATCGGTAGGTGCATTGGCCGTTGTGGTGCTAATATTCATGCTAAAAGGCAACAAACAACCAAATATCAACTAACAACTTTTAAACCTTTAGAACACAGATGAGGAAACAACTAAATGGAAACTAACAAAATTGGAAATGAAGCCGTTATGCTAGGCTCGATTGTTGGCGGCAACGTGCTTGGTGCAATTGCCACAAACAAAGTTAAGGCATTAAACGGAAACCTTGGGCGCGTAGCGCTGCTTGTAGCCGGATTGCTACTGGCCGCTAAGTCAAAGTCCGATATACTCAAAGGCGCAAGCATTGGCGTAGCGCTTAGTGGGGTTAGCGGTTTTGTACAGCAATTTATCAAAGGCGTTGCTGGATTCGATGGCATTGAAGGCCTTATGGGCGTGAATGGCAATTACGGTGTTGGCGACATTATACAAGGGCCTGACGGCATGATGTACATGGTGAATGGCCTTGGCGAGCTTGAGGTGCTTGATAGCGATGAGTATTACCTTGAGGGTGATGACGATGAAGAGTATTACCTTGAGGGTAGCGAAGATGTGCAGGCCTTGGCTTCTGTTGATGACAATGTAGCCGTATACGCATAGTAAATAAGTAGAAAACAATTTTTTTTAGATAAGGAGAAAACAAAAATGGCACGTAAAACCACAAACGATTTTATTCCAGTTCTTAGGGATGTTTACTTTAAAGGTGAATACACCCCCCAAAGCCACTACCTAGCAGAGCTAAACCTACTGCAAACCAAAAGGCTTTCAGGCCTTGGTGGCGAACAAATGCTTAACGATGCAAACACCAAGAAGCTGATTGGTATTAGCGACTTCACCGGTACCCAGGTGCCAAGCGATGCGCAGGGTATCATCAATGCCCTTACCGTAGAGTACGGCCAGCATGCTACCGAAAGCAACGCAGCGCTAATCGATTACAGCTCGCTAAAAGCATCGTTCCCCGCTTGGTTGCTTAACTCCGAGCTTGTGCTAAAGAGCAAGTCGGTTGAGCAGTTCCGCATTAGGGTTAGCGAGCTTGTTACTAACGAGAAGCCCCAGGTGGTTGTTTCCGAGTGGAACAAGCAGCTTGAAAGGGCTTTAAAGGTAACCAGCAATCAGGATTTGCAGCTCTTCCTTTCGACCCCCGAAGGAGCTACATTGTCAGAAGGTGTAAACCACTTTGTAAGGGTTAACCTTTACGGAATAAAGTTCGCTCCTCGAAGCATCTAGCATCATCCAAAAAATCAACATGCAATGCCTTTCTAAAACCGAAAGGCATTGCATTTAAACAAATCCAAAAGCCATGTTAAAATATCAGCAAACACAAAGCCGAAACACTACGCTAACCGTAGGTGCAGCAGTAGGAAGCTTGCCCACAACTGGGCAAGTTCAGCTGCAAGTGAACGGCAACAACAACTACAAGAATCTGGTGGGTGTTATGTTGCTAATTTCCGATAGTGCAGGCAATCAGTACACAAAAAAGGCACTGGTAAGCATATCAACCACCAGCGGTATAGTAATACTGCCCGAGCAGCCCTATGCTTGCATCAGACCCAGCTTTGCCGAAAAGCCATCGGACAGGATTATTCCAGTAGAGAACGTTGCAGGCTATGGCCACGATATTCGCTTTCAGGTGTCAATACCCAATAGCGAAGCCGAGCAGAAATCGTTCGATATAACGGCAATATGCTATTTCACTAACAGGTAGGTAAAGCAATGAATCAGCAAGTAAAATTAGGTGTTCGGCAAATCAATAGCAACGAGATATTGAGCCTTAAAGGTATAATGGAAATGTCATTTACCAATAGTGGCCGTGATATGCTGTTGATAGTAAACGGTGTTGCAACCTTGCTGAAAAATGGGGCGCAAATTTCGCTACCGTCAGGCAGTGGGCGTGTTTATGCTAATTCAGAAATTGAGCTTATTGAGCCCGAGCTGAAGCTTATAAATAAAACCCTCTACAAGCATCCAAGCGTAAATGGTGGCGAGTACACGGCAGATAAATCTGTTGTTTACCCACAGGCGTACATTGATAACCTAAACATTATCAACACTAACCCAACCACCATAACAACCGAAAAGGCTAACCGCAACAGCTTTTTGCGGGCCAACCATGCAGGTGAGTTTCCATCAATTCTGGGGCCAGAAAATCCTTTGTACAACATTTGGGTCAACCCGTTGGAGTTTGGCTTAACATCAAACTTTAACCTATATGTACGCTGGAATCACTACAAAAATGGCTACGCAATGCCCATGGCAATGCCAGCCCCTCCTTTGGGTGGCGAGGTGACCTGGGTAAAGGATTGGTTTAGGTCGCTAAACTACGAGAAGTTGGCGTTTCTTAGGAACGAACTTGAGAACACATCGGCTGTGTACGATACCATCATTAAGGTGCTTACGGCCGCCAATGAGGTTGCCGCATTCGATGCGCAAGTAGGTACAAGCATAACGGCCTTAATAGCCTACGCAGCTCAACTTGAAACCGATTTGGGAATAATGAACACAACCATATCAAACCTCGAAACCGAGCTGAATACGGCTATTGTTAACAACAATCAGTGGGATAGTGAGGTAACAACTGTCACTAAGCAATACGTTATTGAGGCCGATGAGCAGGGGCAACCCCAAGAGGTTGAGTACGACCCTAACGCCAACGCATTGCCTATTAATGTTAACATAATGTACACCATTGAGGAGCAGTAGCTATGGGGTTTGGAATTGTAACTAGCAGTAAGGCTCAAGTACAGTACGAGATTTACCTAAATACGGGTAATGGTTACAAGCAGTACAGTAGCAACACCATAACGATAACCAAACCCACAACGCTAGTAGGCTACATTGCCGAAAAGAAAACGCTAAACATCTACATTAACGGCATACTTGCCAACGAGATGTTTTCATTTACCTACAAGCCCAGCCGCGTAGATTTTACCTACACGGGTGATGTAACCAAATACACCAAACCAGTTGTAATTACATTGGAGATTGAGAAATAATGAATAGTCTAGGAATAGCAAGGGTTATTCGCACCAAAGGCGACCCCGCACAACAACAAAGACCCCAAAAAACCACGGCAAGGGCAAAGCAACCCAAGGCGGTAAATAGGATGGGTAAGCGAGCAGGGAGGCAACAGGTAAACAGGCCAATCATGCCCCCCATCACAATCAATATTCACAATAACCTACCTGCATCAACAAGCCCAATGCGCAAACGCAAGCCCGTTGTGGCGAAAGCGACCCCCACAAGGGTTATGGCCAGCAAGCCCGCTGTGAAGAGAACAGCCCCCACAAGGGTTGTGACCAGCAAGCCCGTAGCCCCCAAGCCCGTTGTGGCGAGAACAGCCCCGGCGAGGGTGGTGGCCAGCAAGCCCGTAGCCCCCAAGCCCGTTGTGGCGAGAACAGCCCCGGCGAGGGTGGTGGCCAGCAAGCCCGTAGCCCCCAAGCCCGTTGTGGCGAGAACAGCCCCGGCGAGGGTGGTGGCCAGCAAGCCCGTAGCCCCCAAGCCCATTGTGGCGAGAACAGCCCCGGCAAGGGTGGTGGCCAGCAAGCCCGTTGTGGCGAAAGCGACCCCCACAAGGGTTGTGGCCAGCAAGCCCGTTGTGGCGAAAGCGACCCCCCAAAAAAAGGTGGCCAAAAAACCAACAGCAAAAAGGGTTGGGCAAAAAGTTGCCAGAACAGCCCTAATGCCACTCTCGCTAATCGCCAAGGGAGGAAGCTCAATTGCCAAGGGTGTCAAGAAGAAAAAAGCTAAAAAAGCGGACAAGAAGAGGACGGTAAAGAAACGTTAAAACAATAAGTTATGAACCTTAAAGATGTTTTGCAGGTACTAAAAACCTACCCAACGGTTGATATTGAAACCAAGGATAAGCTTATACGCAAAAATATTAGCACTAGCGAGCTTTCCGAAGCCTTGCTTCGCTCCTACGTTTCCATCTACTCGATCATCACCATCATTCCTAAAAAAATGACCGGGAATGCGCCCATGAAGGTACCCGATGAGGCAATTACCATAAGCCATAAAGACCTTGAAGGCGAAAACGGTTTGAGCGGGGTAGAAACGGGGTTATCCGTAAGTAGCAGAAGCAGCAGCCCCGAGAGCGAGCTGTACAAAATCATGTACGAGAACGCCAAGGAGGAGGCCCGTGAGTATAAGCGCAAGTACGAGGATGCTTTGAACGATAAGCATAAGGCGGAGATAGAGCTTGCCGGAAGTAAGGGTAGTGGCTTGGGCGAGATAGCGCAAGGGTTGGCAGGGTTTGCCCCCATGCTGCTCGGCGCAGGCGCAGGCACAGGTTCACCAGCGCCGCTAGGCGAAGCCCAACCACAGGCACACGTTGCCAAAAAAGCCGATGTGCGGCTGCAGGCCATCGTTAAGCACTACTCAACCCTTAACGAGGAAGAGAAGGATGCGGTGTACAACCTGCTATCAAAGGTTTTTGGCGACCTCGGCAAGATTAACGAGATAGTATCATTGTTGGACTGGTAAAAAATTGTATATGAAAGTTTTTGAAGTAAAAGTTAAGGTTCAAGCACCCGACATAATGAAGGCATCGCTGATGGGTGAGGGTATCCAGAATGTGCTTGCAGAGCTGGGCGCAGATAACCAGCAGTTCCTAATTGAGCTTGCCGATAAGCAGGTAACTAGGAGCTATGCAGGGCAAATTATTAAGGCTATTAATAACCCGGTAATTAAAAAGCTATTTGGAGTATAAACTATGTTACCATTTATGGCTGCTGGTATGGCAAATATGAATTGGGGCAAGGTGGCGAAGTGGGGAGGGTTAATCCTTGTTGCTACTGTCGCATTTTTTGTTATCCGCAAGCAGATAAAGAATTTCAAGGAAAAGAAGCACGCTCAAAACACGAATATCGTAAGTGGCGAATCCGGGGTGGCTAATATTCTCGCCGACAGAGCGAGAACCGCCATGAAGGGGCCAGGAACCAACGAGAAAGCCCTTTACGACATTGCCAACGTGATTGCTAGGGGCGAAACTACATTTGAGAAGGTGGCAAACGCTTTCTTCGCTAAGTTTGGGCGCAACCTGTCTGACGACATCCGAAGCGAACTTAACTCGAAAGAGCTCAAAAAGTTTTACGGCATAATGGGCAGGCCAGTTGAAGGATTGCAAGGGCTTGGCGGCGCCGCATTTTTATACTAATAATAATCCGTCATCATGATAACAATAGAAACCTTTAGGCAAGATATTTTACCGCTAACGCTCAAGCATGAGGGCGGTTATGTAAACGACCCCGCCGATAGGGGAGGTGAAACCTACCGAGGGATTTCTCGCAGGGCCAACCCCGACTGGAAAGGATGGGATTTGCTCCAAAAGCACCTACCCCTTAAGCGTGGCGACATTGTGAATGACCGTGCGCTATGTTCGGCTGTGGCCGAGGTTTATTGGGAAAAATACTTCGAGGCCAACAGCTTTAACCGAGTTAAAAGCCGTTTGGTGGCGCTGCAACTATTCGATTTTGCCGTCCACGGTGGCTACTCGAAAACCAAGCTGCAAACCCTGCTAAACCAAAAGTTTGAGGGAATGCTAAAGGTTGACGGCATTGTAGGTACAAAAACCATTGCAGCCATCAACGCCTGCGAGCCCAACGCGCTATCAAAAGCTATTCTCGATTGGCGCAAGGAGCATTTGCAGGCTATAATTGAGCGTGACCCAACCCAAGCACGTTTTGAGCGTGGCTGGAACAGCAGGCTTGCTTACCTGTCAAGAGTAAAGGAGCAATAAATGATTACTAAAGCGATATTTTTATCAAATATAGTTGGCGAAACCTTGAAGCATGAGGGCGGTTACGCCAATCACCCTGCCGACAAGGGGGGTGAAACCTACCGGGGCATTACCCGCAAGCACAACTCGGAGTGGGCGGGCTGGAAGTACATTGACGAGGTGAAGCGCACTGGTAAGGGCTTGGATGGATTATTGGATTGGGCAAAGGGTAAGGTTAGCAACGCAAAAACCAGCGTAACGAGTGCTTACGATAGCGTTTTTTCGTCCAACAAGGAGAAGTACACTATACCCCCTAACACCCTGTTTCCTGACCTTGAGAGTAGCGTAAAGGATTTGTACTACAACAAGTATTTTGTTGCGAACCAGTTCGATAGAATAAGTAATGTTGAGATAGCTCAAATTCTATTTGATTTTGCTGTGCATGGCGGATATTCACACCTTGGATTGCAGAAGCTAATCAACAAATACTTTCCGGGGCATGGCAAAAATGGTGGCAATGTGGCTGAGGACAATAAGATAGGTTCAGAGACAATAGGCGCGGTGAATGCCATTGGTGCTGCTTTAAAACCTTACCTATTGCAATGGCGACAGGGACACTTACAGCAAATTGTTGAGCGCGACCCAACCCAAAAGGTTTTTGAGGAGGGATGGAAAAAACGCTTAGCTTCATTCGGCCCTATCGAATTTGCCACAAGAAACAAAACATACATTTTTATAGGGTTAGGCCTTGTGGTGGTGGCTATTTTTGCCTACATCTACTTTACCAAAAGCAAGCAGCCAAAAGCAAGCAACCAACAACCAAGCGCAGACCCCAATTTACAGCAAGAGGAGCAAGTAAATGTTTAGCAGAATTTTAACCAATCTGTTTAGCAAGCACAAAACCAAGATACTTATAATCCTTGGCCTTACTGCTGCCATTGTAGTAATTGCAGCAGTTGCCAAAAGTAAAAAGGCGGTACCACAAAACGCAGAAACCAAAACGGAGGTGAACAATGAGTAAAATAAAAGAGATACTAGGCGTTAGCTTAGATAAAACGCTAAACAGCGTAAAAAGCGTTATAACAACCTTTGTGGCCGATAAGGGCTTACAGCAGCAGCTAAATGCCGAGATTGACCGCCAAGCGCACGAAATTAGGCTTAAACAGCTCGATGTGGTTGAAAAGGCGATGCAAGCCGAGGTGGCCGACCGTGCCAACGCAAGGGATATGTACCGCGACACGACCAAAAGCGATGATGTATTCATTCGCCGATTCCCAATGTTTTTAGCCTTTGGGGCATTATTCCTTTCGGCCACCATGCTAATCGCCATGCTATTTGTGCAAGTTCCCGATACCAACAGAGATATTATAAACATTTCGCTGGGTACGCTGCTTGGCGGTTCGCTGGGTGCGGTATTTAATTTCTTTTTCGGAAGCAGTTACGATGATAAGCATAAAAAATAACACTAACCAAAACTAAAGAGGGACTAACCATGTTAAATCGACTCGACAATTTTCTTCAAAGCATTGAGGGTAAGAAAAAAACAACCCGCAAGCGCAAATCAACAGCCAAAAAAACAACCACTAAGCGTAGGCGTACCCTTGGCGGTACGGCCACAGCCAAACGGAAAACCCCAGCTCGCAAGCGCACAACCAGCGCAAGCAACAAGGGTGCAGCCAAGCTAAAGGCAATCACAGCGAAAGCCAAACAAATTCGCAAGGCGCACCCCGGCAAGAAGTGGACAACCTGCATTAGCGAGGCCAGCAAGCAAGTTTAAGGAAGGGGCAAACCAAACGCTGCCGATAACATTTTCTTTAAAGACTTGATGGAAAAATGGTTTCAAAGGCTGTACGGAGCAATGGTGAAAAAGCGTTTCGCAAAGATATGGGCAGCCTTGGGGTTGCCCTTATTACATCCATAATAACAACATTGATTATTCGCAAACTATTTGACAAGTAACAAAATGCAATCAATCTTAACCTACATTGATGGTTTGCTGTGCGAACTTGAGGGCAAAGGCACAAAAGCCTTGAGCGGTGTTAACCTTACGCACGGCTCGCTGTTCAGCGGTGCAGGAGGTTTCGAGTTGGGCGCACACAGAGCGGGTATTCAAACGCTTTGGAGTTGCGAAATTGAACCCCACTGTAGGGCATTACTCAAGGGATATTTCCCTCAAACCAAACAGTACATCAACATAGTTTCAATGAATAACCCCGCTTACGTTGATATTATTAGCGGTGGTTTTCCTTGTCAAGACATTTCAATAGCCAACAATAGAAACAATGACACGAAAACAAAAGGAATTAAAGGCGAAAGGAGCGGCTTATGGCGCGAAATGTTCCGCATCGTCTCGCAAGTCAAGCCCAAGTACGTTATCATCGAAAACAGCCCATTGCTCACCAAAAGAGGGCTCGAATACGTTATACAAGACCTATCCAAAATCGGGTATTGCCTTGAATGGCAAACCCTATCAGCGAGAATGTTTGGATTTCCACACATTAGGCGAAGGTTTTATGCTATTGCCTACCCCGAGCAAATCAGATGCGGAGGTACTCATGAGGTCTTTGCAGAGCTTCAAAAAATATTACCAAAGGAAGCACCAAGACAAAGTATTGTACCAAGGAATTTTGAACGGTTTAACGCCAGCTCAAATTTCAACCATGTACGAATTGATGATGAGTTTTCCGCAAAACTGGACGAAAGGCACCGCCGTACTATCGAAATGATGGGTAATGCCGCAATGCCAGCCATAACAGAATGCTTGTTTAAAGCCATTATTAATCATAACGAAAGGGTAAATAAATGCTAGCTATACTAAAATCAATAGATAACTTCTTTTGCCAAATTGAGGGTAAAACCCAACCCAAAACCCTAACCGGGGCGGGTGAGCAGCCAGAGCCCAGCTTGTCAGCAAACGACAAGCCAAAAACGGCAACACCCAACGCCCAGCAACCAAAAGCTAAGAGCCAAAAGCCAACTGCCAAAACCTTGCCCGAAGTAAACGCAGCCTTTAACGCCAAGCTAAAGGAGTTTGAGGCTAATGGGTACAAACTAAAGAATAGGAACGATTACTTTTCGTGTGGTTATCCAACTACTAGCCTTGTGGAGAGCGGATTAAATGAAGCGCACGAAATAATTATTACCCAGTCGGTGATTAGCAAGGCCATTGGGCTAAAAAAGGGGAAGCAAGACGAGGCGCACAGCCTAACAACCGATGAACTTATTGATTTTCCAAACAAGTTGCATAGCCCCGTAATAGTTATTAATGGCAAAACATCCGATAGCAGGCTGGCTTTTGTTGAGATACTAACGCCCAAAAGAAAGACCCTAGTGGCAATCCATTTCGATTTTAAAGGATATAGGCGGGTTTATACATCAATTGCAAGTATTTACAGCAAAGATAGCAGCGCAGTAGGTTTGCTTTTAAGGCAAGCGGAGGCGAAAAACGAAATTTGGCACGTTGACCCAAAAAAAATAAAAGGTTGGCTTTCAGAGACTGGGCAGCTCCAATTGCTGCCGAGGATAAAAGCCAACCTTTCAGGCACAAATATAAAGCAAAAAAAATCAAAAGTCAAAACTTTGCCCCCTAAAAAACAAACCCTTGGCTCAATACTATACAACCTATTCGTGAGCAAGGAATACAAAGACCAAGGGCTTGACGGATGGCGTGAGGATAAAGAAAAATTTAAGATCGACCTTATAAACGATATAAAAACATTCCTATTTACCGAGTGGGAAAAACCTTGGAAATCAGGGTTAGTATTTGACGATAACGGCAAAATACTGTCGGGGTTTCGCAACATATCGGGTAGGGTTTACAAGAACGAGAGCAACGTAATGTCGCTATCCAGTAAAAGTGGCGATTCGCCTTTTTTTATCACCCTTTCAAAGCTCAATAAGTTGGGCGGTAAAATTATTGACAAGCTTAAAACCGTTTGGGTAATTAGCTACATACCCATTTACAAGGATAAAACCCTTGACGAAGATGCAGCGAATCCCGATTTTATGCTTCCAAAATTTCACCAGGTAATTAACGTTGATTTTGTTGAAGGCATTGAGAAGCCCACCTACAAAACCGTTGAGTTTGAAAAGTTGGAGCTTAACGAGTATGTGGAAAACTTTGTGAACGAACTAAAAAGGCTAAAACGCTTACCCCCGCTACACTACGACCAAAGCGATGCGTGTTTTTACAGGCGCAGCAAAGTGGGTTGGAGCAACGAAAGCATACACCTTGTACCTATCAATAGCTTTAAAAACATTAACGGCTATTACTCTGTCTTATTCCACGAAATTACCCACAGCACGGCAAATCCAAAACGCTGCGGACGGGGTAAATTTAAGAACGATAGCCTTGCCTACGCCAACGAGGAGCTTGTGGCCGAAATGGGCGCAATGATTATCTGCGAGGAGCTGGGCTTACAGTACCAACGCCAAAACTCGTTAACATACCTAAATGGCTGGCTAAAGCAAGCCAAAGGTAGCGATATTGATAGCGCATTAATAGAGGCATATGCCTACGCTTGCGATGCCGCCGATTACTTGTTTGAGGGTATTAACCTCGATAAGCTTGTACCCAAAACGCTTGCTAAAAGGGCTGGGGAACTTGACGAAAACAGCGTGCCAAAAACCAACTTGTCAGCAAATGACAAGCCAAAAACTGCAACACCCGAAAACCAACAGCCAGTAGCCAACAACCAAAAGCCAAAAACCAAAAAACCCAAACAACAAACCCTAACCAACCCCATAGATATATTTATACATAAGGCTGGCAGTGTGTACAGGGGCATACCCGCACCCGAAATTAAAGCCCTACTAGGTGCGTTGGAACGGTTTAAAAAAACCGACGATTGGGAGCGGTATAAAGAGGATGGTATTTTGGATTTGTTGGAGCTTACCGAGAGTGAAGCTAAAACTTTAGGTATTCCCGAAAACTACGATAGCAAAAAACAGCCCAAAACTAGCCTGCTAACCACACAGAACTACTTTGGTGAGTTAAAACTATCATATGTTGGCGAAATGATATTTACTGCTTACGAAAAGTTTGCGAGCAAGAAAGCCAACCTAAAACCAGTTAACACGGGGCAGTTAATGTTGTTTGGGGTAAATGGCGACAATGACCCGCTTTTAAGCCTTAATATCGCCTTTAATAACGACTACCATTTATTCAAAGAAAGTAGGCTAAAAAAAGCGTTTTTAACCGTTGCTAATGCCAGTAAAAACGCAATAACCGAAACGCTTATAAGCAATGGTATTAACGGGGTAGTTGTTGTAACTCCTCAAACGTTGGCACGCAAAATTAAAAAACACAAACTTAGCGACCAAAATATTACCGATTTGCCATTTAAACTCAACTATCCTTTAATGATTTCTCCTTATTTCGATAAGCGAGGGCAAAGAGGAAGTGGTATAAATGTTTTTGTAAGCGATTACAATAACGAGGGTTTGTTAATGGTTGGAGTAAAGCCCGACACCAAGCGCAATAAAATGGTAGTAACAGAAATTGCCACAATTCACGGCAAAAACGACAATCAATTAGTGGGTTATGCCAAAAAAGCAACATATATAAATACAAAAAAAATCAAAGAACTTTTCAGTGACCCAAGCATCAATGGCGAGAAGTTTAAAAAGTTCCTTGACTTTGTAAATGCAAATATAATTCAAAACTTCAACAATCCAACCCCCACACCCAATAATTTAAACGGTGAAAACAAAAATTTGTTCGGTTTACAGCCAATTTCATCAACAAAAAGAAGCAAAACCTACCGTTTACGTGGCGATTTGGGGCAGTTCCTTGGCGAGTACGACCGCAATAGCTACACCATTGTGCTACGCGGCGATAAGGGCGCAGGTAAAACCCGTTTGCTATACCAGCTAATCAATGCTTTTGCTGGCAAGATGCTTAAAGTAGCCTTCCTTTCGCTTGAGATAGCAAAAAACAGCAGCATAACCCAGCGCTACAAAAGTGAGTATATCAGCAAAGCCAACCTAAAGCGCATTGATATTACCGACCAAGCCCCAACCTACGATGACCTAAACGCCATTTGCAAAACGTATGATGTGGTTGCTATAGATAGTTGGACTAAACTAAAAGGTATTAGCCAGCAAGATTTTGACCGACTGCAAAAGGAAAACCCCAATACCATAATTATCTGTATTTTCCAAAGCACTACAGGTAAAATAACCCGTGGCGGCAATATGCCGGAGTACGATGCTGGCACGGTTATACAGGTTAACAAGGGTGGGCTTGCCGAGTGCGAAAAGAACCGCTACGCCCCAACCGATAAAATTTATGATGTATTCACAAAATCATTAGAGCCAACCGAGGAACCAGCAAATGTTTAAAAACATTTTACCCTATTTAATTCCCGCAGCAACTGCCTTTGTAAGCTGGGTATTTGCTTTTTTTTACTACCGCAAGGAGCGTAAAAACGATTTATCGGCCAAGCTATTCAGTCAGCTTGACGACCTTAGCAAGAAGTACATCGAGCTCAACGACAAGTATGTTAAGCTGCACATACAGCTGAGTAAGCTGCAAAGGGAGAATAACGAGCTAAAGGCAGCTATTAATATAATTAAACCAGAGATTAAGCAGCTACAGGAGGGTGGTAACAATGACTAAGCACACCGAAATACCCCTAAGCCTATGGAATGTTGACAACATGCCCGTCGACGGCAAGCTTATTGTACAAAACCTGCAGGAGGCCGAAACCATTGCCTACGATGGCTACTTTTGCTATGTAAAGGATTTAAAAGATTTTATCTTTTTTATTGACAACAACGGAACGCTAGAGCAACGGCGCATCCACTTGGTACAAGACATTACAGCCGAGAGCTACCCCGCATCGCAAATCACCGAAAGCGCAACCAGACGCTTTGTGTCCGACACCGAGAAGGCCGACTGGAACAGCAAAGCCCCCGGAAACCACAGCCACTTTTCGGCAACCAACCTTGCAGGCGGGTTTATGAGCTCAGCCGATAAGGAGAAGCTCGATGGAATTGACGACAACGCCAATAGCTACACCCACCCGGCAACACACCCCGCCAGCATTATTGAACAGGACCCAAACCACCGTTTTGTTTCCGATGCCGAGAAAGCGAGTTGGGATGACAAGCTATCTACGGGCGATTATGGTGTAGGATCCGAAGCATTGCCCCTTGCCCCAAGCAACGACCTTAACAGCGTTACCAAAAGCGGTTCGTATCGCTACAACACCAGCACGCTCAACAGCCCCGATGAGGGCAGCTGGGGTACGGTTATCCACATGGCGTACAGCGCAACCCTTAAAGCGCAGCTGGCGGTGAGGGTCGGCGCAGCTGGCCTTAAATTCAGAAAAACAAATGCCGAGGGCGTTTGGGGCGATTGGATTTGCACTTTTACAACCGACAACCTAAAGCCAGCAACCCAAAGCACCGATGGGCTAATGAGCGCAGCCGACAAGCAAAAGTTCGATAGCATAGAGGCAAATGCCAATAGGTACGTACACCCAGCAACGCACCCGGCAAGCATGATCGAGGAGAGCGCCACAAGGCGTTTTGTGTCCGATATCGAGAAGGCAATCTTTGCCGACAAGTACACCAAGAGCGAAATTAACAACAAGCTATCGGCGCTAATTGAGCAGATGGAGTTTAAAGAGGCCGTTAACACGTTTAACGACCTGCTAACAACCTATCCAAACCCTCTGGTTGGTTGGACGGTCTATATTAAAACCATTGGCCAGCGTTACACTTGGAATGGCACAGAGTGGGTGCAATCATCGGGAGGTGAAATACCTTTGGCCACAACCGATACCGATGGGCTAATGGCAAAAACCGACAAGCAAAAGCTCGATGGCCTGGAAGCCAACGCCAACAAGTACACCCACCCATCAACCCACCCGGCAAGCATTATTGAGGAGAGCACCACAAGACGCTTTGTTTCCGATACCGATAAGGAAAAGTGGAACAGCATGAGCGATGGGCTGCACGACCACGATTTGGCCACAGCTGAAAAAGCGGGCTTTATGGCAGCAGCCGACAAGCAAAAGCTCGATGGCGTGGCCGAAAATGCCAACAGCTACACCCACCCCGATAAACACTCGGCAAGCATTATAGAGGAAACATCCGAAAGGCGTTTTGTTTCCGATGCCGAGAAAACCACTTGGAACGATAAAATAGGTTCAGCCGTACTGTGTACCGATTTTAATGCCATTGCAGCTACTGGCTTTTACTACAACGATTCAACGTTGGCAGTGGGCATACCAGCCCCTACATACTACTTGGTGCAACACTACCAGCGCACAGAGGGTTATGCCGTGCAAATTGCCGAGCGTTACGGCTCAACACAGCTGCTAATGCGCAGGCAAAACAATGGCATCTGGTACGATTGGGTTGAGATATTCCACGCCGGAAACCTAACCGAGGCCACACCCGAAACCAAGGGCTTACTAAGCCCCGCCGACAAGCAAAAGCTTGATGGTGTGGCCGAAAATGCTAATAACTACACCCACCCCGATAAACACCCGGCAAGCATTATTGAGGAAACACCCGAAATGCGCTTTGTTTCCGATGCCGAGAAAACGAGCTGGAATGACAAGTATTCACGAAATGAAGTTGACAATAAGTTTACGGCATTCACCGAAGAGATTGACTGGAAAGAGGCGGTTGACACCTTTGACGAGATTTATACAACCTACCCAACCCCCGAACATGGTTGGACAGTTTACGTGCGCAGCGAAAACAAAAAGTACACCTACAATGGTGATGTATGGGTTAACACCTCAAGCGGTGAAATACCTCTAGCAACGCAGGAACTCAACGGGCTTCTTAGCGCAACCGACAAGGCGAAGTTGGACACCATTGAGGCTAATGCCAACAACTACACCCACCCATCAACCCACCCGGCAAGCATGATCGAGGAGAGCTCCACCAAGCGTTTCGTTACCGATGCCGAGAAAACGAGCTGGAATGGCAAAGCCGAAGCGAGCCATACGCACGGAGTGGCCACAACGTCAGCTGACGGAATGATGAGCGCCACCGATAAGGTTAAGCTAGACGGGGTGGCAGCCAACGCCAACAAGTACACCCACCCATCAACCCACCCGGCAAGCATTATCGTGGAGAGCACCACCAAGCGTTTCGTTACCGATGCCGAGAAAACGAGCTGGAATGGCAAAGCCGAAGCGAGCCATACGCACGGAGTGGCCACAACGTCAGCTAACGGAATGATGAGCGCCACCGATAAGGTTAAGCTAGATAGAATCAATGGCGGTAAGGTTACATTTTCCACAACCGCACCTAGTAATCCAATTTTAGGAGATATTTGGGTACTCCCTTAACTTATGGAAATAATAGCATCAGATATTCGGGTATTTAACGGCAGCCAGTGGTTGTCTGTTGATAATGGTAAGCACAGGATTCATGATGGTCTAAATTGGACAGTATTGAAACCTTCCAACTTCAAGCTCTCCTTGGGTGGAAATGATTTTGCAGCACTACCTTACGCTAATCCAAACATTCCTGTATTTTATCTAACCAGCCAAGCTCATTCTTTAAATTTAACGGTTGTGGCAAATGTAAATTATAGTATATTTGTGAGCTATACTAGCGGAGGAACAGGATGGATATCAGTTCAAAGTAATGGCTACGCTGGTTCTACTAGCATTCCCATTAATGTATCGGGTGGAAGCGAATTTTTTAGAATGGCTACGATTTTTTTTAGGTATGCAACTAAAGATATTGGAGCGGTTACGATTCGACAAGAGGCAGGTGGGCCGATACCAGAGACATGATACATATTTGCTACTACATTAGGTTGTTGGCTTATACACAAGGCTTTGTGCAGTCTTCTCACCCCGACTTACTTATGTGTAGTACAATTGGTTAAATGGTTGCCCGCTTACTCATTATTATACCACGTTTATCACAACATTTATCTCTCAAAACCCCGTTGCCAGAAAACTTCAGCTAGCGTTGATTTGTATTGAATTTGTGGTTCGGCTCATTCTATAGTTGGCCTATAGTGGTTATATATACTTACCTTTTTTCTATCGTGTCACAAGTGCCATTTCACCTAAAAGTTTTGTCAATTCCCATGTGCTGTTAGGTTCCATTGATCTGCAGTTTCACTTGATTCTTACATGTAAATTCCTTATATTTAGAAACTTTATGTAACGACCTATTTAGTGGTGTTTACTCAAGTTGAAGCTAAATTTACCCCGAAAAATAAATACTATGGACAATCCAAAGAAAGGGAAATGCCCAGTAATGCATGGCGCTAATACGGATACCATTAAATCCGTGATGAGCTGGTGGCCCAATTCGCTTAACCTCGACATCTTACATCAGCACGATAAAAAAACCAATCCTTATGGAAAAGGTTTTAAGTATCGTAAGCAATTTAAAAAGCTCGACCTTGAGGCAGTTAAAGATGATCTCAAGAAGCTTATGACCGATAGCCAGGACTGGTGGCCTGCCGACTGGGGACACTACGGTGGCCTTATGATTCGAATGGCCTGGCATAGCGCAGGTACCTACCGAACTGCCGACGGGCGTGGAGGAAGTAATACCGGCAACCAGCGATTTGCTCCGCTCAACAGCTGGCCCGACAATGTGAACCTCGATAAGGCTCGCCGCTTACTTTGGCCAATTAAGAGAAAGTACGGGAATAAGCTATCGTGGGCCGACCTGTTTATCCTTGCGGGTAATATGGCTTACGAATCGATGGGATTCAAAACCTTTGGTTTTGGTGGTGGTCGCCAAGATATTTGGCATCCCGAGAAGGATATATACTGGGGTAGTGAAAAGGAGTGGCTTGCCCCTACCAAGAGCAGATACTCAGATGATAAGAACCGCGAATCGCTCGAAAATCCATTGGCAGCAGTGCAAATGGGGCTTATATACGTTAACCCCGAGGGGGTTGATGGTAACCCCGATCCGCTTCGAACTGCACAGGACGTTCGCATGACCTTTAAGCGAATGGCTATGAACGACGAGGAAACCGTTGCCCTTACCGCCGGCGGCCACACCGTTGGCAAAACCCATGGCAATGGCGATGCGTCGTTGCTTGGGCCCGATCCTGAGAGTGCAGGGTTCGAGGAGCAAGGCTTTGGATGGAGTAACCCCAAGGGTAAGGGTAATGCCGAGGATACAGTTACCAGCGGCCTTGAGGGTGCATGGACTACCACTCCTGATCGATGGAATCACACCTATTTTCATTTGCTGCTCAACTACGAGTGGGAACTCAAGAAAAGTCCTGCTGGAGCGTGGCAGTGGGAGCCCATCAATATCAAGGAGGAGGATAAACCTTTCGATGCGCATGTGCCGGGTGTTCGCCGTAACCCCATGATGACCGATGCTGATATGGCCATGAAGATGGATCCTGAGTATCGCAAGATATCGGAGCGTTTTTATAAGGATCCCGAATACTTTGCCGATGTCTTTGCCCGGGCTTGGTTTAAGCTAACCCATCGCGACCTTGGTCCAAAGAGCCGTTACCTAGGCCCTGATGTGCCCAAGGAGGATCTGATTTGGCAAGATCCAATTCCTGCTGTAGACTACACCCTTTCTAAAGCCGAGATTGAAGATATTAAGAGCAAGCTGCTTGGGTGTGGTTTAACCGCCACTGAGCTAATCAATACGGCTTGGGATAGCGCCAGAACCTTTAGAGGTTCCGATTACCGAGGGGGAGCCAACGGCGCTCGAATTCGTTTGGCACCTCAAAAGGATTGGGTAGGAAACGAACCCGAACGATTGCGAAAAGTTTTGAAAAAACTTGAGGAGCTACAGCAAGCTCTGGGCAAAAAGGTGAGCATTGCCGATCTTATTGTGCTAGGTGGAAGCGCTGCCGTTGAGAAGGCTGCACAGGAGGCTGGTGTTGATATTCAGGTGCCATTCAGTCCGGGTAGGGGCGATGCCACAGCCGAGATGACTGACGCAGAGTCTTTCGATGTGCTTGAACCAATTCACGATGGTTATCGCAACTGGCTCAAGAAGGATTACGCTGTGCAGCCCGAGGAGTTGATGCTCGACAGAACCCAGCTCATGGGCTTAACCGCACCCGAAATGACCGTTCTGGTTGGCGGAATGCGGGTGTTGGGCACAAACTATGGTGGCACAAAGCATGGCGTATTTACCGATAGGGTAGGGATGCTTACCAACGATTTCTTTGTGAACCTAACCGATATGAGCTACAAGTGGGAGCCTGTTTCCGATAATATGTATAATATTGTTGATAGGAAAACCGGCAAAACCAAGTGGACAGCTACCAGGGTAGATCTGGTGTTTGGTTCAAACTCGGTGCTGCGATCCTATGCCGAGGTGTATGCGCAGGATGATAACAAGAAAAAGTTTGTGAAGGATTTTGTGAAGGCCTGGGTTAAGGTGATGAATGCCGATAGGTTTGATTTGAAGTAAGGATGCAATTCATATTAGAGCCGAGGCTTTTTGCCTCGGCTCTTTTTTTCCATTCCAATGCTTTCTCCTATTTTTAGGGGTCCCTCCATACTGTATAGAAATACTAGTAGCAATATTTTTCCAAAACAAATTAGGGATGGCCGCGAATTATCACCCAAGCTACATCTAATTATGCCTTACCCCGAATATCAGGGTGTTTACACCATAATTCCCAGAATAGTTACATCATCGATCTGCTCAAACCTCGATCCACCAAATCCAATCCAGGTGTCGAAATTCTCTTCTAGCTCCTTACCCTGCTTTGGGATAGGGAGGTTTGATGTTTGGGAAATCAAGCGCTTAAATGCGCTGTACATATTGAATTTTTTACCATCAGGGCCTCCAAACTGATCGGCATACCCATCGGAGAAAAGGAATACCCTATCGCCTGGCTCCAGCTTAATGTTGTGGTTTGTAAATGGAGCCATTTTAATATGGGAGGCAATGGGCATAAAATCAGGCTTAAACTCTTGGATGTTGGGGTACTCCCTATCCATGGGGATGTGTGGAGTATTATTCCGAGTAACCCATAAAGGGTTGTTTGCTCCAGCCCAAACGCATTCTTTAGTTTGAGTGTTAATGGCAATAATGCTCATCTCCATCCCATCGCGGTGTGTGCCGGAGTGGTTGGTTTGCTTTAGCGAGCTTATCACGTGTGTTCTTAGCTCGTTGAGAATGCTTGCCGGATCGACAACATTATTCTTGACAACTATCTCGTTGAGGAACGAAACCCCAAGCATACTCATAAGTGCACCGGGAACCCCATGCCCAGTGCAGTCGGCCACGGTGGCAATAAGCCAGTTGTCCTTCAGCGTGGCCCAATAAAAATCGCCCGAAACCACATCCTTCGCTCGGTATATAATGAAGTAGGATGAGGTGCCAAATCCAGCCTTTTTGAATATCGACTCAAGGTCGGGTAGAACAGCGTTCTGTATAAATTGGGCGTATCGAATGGAGTCGTTAATATTGTCGCGTTGCTTTTCGAGGATGTTTCTTCGTTCGATGGCAATCAGATACAGCTGTTCTATCTCCTTGCGCTGGGTATCAATCTCATCGAGCTGTGCCTGAATCTCCTCCTTTTGTTGTAATATCTCCTCGTTCTGTATTGTTAGCCGCTGATTATCCCTTTTCTTACGTCGTAGGTACAGAAAAAGTAGGGTTCCGTAGCCAAGCAGGAGCACAATTACAACTGTGGATGATATGATTGCAATCCTTTGGTTTTCAATTCGTCTTTGGAAAAGAAGGCTTCCCTTTTCCATATTATCAATCTGCAGCTGTTTCTTTTCGGCTTCGTATTTTGTTACAGTCTCTGCAATGGCATCCGCTTTATCCTTGCTAAAGATTTCTTTCTGAACCTCGCTGTAGCTGTTGGCATATGCGAGCGCCTGTTTGTAGTTGCCTAGTTTAGAGTATGCAAGATTTAGATAGCCAAGCGACTCGAGCCGATAGGGAAGTGCTCCAATTGAGGTTGCAATGCTATTCGATTCCTTTGCATAATCTACCGCTCGGTTAAGGTACATCTTAGCATTCGCTATGTTCTCGGGTTTTTCTGCCAGAAGGATATTTAGGTATGCAATATTTCCATTCACCATGGCAAGCCCATTCATATCCTTTATGTTGGTGTAAACCTCAAACGACTTCTGAAAGTATGCAATTGCTTCCTCAAAATCCTCGTTGGTGGCGTATACAATGGCTATGTTGTTGTACGTCTGGGCAACGCCATTGGGGTCGTTAATTTCCAGCTTAATTTCCAACGATTTTTTGTAGTGCCCAATTGATTTTTCGTTATCCTTCTTATGCCAATAAACAATGCCGATATTGTTGTGGGCATACGAAAGGGCTCGCTTTATGTTGAGCAGATCTAGGCTGTCGGTTGTTTGTTCAAGTATGTTTTTCAGTCGTTCAACCGATTCAATGTGAAATTCTAGCGCTTGGTCAAAGTCCTCCAGCTCCTTATACACACTGCCAATGTTGTTTAAGCACTCGGCTACTCCCATGGGGTTGGTAATCTTTTCGTAAAGGCTAAGCGATTTGTAGTAAAACTCAAGCGAAGAGTCAAGGTTGCCCATCCGGAAAAAGATGTTGCCTATGCTCATGTAGCATTGGGCAATTTTTACGGAGTCCCTTAGTGAGCTGTACATAGTACAAACCTCTTGCTGTGTCACAAGTGATTCCTCAAAACGGCCAAGAAATCTGTACGATTGGGCAATACGATGGAGTCCATCGGCTCGCCGCTGGTAAAAAGTTACTGTATCCAGCTCCGATGCCAGGGCTAACTCCCATCCCTTGTTGAAAAGAACTGCTGATGAATCTGGATCTGAGCTAGCTATTGCCTCCCCCATTTCGAACATAATAATTGCTCGCGTAGAGTTAGTAGACGTTTTGTCTAGCAACAGCTTAAGCGAGTCTATATTGGGCTGTGCATAGATGTGTATCGACACCAAAAGGAATCCAACAAAGGTTAGGATGTTTTTTAATCTCTTCAAGGTCTTCAAGGTCTTCAAGGTCTTGCTGTGTTAGTAATGAGCGGTCTGTTAGGTGCTTAATGAGTAATGCAATTCACAAATATAATTTTTTTAGGTTATTATTCAAGATAGTAAGCTATTTATTGGTACGGTTTTTTGTGAACAAGTTGCTCATTTTGCTGTTTTTAAAGATGATATAGATTATATTTGTTCACTTGTTTTGGGGAAAGTTTAAACCTCCGAAGCATTCTGTTTCCAATATCCTAAAACAAATACATTATGAGAAAGTTTATTGTTTTTGCATACTTGCTAATTCCTTTGTTTGCATTGCCGCAGCAAGAGCAGACACCAATACCAGCTGCCGAGGTTGCCCACAATGTTTATCGGCTATTTGTTAATAATGCCGTAGCTGTTGTTGCCTTTACGGGCGATGATGGCTTGCTAATTGTTGATACCGGCTACGAGCGAACCGCTAACGATCTTAAGGATAAATTGTCGGAAGTGTCAGCCAAACCCTTGCGTTACATTGTGAATACGCATATCCATGGCGACCATACCGGGGGTAACCAAGCGTTGGGTGATGGAGTCGATATAATTGCTCATCGGAATGTAAAGGAGTACTTATCGGCAGATAAAGTGCAGGGCGACAGAATAATATCAGCATTCCCAATGTTCGCTCAGCCCAACATCACTTTTACCGATAGGATGGAGCTGGAATTCAATGGGCAGCTAATCCAGCTAATCCACCTACCCTCGGGACACACCAACGGCGATATTATCCTATACATCCCAAAGAGCAACGTGCTGGTGGTGGGCGATTTGCTTTTCGCCAATAATTTTCCCTATGTTGATGTTGCGAATGGAGGAAATCCTTTTAAGTATTTAGATAACGTGGGCTGGATCATCGATAATTTCCCTAACGATGCAACCGTTATTGGTGGCCATGGTCCAGTATTTACAGTTGATGAGTATAACCAGTGGAAATTGAGCCTGGAGCAAACTTTCGAAGTGATCAGAGATCATAAGCGTAACGGATTAACTGCTGAACAGATGAAGCAGCAGCGCGTGCTTAAGGAGTGGGAATCATTCGGTAAGTTCTTTATTACCGAAGATCGTTGGATCGATACACTTTTCCCCTTCTTGTAGATAATGTAACACTACTGACCGATTAAAAAAAATATATTACATATTATCATTTTAAAAATACTTAGTCGGACACTAGTTATAACTTAAGTAGTATTTGAGAGCCATAGCACCACATGCTGTGGTTTTTTTTGTATATTGCGGTTGGCGAATACAGCTTATTAACCCAGAACGTAACCAAAAAACGCTGCCGTATGAAACCACTTAAGCAAATTCACATTGTATTAGGTTCACTCGTAATCTTTTTAGCCATTGGATTCTATACCTGTGGCTCAATGGCCCAGATGGAAGAGGATTTGATTGAAGGATTACGCCAAAAAGGATTGGTGGCCGAGGTGATTTCGGCCGAGAATTTTTACAAGGGGGTTGCCCCCGAAATGTTCCTGGAGATTGCAGGAGCACCATACAAGCCATCCTATAACGAGGAGCCCGAAATACCTGCCCAATGCTGGATTGAGACTGGCTATGGTACGCAGAATGCATGTAAGTATTGCCATACCGATTATTTGGCCGAGGTTAAGCATGGTAATAACTTCCCCATATCGGACGACCAGGAAACCTACAGCTTCCCATCGGCAAATCTCAACCGTATCCTATGGCAAAATGTAATTTATCCTCATAAAATTGAGGAACGCTTGTTGGCCGAGGGTCTCGATATTCCCAATGCCGATGATGTGGCCTATGTAAGGGTCGACAACTGGCAAAGTGCCTATGATGCTGCCCGTGCCAATGGGAGCAGGAACTGGTTAAACCTGCATACGCAACGACCAAACTTTGAACTTTTTCCTGCTCTAAATCCAAACCATTTGTTTCCTTGCAACCCACAAAACCCAACCAACTATGGTGCAAATGGGTATATCGATAGCCAGGGGTTTGTTAAGGATGAGGGCGACCGATACACGGGATGGCGAGCCGTTAACTTTTTCCCTTACGCCATATTCACCCCGCTAACGGGCAGCGTGAGCGGTATATACATTAGGCTTTCCGAGGAGTTTATGACCAGTGGAGGCGTATTTGATGTTGAGGTGTACAAGCAGAACCTCGAGCTGCTCGAGAAGAATATCAAGAATCAAAAGCTTGACCGGAAGAACTACGTGGGCGATGCATCCAAAGTGAAAATCAGCAAGGGCTTTTATCCCGTTGGAACCGAATTTGCCCATCCATTGCATTACGTCGATTTGCTCGCCGATGGCGAGGTGGGTAAGGCGGTAGATGGCGTTGTGAGCGATGGGGTAAAGGTACAGTTCGAATTCCCCGGCACCCGGTCGAAGCGGGTGAAGGAGATCCGCTACATGTATAAGTGGCGCGAGGTGGGCCTCGATGATATTGGTGAGGACGAGGATGAGGAAGATGAGGGCTTTGGCAAGTACATTGGTAAGGAGGGGCAGGGATGGATCGATAACGAGGCAGGTTGGATTTTGGCAGCCTTTATCGAGAACAGGCAAGGCGAACTACGTCCGCAAACCACCGAGGAGTTGGCTCAGTGCTTGGGCTGCCACTCAAAGGTTGGCAATACTATAGATGCTGTGTGGTCGTTCCAGCGTAAGCTGCCTGCCCTTGAGGGATGGGCCGATATGAATTACGGCAAGTATACCTCCAGCAACCCCACCGAAACCAAGCTGCAGGATTATTTATATCAGGAGACCGGAATGGGCGAGCAGGGATACTTTTACCACTCGGTGGTAGGCGCCGATTTGTATGGCGTTATGCCTGCCGAAGTAAGGCAGGAACTTGTGGAGTACGCTAAAACGATGGATTTGGAAAAGGAGCTTGGGATTTCGTTTGATGTGATGGATATATTGAATGACGAAGCTTTAAAACTCACGGAAAAGTCGGAGCGAAAACCTCGATTGCTGGCTCGCCAAAAGCTTATGCGCCATTACAGCGCTAGCATGGAGTACCTTGCTTACTCTGAGGTAGATGACAAGTACTACATCAAGGGCAATATCTTTTACCCATTGCAGGAAACCATGATGGCTAATATTCAGGGCTATCGTAGAATTGTGCTCGACCAGAGCTATAACCTGGGCAAGGATGTGTTTGGCAGCGAGGCCGATCATATTCCCTTCACCTTCCGGTCCGATGGTGCCGTGCTCGATGAGAACAACCAGCTAATTCCTGTGGGCGAGGTTATCTACAGTCGGCCCTACAACGACGATGGCGAGGGCATAACCCCAACGGGTATTGTTGAGGGCGATGTTTACGATGCCCATGGACAACTTGTTAAGGATGCCTCCGAAGAGGATAGAATAGCCGGTCGACTCCTGTTTAGCGGTACGCTCGACAAGTACTACAATCCAATTCTTAGCGGGGTGTCGGTGCGTAGGCACTAGGTAAATCTTGTAATATTGAGCAAAAGTAAAGCCGCTCCATTGCTGGGGCGGCTTTGCTTTTGCTATTGTGCTTATTGATCCGGTTTACCTCTTAATCTCTCGCTCTCTAGTGCCGGTTATGCCATTTGCACGCCTTTTCGATTCCTTGGTTTCGACTGATTTTTCTGCTGTCCATGTAAAGGTGAAAGGAGTACATGCGTTAATCTCGTAGTCGTTGTCAGTCATATACCAAGTGTCATTTACATAATATTCGAAGTTTGCCCAACCATCACCAATTGCAACGTTGGCGTAGGTGTATTGCTCTCCTGTCTCAATAAATACCTCTCCAAGATAGTACCCATCATCTGTATGCGTCTCGTCATAAATCCAAACGTCGAAGTATAATCCATAACCAGTCTCATTTTCTATGATGATGTGTGTGGTGTTTGGAAAAAGGGTGCAAAGTTGTGGTGCCGAGTAGTTGTCTGTTTCACATTGACTTAGAGTTTTAGATTCAATTAAGAAAAATTCGTCATTAACATTTACGTGCGATGCCCAAATCTTAATGTTTCCAGCAGGTACAGTGTATGTGCTAATACTTCCTTTTTGGATAAAGCGGTTCTCAGTTGTTTGGTTGTCATCGCCTGTTATATCAAACCAGAGATCCTCTCCTGTGTTGTTTGTGATAATAACATCACCAGTCTTATTCTTCTCGCACTCCTCCGTGCATGAAGTGAATGAGATCGCTAGGGCTGCGGTTACAATGAAAATCAGTAGTTTTTTCATAATTAAAATTGTTTAGGTTAGTAGTGTATTGTTTGCTGTAAATGTAATTAATGCCAATGATATTTGAATCGTATTTACTGTAGAAGTATGCTCTGCTTTACTATTTGTTGACATCTATTTATTATTTGAAAAAAAAGTAAGCAAAGAGAAGCTCAGATCATGCTTTGGGGTGTTGCCTACTCCCATTGGCTTAACAACAATTATACCCTTTGGCATTACACTTTCCTTGCAATTGTGTGTATTGTTGTTAATGGTTTGGATGTGAAGTGCATATTCCGATATTTTAGAATTATTACAAATAGTAGTCGCCTGCTAGCAGGGTGAATATTCCCTTGGAAGATAGTTTTTCACCTAAGAATCTGCGGTAGCATTTTCCCAATTCTTTAGCAATGCTTCGCCTATGGATCAAAAATTTAGAAATTTGTTTACCAACAAAAAAAATGACATTATCTTTATGGCTCAATGATTAGTCTGAGTTGAAACTAGTTTTCTCGTGCAAAGCATTTGTAGTTTATGAAGCCAAGGTTATTCTTTTTGCTAAAGGTTAGGGGGTTGAGCACAGATGCCGATTTTGTGCAAATACGCAACGAGAACTTCGAGCTAATGGCAAACCTTAGGTGTACTCCCCCATACGATAGCCTATCGAGGTTTTTTAGAAACCCTGATAAATTGGGAAAAGTTGTCGAAATTATAAAGCAGCTAGGTTACGGTGAACTCATAAAAATTGAACTATAATGGCGCTCGACACAATTATCGAATTCAAGAAGGCATCAATTTTCCAGAACGAGAATCTAATTCTTGCCGATGTAAACCTTAAGGTTGAAAAGGGAGAGTTTATCTACCTAATTGGTAAGGTGGGTAGTGGAAAAACAAGCCTTATAAAAACCATTACAGCCGAACTGCCTCTGCGAAAAGGCGAGGGGCGTGTGGTGGGTTACGATTTGGCCAAGCTGCGCAGCAGCCAAATACCTCACCTTAGGCGTAAAATTGGAATTGTGTTTCAAGATTTCCAACTGCTAACGGATCGTACCGTGCTCGATAATCTAATTTTTGTGCTACGGGCAACCGGGTGGAAGAACAAGAAGGAGATGAAGCAGCGCATCGATGATGTGCTCGAAAAGGTTGGACTAAAGCATAAGGAGTACAAAATGCCTCATCAGCTATCGGGCGGTGAGCAGCAAAGGGTGGTTATTGCCCGGGCCCTGCTTAACAATCCCGATATTATTCTGGCCGATGAGCCCACGGGTAATCTCGACCCTGAGACATCCGACGAGATCATGCAGATTCTTTTCGATATTGCTGCTTCGGGAAGGGCGGTTATCATGGCAACGCACAACTATAGCCTGCTCAAAAAGTTTCCATCTAAAACTCTAAAGTGTGAGAAATCACGACTGGAGGAGACTGAGCACACCTCCGAGATTGATTTTGAAAGCTTGATGGAGGAGTAGCGCTGCCCCTTAGCAAAGTTCACAGCCACAGTTCTTGCAGAAATGGGCATCCCTTTGGTGCTCCAACTCCTTACAGCTGGGCAAATACGGGTTTGAATGGTATTCCCTCTACGCTTTGTGATTTCTGCCGCCACAATCCATGAGGGTGTGGCAATAATGCTGTAACTCAGTAAAGCTTAAGTATACAGTAAATTCTATGTAACCGCAGAGCCCTAATTATAATTAGGGGCTGAAAATCAGAAAATGAGATTGCGATAGAGGTTGGGAGAATTGCCAGTAAGTCGGCTATCCCCCCCCAAAAAACTGAATATGTACTGCTTAGGCTTAGGGCTACATATAATTCGCAGAATATACTCGGCGAGGAACAGGATGGTGAAAACCCACTCAGCTGTGAATAGGGTCGTTCCCTGGGTGAGCCTTACTTCGGGAATGCTTTCAAGCACTACAACCCCAATGCTAATAAGAATTACCACCAGCAAAATCTCATCGAACAGCTTGCCATGGAACGTGTCCGACTTGAGTATGATGTTGTATATCTTTTTGCCCATTCGCTCTGGTTTTTACCCTTAGCCATTGGTTTAAATTTGATCCGTTTTTGAAATTACACAAAAGCGCAATCACCATCTCCCTCCAGAAATGTAACTTCTTTCTCTATTATGGACACAACCTTTTGAGATGCATAAAAGTTGCGTTCCTGGCTTTTCGATAGTAGGCCAAAAGGAAAGATGCTACTCAGTGCATTTGCAATGGGCAGGTTGAATGTTGTTAGCCTGTTACACCCCATGGCAAGAGCCTGCTTTGCGATTATTTTAGCGAATAGTTTATCCTCATTAACGTTACAAATCACGTATGGTGTTGTTGCAAAGCCATCCCTACTGTTAATCATTATTATTCCAAGTAGTTGGTTCTGCCTGTATACTTTGAGCAGAAATTGCTCAAACCTTTTTGGCGAGGACGAGAAGTAGTACTTGTTGCCAATCCTATCGCCAAGTGGCGATGATACCAACCACGGATGGCTTAATATCCACTCCAGATCATTTCCTGCTCTTGCAGTTGGGGTATTGGCTAATTCGTTGGTGAAGATATCTCTGACCTCCTCGTCGGGATAGGGAAGATACTCAACGGTACTACCCTTGATGCGCATCATTTTCCCCAGCAGTGGAAGGGGGTTAAGTATTCTTAGAATTTGATCCAGGATGAACCAAGCTGGCGATAGCGTTGAGAAAAGTTTTCCTTTTGGCGGTAGGGTTTTGGCCAGGCAGGGTCTTAGGTAGAATCGTCGACCCTCCAACGTTTTTATCAGGTGAAACCTGCTGGTTTTGTCGTACACAGCCTTCGATTCCAACGCGTAGTTGGTGAAAAGCAACCTCTCGTCCCAGTCGGAAAAGGCAGCTTCGAAAAGCGCTGTGGCAATTCCTTTTCTGCGTAGCTTGGGGTTTACCCAGTTACCGCTTAGCCAACCAACCTTTATGGCTTCGCCATTTTTAAAAATTGTATCGGAAAGGATGGTGCGATACCCCACAAGCTCATTATCAATATAGGCAAGGTAAAGTACCATGTCGTTGTCCGAAGCCCGCGGATTGTTAATGTACGATTTAGCCCTGTGGCGGCTAATGGGGATAACCGCCCATTTTGCATACTCTGGCGACGAGACCAGCGCATTTAGCTCCGATAGTTTTACCCTTGTTATATCAATCATAGCGGGATGGATGCCTTGTGTTTGTTGATAATCTTTTTGGCCAAATAGTAGTTTAACTCGCCCTTAATAATTTGCATTGCATTTTTACCGTTCTCCTCAAGGGAAATTCTGTGTAAAAATTTGCTAGTATCTGTAGGTTTATAGCCCGATGTGCCCAGCAATAGGTCACACATCATGGGGTTATCCTTTAAAAGATATTTGTATAGGCCAGCGGGAACCCCATCGTTTGAGAATGGAAACGCAAAAACCTTGGGCTGGTTCGGTACGTTATTTTGTACCCACTGTAAGCTGCTTTCCGCTTGTTCAATTTGCTCCTTTAGGGCAATTTTTGCGAAGTTTGGGTGGTCCATGCTGTGTGCCCCTATGGTAAATCCATCGTTGGCCAGCCTTAACGTTTCCTCCGTGCTGAGGTAGGGCTTACTATCACTAAGGTACGTTTCAAAATCGACTCCAAGTTCGTTGGCCAGCTTGTGCAATAGCTCACGCTGGGAGTAATCCAAATGGCTAATCCATTGAGCAAATTTTTTCGCTGGAATTATCGGCCTGTCGAAATAAGACTTGGCCTCGTTGGGCAGCACAACCATTGCCCCATTGCTAAGGATTTTGTCAACCAGTAGGCTTACCTTACACCGGTACAGCATATCGTTATTGTCGATAAACGATGGGTTTACGAATACCGTGGCGGGTATTCCTTTGGCCCTAAGTATGGGGGCTGCCACGTGGGCAACCTCGCTAAACCCATCGTCGAAGCTTAGCAGCAGCTTAGGCTTTGTTATACTCCGCGATGGTGCGCTATGTATGTATTCCTTTAAATCGGTTGGATCGAAATGGTGTGTGAGAAAATCTAGGTCTTTCTCAAATTGCTCGGGGTTTACGGTGGGGTACAGGTGCTTTATATGCGCTGGGGCATTGTGGCTTATGGTATGATAAAATACAGCAACTACCCTAGGCTTTGCAATCCACATCGATAAGCCGAAGGGGAGGGGTGAGGCTATGGTTTTGATCAAATTTCTGAGCATCACTTGAAAAGTTTTAACATCCAGGGCAACCTGTTGATGACGATATGGCTGTATTCACAAGGGGTGGCCCCAAAACCTTTGTAGAATCGTGCGATGGACTCGATGTTAGATCCCTCAAAGTCGAGCACAAGGTTTTGCTCCGAGTTCTGGTGGATGTAGTGATCAACCAGGGCAAACATCGCGCGCTGAGCTTTTCCCTCGGGGGTCGATGATGCCAGTAGGTAGATAACCTTCCCGTTCGATTTAAGGAATAATGCCCCAGCGCACAGCTCGTTGTGGGAGTTGTAAGCCCCAAGCATTTCGCCCACCCCATTACCAACGGCTTGGGTTACCAGCTGCTTTACCATGTTAAAATGCTTAGGATTTAGCTTGGCCGCATTGTGCTTGCGCTTGAGCTCAACTAGTTCTAGGGCAGTGATGCTGCGCGCAACAGATATGTTGTATGCAACGGCGCGCGAAACGTTCCGCTTGGTGTTTGTGCCATATCGGTTCGATATTGTTGCGTACGGTTCAATTAGGTCCAGGTGATGGGTAACCCTAGGCGTTATCTTAGCCTTGGCGTAATCGGTTTTGTTGAAGGTATTAAGGTTTATGGCTATGAACTTGTACCTATCGGGAATTGCGTTCAGAAAGCGATCTATGATATCTTGGCTTATGGCCGTAATTGAGAACAAACCAAGCTGCTGAGTGAAGAATGGTTGGTAGATATAGCTAATTCCATACTTAGTGTTGTAGGGTAGTGGAAAAACCGCTTGGTAATCATCGCCAACCAAACCACACCAATCCTCCGACACAATGTCTAGATACCACGAGTATCCGTACACCATCCCATTTACCGAGCGGGCAATGCAGGTGTCCCACTTGGTAGTGTCAATATCGTCTCGTTTTAAAAATTCAATCTTCAATGCTCTACATGTATTACAGTGTATTGCTCATTTGGTTAACTCCGCTTACGATTGTTTCAAAAACATTTTCCCAGCCCTTCCACTCGTTTATCCCCGAGAGCGACTCGTTGTGCCAAATGGTTACAAAAGTTCCACCCACCTCCTTTATTCTCGAAGCCATCCTTAGCGTTTCGCTCACTGCTTCCTGGGGGGCGAATGTCTCAAGTAGCGCCCTGTCCATAGCCTGAAATGGCACAACTCTCAAAGGTAACTCTTTTTCGCTCTTCAAATCGTAAAAATTGAAAGGTGTGCATGTGCTGGCCCTAAAGCCTATGGCATTTGGGTAGCCCATGGTGTAATCCTCCTTAATACCGAGTTCAACCAGCGTGCGGTAAGTTTCGGGTAGCGATAGCTTGAGGAAGTGCTGCCGGCTCTTCTGTATCATCTGTTTACTACAAGTTGCTAGAAGCGATATCTCCTTACCTACGCTACGGGCATTGCCGTTTGAAGCATAGGACGGGTGTACCCCAATTTCGAATCGGGTGGCAATATCCCTCAGCAATTGCTGCATAGCCCCTTTTGTTACGCTGATATTTCTATCGTACTGCGTTCTTTTGCCCCCAAGAATGAACCAAATGGCATTTGGGTTCTTGTCCAATACTCTGTAAATTGTTTGGTAGGTATCGTAGGGGTCGTTACGGTTAATGCCCAGCATAAACTTTAGCCGATTTGCCATATCGGTGAAATGCCCATTGCGGGCAGAGTTAGCAATGGCTAGCAGGTTGTAAACAGTACCCTTATGCTTGTATGCGTAGGCATTATCGATATCGATGGTGGGGATAAACTCAAACTTTCGTTTTGATGTTGGAAGGCCTGGGAACTTTTCTTCAATCACTTTTGCCAACTCCCTAACCCAAACGTCAATCAGTGGGATTTGGAGGAACCCATGCTTGTAAGCCATACTGTTGTGCGCCTCAAACCGGCCATGAATATCGGTTCCTTCTGTAATGTACTCTTCGTATCGGCTAATTAAAAAAAATGTTGCAGCAAAAATATCAAATGGAATGGGTTCGTTATCAGAGGTTTTGAACTGCATAAGGGGAGAGTTCCAGCTCAATATAGCAAACGATTGTTTAGTTATTTTGTTTTCGAATAGAAGGTTGTGTGGAGTAATGTTGATACAATTGCTAGCTTTGTTTTGGCTGTACGATAGTTTGGGACCCATATACTGGTTTAGCTCATCAAGCTGCTGGGTAATAGTTATGCTAAAGCCCAGCATATTGCTGAGGATATGGTTTAAGGTGTACTGTATCCTTGGGGTTACTGTTGGTGCGTAAACCAGAAATTCCATACTTTGCCTATAGTTAAAGTGCTAATGTACCCAAAATATCTGAATTTATTGAGGCTCATTTTCACAATTGCTTTTTCAAATCTTTCAGTTGAGAGGTTTTTCGATTATTTGTGTTTAATTAATTTTTTTGGCGATGAGAAGAATTAATACCGTAATTACTGGAACAGGAAGCTATGTTCCCAATAGGATTGTTAAGAACAGCGACTTTGTAAAGCAGGTTTTCTTCGAGAAAGATCAGACAGCTATTGAGGGCGATGGCGAGCTGATAGTGAGTAAGTTTAGGGATATTACCGGTATATCGGAGCGCCGGTGGGCCAGCGAGGACCAGAACACCTCCGATATAGGCGCCATTGCTGCCGAGGAGGCCATTAAGCAGGCCGGAGTCGATCGTGAGGCTATCGATCAGATAATTGTAGCTCATAATTTTGGCGACGTTTTCCCCGATACCATTCAAACCGATTTGTTGCCAAGCCTTGCCTCACGGATAAAGCACAAGCTTAACATCCAAAATACATCATGTATTCCGTACGATGTTATCTTTGGATGTCCGGGTTGGATCCAAGGGGTAATTCAGGCCGATGCTTACATTAAATCGGGGCTGGCCAAACGATGCTTGGTTATTGGATGCGATACCCTATCAAGGGTTATTGATGTGTACGACCGCGATTCGATGATATTCTCCGATGGCGCTGGAGCCGCAATCGTTGAAGGTGTTGAGGGCGATGAACCATCAGGGATACTCTCAACCGCCATGGTATCGCATACCAACGATGAGGCCTACTACCTGTATTTAGGCAAATCCAATGCGCCGGGCAGCAACCCAAGTGTAAGATATATCAAAATGCATGGCCGAAAAATTTACGAGTACTCCCTGTCCAACGTGCCAGCTGCCATGAAGGTGGCGTTAGAAAAGTCGGGAGTGCCTATTTCCGATGTGAAAAAGGTGCTTATACATCAGGCCAACGAGAAGATGGACGAGGCCATAGTGCAACGCTTCTACAAGCTGCATGGTATTCGCAGGGATGTATCGGATGTTATGCCTATGAGCATTCACCAGCTGGGTAATAGCTCGGTGGCTACAGTGCCCACGCTTTACGATATGATCCTCCGTGGACAGGTATCTAACCATACCATTGCTAAAGGTGATGTGCTGGTGTTTGCATCGGTGGGGGCTGGAATGAATATTAACTCGTTTGTTTACAGGCAATAGATTTAGTTGGCTGGTAGCTAATCATCCCTTAAACACAATAGGACTACAGGGTCAACGCCTGTTTTTCCTAATAAAAATCCATAATCTCAAGGAAAAGTGAAGGAATAAGCTTACTTTTGCGGTCGTAACCAATATTATAATCGATATGGACGAGGACCCTTATCCTAGTACGAAGCGTAATTCAAACTAGTCTGTAAGGGGCGCGTATATCCTTGCAGACCAAAACTGTAAGGAGATTATGACAGAAACAGCAGTAAACTTCCAGGAGCTAATCGAAGAGAAGCAGTGGAAGAAATTACGGGATGAAATCATCCAGCTAGATCCCTATTTAATTGCCGAAGTAATTGAGGAGTTGTCCGATGAGGATGATATCATCGTGTTTAGGCTTCTACCTCGCGACTTGGCAAAGGATACATTCCAGCACTTAAATCACGATAAACAGGAGGAGATCATTGAGGGCTTAGCCCAGAACGTTAGCAAGCTGTCGAGCCTGCTGAACGATCTCGACCCCGATGACCGTACAGCCTTTTTCGAGGAGCTGCCCGGGCAAATCACCATGCGCCTAATCCAGCTGCTAAGGCCCGAGGAGCGAACCGTAGCTACCAAGCTGCTGGGCTTCCCGAAGGATAGTATTGGCCGATTGATGACTCCAGAGTACGTGGCAGTTAAGCCCCACTACACCGTGCAGGAGGCGTTGGAGCACATCCGTAGGTATGGTCGCGACTCGGAAACCCTAAACGTAATTTACATAGTCGACAACGACTGGCGGCTTGTTGATGATATACGGATTAGGGAGGTGCTTTTAGCTACCCCCGATCAGCAAATCTCCGAGCTCATGGACAATCGTTACGTGGCGCTTAATGCGTTCGACGACCAGGAGGTGGCCATCAGGGTTTTTCAAGATCAGGACAGGGTGGCTCTTCCGGTAACCGATAACGATGGGTTGCTGCTGGGTATTGTTACCTTCGATGATATGATGGACGTGGCCGAGGAGGAGAACACCGAGGACTTCCACAAGTTTGGTGCTTTTCAGGATGCCATTGTAAATCCGTTGAAAGCAAAAATTACCCTCCTATACAAAATGCGCGTATTCTGGCTTACCGCCTTGGTTTTTATGAACATCCCATCGGGTAGCATTATCGAGAGTTTTGAAGCAACCCTTCTACAGGTCGGTGGGCTTTTACTGTTCCTCCCGTTAATTATTGCCAGCGGGGGTAATGCAGGCGCACAGTCAGCAACGCTAATGATCCGTTCGCTGGCAACCGGCGATGTGGAGTCGAAGGATTGGTTTATACTTGTGGGTAAAGAGTTTCTAGTGTCGCTCATGCTGGGTGTTACCATGGCCATTGGCGTTAGCCTAATCGCCAGTGTGCGTGCGCCAGAAATTGTTTTGGTGGTGGCCAGCTCTATGGTACTTACCGTTGTGGCGGGGAGTGTTCTGGGGCTTATGCTTCCTTTTATCTTCACACGTCTAAAGCTCGACCCCGCAGCTGCAAGCGCTCCGCTAATCACTTCAATGGCCGATATAACTGGGGTTTTAATCTACCTCTCCATTGCTACCTGGTACTTTGCGATATAGAAACTTGTAACATCTTCAGTAGGGAAACCACTTAGTTGATAATCATATTAACTAAGTGGTTTTTTCTTTGCCCAAATTGTATAATGGGTCCTTTCTCCTTCAAATGTTGTATGTTTCAACCTGCCAACCCAAACAAAATTTATATATTTACCCTCAAATACTTGGGCAGTATCTTTTTTAAACATTACAAAACGTTCCTGCTATGAATGTGAAAAATGGAAAGATATTAGTTGTTGACGACAATGAGGACATGCTTTTTGCCTTAAAGCTTTTGCCTAAGCCCCATGTGGAAACTGTAAACACAACAACTAATCCTAACCATATCCCCGATTTACTGGGTAAAACTGAGTATGATGTTATTCTGATCGATATGAACTTCACACCAAGGATGCCATTAGTGGGCAGGAAATGTTCGCCAGCTGTAGCATACCATTGAACGAGTAATCATCATGAGCAACTCTAACATGCTGCAAACTAACAATGTTTTCCTCTCAGGTCAAAAATCATCCTCGGGATCGCCAGTGGAATTGGACACCTGTTATCTCGATGAGATTGAGCGATTGATAATAACCAAGGTGCTAAAGCAAAGCCAAGGGAATATAACTCAAGCAGCCAAGGAGTTAGGCATTACAAGAACTTCGTTTTACCGTAGAATGGAAAAGTATGATCTATAAAAAGTTTAGGGTTAATGCCAATGTTCGGCTAATCCTCCTCACCATTACCGTTTTTATCTTTTTTTACACCTGGCTAAACTTCGAGTTTTTTACTACGCCTGTGCTAATTGCTGTACTTGCATTAATGCAAGTATACGCTTTGTACAAGTATGTCGATAACACCAATCGCAACCTGACTAGCTTTCTCGAATCCATTAGATTCTCGGAGTTTACCCGTACTTTTCAGGTTGAGGGAATGGGGAGTTCCTTTGATGAGCTTAGCAGGGCATTTAATGATGTGATTAAGGACTTTCAGACCGCAAGAAGCGACAATGAGGAGCGTTTTCAGCACTTGCAGAGTATTGTACAGAATATTGATGTTAGCATTATTGCATACCAGCGCGATGGGTTGGTTGAGATGATAAATAAATCGGCCAAGCGATTGTTTCAGCTTACAGGCCTCAAGAATATTAATCAGCTGTACTCCATAAGCCCCGAACTAGTTGATGAGCTGCTTACCCTTAGCCCTGGCGAGAATATTTTGGATAAAGTACAGCAGGAGGATGATACCTTGCAGCTAGCCATGTTTGGAACGGAGATTAAGGTGCAGCAGAAGCACATCGTGCTGGCCACCATTAAGAATATCCAAAGTGTTTTGGAAGAGCGTGTGCATACTCATGAAATCATGAATTCCATTACGCCCATCGCCTCGCTATCGTCAACCTTCAACTCTATGGTAAAGTCTATAAATCAAGCTCGCAAGGAGGATTCCAATGCTACCTTTGATGAGGAAACCGTGGGCGAGATACAGCAGGGTCTGCAAACAATCCATAAGCGCCGCACGGGGCTAATGCACTTTGTTAACACCTACCGTAACCTAACCCGAATTCCAAAGCCTAACTTCAGCATTATTAAGGTATCGGAGCTGTTCAGTAATATTGCTCCGTTGCTCGATAAGGAGTTACAGCAGTCAAACATTAAGTTTACCCATGAGGTAGAACCCGATACCATATCCTTTCCGGGTGATGTGGAGCTGCTGGAACAACTAACTATCAACCTGCTTAAAAACGCAATTCATGCTCTGGATGCATTTGCCGACCTAATCATTAGCATGAGGGGTTTCCTTAATAAGCGACGAAGAGCAACCATTAAGGATGCTGATAATGGCGAAGGAATATTGCCTGAAGTGCCCGATAAAAATTTTATACCATTCTTTACCACCAAGCCCAAAGGGTTGGGTATTGGGTTAAGCTTATCGCGCCAAATTATGAGGTTGCATGGAGGTAGCATTACTGACTTCTCCCAGCCAGGTCAGGGAGCTTCATTTACATTAACTTTTTAGTTTGCTTTATGGGGTGTAGTATGTGGATTGTTAGTACCAAAATTTTAAATAAGCTTAGGGCTGGAGCTATCTCTTTGGAAGTATTTGTGCATGAACCTTTGCGAGCCGAGCCTCTTAATGCTTACACACCATCCCCTCTTGCTTCAAAAGCTAGTTGGTTGGTGAGCTGTTATCAAGAATGTTCAGTCTCGGCCACGCTGATCACCTTTGTCGTTGTAACAGCAGTTTTGGTGCTCTCTATTGTGGGCTACTATCGCAAAAAGGATAAGCTCAAGATTTTAGAACTCGAGCAGCGATTGTTGCTGTCGCAGATGAACCCTCATTTCGTTTTCAATTCGCTTACTGCAATTCAGAGCTACATCTTCCGCAACGATCCCTACCTCGCTGGAAAGTACTTGGCAAATTTCTCCAAGCTGGTACGTTTAATACTCGAAAACTCAAGGCTACAGCACATCACAATAGGAAAGGAGAAAGAGACCATTGAGCACTATCTCGATTTACAGCTAATGCGCTTCGACAATAAGTTCGAGTACACCATACAAATCTCCCCCGAGATCGATCTGGACCATCACCTTATACCCCCCATGATGGCACAACCATTTATTGAGAATGCCATTGAGCATGGGATTATCTATCTAGAAGCCAAGGGGCATATAACCATAAGGTTTTTGCTTGAGGGAGGTGGTTTGAAGCTGGAGGTTGAGGATAATGGTGTGGGAATAGAGCGCTCATCGGAGCTTGGCGAAACCAATAGAAAGAAACACCAGTCGCTAGCTACACGTATTACCAAGGATAGGCTTAAGAACCTGAGGCTGGTATATGGAAAGCAGGTACGTATGGAGATGGTAAACCTATCCGCCAGCTCAGAAACCAATGCCCGGGGGACATTGGTTCGGTTCTATATTCCCTTAATTATAAAATAGCTTGACTATGATAACTGCCGTGATTATTGATGATGAGGCCTTGGCTCGCGAATCGTTGCTGAGCATGCTCAAGCTCTTTTGCCCAAGCATTGAGGTTGTGGGTCAAGCGCACGATGTAAAGTCGGGGGTGAAGCTAATAAACGATGTTAGGCCCGATGTGGCTTTTCTCGATGTCCAAATGCCCGATGGATCTGGTTTCGATTTGCTTATGAAGTTTGATAGTATAAGCTTCAAGTTTGTATTCATTACTGCATACCAAGAGTACGCCATCAAGGCGTTTAAGTTTAGCGCCATCGACTACATCCTGAAGCCAGTTGATCCCACCGATTTGATTAATGCCATTGAAAAGCTGAGTGAGACCATTCGCGAGGAGGATACAAACCACAAGTTTAAAACCTTTGTAGATAACATAAAAACCAACAAGAATAATCCCCAGAAAATCTTACTCAAAACCCTCGATGCCCTTGTAGTGGCTGATGTCAACAGCATTGTTAGATGCGAGTCGCAAAGTAACTACACCATTTTCTACTTTACCGATCGCCCCAAAATTATGGTATCGAAAACCCTTAAAGATTTTGACGATATGCTATCCGATTCGGGTTTCTTTAGGGTTCATCAATCGCATCTTGTAAATTTAAATTTCGTGAAAAAATACAATCGTTTTCCTGAAAGTCACGTAGTGCTAAATAACGATGAGCATATTCCTGTTGCAGTCAGAAAAAGAGATGTGCTGAAGGAATTGCTGAAGAATATGGATAGAAACAGATTTGCTATTTGATTCGTTTGGATCAATAAAATTTCAAAACCAGGCCATGAGCACAAAATTCTATAGGGTAGTAGTAGCTGTTTTGCTAGCAATTTGCAACCTCACGGGGTACTCTGCACCTGCTGATGGCAATGTGGATGGCAACCAGCAGGATGTTTTTGCAATAGTCGACTCGCTAAACGCATTAGCATACAATAACCGACGGAGCAACCCTCGTGAATCATTGGAGTATGCCCAGCGTGCCTATCATCTGTGCGAGGGTATTGATTACCCCAAGGGCTTGGCTGGGGCATTGCATAGCATGGGTACAGCAAAGGTAGTCATGGGTAGGTACGATCAAGGTTTGTCCGATTTGATGGAGGCCTTGAGCATACGAGAACAAGAGGACGACTACGTGGGGCTCATGTCGACGCTAAACAACCTTGGTTACACCTTTGCTGAGCTCAAGAACGATAGGCGAGCCCTTGAGTACTACCAAATGGCTCTGTCGTATAGAGAGCATAATGCCGAGCTTAGGGATATAGGAATCATCATTAACAATATTGGCCACGTAAGCCTTAGGCAAAACGATTTCGACACCGCCTTGGAGTATTTTTATCAAGCGCTCGAGGTGAATGAGCAGAATGGTGATGATCGGGGGGTGGCTAGTACTTTGAGTAATATTGGGCTGGTGTACCATAAAACAGGATCATATGCAAAGGGTCTTGAGTACCACATGAGGGCGTATGAGCTAGGGAAAAATGTAGATGACAAGTTTGGAATGATCTCAACCCTCAGGAATATTGCAGAGGTACACCTGCTGCAGGAACGTTTCTCAGAGGCTACAAACTTTGCCCTAAGGAGTATGTTGCTAGCGCAGGAGTTGGGGTCCTTAACCGAGGAAAGGAATACAGCAGCACTGCTTGCCCAGGTATATGAGAGGAGAGGAAGGTTTAGGGATGCCACCAGGTACTATAAGATTGAAAGCGAGCTAAAGGATTCGTTGTATAGCATTCTGCAATCAGAGGCCATTGCTCAAATTCAAACCGTTTTCGAGGTAGAAAGTAAGGTGAAGGAAATCGAACATTTGAGGAAAGAGCAAATTGTTAATGCTCAGGTAATTCGAACTCAGAAATGGTTGCTGTTCTTTTCAGGAGTGTTTTTAGTGGTTGTGCTTAGCCTATTGGTGGTAATTATGCTCTCTAGTAGAAGGATAAAAGCAATAAACAGTGAGCTTACCCAAAAGAATGATGAGATCATACGTCAGAAGGATACTATTCAGCAGAAGGTTACCGCGCTAGATGAGAAGAATAAGGAGCTTGAGAGCATCGATACGATTAAAAATAAGCTTATTTCTGTTATTGCACACGACCTTAAAAACCCTTTCAATAGCATTACAGGTTATTCTGAGCTACTTTTTACCGATTATGAGGGGTATACGCCACAGGAGGTGAGCATGTTCTTGGGGATTATTCACGATAATGCCATTAAGGGCAATATGCTGCTCGACAACCTACTGCAATGGTCAAGGTTACAAACCAGAACCATACAGTATCTGCCTGTTGTTCATGTCATGTACAAGTTGGTTGAAGATGAGCTATTTTTTTTGCAGCACAAGGCTAAAGAGAAAGGAGTTGTGCTAAGCAACGAGGTGCCCCCCGACCTGGAGGTGTTTGGCGATTCCAACATGCTGAAAACAGTAATTCGAAACCTAATATCGAATGCCCTAAAATTCACACCACAAGGTGGGTCTGTTACCATTAAGGCAAAGCCTGAGGACAATTCTGTTATTGTTTCCGTAGCTGACACAGGCGAAGGTATTGAGCCCCATGTTAAGGAAAAACTCTTTACTGGCGAGGTCGGAGTTACTACCACCAGCGAGAGCGGCGAAAAGGGTACAGGGCTCGGGCTAATGCTTTGCAAAGATTTTGTGCTAAAGCATAAGGGTGAAATATGGGTCGAGAGTAAACCGGGCGAAGGCGCCTCTTTCTTTTTTCGGTTGCCCAACAAAACTTCCGATAGTGAACCTAATGATTAACGAGGTAGCATAACTATCTGATGCTAATAGCAATTTCCTTAATTCCTTTCCTTTGTCGTGGAGCCAATAACCTTTCCTTGTTGCCATCGCTGAGGTTATCATGGTTCCCAGCAAAACCTATTGCAATTACAGCAACAGGCTTAGCATCGTCCGTAATGCCCAAAAGTTCCACTGCTTGATCCCTATTAAATCCTCCCATGGGGTGCGATGCTAGGCCAAGCGCTTCGGCTTGCACCATGAGGTTTGCAGTGGCCATACCCGTATCGTGAAGCGCATAAGCATTAGGCTTTCCGTTCTTCGATAGCACCATTTTGGCAACGCTAAAAATTAGCATCGAAGCATTCACTGCCCACTCCCTATTTCCCTCGGCTAACGTGTCGAGTGCTTTGCTGAATAGCGCAGGGTTTTCTCTGGTGGCAAAGTAAAACCGCCAAGGTTGTTCGTTGTACGATGAGGCTGCCCAGCGTGCAGCCTCGAATAGTGTGTCGATATGTTCTTGCGATAGGGCCTTAGGCTCAAACCCCAATTCACTTCTTCTGTTGACAATATGTTTTAATGGCTGATGGCTCATCTCGTTTATTTTTTAAGCTGTTATGGTATAACAAATGTAGCCAAAAATTAGCTCATTATGTTTCTTAACATACAGGTTTCTAGGTGTTAAATATTTGAAAATTGGGAAACTTGCCTTATGATTGTGTAAAAATTACAGTATCTTTGTAAAAGATGTAATTACCTGTATATTAATTTATTAAAATCGAAACAGTTATGATGACAGCAAAAGACTACATGGCCCGTGAGGATAAGTACGGTGCGCACAACTACCACCCGCTACCAGTTGTACTTAAGAAAGGCGAAGGTGTTTTCGTTTGGGATGTTGAAGGAAAGAAGTACTACGATTTCCTTTCGGCATACTCTGCCGTAAACCAGGGCCATTGCCATCCTAAGATTGTTAACGCAATGATTGAGCAAGCCAAAACGCTTACCCTAACCTCAAGGGCTTTTTATAACAACGTGTTGGGCGAGTACGAAGAGTACATTACCAAGTACTTTGGGTACGATAAGGTGCTTCCGATGAACACCGGTGCCGAGGCCGACGAAACTGCCATTAAGCTTTGCCGTAAGTGGGGATACCAAAAGAAAGGTGTTAAGGATGGCGAGGCTAAGATCATTGTTTGCGAAAACAACTTCCATGGCCGCACCACAACCATTATCTCCATGAGTACCGATCCCGAAGCAAAGGCAGAGTATGGGCCATATACTCCAGGTTTTGTGGTTATTCCTTACAACGATGTGCCTGCACTTGAGAAAGCTTTGGAAGACAAGAATGTGGTTGGTTTCCTTGTTGAACCTATACAGGGTGAGGCTGGCGTGTTTGTGCCAGACGAAGGTTACCTAACCAAGGTTTCGGAGCTTTGTAAGAAGAACAACGTGCTGTTCATTGCCGATGAGGTACAAACAGGTATTGCCCGTACTGGTAAAATGCTTGCCTGCGATCATGAGAACGTTCGCCCCGATATTCTAATCCTTGGTAAAGCCGTTTCGGGTGGTGTATTCCCCGTATCAGCTGTACTTGCCGACGATGATATCATGCTTTGCATTCAGCCCGGACAGCACGGTTCTACCTTTGGTGGTAACCCAATTGCTGGCAAGGTGGCCATAGCTGCCCTTGAGGTGATTAAGGAGGAGAAGTTGGAAGAAAATGCAGAGCGCCTTGGTAAAATATTTAGAGACGAGTTCCGTGCTATCAAGAGCGATATGATTGAGCTTGTTAGGGGTAAAGGTCTTCTAAACGCCGTTGTAATTCGCAACCAGCCTGGCAAAACTGCCTGGGATGTTTGCGTTGCAATGGCCGAAGCAGGCGTATTGGCCAAACCTACCCATGGTAATATTATCCGTTTTGCTCCACCCCTTGTGATAACCGAGGAGCAGCTGCGCGATGCTATGGATAAGATTAAAGCAGTTTTCAAGAAGTTTGAATAATTCTTTATCAAAATTGAAAAAAGTGAGAGCCGTTGCTATTTTAGTAACGGCTTTCTTTGTAAATTGGCACTATAATTGGTTGGTGTATAAACACTTTAAAACATATTGGTATGGTTAAAATATCCCATTTGATGAGTTTTGCGTGCCTTGTAACTATGCTGCTCTTCTCGTCAAGCATAAGTGCTCAAGAAATTATTCATGTTAAAGGAGCAACTGGTGAGGCCGAGATTGTGGGCCGAATAAGCGAGGAGGATGCTCGAAGGCAGGCTCTAAATAATGCAAAAGTTGAGGCCCTGCGGCGGGCTGGTGTGGGGGAGAAGATTCAAACCTATGAGAATCTGTTTAGGAGCGAGCTAAACAACGACTTCACCGAGTTTTTTAGCACCGATATTCATGCTGAGCTGCAAGGCGCAATACAGAACTACGAGATTGTAAGTCACCATCGGAAGGTTGATGAGGTTACAAACCTATTCATGGTTGAGGTGACTATAGATGCATCGGTGATATTATACTCAACCAAGCCCGACCCCACTTTTAACGTTAAGGTTGAGGGGATAAAAGGGATTTATGATGAGGGCGAGTTCATCACCTTCTCCATTTTCTCAACCCAGGATTGCTATCTGCATATCTTTAGCATTACCGATAACTACACCGGTCTTTTATATCCTAACAAGTGGGAAAAGTTTCAGCTCATACCAGCAAATACCGACATGAAGTTTCCCTTTGGATACCTAGATTACGAGGCATTTAAGAGCGGGAAAGGTGTAGATACAAACCGTATGGTTTTTGTTTTCACCAAGAGTCCGGTACAGTTTCTAAATCATACTGGCGAGGAGCAGCTCACCTCCTCCGAAACCATTTTTTCATGGATATACAGCCTAATGCCCAACGAGAGAGTGGTCGATTATCATGCCTTTACCGTTAGGTAATACCCTTGTAAAATAAAAAAACCGCCCCATAGATTGGGGCGGTTTTTTATTTGAATTTGCGGCTACTGCTCTTTAATTGCTGCCTGCGCTGCTGCAAGGCGTGCAATTGGAACGCGGAAAGGAGAGCAGCTTACGTAGTCCATGCCCACCGTGTGGCAGAACTCAACCGAGCTAGGCTCACCACCGTGCTCACCGCAAATACCTACCTTAAGGTTTTTACGTGTAGAGCGACCCTTTTCAACCCCCATCTTAACAAGTTGTCCAACACCCTGCTGGTCTAGCACTTGGAATGGGTCGTTCTTAAGGATTCCGTTTTCAACGTAAATTGGCAAGAATTTACCAGCATCATCGCGGCTGTATCCAAAGGTCATCTGGGTAAGGTCGTTAGTACCAAAGCTGAAGAATTCAGCAGCCTCTGCTATATCATTTGCAGTTAAGCAAGCGCGAGGAATCTCGATCATTGTGCCCACTAGGTAGTCAACCTTTTCGCCAGATTCTTCGAATACTTTCTGGGCGGTTGCGCGTACAATTTTCTCCTGGTTCTTGAATTCCTCTACAGTACCAATAAGTGGAATCATAATCTCTGGGAAAGCCTTAATACCTTTTTTCTTAAGATTTACCGCTGCTTCAATGATAGCCCTTGCTTGCATTTCTGTAATCTCAGGGTAGGTAATGCCCAAACGGCAGCCCCTGTGGCCCATCATCGGGTTCATCTCATGTAGGTCGTTTACGCGAGATTTAACTTCTTCGGGAGAAATACCCAGCTCTTTGGCCATCTCAGCTTGGTTTGCCTCCTCGTGTGGAACAAATTCATGTAGAGGTGGGTCAAGCAGACGAACGGTAACAGGTAGATCGTGCATAGCCTCGAAAATGCCCTCAAAGTCATTTCTCTGAATGGGAAGAAGTTTCTCAAGAGCTTTACGACGACCGGTTTCATCTTGTGCAAGGATCATTTCGCGCATAGCCTTAATCCTGTCGCCCTCGAAGAACATATGCTCGGTACGGCAAAGACCAATACCCTGTGCCCCAAATTCGCGTGCAATGGTGCTGTCCTTTGGTGTGTCGGCGTTGGTACGAACCTTCATGCGGGTGTACTTCTCCGACATCTTCATGATTTCAGCAAAATCGCCGCTTAGCTCAGGCGACATGGTTTTGATCTTGCCCTCAAGAACCTGACCGGTTGAGCCGTTTAGCGAAATCCAATCACCTTCTTTAAGTACCTTGCCATTAACAATCATGGTCTTAGCGCGGTAGTCAATCTTAACGGTACCAGCACCCGAAACGCAGCATTTACCCATTCCGCGGGCAACAACGGCAGCGTGCGAGGTCATCCCTCCGCGAGCGGTAAGGATACCCTTGGCAACGGCCATACCCTTAAGGTCTTCTGGTGAGGTTTCAATACGGACTAGGATTGTATCGTGTCCCTTCGTATGCCATACTTCTGCATCCTCTGGGAAGAAAACGATTTGACCGGTTGCAGCACCTGGTGATGCAGGAAGCCCTTTGGCTAGAACATTGGCTTTAGCCAGCGCGTCGGTATCGAATACGGGGTGCAGTAGCTCATCGAGTTTTTGTGGCTCCAGACGAAGGATTGCCTCTTTCTCATCAATCTTACCCTCGCGAAGAAGATCCATTGCAATTCTCACCATAGAGGCACCAGTGCGCTTACCATTTCGGGTTTGTAGCATCCAAAGTTTACCTTCTTGGATGGTGAACTCAATATCTTGCATATCCTTGTAGTGGTTCTCAAGGTTTCTTTGGATGTTAAATAGCTCTTGATATGCCGCAGGCATAACCTCCTCAAGCGAGGGGTAGTTTGCTTTGCGCTCCTCTTCGCTAATGTTTTGTAGCTTAGCCCAACGCTTCGAGCCCTCAAGGGTAATCTGCTGTGGGGTACGAATACCCGCTACTACGTCCTCGCCCTGAGCATTTACTAGGTACTCACCATTAAAAATGTTCTCGCCGGTCGCAGCATCGCGGGTAAAGGCAACACCTGTGGCCGAGCTCTCGCCCATATTGCCGAATACCATAGCCTGAACATTAACAGCGGTTCCCCACTCATCGGGAATTTTATTAAGCCTACGGTAAACCACCGCACGGGGGTTATTCCAGCTGTTGAAAACTGCCATTACTGAACTCCAGAGTTGCTCCCATGCGCAAGTTGGAAAGTCTTTGCCGGTCTTGTCCTTAACCGCCTTTTTAAATCGCTTTACAAGTTCTTTAAGGTCTTCGGGAGAGAACTGGGTGTCCAACTCTATACCGCGCTCCTCCTTCATATGGTCGATAATCTCCTCGAAAGGATCGTGATCCTCTTTCGATTCGGGCTTCATACCCATTACCACATCGCCAAACATCTGAATAAAACGACGGTAGCTGTCCCAGGCAAAACGTGGGTTTCCGGTTTTGGCTGCTAGCCCTTCTACTACCTCATCGTTTAGGCCTAGGTTAAGCACAGTGTCCATCATTCCGGGCATCGAGGCGCGTGAACCTGAGCGAACCGACATAAGCAGTGGGTTATCCTTGCTGCCGAACTTTGCGCCCATGATGCCTTCAATCTTACTTATGGCTGCTTCAACCTCAGGCTTAAGTAGCTCTATCACTTTTTCCTCGCCAAGCTGATAGTACTCGGTACAAACCTCTGTGGTAATAGTAAAGCCTGGAGGTACTGGTATCCCGATAAGGTTCATTTCTGCCAGGTTGGCTCCTTTCCCCCCAAGCAACTCTTTCATTTTGCCATCACCATCGGCTTCCTTGTTCCCGAAGGTGTAAACACGTTTAGTAATCGACATTGTGATAAATTTTAGTTGTTGATTTATGATGAAATTATTGTTTGTTAAACAATTTTATGTGAGCTTACAAAATTATTAAAAATATTGGAATAGTAATTTGGTGATTATTAGCTAGGAGCTAATTTTTGCGCAAACGATACAGCACCAGTGCTATTGATGTGCTACTTCTTTTTCTGTGCCCACAGTTGTATGGCTTGTTCTGGAAGTCTTGTTTTCCAGCTATGCAAGTGCAGCCAGCTGTGCCTAGCCAGCTGGCCATTAAAATCTAATGGATTGATTGTGAGTTTAGGTGAACAGCACGATGTATAGGGGTGGAAATATTGCGGTAAATACACCAATGGTTGATTGGCTGAAAAAGCCTTTTTTTAAATGTGTAACGTTTCCCGTTTACTGGTGGGGTGGCATCATTGGGCCAGGTTTTGTTATGCAAATTACCTTTGGGTGTATTGAAGACGAACAGTAGTAGAATGTCGTAGGTCTTTTAAGTTGCAGCAAACAGCAACATACGATTTGTTGTACAAGTTGTGATTAAATTCAATCGTGATGTCTTAGTGTTGATTTTAAAATCTTGAGCCATGTTTACGGTAGGATCCTTTTCTGGGTTGTTGTTCCTACTTATCTTCGATATTGCTGTAGGAGCGTACATTAAGCGTAGGACGAACAGGAACTATTCCGAAAAGCTGGATGTTTAGCTTAAGCCGATGGTTTTATTGGGGGAGGGGCATCACTATAAGTCTATGGATAATATGCTGTTTAATTTTTTTGACGAGCATCTTGAACATTTCATCTACTTTTGCGTCATAGTGATGTAGATTCTCAAACCATATGATTAAGTTTTTTTTCAGCCTAGCGCTAAGTATACTAATAATTTATAGTCCTTTTGCAGTCTTTGCAGAGAATGATGCTCCCCGAAGATATAGCATAAGCGGATACGTTCGCGATGCTGCCACGGGTGAGGAGCTTATCGGGGCTACAATTCTCATTAAAGAGCTTACCCAAGGATCAACAACCAATTCTTACGGGTTTTACTCCATCTCGCTAGCACCTGGTAGCTACACGTTTGTGTTTTCATATCTAGGTTATACTAAGCAGGAGCATATTGTAAACCTCAATCGAAATGTAAGCCTTACCGTTGAGCTGGCCGAAGATCAAACCCAGCTGCAAGAGGTGGTCATATCGCGCGAAAGGCCCAACGCCAATATCACCCGGGGCGAGATGAGCGTGGCAAAGCTCGATATCAAAACTATTCAGCGGATGCCTGCCCTGCTAGGAGAAGTTGATGTTATTAAGGCTATCCAGTTGCTTCCTGGAGTACAAAGCACATCCGAGGGTGCATCGGGGTTCAGCGTTAGGGGTGGGGCAATGGATCAGAACCTAATTCTGCTCGATGAGGCCACCGTTTACAACGCTTCGCATTTGATGGGATTCTTTTCTGTTTTTAACAACGATGCCATAAGGGATGTAAAGCTGTATAAGGGCGATATTCCAGCGTCAAGTGGAGGCCGCCTTTCGTCTCTTCTCGATGTGCGGATGAAGGAGGGGAACTCCAAGGAGTTTGCCGCCGTGGGCGGCATTGGAACCATCTCGAGCCGTTTAACCGTGGAAGGGCCAATAATCAGCGAGGCAACCTCCTTTCTTATCTCGGGCCGACGAACCTATGCCGATATATTTTTGCCATTAGCTGCCAACGAGAGCGTTAGGGATAATGAGCTCTTTTTCTACGATTTGAAGCTTAAGGTTAACCATAGGCTCAACGATAACAACAGGTTTTTTCTCTCGGGATACTTTGGACGCGATATATTCCGCAACGACTTTGCAGGGTTTGGCTTTGGCAATCAAACCTTAACCGCCCGGTGGAACCATCTTTTTGGCCCAAAGCTATTCCTAAACACCTCGTTAATATATACTAGCTACGATTACTACTTGGGTGGTGGCTCGGGTGAGGTTAGCGGATTTACATGGCTATCGGATATGCAGGATTATAGCGCAAAGTTCGACTTTAGCTACTTCTTGGGAAGCAGCAACACCATTCGTTTTGGAGCACAGAGTACCTATCACGTTTTAAGCCCCGGTACAGCAAAAGGCGAAGGCGATGAGTCGATTTTTGGGGAGCTGAAAATTCCCAATAGCTATTCTCTCGAGCACGGTTTGTATGCTCAAAATGAGCAGAGCATTGGTTCGTTAGTCACTGTAAAGTATGGCTTACGCATGTCGGCTTTTCAGAATATTGGGCCTGCAACTGTTTATGGCTACAACCAGTTTTTTGAGGCCGAGGATTTTGTAGAGTATGGCGATAACGATTTTTACAATACATACGTTAACCTTGAGCCACGCCTTGGGTTTACCTTTGCTTTCAACGAAAGGCAATCGGTAAAAGGGAGTTACTCCCGCACGGTGCAGTACATCCAGCAGGCATCCAACTCGGCGGCGGGTACTCCGCTCGATATCTGGTTCTCAGCTTCACCCAATGTAAAGCCTCAGCTTTCGGATCAATGGGCCGTTGGTTACTTTCAAAACTTTTTTAACAATGCCTTGGAAACATCGGTTGAGGTTTACTACAAATCGATGAGTAATGTTATCGATTTTAAGGAGTTTGCCAATCTTTTCCTAAACGAGCGGCTGGAGGGTGAGCTGCGAACAGGTACTGCCGAGTCGTATGGGGTTGAGGCATTTGCACAGTTCAGCTTAGGCCGATTCAATGGTTGGGTAAGCTACACATACTCTCGGGCTTTTCGTACTATTATTGATGTGAACCAGGGTAACCCATACCCTGCGCCTTACGACAAGCCTCACGATGTATCCATCGTAACCAGTTACGATATTAATGAGAAGCTGAGCGTTTCGGCAAACTGGATTTACGCAACGGGTGTGCCAGCAACCTTTCCGGCCGGACGATACGAGATTATGGGTACTGTTATTCCTCTGTACACATCGCGGAACTCATTTAGATACCCCGATTACCATAGGCTCGATTTAGCCGTAACCTATAGACCAAGAGCAACAACCCAAAGGAAATGGCAGGGCGAGTGGAATCTCTCGATTTACAATGCATACAACAGGAAGAATGCATGGGCAATTAATTTTGTGCAGGATAGGGTAAACCCTAACGAGACCTACGCCGAGATGACCTACCTGTTCTCCATACTACCAGCCATAACCTATAACTTTAATTTTTAGAACAGGAGCAGCTATGAGCAGAAGATTATTTATCAATATAAGATTACTACTATTGAGCCTTACCATGGGTTTGGTCTGGGGTTCCTGCACCGAGGTGATAGACATTGAGCTCGATAGCACCTACACTCGGCCAGTAATATTTGGACAGCTTACCACCGATACTACTGCTCATAGGATTACCATATCCTCCACCGGCGACTACTTTAAGAACTCACCACCCCAGGGAATTTCTGGAGTTGATGTTGAGATTTTCGATGGATCCAATTACCATGCTCTTACCGAGAGTGAAACGGAGAAAGGGGTTTACCTTACCCAGCCCAATTTTTATGGCGAGGTGGGTAAAACTTACACTTTAATCGTAAGCAATCTCGATCTGCTGGGCGATGGCGTTGTGTCAAGCCATTCGGCTAGCAGCACCATTCTACCCTTGGGCGATGTAGACTCCATTAGGGTTGTTTACCGCCAGCTATGGCAGGGGTGGGAGGTGCAAGGCTTTGCCAAGGATCCAGCAGAAACTAGAGATTTTTACAAGTTCTTAATATACATCAACAACGAGTTGCAAACCGATTCGCTTCATAATTATTCCATAGTCGACGACACCTTTTTCAATGGCGAGTATACCAACGGTGTTACCATCACCTTTTTTAGCGATAGGAGGGGTATGGTTTCCGAAGGCGATACCATTACCGTTGGATTCAGTGGGATTACCGAGGATTACTTTCGATTTTTAAGCGAGGCACAGGAGGCTTCATGGCGTTCGGCTCCTCTGTTTAGCGGTCCGCCAGCTAATCCACGTACAAACCTTACCAATGGGGCAATTGGTTATTTTGCAGCATACTCCGTTAAAAGGGCAAGCGCACAGGTGTTGCCTCGGCCATCGCTATAAATACTTGGTCAGAATATCGGCAGTTTGCGATACCGCATTGTTGCATATCCTTGTAAGCAATCCGCTCTCGTTGGCAAGCTGCTTTTGCTCAGGGTTGTTTAAATCTACCTTGGTTAGCTCAAGGCATTGCGTAGCTCCCAGCTCCTTTCTGCACTCATTAACATACTGCCCAACCATATCGGCCAGCCTGTTTTTCGCCTCCAAATCATCAGGTGCGTAGTTTCCGTGGCGTAATCCTAGCACAATGGCGCCAGCATTAATGGCACCGCAAAGGTTTTGGGTTCGACCAACTCCACCCCCAAGCCCAGCGGCTATTCTAAAGGCCGTTTCTTCCTCTATCCCTCCAGAATCGGCAAAAGCAACAAGAATTGCTTGGGCGCAGTTGTACCCGTTGTCGAAAAGGGCTAACGCCTTGTTTCTTCTTTCCATAATTTTAATCTGTTTGTACTCAAATTCATCCGTTTTTGTATATTTGGCAGTGTAACCTCTAACCCTACACCCTATGCGATTTCCAAAGTTAAAATTTTCTGGTTACCTTTTCTCTCTCCTTGTCCTACTTGTTTTTACCTTTTTCACAGTTTTGGCTATAAGGCTAACCTCCCCTCCAAAGCCTCAGGGTATTAATGCACCCGCCGATGTGTTCTCGGCAGCTAGAGCATTTATTCATATCGAAAAAATTGCCCAATGGCCGCATATGGTCGGCACCCCCGAAAAGGAGGTGGTTTGCAACTACATAGTTGATGAGCTGGAGAGAATGGGACTTGAGGTAGATGTCCAGTCTACCACGGTTGCCAGCTACGATGGTTTCCCGGTTTTTGCCAATGTAACCAATGTGGCTGGCCGAATTAGGGGTAGTAACCCTTCGCAAGCGCTACTGGTTGTTGGGCATTACGATACTCAGCCGCATACTCCAGGCGCTGCCGATGACGGCATAGCCATTGGTTCAATGCTTGAGGCTGCAGAGGTAATTAAAAATCACTTCGACCTCGAAAACGATATCATATTCCTATTTACAGATGCCGAGGAGGTTGGGTTGCTGGGTGCCGAGGCCTTTGTAAAGGATCATCCCTGGATGATGGATGTTGGTCTGGTGCTAAACATTGAGGCTAGGGGAAATAAGGGGCCAGCGCTGGCGTTCGAGGTTAGCTCGCAAAACGGATGGATTATCAGGGAGTTTGCCAGGGGGATGGAAAGACCCTTTGCTGGCTCGATGATGTACGAGGTTTACCAAATGATTCCTAACAACACTGACTTTACAGTGTTTAAGAATGCAAGCGTTTCGGGCTACAACGTGGCCATTGTGGATGGGTTTGTTAACTACCATAGCCCAACTGATACTCCCGAAAGCCTTAGCTTGGCAAGTTTGCAGCATATGGGCAGCTACATAATGAGCTTTGCAGAGCATTTTGGTAATGTCTCCATTGCCCAAACCAAAGCCCCCGACCTGGTGTACTTCAACTTCTTGGGTCATAAAATGCTGTATTTCCCTTCGGTGCTAAATACATGGATACTAGTATTCATCGTTTTGCTATTCCTTTTCTTTCTGATGCTAGGGTTTGCCCGAAAGCATATTAGCTTTAGCCAGATTTTTGTTAGCCTAATATACTTAATCCTTGTTGTGGGCATTTCGGTTGCTTCGGTATGGGGCATTAATGAGCTTGTGTTGAAGTTTTACCCTCATTATGCTGCTTTTTATATGAGCAACTTCTACAACGTAAAATACTATTTTCTTGCCTACTCCCTAGTTGTGTTGTTTTTCTTTGCGTTACTATACCCGTTCTACTTAAAGCGAATTCATATATACAATTCATTAGCAGCTGTGTTTTTGCTATTCATTCTGCTATCGGGTGCAATAATTTGGAAAATGCCCACAGCGTCGTACCTAACCCTAGTCCCCTTGCTTTTTGGATTGATATCGGTTATAGTTCTGCTTTTTGTTGATATCGATAAGGATAAAAGACCTTGGAGCTACCATACGGTGCTACTCGTTGGGCTGTTGCCCTTAATTTTTATGATAAGCCCATACATTAATTTGATATACATCGTGTTTGGCCTTAGTATGCCCTTTGCTGGTGCGGGACTGCTTGTTTTTCTACTTCTCTTTTCGCTGCCATTTTTAGAGTACCCAATGGAACGATATAGAAGGTTGCTACCCATTGGGCTATTCCTTGCGAGCGTAGTAGCGCTAGTTGCTGCGCACGTAAATTCTAAGCCAACCCCCGAGCAACCCTTGCAAAGCAACGTGTTGTATGCTGCGCTCAGCGATACTGAGCAAGCCTACTGGTTCTCATCGAACTTAAATACCGATGATTGGAATAAGCAGTTTTTTGCAGACGATAGCTTTGGCGATGCATCGGAGCTATATCCCTGGAGGCGTGGCGCTAGGCTCAAGGCCCAAGCCGAGTATTATATAGATTTTGAGAAACCTAGCATAGAGATGATCTATGATTCGATAAAAACAGATTCCCGCGCTTTGGAGTTTCTGCTTAAGCCAAAGAATGATCCTGTGATCGTGGAGCTGATTCTACCCCTATCATACAACCTGAAATCTTTCTCGGTCAATGGGAAAGGGTTGACTGAGCTGGATGTACCCTACATAAAGCGTATCGAAAGCTATCGATTCCAAATTATTGCCCCCAGATACGGTGGCGATAGGGTTAGGGTAGAGTACCAAGGTGCCGATTATTTATCGTTTAGCCTAATCGAAGTGATCCTGGGCATTCCTAAGCTTGAGGATGTTGAACCTATGCCGCCTCATATAATCCCCGACACGGGTTTCGAAAGCATGGTGACAGTGGTTAAAACCAACCAAACGCTGCCAAGTAAATTGTAAAGGTAGGCATTAGCGTGTAGCCAATTGAGTCCTTTCTAAATTGTGCCTCTATAGGCTTTGTGGCTAGAACAGCACTGGGTTTGAGGTGGTTCGCAAATAGCGATTGTAATTTGAAACATCTACGAAAATTATCCGTTTTGTAACTGTGCATAAAATTGCTAGTCGATTTATTTTATTAATAGTTTCAGAGCAATGCGTAATTATCTCATTCTTCTTGTAATCATTTTTGGTTTTTCCTTTTCACTTGCGGGCCAAGCCCAATCCATTCCCGATACCGTTAATTTAAGCGTTGATACTGTCAGCGTTAGTCACGATTCGCTAGCTGTAACGGTCGATACGTTGGCACTTACCGTTGACACCATTCCTGAACCCATTGTCTTTACACCTGAGACGGCATCGCAATACCTTTCAAGTTTGCTTGCCAAAAGTAACCTGTGGAAAGAGGATGACGATACGATGAGGTTATCCGTTGAGCGGTTGGTTCATCATTTTGCCGAGCCATTCGATAGCGTTGTCAATAGGTTAAAGCGATTCCAGTTCGACTCGGTTAGGGTATCGAGGGAACGAATCTATAGAAGCGAAACCCTTCCATTACGTTGGCTCGATTCCTCATCATTTATTGTTGATACGGTTGGGCTAGATAAGGATCCTTTCGTAAAAGAGATCACCATTGTGAAAAGGATTAAGGATACATCTTCATACCCTAAGGTCGATTCTGTTTCGTACATGCTGTCCGATATCCAGTCGATGCTTCAGCCCCACGATACCATCATTAGAACCTATGTTGATACTTCGTACCTGAAGTCGCGAAGAGTTAAGGTACACCATCTTACCGACCAAGGGATTACTCCCTCGCTAATTCCACCCCGAAGCGGGAAAACCTATCGCTTCTCGCCCGACTCTTCCAAGGTTATTCTAACCGAGAGTATCCCTGTGTATAAGGCCAACGAGGAGTCGCCGTTTAACATCGTGCCTAGCCAAGGAATGCCAGATTCACTTAGGTGTGCTGTGGAAAAGCTACTCGCATACACACATCAGCGCGACTCGTTCCTTTTGCATATCAACGATTTGGAGGGTCGCAAAACTTCGCTATGGCTAAGCACTGGAAAGGATGATTTAGTTAGGTACTGGGTTCGAAATTCTAAGAATGACTCCATTACGATATGGATTGGAAATCCATCAAAATCAAATATATCGCTAATACTCGAGGAAGACATTAATGTTGAGCGGCTCGAACGAAAGATGATAGACGATATACCGTTCACAACCACACGGGCAAAGCGTACGTTAGCCGAGTTAAATCCGCTTAAAGAAATTCCAATATACTGGAATAGCGATTTCAGTAGCTCCTTCTCATTAAGCCAAAACTACCTGTCGCCCTACTGGGCTCGAGGGGGAGAGAGCTCGCTTAATAGTATGATCGATATCAACGGAAAAACAGAGTACAACAACAAGGAGGCTAAAACTCGTTGGACGTCAACGGGGCGTTTACGCTATGGTACCACTTGGACCGATGAGCATGGGTTCCGAACCAATACCGATATTGTTGAGATAAACTCGCAGTACAACAAGGTGATGCGCAAAATGCTCGACTTTAGCTCGAGTGTTTATGCGAAAACACAGGTGGCCAAGGGCTACAATTACCCGAACAATGAGGATGTTGTTTCGAAGTTCTTAAATCCTGGTACTTTTACCATTGGTGTGGGGTTTGAGTATAAGCCCGAAAAGAATACTACGGTTAACATTTCACCCTTATCGTACAGGAATACATTTGTGCTAGATACCGCAACCATAAATCAGGTAAACCATGGTATTGATATCGACAAGCGGGTGCGCCATGAGATGGGGGGACAGCTGGTATTTCGTAATAAGTTGAATGTTTTCGAGGATATGAGCATTAACAATGCGGTAAGGCTTTTTACCAACTACTTGGATAAGCCCAAGAATGTTGATATTGATTGGGAGTTTAGCCTTGAGAAGCAGATAAGTATGTATTTTAAAATTCGGTTAAACCTACATCTCATTTACGACGACGATATACATTTTACTATCCTCGACAATGCCGGAGAGCCAATTATTTTGCCCGATGGAAGCGAGAAAAAAGGCCCTAAGGCACAATTTAATCAGCTCCTGGGCCTTACGCTATCATTAAAAATTTAAGGTTAGGTTACTTTAGCTGCTCTTCAATGTTGTCGGCCTTATCGTTTATGCGTAGCGCCTTGTATAGTTCGTAAGCTTTCGACAGCACCGTTCTGTCAGCTGTACCCATATTGTAGATCTTATCGAGCCAAAATGTGGCTGAGTCAAATGCTGCTTTTGATTTTGCTTTTTCCTCTTGCACCTTACTGTTGTTGGTAATAGACCGAGTACCCTCCTCGATGTTGACTCCGGTGTTGTAATGGCAAATGGCAAGGTTTAGAAAAATCATCGGATCATCGGGGCTATGGCTAAGCGCCTGCGTGTAGGCGTTAATTGCCTCTTGGTATTGTTCGTTACGTTGATATACTAGCCCTTTAGCGTAACGAAAAGTTGCGTTTGTTGGATTGCGCGCAATTACCCTATCGAGATTCTTAAGCGCACCATCAATATCGCCTTCGTTAAAGAGCAGGTCGGTAAGGAGTAGTACCAAGTCCTCATGGTCGTTATGCATTGTAATTCCCTCAACAATAACCTGTTTGGCAGCAAGGGTATCACCTTTCTCGAGGTTTGCCTCATATAGTAGGAGGGTTGCATTTACGCCAAAATTTTTGCTGTGTAATCGCCTCAGATGATGAATCGCTCTGTCCCAGTTCCGGTCTTCATATGCTGCAATGGCGGCATTTTGCACTAGATTCAGATCGAGTTCAACTGCGAGTATAGGGCTTGATGTAACTTTTAGCGCTGCCTCAAATGCTTTAAGGGCCTCCTTATACCTGTGGTTTTTAAAATATTGATTGCCAAGGGTTTGGTACTCGTTGGCGAGTAGTACATACTTTGGTGCAATGTCCCTCTCAATCTTTCCACCTTTGTCAAGCGATAAGGCTTTCTCGTACGATTCCAGCGCAAAGAATAGCTGTTCGGGGTAAAGATTCATCCAGTCGTTGTTGTTTTTACTTTTTCCTTCTTGGTATGCGGTTTGGCTTAGCAATCCACGCATATACCATGTTCTGGGCCACATGGCCGATTCTTCATCCTCAATTAGTGCATCTATGGCTTCTTTTGCCTCGGTGTACTTGGCCGATTCGATTAGGTTAGATATGGTGATAAACCTGCTTTTTTGCAAGGGGGTTAGAATGGAACAGCCCGACAGTAATACGATAGAGATTAGCAGTAGTTGCCTCAGCATGTTGATGGGTTTTTGGTATGGTGAAATTGTAGATTGTGCAAATTTAATCAGAAAATACATAATCAGCTTTTTATTGTACAACACGATTTTGTTGCCTATTATATGCCGAATTGGAAAAAAGGTTACAGCATTTATTGCCCATTACAAAAGATTAGCTTATTAGGAGAAATTCTCCTTGGAGCTAATAAAATTTTTATGTTACAAATGTTGTTTTAGTAGCTGCGTATTAGCGAATTGAACATCTCTGGCTATTCAATAGTAACCAATAGTATGAGCTACGAAAAAGAATTTTGTACCACTGCTAATTGTTGATTTTGTGTTGTATGCGCTAGCATCATGTGGCGAGCAGTATAGTTATGTTGTTGTAGGCAAAGGTGAACTTATTTAATAAACGATAAACCTTTCTGATTTCAGCATTATTAAGTCGCAGATTGGGGCAAATATAAATATTATCGATAGCGATGAATCAAAAATTAAGATTTCTATTAAGGAGAATCTGCTTAAACACCTTAGCGCTACTGTAAGTAAAGGAACGCTAACTATAACAGTTGGGGTGTGACCAGCTTGGGATTACGGAGAAGGGACTTCATCGAGTTGCGTTGACCATTCCTGCGACAGCTATCCATTTGCCTAACTCATACAGTCCAAAATGGTTACAACCCGTGTGTGTCCTGCGATGTATCAGGGTAATTTCAAACACACAAAACTTTCTGCACGTCAGGGAGTACGTTCTTTGAAAAGGATTCATCACACCTTTAGATGAGATGAGAGGCTGAACACAAATCCTGTATGCAACCTGCGGAGGTATTTCGGCAGGCTCAGTAACCGTCGAGTGAGCTGACTGGCTAGGGTTGCCACATTGAGGGTTCGGGTTGGCCTCTCGGATCCGTAATGCTGGAAGCGTTTCCCATCCGCCCAGCGGTGCTTCCCTTTCAAGGGGTAGGTGCTGAACGGCCTGGGTCAAAAGGCAGAAAGCCAGCCAGGGCGAAAATCTGTCAGGAGCGAGTATAGGCGCTGAACGAAAGTGAACCGACCGATGACGTGTCGAAAGTAACCTTTACGAGACTGAAAACCGTGCGTGGGACGGTCACACGGGAGAAGGGCAGAGATTACCAGCCTATCGGCTGCCTCGGTCTCCGGCGTTAAGGCGGCAAGTGCAATGCCCATCGGCTCATCTAGGGAACAGGGCCTGTCCCGCTGCCAGCGGGAAGAACCTACCCGCCGATGCCAGGAGAGAATGCCGAATATCCGCCAACTGGCGGGCAAGGCAGAGCGTATCGAAGCGGTGGCGTAGGGGTCTCGTCACTAGTGACGAGATAGTAGCGACTCGTGCCAACCAAAGGCTCTGGAAACGTAGCCACAGCGAAGGGGTTAACGGGCTCAGGGCAACTTTGCCAACCTCGTGCACACGGGGGATGAGCTTGTTCCAGCGGTCAACCTGAAATGGTTGCGCGAGTTCGAGGAGCAGCCGTATGACGGGAGGCTGTCAAGCACGGTGCTGGGAGAGGCTTGGGGGTGAGATTCCCCCTTGCCTACTCGACTTATTTTTTTCGAAAAATATTTGCAATAGTCTTACCAATTACATCAACTTTTTCGATGGTTTCAATTAATGATGAGTTAGTTAAATCAACTTTTCCTTCATGTATTGAAATAGATTGAGCAGGGAATACTAAGACAAAATTATTTGAACTGAAATATTTATTAAGGTACATTGGAATTTTTGTCATCTCAGTATGATAGGATAAAAAATTCTTTCGACTAAGTACAATAACTAAATTGTCATCATTCTTGACATCCCTTGACAAAATTAAAAATTCATTCCAGTTAAAGAATTCAACATACTCAATATTTATTGGGTGCTTTTGGTTTATTTCTTTAATCAGGTCAATAATCTTGGGGGTAGAATAGACTACTATCTTAGCACCTGTATTTTCAGCAATATTCCAAATTTTCACCAACCAAAAAGTAAAGCCAGTCTCATACTCTGCATTTGGGGGAACAACCAATAAATGTCGTTTAATGGTTGAAATTGGTTGAAATGCGTGATAAATGAATGTTGAAATATTACTTTTTGACAAAATACCTTCCGTAAAAGTGCCTAGGTAAGAGTCTGACTCATCATACTTAACATGTAACCCTAGTATCAAGTCTGTAATTCTATTCTCCCTTATTATACCAGTAACGCCATTAACAATATTTAGGTCATAGCGTAAAAGTGAATTCAACTCAATATCAGTAGCTGATGCAACAATCTTCGCTTTCTCAAGCAGTTTTCTCGCATTTTTTTCAGCATTTGGCTCTGCCGATTCGCTATTTATAATATTTAGGGCGAAAAGTCCGTTTTTGTTTTTCTTAGATTTGATGATAGTGCTAAAACTAATCAGCTCTTCAATATTATTCGGATTGTTTAAGGGTATTAAAATTCTTTCAGTGCTTTCAGAAGGTTCTTCCTCCGTTAGGTCTAAAAGCGCAATGCTTTGTGCACTCCTTTGAGTGGCAAAAGAGGCAATAGTGCATGTCACCAAAATCATAATAATAGTACCATTAAGAATACTATCATTCAGAAGCCTAATTGGTTCACCGCTTTCACTGTAGCCAATAATTATGTTATAACCAACCAATACAGCAGCAAGTGTAGCAGCAGCCTGTGAATTGGTTAAACCAAAAATTAGTTTGCGTTCATTTTTACTCAATTTGAAATTCTTCTGGGTTAACCATGCTGCTATAAGCTTCCCTAAAGTGGCTACTATTGACATAGTTAAAGCAACAAAAAGTGTATCAATATTTCCAAATGCTCTGTAGTCTATAAGCATTCCTACACCTATAAGAAAAAAGGGTATGAAGATGGCATTTCCCACAAAATCTATCCGATTCATTAACGGCGAGGTTCTCGGAATTAAGCGGTTTAACGCTAATCCTGCCATAAATGCACCAATAATAGCCTCAAGACCTGCTAGTTGAGAAAGAACCGCGCCAAGAAAAACTATTACCAATACAAAGATGTATTGGGAAACGTTGTCGCTATAGCGTTTAAAGAACCAACGGGAAATAATAGGAAAAATTAAATATATAGTTGCAGAAAAGGCAACGAAAGAAAGCGAAAGAACTAGCCAAAAATTATTATCAATTACGCCAGCAGACATTCCAACAATTACGGCCAAGACTACAAGAGCCAATGTGTTAGTTATAAGTGTGCTACCAACTGAAATATTAACTGCAATGTTTTTCGTTATTCCTAGCTTGCTTACTAAAGGGTAGGTTATCAATGTATGCGAAGCAAACATACTTGCCAATAGTACGGATGTCGTTATTGAGAAACCAAGAACATAAACCCCCGACAAGGTACCAAGAACCATAGGGATTAAAAAGCCGTAAAGCCCAAGTAGCGTGCTTTTTCCTGCATTCTTTTTAAAATCGTTCATGTCGATTTCTAATCCCGCAAGGAACATAATATACAGCAAACCTGCTGTACCTGATAGAATAATACCACTATCTCTAGCTAGAAGGTTAAACCCATATGGGCCAATTATTACTCCTGCCAATATCATTCCAAGCAGATGTGGGATTTTTATTCTGTCGGAAAGAATGGGTATGACTAAAATTATAATCAGAATTACTAAGAATTTTAGTACAGGGTCAGTGAGCGGGAGCGTTATGTTTAGAATACTTGAAACCATATATTATTATTTTCTGCAAAAATAGCATAAAAAAATGGGGCTTGTCCCGATACTTTATTCACTTTTTAATAAATCGTATATATCATCATTATGTCCGTACATTACCATTACATCACCCTCTTCCAGTTGAGTATTGGCTTTTGCAACTCCCTCAATATGAAGTTTTGATGTTTTCTTAACTATACCGAACAGCCCTTTTTCTCGCACGTTTTTCATAACAGTTAGTACCAAAACTTGATAAAACTGATTAAAACCAATCTCACCAATGGTTTTCCCAACGAATTTTTTCGGAACTTCAACCTGAACTACGCTGTATTTATCTGTTAGCTCAAAGGAATCAATAATTCCAGTAGTAGTGAGTTTTTTAGCCCAGCGCTCGGCTGTTTCTTCCTCGGGTCTCATAATTTCTGAAACCCCCATAGCTTCAAGTATAGTTGCATGAATAGGTGATACTGAACGGCAAATGAGCCTTGGCACGTTCATTTTTTTTATGAGTGCCGTTGTCAATAGATTTGCGCCTTCATCCTCACCTATGCTCACTATAACGACATCGGTATTTTTAAGTGGTAAGTTGTTGATTGCATTCTGGTTTTTGCAGTCCAAGCAAATTGCATGGGTAATTTTGTCCTTTATGTCCTCAACTTTCTCAAACTGCTTATCAACTCCTATAACCTCATGCCCTAGTTGGCTAAGTTTTACTGCCAGCGAAGAACCAAAAGTACCAAGCCCAATAATTATGAATTTCATAGCGTTACGAGTTAGTTTATAAGTATGTTTTCAGTAGGCAAACGGTAAGCCTCAGATGATACCCTTTTGTATAATGCAATTAGCAGAGTAAGCATGCTCACCCTCCCTATAAACATGGTAAGAATTAAAACCAGCTTACTAGCTGAACTCAAATCTGAAGTTATGCCCCTACTAAGACCTACAGTGCTATAAGCCGACACACATTCAAAAGAGATGTTTAATAGGCCTTTTTCTGAATCAAAGAACGAAATTAGTAGGACTGATGTTGTAATAACAAAAATAGATAGCACAATGATTGCATAGGCTCTCTCCACTGAACTATTTGGAATTTCTCTGTTGAACAGTTCTAGCCTAGTCTTTCCTTTAACAATGCTAATGGTATTTAAAATGGCAACAGCCAGAGTGCTTGTTTTAATACCACCTCCAGTTGAAGCAGGTGAAGCTCCCACCCACATCAAGAACATAACGATTAGAATTGTATGTAAGTTTAATGCTCCTGTGTCAACGGTGTTAAAACCAGCCGTTCTTGTTGTTACTGAACCAAAAAAAGCCGTAATAGTTTTACCAAACAAATTGTGATTAGCTAGGGTGTTGTTATACTCTAGTATAAAAAATGCGATTGTTCCCAAAACAGTAAGAAGTGTAGATGTTATAAGAACAATTCGGGTGTTAACATTGATTAACCTTGGTGTAGTTATAATATATTTTCGGCGAAACAAAAATAGCAATGTAATCAAAGACCTTGTTTTTATGTATTTGACAAGGTTGAAAACAATGGGGAAACCTAACCCACCTAAAATGAATAGAAATGCAACAATTAGGTGTAGCGGATAGTTGAATTGGAATGCACCCTCGTAAAAACTATTTGGAAGTGTTGAGAAACCAGCATTACAAAAACCTGATATAGCATGAAACCCCGAAAAGAAAACACGGTCGAAGAGAGAGGGAATTACTGAACTGTCAAGAGTTTTGTAGATTAGTACAGCACCAATGCCTTCGATAAGAAATGTTATGAGAATAATTTTTTTTAGAACTGAAAAAACATCTGAGATTTTTTCTGCATTTGTTATATCCCTGAGAGCAAGTTGATTTTCGTATGAAGAACCTCCTTTAAAAAAATAGCTGAAGTAGCTGGCAAAAGTCATAATGCCAAGTCCTCCAACTTGAATTAGCAGAGCAATAATAAATTGTCCGAACTCGGTAAAGAAACTTCCTGTGTCAACAACAACTAGACCTGTTACGCAAACTGCACTTGTTGAGGTAAAAAGAGCATCAATAAGGCTAATTTCAGTAACCGTTGCCCTTGGAAGCAAGAGTAGGAACGAACCAAGGATGATAATAATCAAGAAACTTAGTACGAATAGTTGAGCTGGGTTTAAGTATGCTTTTCTAAATTCAACTCTTATTGCTGATATCTCTCGAAATAGAACAAGGAAAACAGCGGAGTAAATCCAAATTTTATGATTTAGAATACTTTGCGATACGTAATTGAAATTTCCAAAATGTCTTAAAAGAATAAAAGTTAAAAATAGAAATAGGATGAAGTCGAAAGGAGAACTTTTTAATCTAGGGCGATATTCCTTAAAAAAATATCGAACTACTATTGAGATTATTCCAACAAAAACCGATAATAAATAAACTGTATTTAAAAAATTCTTTATGTAAGGTTCGTGTTCAAAACCAAAGTCGTATAAAAAGGCAACAATTGATAAAATACTAACAGTTATCGGTATTCTAGCAATTCTTTTTCTAATTGTTCTTGTTCTTTCCTTCTTCTTGATGTTGTATCTCACAATCAATCGTTTTGTTTCGAACTATTCATTATCAGAAGGTTTTCCCGTCTATCAGCCTTGTGCCCAACGGCTGGGGGTGTGACCAGTTTGGGGTTGCGGGACTTGGGATTTATCCCCCGCTAAGAAGCTCACTGCGTGCCGTCCCGCTCCCGTCACCCATTCATCCCAAATTGGTTACACCCCTTGTTACCTGCTGGTTGTGTGTCCTGCGATGAATCAGGGTGCTTTCAAATATACAAAACTTTCTGTTCGTCAGGAAGTACGTTCTTTGAAATTTATTCATCAAAACTTTAGATGAGAGGCTGAACACAAATCCTGTATGCAACCTGCGGAGGTACTTCGGCAGGCTCAGTAACCATACTTCGGCAGGCTCAGTAACCATACTTCGGCAGGCTCAGTAACCATACTTCGGCAGGCTCAGTAACCATACTTCGGCAGGCTCAGTAACCATACTTCGGCAGGCTCAGTAACCGTCGAGCGAGCTGACTGGCTAGGGTTGCCACGGAGAGGGTTCGGGCTGGCCTCTCGGATCCGTAATGCTGGAAGCGGTTCCCATATGCCCAGCGGTGCTTCCCTTTCAAGGGGTAGATGATGAACGGCCTGGGTCAAAAGGCAGAAAGCCAGCCAGGGCGAAAATCTGTCAGGAGCGAGTATAGGCGCTGAACGAAAGTGAACCGACCGATGACGTGTCGAAAGTAACCTTTACGAGACTGAAAACCGTGCGTGGGACGGTCACACGGGAGAAGGGCAGAGATTACCAGCCTATCGGCTGCCTCGGTCTCCGGCGTTAAGGCGGCAAGTGCAATGCCCATCGGCTCATCTAGGGAACAGGGCCTGTCCCGCTGCCAGCGGGAAGAACCTACCCGCCGATGCCAGGAGAGAATGCCGAATATCCGCCAACTGGCGGGCAAGGCAGAGCGTATCGAAGCGGTGGCGTAGGGGTCTCGTCACTAGTGACGAGATAGTAGCGACTCGTGCCAACCAAAGGCTCTGGAAACGTAGCCACAGCGAAGGGGTTAACGGGCTCAGGGCAACTTTGCCAACCTCGTGCACACGGGGATGCGCTTGTTCCAGCCGGTCAACCTGAAATGGTTGCGCGAGTTCGAGGAGCAGCCGTATGACGGGAGGCTGTCAAGCACGGTGCTGGGAGAGGCTTGGGGGTGAAATTTCCCCTTGCCTACTCGACATTTTTATCTATCTTTGATTTCTTTTTTGATAATATCTTCAATTTGGATTCTATTTTCAGGAAGATGATTATATGCAACATCCCAAATAATTTCATAATCAACACCAAAATATTCGTGAGACACTTTGTTCCTTAATAAATACATTTCTGTCCAAGGTACTTCAGGATATTTTGATTTTATTTCAACTGGAATCTTCTTTGATGCTTCCCCAATAATTTCAAAGTTTCTAATAACTGCGTCAACTGTTTTATAATCCTTTTTAAAACTCTCAAAGGTATGTTCAGTAATATAATCAGAAATTCTTGTCATTGCTATTAGCAAGTCATCTAAGTACATGTTGTATGTCCTGTCCTTTTTTTTCACAATCAGACGTAGTTTACTTGATTTAAGATATTTTCTTTTATTTGCTCTTTCAAAGCATTCTTTGTTACCAAGTCAATTTTTCTTTTGAATATTTGCTCAAGATATAGTTCAAGTGAAAAGAATTTCCAGCCAATTGGTTTTTCCAACTCAACAAGAATGTCAATGTCACTTTCTTCCGAGTAATCACCCCGTGAAAAAGAGCCAAACAGCCCAATCTCTTTAACCGAATAATTACGGTAAAGAGTTGGTTTTAATTCTTTTAGTTTAGTTAGTATGTCATTCTTTGTAATCATAATTCAAAGATAACTCTTTCTTTTCAATGGGAAATGTTCTGAAGTCATTTTTTTGCATTGGGCACAACGGCTGGGGGTGTGGCTAGTGTGGGAGAGCCAGCAATGATTTCGTCTCCGATGAAATCGTACCGAACGTGCGAAACCGCTCCGAAGTTTCAATATCAACCCAAACCTGCCAGCCCTGTCTGCCGACAGGCCATAGCCGTCAAGCTAAGCAATTTTCAATACCCTCGTAGAGCCTGCCTGGCTGGCAGACAGGGGTTGATAGCGATTGGGTTTAAATAGCAAAACCTAAAGCACCCCTGCCTTACTGCCGAAGGC
>Ga0334885_1000512_pt1 | contig 66487 bp, 80 predicted proteins | sample GraSluR1_MG_8_FD_207233 | JGI IMG/M metagenome (GOLD analysis project Ga0334885, IMG submission 207233) | Sludge microbial communities from methane-producing bioreactor in Wageningen University, Netherlands - Granular Sludge_31_05-R1 | ecosystem: Engineered > Bioreactor > Anaerobic >...
GCCCTGTGGAAGAGTAGGTCGACGCTGGGTTCACAATGATCCGCGATAGCTCAACGGTGGAGCACTCGGCTGTTAACCGATAGGTTGAAGGTTCGAATCCTTTTCGCGGAGCCATTTTATTTTTTGAGTATAATATAATTATTGATAAAAAACGTTAATTACATTTGTGTAATTAACGTTTTTTTAGTAAAATCATTCCAGGGATATTTTTAGAAATATAACAAAAAATAAAATAAAATCTTTAAAGGAGAGTTCCTAATGTCAGAATATAAATTAGAAGTTAAAGGTTTTATTACCCTAAATGATTATGGAAATATATATGATTATATAGGTATCGTTGGGATGAATGATAAATTTACAATAACTATAGATTATTTAGATGAAAAAAATATGGATTTAATTAAGAGTATGTTAAAATATAAAGATTTTATAGTAACAGACAGTGGTAAAAGTGAGGATGGTAATTACTATATACAAGCGCAGAGAAATGATAATGAATATAAAAACAATATTTAGAGTTTATTGGCAAAACTTATAAAAATTTTAAAAAAATATTACAATATAAGTTCAAAAATATTATTGATAAATTTATAAATTGGATGTATAATAAAATAAAAGTCAAAGAAAGTCAAAGATAATTAAATCTGTAACAGGAGGGATGCTCTATGATAAGGCTATCTGACATTATAGAAAGTTTTATAAAAGAAATGATGGCAGAAGCAGATAAAAATGAATTGGAAATACAGCGAAATGAATTAGCTAATCAATTTAGTTGTGCACCTTCTCAGATAAATTATGTATTAACGACGAGATTTACTACGGAGAAAGGATATTATATTGAAAGTAAGCGAGGTGGGGGAGGATGTATTCGTATAAAAAAAATAGAATACATCGAAAATAAACCGCTTGCCGATGTTATTATAGAAAAGATAGGTAATAACATAACTTATAGTAGAGGAGTACAAATTATTGAAGCTTTAAAAGATGCAGATATTATATCCAATAGAGAAGTAAATATATTAAAATTAGCTATAAATGATAGGACTTTGTCAATAGTTAATGATTTAAGAAATAAGGTCAGAGCTGAAATTTTAAAAGCTACTATAGTGGCTATAATGTTGTAGGTTTACAGTTAATGGAATAAAATATATAATGATAGTATATAAATTTCTCATTATAGGGAAGGATTGAAAAGGTATGTTATGTGAAATGTGTAAAAAGAAAGAAGCTACTTTTTTTATAACTAAAATTGTAAATGGTAATAAACAACAAATCTGTTTATGTGAAAATTGTGCTAAAGAATTTGATGGATTTAATGTTTCAGGAGAAATAGGAATAATATCACCTTTTTCACTTCAAAATATACTAAGTGGACTTATGAATTATATGACTGATACCCCAAATGTCTATAAAGAGTCTCAGGTAAGATGTCAGAATTGTGGTATGACTTTAGATAAATTTAAAAAAACTGGATTATTGGGATGTAGTGAATGTTATAAAAATTTTAATTCTACTGTAAATCCAGTTATATATAGAGTACAAGGAAAAGTAGAACATGTTGGCAAAATACCTAAAAAATCTGGAAAGGGAATAATTGAAAGAAAGAGAATAATAAATTTAAAGGAAGATTTACAAAAAGCTATTGCTCTTGAAAATTATGAGGAAGCGGCAAAAATTAGAGATAAAATTAGGTCACTAGAAGATAATAAATAAGAGAGGGGGTAATATAATATGCAGAATTGGTTAAAATGTGATGATAGCCCTGATAATTTAGTTATAAGTAGTAGAATAAGATTGGCTAGAAACATTAAAAATGAACCATTTCCAGATAGTCTTGATGCAAATAAAGCTAGAGAAATTGTAAATCATGTAGAAGATGCCTTTTTTACATCTTCTCATATAAATAATGAGTTTAAGAGTATACATTTATGGGATTATGATAAAATTTACAATAAATCTTTTATAGAAAAACATCTAGTTAGTAATAAATTGATAGATAATAAAGATAAGTCGGCTTTTATTGTAGATAGTAATGAAACAGTTAGTATTATGATAAATGAAGAAGATCATATAAGATTGCAATGTATAAGTTCTGGGTTTAATCTAGAAGAAATTTTAAATTATTCAAATAAATTTGATGATCTTTTAGAAGAAAAGATAGAATATGCTTTTGATGAAAAATTAGGATATTTAACAGCTTGTCCTACGAATGTTGGAACTGGACTTAGGGCCTCAGTAATGATACATTTGCCTGTTCTTACGATGAATAATCAAATTAATGGAGTATTGAATGCATTAACTCAAGTTGGAATGACAATTAGAGGTTTATATGGAGAAGGTTCTGGAGCATATGGTAATTTATATCAAATTTCTAACCAAACAACACTTGGAATAAGTGAAGAAGATATTTTATCAAACTTAAAAGCAGTTGTAAATCAACTTATTAATCAAGAAAAACTTTCAAGAGAACAAGCACTAAATAAATATAATTATGAATTAGAGGATAAAATATTTAGATCATTAGGTATTTTAAAATCTGCTAGAATTATGGATTCAAAAGAATGCTTAAAGTTATTGTCCGATGTAAGGATGGGAGTGGAAATGGGAATTATTAAAGAAATAAATAAAAATTTACTTAATGACTTGCTAGTAAACACTCAATCCGCTACACTTAGTATTATATATGAAAATAAACTAAATGAAAAAGACTTAAACATAAAAAGAGCAGATTATATTAGAAAAAAATTAAATTAGGTGGTGAATAATATGTTTAGCAATAGGTTTAATGAAAGAACAGAAAAAGTATTGTTTTATGCTAAAGAAGAAGCTCAAATGTTTCAACATGGATATATAGGGACTGAGCACATACTTCTTGGTATATTAAAAGAAGAAAATGGAATATCAAAGAAGATACTTAATAATTTAGGTATAACAATTGATGCCGTAAGAAATTTAATTGCTGAATATGAAGGCAAAGGAGATGTGGATTTATATAGAAATGAAGTTCCATTAACTCCAAGGACTAAAAGGTTATTAGAAATTAGTGCCCTTGAAGCTACAAATTTAAATCACAATTATATAAGTCCAGAACATATACTGTTAGCTTTAATAAGAGAAGGAGAAGGCGTGGCCTTTACAATACTGGGAAATTTAAATGCTGATTTTGATAGATTAAGAAAAGAAATTTTAGAAAAATTAGCTGCTGGAGAGGGTAATGTTTCAAATAATAAGACTTCTAATTCAACAAATAATTCTACTCCTGCATTAAACCAATTTGGAAGAGATCTTACATTAATGGCTGCCGAGGGAAAGCTTGATCCAGTTATAGGAAGAGATGGTGAAACCCAGAGAGTTTTAGAGATACTTTGCAGAAGAACAAAAAATAATCCTTGCTTAATTGGTGATCCTGGTGTTGGTAAAACGGCTATAGCAGAAGGCCTAGCACAGAGAATTGTATCCGGGAATATTCCAGAAATATTAAAAGATAAAAGAGTAATTACTTTAGATATATCTTCTATGGTAGCTGGTTCAAAATATAGAGGTGAATTTGAAGAAAGGTTAAAAAGAGTTATGACTGAAATAAGAAACTCTGGAAATGTAATTCTTTTTATCGATGAAATTCATACTATAATTGGAGCTGGAGGTGCTGAGGGAGCTATAGACGCATCTAATATACTAAAACCTTCTTTGGCTAGAGGTGAAATACAATGTATTGGAGCTACAACTATTGATGAATATAGAAAATATATAGAAAAAGATTCTGCATTAGAAAGAAGATTTCAGCCAGTAACTGTTGGGGAACCATCTAAAGAAGAAGCTGTTCTTATATTAAAGGGCCTGAGAGATAAATATGAAGCTCATCATAGAGTTAAAATTACAGATGATGCTCTCGAAGCAGCAGTAAATTTATCAGATAGATATATTACAGATAGATATTTGCCGGATAAGGCAATAGATTTAATTGATGAGGCTGGAGCAAAAGTTAGAATAGAAAATCTTACTGCACCACCAGATTTAAAAAATCAAGAAGAAGAACTGGAAAAAACAGAAAAAGAAAAAGCAGATGCTATAAGATTACAGGATTTTGAGAAAGCTGCAAGGCTTAGGGATAAAGAGAAAGAATTAAAAGAAAAAATAGAGGATTTTAAAAAGAATTGGAAAAATAGAAAAGATGTGAAAAACCATATTGTAGCTGAAGCACAAATAGCTGCTGTAGTAGCAAAGTGGGCTAATATACCAGTTGAAAAGCTTACTGAAAAAGAATCAGAAAAATTATTAAAACTGGAAGAAATACTTCACAAGAGGGTAATAGGACAAAATGAGGCAGTAAAATCAGTGTCTAGAGCTGTAAGAAGAGCAAGAGTGGGATTGAAGGATCCAAAGCGACCTATAGGTTCATTTATATTTTTAGGACCAACAGGTGTAGGAAAAACAGAATTGTCAAAAGCTTTAGCAGAGGCTATGTTTGGTGATGAAAACAGTATAATTAGAATAGATATGTCTGAATACATGGAAAAACATACTGTTTCAAGATTAATTGGATCACCTCCAGGATATGTAGGCTTTGATGACGGCGGACAGTTAACAGAAAAAGTTAGAAGAAAGCCATATTCAGTAGTACTATTTGATGAAATAGAAAAAGCTCATCCAGATGTATTTAATATTTTACTTCAGATTCTTGAGGATGGAAGATTAACAGATGGTAAAGGAAAAACTGTTAATTTCAGAAATACAATAATAATCTTGACATCAAATGTGGGGGCTTCAACTATTAAAAAACAGAAATCCTTAGGATTTGCTGTGAATAATAATGAAGTAGAAGATGAATATGAAAAAATGAAAGAAAATGTTATGGAAGAATTAAAGAGGTCTTTTAGACCGGAATTCTTAAATAGAATTGATGACATAATTGTATTCCATCAACTTTTAGAAGAAGATTTACAGGAAGTTGTGAAACTTATGTTACAATCTGTAAGTGTTAGATTGAGTGATCAGGATATCAATATTAAGTTTACAGAAGAGGCAGAAAAGCTATTAGCTAAAAAAGGATTTGATCCGACTTATGGAGCAAGACCTCTAAGAAGAACTATAACAAAGATAGTTGAAGATAAAATATCAGAAGAAATATTAAATGGATCACTTAGTAAGGGAGATAGTGTTTCAGTTACTGTTAATGACAATAAGTTGGAATTTTCTAAAGCTTAAATTGTATTAGGCAGAGTTTACTTAGGTTTCTCTGCCTTTTCTTTTAAGCTTTTATATTTTTACTGTAGATTGTATAATCTTCTATAAATTTATTTTATATAGAATTTCTAGATATAAGATAAAATTCAGAAAAGTTTTTAATTAATAGATAACAAAGACGTGAAAATATTGTATAATATTTTATGTAGTAATAGGAGGTGTATTAATGCCTAAAAATAAAACTACTTTTATATGTCAGGAATGTGGATATGAATCTTTGAAGTGGATGGGTAAGTGTCCTAGTTGCGGAAATTGGAATAGTTTTGTAGAGGAGTTAGCAAAATCAAATAAGAATAATGTATTTTTGGATAAAAATAATGAGTCTAAATGTATAGTTAATATAAAATCGGGAGAACATGAGAGATATGATACTGATATAAAAGAATTAAACAGGGTATTAGGTGGAGGTTTAGTAAAAGGATCATTAACATTAATTTCAGGAGCACCTGGTATTGGTAAGTCGACTTTATTGTTGCAAACGGCTAATAATATTGCTGAAAAATATGGAAAGGTATTATATGTATCAGGGGAAGAGTCCGAAGAGCAAATCAAAATGAGAAGCGATAGACTGGGTATAATCTCTAGTAATTTATTTGTTTTTTCTGAAATCAATATGGACATTATTCTAAATCAAATAGAACAATTAAAACCTATATTTGTTATTATTGATTCAATTCAAACAATTTTCAAACCTTCCATAACTTCTGCTCCGGGAAGTGTATCACAAGTTAGGGAATGTGCCAATGAAATAATGAGAACAGGTAAAATTAAGGGGATTTCTTTTTTTATAGTGGCGCATGTTACAAAGCAAGGTGAATTAGCTGGACCTAGAGTACTAGAACATATGGTTGATAGTGTTCTTTCTTTTGAGGGTCAGAGAACTGAAGAGTTTAGAATATTGAGGACTATAAAAAATCGTTTTGGGACTACTAGTGAAATTGGTGTTTTTGAAATGGAGGAGGAAGGTCTTGTAGAAGTAAATAATCCCTCTAATGTTTTTTTGGAAGAAACTAGTTTCAAACAAGAAGGATCTATTGTAATAGGAATTATGGAAGGAACTAGACCTATTCTAGTTGAAATTCAAGCTTTAGTAAGTGAAACCAAAGCTATTATGCCAAGAAGAACGGCTGTTGGTATTGATTCTTCAAGACTTAATTTGATACTAGCCGTATTAGAAAAAAAATTAAAAATATCTTTTTATAATTGTGATGTTTATGTTAATGTAGTTGGTGGTTTGAATATAACTGGAACTTTTGCTGATTTAGGATTAGCTCTGGCCTTAATTTCAAGTGTAAAAGGCAGAAGTATAAATATAGATAGAATGATAGCAATCGGAGAAATAGGACTTACAGGAGAAATAAGACCTATTTCATATTGTGATAGAATTGTAAATGAGGCAGAAAAAATGGGATTTGAAAATATCGTAATTCCTAAAAGAAATAGAGAAAAAATAAAAAGGAATAATATAAATGTAATTGGAGTATCTTCATTGAGAGAAGTTATAAATAAAGTATTTTAGATAAGGTGATATAAGGTGAATGAATTAAGATTAAAAAAAGACAAAGAACTTATGGGTGTTTTAAAAATGATGGCACCAGGAACTCCATTAAGAGAAGGATTAGAAAATATTTTGAGGGCAAAGACTGGTGGATTAATAGTATTAGGTGATAATTCAGAAATTTTAAGTATAATGGATGGAGGATTTAAAATAAATTCAGAGTATAGTCCATCTTATGTATATGAATTAGCCAAAATGGATGGAGCCATAGTTTTAAGTTCGGATTTAAGAAAAATATTAAGTGCAAATGTTCAGCTTATACCAGATTCATCAATACCTACTTTTGAAACGGGAACAAGACATAGAACTGCACATAGGGTTGCAAAACAAACTGGGAATATAGTAGTAGCCATATCTCAGCGAAGGAATGTAATAACTATCTATAAAGATGATATAAAATATGTACTTAGAGATAGCAGTATTATATTAGGCAAAGCTAACCAGGCATTACAAACTCTTGAAAAATATGTATCGGTTTTAGATAGAGTTGTAACGAATTTAAACTTATTGGAATTTCAAGATTTAGCTACTCTTTTTGATGTAGTAACGTCCATTCAAAGAACAGAGATGGTTATGAGAATAGTATCAGAAATTGAGAGGTATATATGTGAACTTGGAAATGAAGGAAGACTTATTTCAATGCAGTTAAATGAATTGGCTAAAAATGTAGAGCAAGATGGAATGCTTCTTATAAGAGATTATTGTGAAGATGATGTTGATTATAAAGAAGTACAGAAAGTTATACAGAGTATGAATTCGGATGAATTTTTAGATTTAGACATAATATCAAAGCTAATAGGATATCAAGGAGTCCCATTGGTTGATACACTTATTTCCCCTAGAGGTTATAGAATGATAAATAAGATACCTAGAATACCAAGTAATGTAATAGAAAATTTAGTTAAACATTTTAAAGAATTAAAGGCTGTTATGGAAGCCTCTTATGAAGAGTTGGATAACGTAGAGGGAATAGGTGAAGCAAGAGCAAAGGCAATAAAAAATGGACTTAGGAGACTTAGAGAACAATTTATTTTAAATAAGCAATTTTGATAAAAATAAGAGTTATACCATATACTTGTATAACTCCATGAATATTATCTTAGATTATATTTGCCTAAAGTATTAATTTTATCATATTCTTTTAATAAAATATCATATAAATTAAGGCCTAATGTATTGCAAAGAGAAGTCAAATAGAATAAATTAGTTCCAATCTCACTTTCTATTATATCTCTGCAATTTTCACATAGCTTTCCTTTTATGTGTGTTTGTAAACATTGACTTAAATTTTCAATGTTTAAGTCAGAGTCTTTACTCGGGAGTTTTTGTTTTTTAGCTTCTACACTTATACATCCACAATTAGTAACAGATTTTGCTATAGCTCTATTTATTCTACTTTCCGATTCCTGTAATTTAGTCATGATATCCAGCAGACTTCTATGTCTTATTAATGATTCATCAACATTATTTTGAAAATCATCAAAAATTATATCTTTCATTAAGCTCATCTCCCCTATAAATAATTAATATCCCTAAAATGATTATAGATTTTTTAATACAATTTTGTCAATAAAAGTATAGTACAAATTCTTAAGTACAACTATATAATAAATCAAGAGTACTTTTATTGATAGGGGGATTTGTATGCTAAAAGTTGGTGAAAATACATTTATTGCTAAATACGGAGCTGGAATTGTCACTTCGATGGAAGGTAGGGAATTATATGGTAAAACGTATAATTATATAGTTATAACTTTTGTAGTTAATGGTATGAAATTCTATATACCTAAAGAGAGAATAAGTATGTATCCTATAAGAGAGCTATCTAGTAAAGATAAAATAAATTGTGCCTTAAGAATAATAGAAGATGATATAACTGAGATAAATAGTGATTGGAATAAAAGGTATAGAGGAAATAGAAAAAAAATAAATACAGGGAATATATTGAAAATAGCTGAAGTTATAAGAGATTTATATTATATGAAAGATAAAGAAGTGATGCCCCCTGGAGAAGAAAAAATATTAGAGGAAGCGGAAAATATGTTAGTAGGAGAAATAATGTTAGTTTTTAATTTAGATTTAAATACGGCATATGAATTAATTAGAAAAATTTAATATTTTATACAAAACGTTTACTTTTCTTGAAAATAATTTTTTGTTATAATATAGTAATAAGAAAAGTTATTTTTATATATGAATTTAAAAATTAGTAATTGGTAATAATTATAAGGGAGGTGGAATTTTTGTTAAAAAAATTATTGAGAGGGCTTTTGACCTTAATTGGACTTGTATTTGGTTATATTCTGGGTGAAGGACTATTAAAAATAAATTATTTCAATTTAATAATAGCTAAAAGTGGTGTGATTCAAAGGGTCTTATTTTCAATTTTATGTATTTTAGTGGTTGGATTAATATTTTTCTTTATATCACCTTGGATTGTTAGGGGAATTACAAAAGCAATGGATTATTTTGAAACTAATATGCAAAAGGTACCAATTTCAGAAATTCTCTTCGGTACAGCAGGAGCTGTTGTAGGTTTGTTTATATCCGCTATGTTTGTAAGCCTATTCCCAAGAACATCTATATTATGGACTTTTGTAGAAGTGATAATATGTCTTATAGTAGCTGCTTTTGTAGCCGATATTTCAATAAAGAAAAGAGAAGAAATAGTATTATTTTTTTCTAACGCAAGAAAAGTAGCAATAAGTAAGGAAAAAAAGAGTAAAGTTGTTGCTAAAGCAGGAGCAAAGGTTTTAGATACATCAGTAATAATTGATGGAAGAATATTTGATATTTGTCAAACAGGATTTATTGAGGGTACTCTTATAATACCGAATTTCGTATTACAAGAACTTAGACATATAGCCGATTCATCAGATGCGCTTAAGAGAAACAGAGGAAGAAGAGGATTAGATATATTAAATAAAATTCAAAAGGAATTAAATGTTGAAGTACAGATATATGAAAAAGATTTTCCGGAAATTGAAGAAGTGGATAGCAAACTTTTGAAATTAGCACAAGTTATGAGTGGTAAAGTTATAACTAATGATTATAATTTAAATAAAGTAGCTGAGTTTCAAGGGGTTCCTGTACTTAACATAAACGAACTTGCCAATGCTGTAAAGCCTGTAGTTTTGCCAGGAGAAGAAATGATAATTACTATTATAAAGGATGGTAAAGAATCAGGACAAGGAATAGCATACTTAGATGATGGTACGATGATAGTTGTAGAAGGTGGCAGAAAGCATATTGGTGAAACACTTAACGTTGCAGTTACATCCGTTCTTCAAACTGCGGCAGGAAGAATGATATTTGCAAAGCAGAAAGAAAATTTAAGTAGAGTTCAATGAGGAGTTATATAGGATGGAAAAAAACTGTGCTATAATATTAGCAGGTGGAAAAGGAACCAGAATGGGTAAAAAAATAAATAAACTATTTCTTAAAATAAAAGATAGGCCTTTGCTGTCATATACTTTAGAGGCTTTTCAAAAAAATAAATATATTGATACCATAATATTAGTATCAGCAAGGGAAGAATTGGAATATTGTAAAAGTGAAATAGTATTAAGATATTCTTTTGATAAAGTTAAGAAAATAGTATGTGGTGGAAATACTAGACAACAATCAGTATTAAATGGATTAAATGCCACTGATAAATGTGATATAGTACTTATTCATGATGGTGCAAGACCATTTGTCAGTCAAAAGATTATAAATGATGGTGTAAAGTATGCAAATTTATATGGAGCTTGTGCTTGTGGAGTAAGACCCAAGGATACAATTAAAGTTAAAAATGATGATGGATTTTCAGAGTCTACATTGGATAGAAATAAATTATTTTGTGTTCAAACACCACAAAGTTTTAAACGGAATGTAATAATTAACTCCCACAGAAGTGTTATGAATAAAAATATACCTGTAACAGATGATACTATGACAGCTGAAATATATGGATATGATGTATTTTTATATGAGGGCAGCTATACAAATATAAAAATTACTACTCCAGAAGATTTATTTTTAGGAGAGAAAATACTTGATAACTTTAATTGTTTAGATGTTTAAACCTAAAAATATATATAATTTTAGAAAGTAGAGACTTTTAACTCGCCCTTATTGTTATAGGGTGAGCTTTTTTACTCTATAAAATATATAGTTTTAAATAATTAATATATAAAATATAGATTATTTTAGGTTATAAAGTGATTTAATCTTTGCTATGAAATAGCTGTAATGCTATAATCGTACCATGGATAAAATAAATTTTAAATAGATAAAATACAGCAATGTTTATATAGTTAAAATAAATAATGGTAATAATAATATTAATTCCTAATATTTCAACGGTTTTAATAGCTATATAAAATTAGGAGGTAAAGTATGAAAATATTTAATACAATGTCTAAAGAAAAGGAAGAATTCGTACCAATTAATCCTGGGGAAGTTAAAATGTATGTTTGTGGACCTACAGTATATAATTTTTTTCATATAGGTAATGCAAGAACTTTTATTATATTTGATACAGTGAGACGATATTTTGAGTATAAAGGTTATAAAGTGAGTTTTATACAAAATTTTACTGATATTGATGATAGAATGATAAATAAAGCAAATCAGGATGGAATAAGTATTAAAGAATTGGGAGATAAATTTATTTCTGAATATTATAAAGATGCAGATGGCCTACACATAGAAAGGGCAACTGCAAATCCGAGAGCTACAGAATTTATTTATGATATTATAAGTTTTGTTAAAGATCTTGTAGATAAAGGATATGCTTATGAAGTTGATGGGGATATTTATTTTAGTACTGAGAAATTTAAGGATTATGGTAAGTTATCTGGGCAAGATCTCGAGCAATTGGAAAGCGGCGTAAGAATAAATGTGGATGAAAGGAAAAAAAATCCTATGGATTTTGCTATATGGAAAAAACAAAAAGATGGCGAACCTGCTTGGGAAAGTCCATGGGGACCAGGTAGACCAGGGTGGCATATAGAATGTTCTTGTATGGCTCATAAGTTGTTAGGAGATACCATAGATATCCATGCTGGTGGTATGGATTTAGTTTTCCCACACCATGAAAATGAAATTGCACAGAGTGAAAGTAGAAATGGTAAAAAATTCGCCAATTATTGGATGCATTCTGCTTATTTAAATGTTAACAATCAAAAGATGTCAAAATCTCTAAATAATTTTTTGACAGCAAGAGATGCTCTTGAAAAGTTTGATTATGAGGTTATAAGATTTCTTATGTTAAGTGCCCATTACAGAACACAATTAAACTATAGTCCTGAATTATTGGAATCCAGTAAATCAGCTCTTGATAGAGTATATAATTCTATCTACAATCTAGAAAGTTTACTTGAAAAATCCACTGTAAGTAAGCTAAAGGATGATGAAAAGGAATATTTAGATAATTTAAAATCCTATAGAGACAAATATATTGAAAAGATGGATGATGATTTTAATACCGCAGATGCAATTTCTGTAATATTTGATATAGTTAGAGATGTAAATTCTAATTTAGATATTAATTCTTCTAAAGAAATTGTAGAAGCTTCCATTTCATTAATTAGAGAATTAGGGAAACCTCTTGGAATACTTCAAAAATCCACAAAAGTTGATTTAGAAAGAGAAATAGAAAAATTAATTGAAGAAAGGCAAAAGGCTAGGAAAGAAAAAAACTTTGCACTTGCAGATAAAATACGAGATGACCTAAAAGATAAAGGTATAATACTTTTAGATACTCCGCAAGGTGTACGATGGAAAAAGGCATAATTTAAGAGGTGTAAATATGGAGTTTAATTTATTGAGAAATAGTTTTACTAAGCAAGAAGCAAAAAATTTAAATCCGTTAGTACTTGCTTTTGTAGGCGATGCGATTTATGAATTATTTATAAGAGCTTATATTGTAAATGAAAATAGAACTACCCATGTTCATAAACTGCATGTAAAAGCTGTTTCTTTTGTAAAAGCTCATGCTCAAAGTGAATTTATAAAAAAGCTGTTGGATTCTTTGAACGAAGAAGAATTATCTATTTATAAACGAGGAAGAAATTCTAAATCTGGTACAGTACCTAAAAATGCAGATTTATGCGAATATAGATCAGCTACGGGATTTGAGGCTATTTTTGGATATTTATATTTAACAGAACAAAATGATAGGATAAATTATTTACTTGATAAGATTATTAAAATTAAGATAGGAGAATAAAAGATGACATTAAAAATAAATTTAATAGAGTATACTCCAAATCCAGAAAAGGTTATAGCTGCGGCAGCAAAACTTTGTTATAGCCCTAGTGGAGTAGATAATATTATGGAGAATTTAGATAAGACAAATATAGCTAAATTTATAGAAATGTTGATGTCTTATGGACATCATTCTCCTATTGAACATGTTTCTTTTACTTTTGCAATAGAAGGGGTCTCAAGAAGCTTAACCCATCAATTGGTAAGACATAGACTTGCATCATATTCTCAGCAAAGTCAAAGATATGTAAAGCTTAGTCAATTTCAATACATAATACCTCCAGAGATTGAGAAAAATAGAAAAGCTAAGGAAATTTTTGTGAAAACTATGGAGCAAGATCAAAAGTCTTATGATGAATTAGTTGAACTATTAAAAAAATCAGCTTTTGATGAATTAAAAGGAGATTATATTAAAAAAAACAAGACGGAATTAGATGATAAACATATGACTTTGCTCTTAAATAAAGCTGAAAAGAAGGCTATTGAAGATGCTAGATATGTATTTCCAAATGCTTGTGAAACCAAAATCATAGTAACCATGAATGCTAGGGAGCTTATGCATTTTTTTAATGAGAGATGCTGTAATAGAGCACAATGGGAAATTAGAATTATGGCTGCAAAAATGCTAAAGGAAGTAAAAAGTGTAGCACCCGTATTATTTAAATTTAGTGGACCTAGTTGTGTGAGAGAAGTATGTCCAGAAGGTGCTATGACCTGTGGTAAAAGTGAAGAAATAAGAAAACTTTACTTGAATAAATAGAAAGGAAATAAACTATGAGAGAAAAGGGATTTGTACAAAAAAGTAATAAAATTGCTTTTAAAAAAAATGCAAAATCAGATAAAAGTAATATAAAGGATTCAGGAAGAGAGGATTTAGTAGAAGGAAGAAATGCTGTAATTGAAGCATTGAAATCAGATAGAACTGTAGAGCAAATATTAATAGCTAAAGGAGATAATGAAGGTTCAATTAATGTTATCTATGCATTAGCTAAAGAAAAACATATAGTAGTAAAAGAAGTAGATAGAAAAAAGCTGGATCAGATGTCAGATACAGGAGTGCATCAAGGCGTTATAGCAATAGTGACACCTTATAAATATTTTGAAATTGATGATATTATAAATTATGCAGAAAGTAAAGGTGAAAAACCTTTTATAATAATTTTAGATGAAATTGAAGATCCACATAATCTGGGATCCATAATTAGAAGTGCTGAAATATGCGGTGCTCACGGTATCATAATCCCTAAACGAAGGAATGTTGGAATTACGCCTATAGTTTATAAAGCAGCAGCTGGTGCTGTGGAATATATGAAAGTTGTGAAAGTTACTAATATAAATTCCACTATAGATATATTGAAAAAAAAGGGGATTTGGATTTATGGAGCAGATATGGAAGGCAAAAGCTATTGCTATGAAAATAATTTCCTTGGAGCTACTGCACTAGTTATTGGTAGTGAAGGAAAAGGAATATCAAAATTAACTAAAGAAAAGTGTGATGTTTTAGTTAAAATACCTATGATTGGAAAGATAACATCTTTAAATGCATCTGTAGCAGCAGGTATAATTATGTACGAAGTACTAAGGCAGAAACTTCAAAGAGGATAAAAGTGAAAAATATATTTATTGATGGTTATAATGTAATTAATAGCTGGAAGGAATTAAGGCAAGAAAATACAGGAAGTATGGAGAACTCAAGAATGAAGTTGAAAGATATACTTCTTAATTATGGAGTTTATAATGGTTACAGAATTTTTTTAGTATTTGATGCACATTTACAGGCTGGAAGTATTGAAAAAAGAGAAAAAGTTAATAACAATTTAATTATTGTATTTACTAAAGAAGGGGAGACTGCAGATAGTTTTATAGAAAGATATGTAAATAACATTGGAAGAAAGTATGAAGTTTTAGTTGTTACTTCTGATTCCTTAGAACAACAATTAATATTCCAAAGAGGGGCTGTAAGAATGTCCTCTCTAGAATTTTATCATGAAATAAAGTCTATTGAAGATAAAATAAGAAAACAAAGTATAAAAAAACAAAAAAATAATTCTAGATATAATTTGAAAGATAGGATAGATAGAGATGTTGCAGAGAAATTGGAAGAGATACGTAGAAGTAAATAAAATACTTGACTTGTAAATTATTGCTAATGTATAATTTAATAGATGCTTTTACTCATTAGGGGGAGATAACTTGGTGAAAAGGGGAATTAGAGAAGAAATTCAATGTTCAAAATATCATGAATGGTTAGATGAAGAAATTGCTATTGAAGCAAAAAAGGGAGATAAAAAGGCTGAGGAATATATAATTAATAAATATGAGAATTTTGTAAAGGCTAAAGCTAAATCTTATTTTTTGATTGGAGCAGACAAAGAGGATATTTACCAAGAAGGAATGATAGGATTATACAAGGCAATTAGAGATTTTAAACCACATAAATTGGCATCGTTTAAAGCTTTTGCAGAACTTTGCATAACTCGCCAAATTATAACTGCTATTAAAACTGCAACTAGACAAAAACATATACCACTTAATACATATATTTCTTTAAATAAGCCTATATATGATGAAGAGTCAGACAGAACACTTTTAGATATATTGTCAAGTGTGAAAATAGCAGACCCAGAGGAGCTTGTTATTAGCAGAGAAGAGGTAGTAAGTATCGAAAATGAAATTGGACAAGTACTTTCTGATCTTGAATTAGAAGTTCTTATGTCTTATTTAGAAGGTAAGTCTTATCAAGAGATTGCCTGCGATCTAGATAGACGTGCTAAGTCTATAGATAATGCTCTTCAAAGAGTTAAAAGAAAATTAGAAAAGTGTTTAGATAAAAGATTATTTTAATATTGACAAAACTGTGCAGTAGTATTAGAATAAGTAATTAGTGTATGCCATGTACTATATAATGTGCGGGAGTAGCTCAGTGGTAGAGCACTAGCTTCCCAAGCTGGGGGTCGCGGGTTCGAAACCCGTTTCCCGCTCCAAAGTGAAATTGCCCATGTAGCTCAGTAGGCAGAGCGTCACCTTGGTAAGGTGGAGGTCACCAGTTCGATCCTGGCCGTGGGCTCCATACTTGGAATTTACAATACACGTGGAACAGTGTACACTAAAATATAATAATAGCTTATAATGAGTATAATAGCTTAATAAAAGGAGGAATAAAAATGGCAAAAGCAAAATTTGAGAGAAATAAACCACATGTAAACATAGGAACAATAGGACACGTAGACCATGGTAAGACAACATTAACAGCAGCAATAACAACAGTATTAGCACAGACAGGTGGAGCAACAGCAACAAACTATGCAGAAATAGATAAAGCACCAGAAGAAAAAGAAAGAGGAATAACAATCAATACAGCGCACGTAGAATATGAGACAACAAACAGACACTATGCGCACGTAGACTGTCCAGGACATGCTGACTATGTAAAGAACATGATAACAGGAGCAGCACAAATGGATGGAGCAATCCTAGTAGTAAGTGCAGCAGATGGTCCAATGCCACAGACAAGAGAGCATATATTACTTGCGAGCAGAGTTGGAGTACAACACATAGTAGTATTTTTAAACAAAGCAGACATGGTAGATGATCCAGAATTAATTGAATTAGTAGAAATGGAAGTAAGAGAATTATTAAGTGAGTATGGATTCCCAGGAGACGATACTCCAGTAATAGTAGGAAGTGCATTAAAAGCATTAGAGAACCCAACAGATGAAGAAGCAATAAAACCAATATTAGAATTAATGGAAGCAGTAGATAGTTATATACCAACACCAGAAAGAGCAACAGATAAGACATTCTTAATGCCAGTAGAGGATGTATTCACAATAACAGGAAGAGGAACAGTTGCAACAGGAAGAGTTGAAAGTGGAGTTCTTCATGTAGGAGACGAAGTAGAAATCGTAGGATTAAAAGACGAAATAGGAAAGACAGTAGTAACAGGAGTAGAAATGTTCAGAAAGCTGTTAGATGAAGCAATGGCTGGAGATAACATAGGAGCATTACTAAGAGGAATACAGAGAACAGATATTGAAAGAGGTCAAGTATTAGCTAAACCTGGTTCAGTAACACCACACAAAAAATTTGTAGGTCAAGTGTATGTATTGAAAAAAGAAGAAGGTGGAAGACATACACCATTCTTTGATGGATATAGACCACAATTTTATTTCAGAACAACAGACGTAACAGGATTAATCAAATTACCAGAAGGAATGGAAATGGTAATGCCAGGAGACCATATAGATATGACAGTTGAATTAATCAGCCCAGTAGCAATGACAGATAATTTAAGATTTGCTATAAGAGAAGGCGGAAGAACAGTTGGTTCAGGTGTTGTTACTTCTATTGTTGAATAGTTTTTTAATATGGGCTAGGCTTTATGACCTGGTCCTTTCAAAGTCATAAATTAGGCTTACATTTCATATAGTTTTATTTTGATATATTTATTGACATGAATAGTTAATTGTGATAAATTAACTAGGTAGCACATGTTTTGAAAGACGTATGTTATGTATAAGGCTTCAAGACCAGGAGGTGTGGATTGTGAGAGTTAAAGTAACTTTAGCATGCACAGAGTGTAAACAAAGAAATTACAATACTATGAAAAATAAAAAAAATGATCCAGATAGACTTGAAATGAGAAAATACTGTCCTTTCTGCCGTACACATACAATTCATAAAGAGACGAAATAGTTAAGACCTATTTGCGCAATTTTTGATTAGGATGTGAATAGAATGTCTGATAATGGAAAAGCTGAAAAAATGAAGGAATCACCGTTAAAAAGGTTAGTAAATTTTTTTAAGGAACTTAAGGCGGAAACTAAAAGGATTACTTGGCCATCTAAATTTGATGCTAAGAAAGCTGCTGCAGTAGTTGCGGTATTTTGTGCAATTTATATTATAATAATTGCCATTTTGGATTTTGGTTTTAGTAACCTCTTCAAGGTGATCTTTAAATAAGGTATAAAAGGAGGTTATAGAACTAGGAATAAATCCTAATTCTAATGCTATGGGAGAAAAAGCTAGATGGTATGTAGTACATACATATTCGGGATATGAAAATAAGGTTAAAGCCAATATAGAAAAGACTATAGAAAATAGAAACATCCATGATTTGATTTATGATATTCAGGTTCCTATGGAAGAAGAAATTGAAGAAAAAGATGGTAAGAAAAAAGTAACTCTTAAAAAGGTTTTCCCTGGGTATGTTTTAATTAAGATGATAATGACCGATGATTCTTGGTATGTTGTTAGAAATACAAGAGGAGTAACTGGATTTGTTGGTCCAGGGTCTAAACCGGTAGCTCTTACTGATGAAGAAGTTGATTCTATGGGTATCGTAGAAAAACCTGTAAAAATTGATATTGAAATTGGTGAGAGTGTAAAAGTTATAAGTGGACCTTTAGAAAATCAGATTGCTTTAGTTCAAGAGATTACTGAAGATAAACAGAGAATTAAAGGATTAGTTAATATGTTTGGCAGGGAAACTCCTGTTGAACTTGAATTTAATCAAATACAAAAATTAGATTAGTGAGTAAAGACGAAAGTCTTAATAAAGTGGGAGAATTTTAAAATTCGTATACCACATATAGGAGGTGTAAAACTCATGGCTAAAAAAGTAGTAGGTTTGATAAAACTTCAATTACCTGCAGGAAAAGCGACTCCAGCACCACCAGTTGGACCAGCACTTGGACAACACGGTGTTAATATTATGGCATTCTGTAAAGAATATAATGCTAAAACTGCTAATCAAGCAGGTCTTACTATACCAGTTGTAATTACAGTATACCAAGACAGATCTTTTAGTTTTATACTAAAAACTCCACCAGCAGCAGTATTGATTAAAAAAGCCGCTGGAATTGCAAGTGGTTCAGGTGTGCCTAATAAAACAAAAGTTGCAAAAATCACTAAAGATCAGGTTAAACAAATAGCTGAAACAAAGATGCCTGACCTAAATGCTGCTTCAATAGAAGCTGCTATGAGCATGATAGCTGGAACAGCTAGAAGTATGGGCGTAGAAGTTACAGAATAGTTTTTAATTTAGTGGGAGGCAGAAGCCGTTATACCACAAAGGAGGATTTTTAATGGGAAAGAATTATGTTGAGAGTGCAAAACTCATAGACAAAAGTGTTCTATATACACCAAGTGAAGCTATTGAATTAGCTGTAAAAACTTCAAAAGCAAAATTTGATGAAACTATAGAACTTGCTATTAGACTTGGGGTAGATCCAAGACATGCAGATCAACAGGTTAGAGGTGCAGTAGTTTTACCTCATGGAACTGGAAAAAAGGTAAGAGTTTTAGTTTTTGCTAAAGGTGAAAAAGCTAAAGAAGCTGAAGCAGCAGGTGCTGAATTTGTTGGAGCAGATGAATTAGCTACAAAAATTCAGAATGAAAATTGGTTTGATTTTGATGTGGTTGTAGCTACTCCTGATATGATGGGTGTAGTAGGAAGACTTGGTAGAGTATTAGGACCTAAAGGATTAATGCCTAATCCTAAATCAGGTACAGTTACATTTGATTTATCTAAAGCCATTTCTGAAATAAAAGCTGGTAAAGTTGAATATAGAGTTGATAAGACCTCTATTGTACATGTACCAATTGGAAAACATTCTTTTGGAAATGACAAACTTGCAGAAAACTTCCGTACATTGATGGAAGCTGTAGTAAAAGCAAAGCCAGCAGCAGCTAAAGGACAATATTTGAAATCAGTATCATTAAGTAGTACTATGGGACCAGGAATAAAAATTAATCCTGTAAAAGTTTTAGATTAGTATTGACTTATAATTATATATTTGATATAATTTTGAAAGTTAAATAAGTAAATACTCCGTAGATAGTAGGTGCTTAGGCGTAACGGGAAACCAACCTACCGAGGATTCCGATATATGAGCGTGTATTTGGTCTCTTCGTTTTCTGCGGAGAGACTTTTGGTTTTAATGAGCAGTTTTAAACTGTGAGGAGGTGGATACACAGTGGCAAGTAAATTTAGAGAATTAAAAGAAGCAAAAATTTTAGAAATAAAAGATAAGTTAGGTAAAGCTGAAGCTATCATAATGGTAAATTATCAAGGCTTGACAGTTGAAGAAGATACTGAACTTAGAAAAAATTTAAGAGATGCTGGTGTTGAGTATAAAGTATATAAAAATACATTAGTAACTCGTGCTGCAAATGAACTTGGATTTGAAAAGATGGCTCAATTTCTTGAAGGTCCAGTAGCAGTAGCTATAGGGTATGAAGATCCTACTGCTCCAGCGAGAATTTTAAATGACTTTGCTAAGTCACATAAAGCATTAGAATTGAAGGCTGGATTAGTACAAGGCGAGATATTTGATGAAAGTAAAATCAAAGAACTTGCATCTGTTCCTTCAAAAGAAGTGCTTATTGCAAAACTACTTGGAAGTTTCAAAGCTCCAATATCCAATTTCGCATACTTATTAAGTGCTATAAAGGATAAAAAAAAATCAGAATCATCTGAACAAGCTTAAAAAGAAAATATATTCGGAGGTGCTATAAAATGTCAAAAGAAGAAATAATTGAAGCTATAAAAGGTATGACTGTTTTAGAGTTAAATGAATTAGTAAAATCTTGCGAGGAAGAATTTGGTGTTAGTGCTGCTGCTCCTGTAGCTGTAGCTGGTGCTGCTGGTGCTGGTGCAGGTGCTGCTGCTGATGAAAAATCAGAATTTGATGTAGTGTTAGCAGAAGCAGGTGCTAATAAGATTAAGGTTATTAAAGCAGTTAGAGAAATAACTGGATTAGGATTAAAAGACGCTAAAGAAATAGTTGATGGAGCTCCAAAAACAATTAAAGAAGGCGTAGCTAAAGAAGAAGCTGAAGAAATAAAGACTAAGATTGAAGAAACAGGTGCAAAAGTAGAATTAAAGTAGTCAGTTTTTAAAATGGCACTCTTAAGAGTGCCATTTTTTTTAAGCTATAATATTAAACATAAATAAGAATATTTAATGTACAATTTATTTTAAATTCTTAGCAAAAGAATAAAATCAATGATAAAATATTTAATTAATATGTAGTTCGAATTTATGAAAAATAATTTTTTCATTGACATTTAGTATGTTTTGTGATATTATATGGAAATGCAACGAAATATTTAGATTTTGTTTAACAAAATTACGTATTATATGAATTAATGTTTATTTAATGGTTATAATAACCAAATAGTAATGTGATTAACCCAGAAATGTAATTCCACAGGTGAAGTGCGTTTTTGGTTATTTTAGTTTATACAAGGGGTGAAAGTTAATGGTACATCCTGTGCAAGTAGGTAAAAGAACAAGAATGAGTTTTTCTAAGCAGCATGAAATTGGAAAGATGCCTAATCTTATAGAAATACAATTAGATTCATATGAATGGTTTCTTAAAGAAGGTCTTCAAGAAATATTTGATGACATTAATCCGATTCAAGATTATACAGGTAATCTTGTTCTAGAGTTTGTAGGATACAAACTTGATATGGAAAATATCAAGTATTCTGTAGAGGAATGTAAAGAAAGAGATACTACATATGCAGCACCTTTAAAGGTAAAAGTTAGATTACTTAACAAAGATACTGGTGAAGTTAAAGAACAGGAAGTTTTCATGGGAGACTTTCCGTTAATGACGGAACAAGGAACCTTTGTAATTAATGGTGCAGAAAGAGTTATAGTAAGTCAGCTAGTAAGATCACCAGGAGTTTATTATGATTTTTTAGTTGATAAAACTGGTAAGAAATTGTTTTCATCTACAGTAATACCTAATAGAGGCGCTTGGTTAGAATATGAAACTGATAGTAATAGTGTTATTTATGTAAGAATAGATAAGACTAGAAAATTGCCAATTACTATATTAGCTAGAGCTATGGGATATGGTTCAGATGCGGATATTATTGAATATTTTGGAGAAGAAGAAAGACTAAAATCAACAATTGAAAAAGATAATACTAAAACTAAAGAAGAAGCATTATTGGAAATATATAAAAGATTGAGACCTGGTGAGCCTCCTACTGTGGATAGTGCGGTGTCACTTATTGATTCTCTATTCTTTGATCCTAAAAGATATGATTTATCTAGAGTAGGAAGATATAAGTTTAACAAAAAACTAGCTATAAGTCTTAGAATTGCAAATAAAATAGCAGCAGAGGACATAATTAATGATGAAACCGGTGAAATAATAGTTCAAAAGGGAGAAAGAATAGACAGAGATAAAGCTATAGAAATTCAAAATTGCGGTATTAATAAAGTGGATATTATAATGGATGATAAGATTGTTAGAATTATAGGAAACCATTTTGTTGATATAAAGCATTTTATAAAATTTGATATTAGTGATTTAAATATCAAAGAATTAGTCCATTATCCCGTGTTAAATGAAATATTGCAAAATTATACTGAAGAAGATTCTATAAAGGAGCAGCTTAAAAAAAATATATATAGACTTGTTCCAAAGCATATTGTAAAAGATGATATATATGCAACAATAAGTTATGAACTAGGATTAGCTTATGGTATAGGTAATGTAGATGATATTGATCATTTAGGAAATAGAAGACTTAGATCTGTTGGTGAATTATTACAAAATCAATTTAGAATTGGATTATCAAGAATGGAAAGAGTAGTTAAGGAAAGAATGACTATTCAGGATCAGGAAGTGATAACTCCTCAAGCACTTATAAATATAAGACCAGTAGCAGCAGCTATTAAGGAATTCTTTGGTAGTTCACAGCTTTCACAATTTATGGATCAGACTAATCCATTGTCAGAATTAACCCATAAAAGAAGGTTGTCAGCACTTGGACCGGGTGGACTTTCAAGAGAAAGAGCAGGATTCGAGGTTAGAGACGTTCATCATTCACACTATGGTAGAATGTGTCCTATAGAGACGCCAGAAGGACCGAATATAGGTCTTATAAATTCATTAGCTACTTATGCTAAAGTTAATGACTATGGATTTATAGAAAGTCCATATAGAATTGTTGATAAAAAGAATGGTAAAGTATTAAATGATATAAAATACTTTACTGCAGATGAAGAAGACCAATTTTTAATTGCACAGGCCAATGAACCTTTGGATCAAGATGGTAATTTTGTAGATAGTAAAATAACTGTCAGGACTAGAGATGACGTGTTAGTTGTATCTAATACAGAGGTTGACTTAATGGATGTATCTTCAAGACAGATTGTATCAGTTGCTACAGCTATGATACCATTCCTTGAAAATGATGATGCAAGCCGTGCACTTATGGGATCGAACATGCAACGTCAAGCTGTACCATTATTGAAGCCTCAAGCACCTATAGTAGGAACTGGTATAGAGTTTAAAGCAGCTGTTGACTCGGGAGTTCTTCCTAAAGCAAAGCATGCAGGTGTGGTTGATTATGTAAGTGCTAATGAAGTAAGGGTAAAGAGAGACGATAATGGATCTGTTGATTCTTATAGATTATTAAAATTTAAGAGATCAAACCAAGGTACATGTATAAATCAAAGACCAATAGTATGTAAAGGTGAAAGAGTAGATGTAGGTACGGTGTTGGCTGATGGTCCATCTACTGATTTAGGAGAAATAGCATTAGGTAAGAATATCCGTATGGGATTTATAACTTGGGAAGGGTATAACTACGAAGATGCTATGCTTATATCTGAAGAACTTGTTAGAGAAGATGTGTTTACATCCATTCATATAGAAGAATATGAAGCAGAAGCTAGGGATACTAAACTTGGACCTGAAGAAATTACTAGAGATATACCTAATGTAGGCGATGATGCTCTTAAAGACATAGACGAAAGAGGAATTATAAGAATAGGTGCGGAAGTACGTTCTGGAGATATATTAGTTGGAAAAGTAACACCTAAGGGTGAAACTGAATTAACAGCAGAAGAAAGGCTTTTAAGAGCTATTTTTGGAGAAAAGGCAAGAGAAGTAAGAGATACATCACTTAGAGTCCCACATGGAGAAGCAGGTATAATTGTTGATATAAAAGTCTTCACAAGAGAAAATGGAGATGAATTGCCTCCAGGAGTTAATGAATTAGTAAGATGTTATATAGCACAAAAGAGGAAGATATCTGTTGGAGATAAGATGGCAGGAAGACACGGTAACAAAGGTGTTATTTCAAGAGTCTTACCAGAGGAGGATATGCCATTCTTACCGGATGGAAGACCACTTCAAATATGCTTAAATCCATTAGGTGTTCCTTCACGTATGAATATAGGTCAGGTTTTAGAAGTCCATTTAGGATGGGCAGCGGCTAATCTTGGATGGCATATTGCAACGCCTGTATTTGATGGAGCTACAGAGCCAGAAATAGTTGAGTGCTTACAAAAGGCAGGATATGATGAAGATGGTAAGACTTTGTTATATGACGGAAGAACTGGAGAAGCTTTTGATAGTAGAGTTACAGTAGGATATATGTATATATTAAAGTTGGCGCATTTGGTTGATGATAAGATACATGCTAGATCTACGGGACCATATTCTTTAGTTACACAACAACCACTAGGTGGTAAAGCACAGTTTGGTGGTCAGAGGTTTGGAGAAATGGAAGTATGGGCACTTGAAGCTTATGGTGCTGCACATACTCTGCAAGAAATATTAACTTTTAAATCTGATGATGTTGTTGGTAGAGTTAAGACATATGAGTCTATAGTTAAGGGTGAGAATATACCAGAACCAGGCGTTCCAGAATCTTTTAAAGTTCTCATAAAGGAACTTCAGGCACTATGTCTTGATGTAAAAGTTCTAGCAGGAGATAATGAAGAAATAAAATTAAAAGATTCAGTAGATGAAGGATTAGAAGGTTTAGATGTAAATATTGAAGGAAATGAAGATAGTGTTCCTCCATCTCCTCCAGATGATTACGTTGAATCTGATGATCAAGATGTTGAGGAAGACATTGAATTGGATTATGATGATTTACCTTTAGATGATCTTCAAGATGGATTAGAACTTGAAGATTTCAATGATGAACACTAATTTATGAAGGGAGGATGTACCCTTGGAATTAAATAATTTTGATGCTTTACAAATAGGATTGGCTTCACCTGAAAAAATAAGAGAATGGTCTAGAGGTGAAGTAAAGAAACCAGAAACAATAAATTATAGAACATTAAAGCCAGAAAAAGATGGTTTATTCTGTGAGAGAATATTTGGACCTATGAAGGATTGGGAATGTCATTGTGGTAAATATAAAAGAGTTAGATATAAGGGTATAGTATGTGATAGATGTGGTGTTGAAGTCACAAAGGCAAAGGTTAGACGTGAGAGAATGGGGCATATAGAACTTGCTGCTCCAGTATCTCATATATGGTATTTTAAGGGGATACCATCTCGTATGGGATTAATACTAGATATGTCTCCTAGAGCTTTAGAAAAAATACTTTATTTTGCATCTTATGTTGTTCTAGATCCAAAAGAAACAGCTTTATTAAAGAAACAACTTTTAAATGAGAAGGAATATAGAGAAGCTATTGATAAATATGGTGAAGATAGTTTTGATGCTGGTATGGGAGCTGAATCAATTAAAAGATTGCTTGAAGAAATAGATTTAGAGCAATTGTCTATTGAATTGAAAGATGACTTAAAAACTAGCACAGGGCAAAAGAAAATTAGAATAATAAGAAGATTGGAAGTTGTAGAGTCTTTTAGAAAGTCAACTAATAGACCCGATTGGATGATTATTGATGTGATACCCGTTATTCCACCAGATTTAAGACCTATGGTGCAACTTGACGGGGGTAGATTTGCTACTTCTGATTTGAATGATCTTTATAGAAGAGTTATTAATAGAAATAATAGACTTAAAAAACTTTTAGATTTAGGAGCACCAGATATAATTGTAAGAAATGAAAAGAGAATGTTACAAGAAGCTGTAGATGCTCTTATCGATAATGGGAGAAGAGGAAGACCGGTTACTGGTCCAGGAAATAGGCCTTTGAAGTCTTTATCAGATATGTTGAAAGGTAAACAAGGTAGATTTAGACAAAATCTTCTTGGAAAACGTGTTGATTACTCAGGTCGTTCTGTTATAGTTGTTGGGCCAGAATTGAAAATGTATCAATGTGGTCTTCCAAAAGAAATGGCATTAGAATTATTTAAACCATTTGTAATGAAAAAACTTGTGGAAAGTGGAGTAGCACATAACATAAAGAGTGCAAAGAGAATGGTTGAAAGAGTTCAGCCGCAAGTTTGGGATGTTCTTGAAGAAGTAATATCAGATCACCCTGTATTGTTAAATCGTGCACCTACTCTGCATAGATTAGGAATCCAGGCATTCCAGCCAATATTAGTGGAAGGAAGAGCTATAAAATTACATCCACTTGCTTGTACTGCATACAATGCTGATTTTGATGGTGACCAAATGGCTGTCCATGTTCCTCTTTCTGTGGAAGCACAGGCAGAAGCAAGATTTTTAATGTTAGCAGCTCACAATATATTAAAGCCATCAGATGGTAAGCCGGTGTGTGTACCTACACAGGATATGGTATTAGGATCTTATTATCTAACAATTGATAAAGATAATGTTAAGGGAGAAGGAAAATCATTTTCTTCGCCTGAAGAGGTTATTATGGCATATCAATTGGGAGAAGTAGATGTTCATGCTAAAGTAAAGGTTAAATTATCTAAAGTTATTGATGGAGAAAATATATATAGAATAATAGATACTACCCCAGGAAAACTTTTATTTAATGAATCTATTCCTCAAGATTTAGGGTTTATTGATAGAAGCATTCCAGGAAATGAATTTAAATTGGAAGTTGATTTTCTAGTTGGTAAAAAGAATTTGGGTAAAATTATAGATAAATGCTATTTAAAACATGGGCCAACTAAAACATCTATTATGCTTGATAAGATAAAAGCAAAAGGATATCATTATTCATCCATAGGAGCTATAACGGTATCAACATCTGATATGACAGTTCCTCCAGAAAAGAAGACATTACTTAACGAAGCACAAATGTCTGTTGATAAAATAGAAAAATTATATAGAAGAGGATATATTTCTGAAAATGAGAGATATGAACGAGTAATAGATGTTTGGACAAAAACCACTGAAGAAGTTGCAGATGCCCTTATGAATAATTTGGATAGATTTAATCCTATATTTATGATGGCTGATTCAGGTGCTAGAGGCTCTAAAAGTCAAATTAAGCAGCTTGCCGGTATGAGAGGACTTATGGCTAATCCATCAGGTAAAATTCTTGAAATGCCAATTAAGGCATCTTTTAGAGAAGGTCTTGATGTACTTGAATACTTTATCTCAACACATGGAGCTAGAAAGGGTAATGCAGATACAGCACTTAAAACAGCGGATTCAGGATATCTTACTAGAAGACTTGTAGATGTATCTCAGGATGTTATTGTAAGAGTTGACGATTGTGGTACAGACGATGGTTTTGAAGTATCTGAAATAAAAGAAGGAAGCGAAGTAATAGAACCTTTAAAGGAGAGACTTACAGGAAGATATAGTGCTGAAGATATTATAGATCCTAAGAATAAAGAGATAATTGTGCATAAAGATTCATATATGGATGTGCATTCAGCTGAAAAAGTAGAAAATGCTGGAGTTAAAAAAGTAAAAATAAGATCTGTATTTACATGCAATTGCAAATATGGTGTATGTGCTAAATGTTATGGTATGGATATGGGAACAGCACAACAAATTGGTATTGGAGAGGCTGTTGGTATTATAGCAGCTCAGTCAATTGGTGAACCGGGAACACAATTGACAATGAGAACATTCCACACAGGTGGAGTTGCTGGAGCAGACATAACTCAAGGTCTTCCTAGAGTCGAAGAACTTTTTGAAGCAAGAAAACCAAAAGGTCTTGCAATAGTAAGTGAGGTTTCAGGGACTGTTAGACTTGAAGACACTAAGAAAAAGAGAATAGTTTATATAGTTACTGATACAGGAGAAGAAGTTAATTATGATATACCTTTTGGATCAAGTCTTAAAGTGCAAAATGGAGATTTTATAAATGCTGGAGATGAGATTACGGAAGGATCTATAAATCCACATGACATATTGAGAATAAAGGGCGTTAATGCGGTTAAAAATTATCTTCTATCAGAGGTTCAAAAAGTTTACAGATTGCAGGGTGTTGACATAAATGATAAACATCTTGAAGTTGTAGTTAGGCAAATGACTAGAAAAGTTAAAGTTGAAGATTCAGGAGATACAGAATTATTACCAGGTACAATGATTGATATCTTTGATTTTAATGAGGCAAATGAGAAAATAGAAGCTGATGATGGTGAACCAGCAAAGGGAAGAATTGCTTTGCTTGGTATAACAAAAGCAGCACTTGCAACAGATTCATTTTTATCAGCAGCCTCTTTCCAAGAGACAACTAGAGTTCTTACAGATGCAGCTATTAAGGGGAAAATTGATCCATTAATAGGTCTTAAGGAAAATGTAATTATTGGTAAACTTATACCAGCAGGTACAGGACTGGCAAGGTATAAAAATATAAATATAGAAGATGAAAAAGAAATTGATGAAGTTTTAGTAAAAGAAAGTTAATACTTAATAAATGATTTATTGACATAAAAAGATGAAAATGATAAAATACAATTTGTGTGATTTTAATTAAAATCACACAGTATTTATCATAAGGAGGGTATTTTATGGTAAACAGACTTAGCGGCAAAAAAGTTGTTGGTATAAAACAAACTATCAAAGCTATAAAAAATGGAGATGGTAGGATTGTTTATATTGCGAAAGATGCTGACAATAAATTAGTTAATACTGTTGAGGCGTTATCCATAGAGCATTCTTTAGAAATTGTTTATGTTGAAACTATGAAAGAATTGGGAAAGCTTTGCGGAATAGATGTTGGAGCTGCAAGTGCTTTAATTCTCGAGTAGAATGAGTTGCTATTATCTAAAATTAATATATTGATAGTAGATTTTAAAGGAGGTGTAAGTATGCCAACAATTAATCAATTGGTAAGAAAAGGTAGAAAGACTGCTATCGTTAAGTCAACTGCACCAGCACTAAAAGAATGTCCACAAAAAAGGGGAGTATGTACTGTAGTTAAAACAACAACTCCTAAAAAGCCTAACTCAGCTTTAAGAAAAATTGCCAGAGTAAGGCTTGTTAATGGATATGAGGTTACTGCTTATATACCAGGTGTAGGTCACAACTTACAAGAGCATAGTGTTGTTCTTATAAGAGGTGGAAGAGTTAAGGATTTACCAGGTGTTAGATACCATATTGTCAGAGGTACATTAGATGCTGCTGGCGTAGCTAACAGAATGCAGGCTAGATCAAAATATGGTGCTAAAAAGCCAAAACAAAAATAGTTTATTTTAATTAGTGCTGTGTCTTCAGCTTATATATATATTGTAAGATTGTTTTAATTTAAATACTTTACTTACCCTCATGAATAGAAATATTATGAGTATATTATAGATTTTGCAGAAGTACAAAGCACTTTGCGACAGAAAATGTCGAGTACCTATGAACTTAAATTTTATTTATTAAGGAGGGAAGAAAAGTGCCAAGAAAAGGACATATAGCAAAGAGAGATGTATTGCCAGATCCAGTATATAATAGTAAAGTTGTTACTAAACTTATAAATAACATAATGGAAGATGGTAAAAAAGGAGTAGCTCAAAAAGTATGTTATGGTGCTTTTGAGTCTATAGCAGCTAAAACAGGAAAAGATGCTATAGAGGTTTTTGAAGCAGCTATGAATAACATAATGCCATTACTTGAAGTAAAGGCTAGAAGAATAGGTGGAGCAACTTATCAAGTTCCTATAGAAGTTAGACCAGAAAGAAGACAGACATTAGGAATTAGATGGATGCTTGATGCAGCAAGAAAAAGAGGAGAAAAACATATGAAGGATAAACTTGCTGGAGAACTTATTGATGCTTCAAATAATACAGGCGCTGCTGTTAAGAAAAGAGAAGATACTCATAAAATGGCAGAAGCTAATAAAGCATTTGCACATTATAGATACTAATATAAATATAGCAAAACTGTTTTGGTTGTATCCAAAGCAGTTTTATCCAATTTTATAATTTGATAGTCGAGAGGAGGAAAAATAGTGGCTAGAAAATATCCATTAGAAAAGTTCCGTAATATAGGAATAATGGCACATATCGATGCTGGTAAAACAACTACTACAGAACGTATATTGTTTTATACAGGTAGAACCCATAAAATAGGCGAAGTTCATGAAGGTGCAGCTACAATGGACTGGATGGTACAAGAACAGGAAAGAGGTATTACAATAACCTCAGCTGCAACTACTTGTTATTGGAAAGAACATGAAATAAATATCATAGACACACCAGGACACGTAGATTTTACAGTGGAAGTTGAAAGATCACTAAGAGTTCTAGATGGAGCTGTTGCTGTTTATGATGCAAAAGGTGGAGTTGAACCACAATCGGAAAATGTATGGAGACAGGCAAATAAATATAATGTACCTAGAATGGCTTATGTAAATAAGATGGATATATTAGGTGCAGATTTTTTCAGAACTGTTAATATGATGAGAGATAGACTTCAAGCAAATGCAGTACCAATACAGTTACCAATAGGTAAAGAAGATCATTTTACAGGAATAATTGATCTTATAAAAAATGAAGCCGTAATATATGAAGATGAATTAGGAACACAAATGGAAGAAACAGCTATACCTGAAGATATGAAGGAATTAGCAGAAGAGTATAGAGCTTCAATGATTGAATCCATTGTAGAATTGGATGAAGATTTAACAATGAAATACCTTGAAGGTGAAGAAATAACTGAGGAAGAGCTAAAGGCAGCAATTAGAAAAGGTGTTATTGCAAATGAATTTGTACCAGTTACTTGCGGTTCTTCTTATAAAAATAAAGGTGTTCAACAAATGTTAGATGCTGTTATTGACTATATGCCATCACCACTTGATATTCCTCCTATAAAAGGAGAAACACTTGATGGTGAGGAAGATGTAAGACATACTAGTGATGAGGAACCAATGTCTACATTAGCATTTAAGATTGCTACAGATCCATTTGTAGGAAAACTTGCATTTGCAAGGGTTTACTCAGGAATAATTAAGAGTGGTTCTTATGTACTGAATTCTACAAAAGGTAAAAAAGAGAGAATCGGAAGACTTGTTAAAATGCATTCTAATCACAGAGAAGAAGTTGAAGAATTAGAGGCAGGAGACTTAGGTGCTATAGTAGGACTTAAATTTACTACTACTGGGGATACTTTATGTGATGAAGCTCATCCAATAATACTTGAAAGTATGGAATTCCCAGAAACGGTTATTGATGTAGCTATTGAACCAAAGACAAAAGCTGGTCAAGAAAAGATGAGTATTGCTTTGGCAAAGCTTGCTGAAGAAGATCCAACATTTAAAACTCACACAGATCACGAAACTGGTCAAACAATTATATCAGGTATGGGTGAGTTGCACCTTGAAATTATAGTTGATAGACTTACAAGAGAATTTAAGGTTGAATGTAATGTTGGTAAGCCACAGGTTGCTTATAAAGAAACTATAAGAAAAGTAGTAAAAGCAGAAGGTAAATTTGTTAGACAGTCTGGTGGTCGTGGACAGTATGGTCATTGCTGGATTGAAATGGAGCCAACTGAAGATGAATATACATTTGAAAATGCTATAGTAGGTGGAGCAATACCTAAAGAATATATACAACCAATTGATGATGGTATCAGAGAAGCGGCAGAAAGTGGTGTTGTAGCTGGATATCCAACTATAAACTTTAAAGTTAAAGTAGTAGATGGTTCTTACCATGATGTTGACTCAAATGAAATGGCATTTAAAATTGCTGGATCTATGGCATTTAAGAATGCTATGGCAAAAGCCGATCCAGTACTACTTGAACCAATGATGAAAGTTGAAGTAACAGTACCAGAAGAATACATGGGAGATGTAATGGGAGATATCAATGGTAGAAGAGGAAGAATTGAAGGCATGGAAGCCCAAGCTGGAGCTCAAATTATAAGAGCCTTTGTTCCGCTATCAGAGATGTTTGGTTATGCTACTGCTCTTAGATCAAGAACTCAAGGTAGAGGAAATTATACAATGATATTTGATCACTATGAAGAAGTACCTAAAAGTATTCAAGAACAAGTAATTGGAGAAAGAAAATAATTAGTTTTTTGATTTTGAGGAGGAATAAAAATGGCAAAAGCAAAATTTGAGAGAAATAAACCACATGTAAACATAGGAACAATAGGACACGTAGACCATGGTAAGACAACATTAACAGCAGCAATAACAACAGTATTAGCACAGACAGGTGGAGCAACAGCAACAAACTATGCAGAAATAGATAAAGCACCAGAAGAAAAAGAAAGAGGAATAACAATCAATACAGCGCACGTAGAATATGAGACAACAAACAGACACTATGCGCACGTAGACTGTCCAGGACATGCTGACTATGTAAAGAACATGATAACAGGAGCAGCACAAATGGATGGAGCAATCCTAGTAGTAAGTGCAGCAGATGGTCCAATGCCACAGACAAGAGAGCATATATTACTTGCGAGCAGAGTTGGAGTACAACACATAGTAGTATTTTTAAACAAAGCAGACATGGTAGATGATCCAGAATTAATTGAATTAGTAGAAATGGAAGTAAGAGAATTATTAAGTGAGTATGGATTCCCAGGAGACGATACTCCAGTAATAGTAGGAAGTGCATTAAAAGCATTAGAGAACCCAACAGATGAAGAAGCAATAAAACCAATATTAGAATTAATGGAAGCAGTAGATAGTTATATACCAACACCAGAAAGAGCAACAGATAAGACATTCTTAATGCCAGTAGAGGATGTATTCACAATAACAGGAAGAGGAACAGTTGCAACAGGAAGAGTTGAAAGTGGAGTTCTTCATGTAGGAGACGAAGTAGAAATCGTAGGATTAAAAGACGAAATAGGAAAGACAGTAGTAACAGGAGTAGAAATGTTCAGAAAGCTGTTAGATGAAGCAATGGCTGGAGATAACATAGGAGCATTACTAAGAGGAATACAGAGAACAGATATTGAAAGAGGTCAAGTATTAGCTAAACCTGGTTCAGTAACACCACACAAAAAATTTGTAGGTCAAGTGTATGTATTGAAAAAAGAAGAAGGTGGAAGACATACACCATTCTTTGATGGATATAGACCACAATTTTATTTCAGAACAACAGACGTAACAGGATTAATCAAATTACCAGAAGGAATGGAAATGGTAATGCCAGGAGACCATATAGATATGACAGTTGAATTAATCAGCCCAGTAGCAATGACAGATAATTTAAGATTTGCTATAAGAGAAGGCGGAAGAACAGTTGGTTCAGGTGTTGTTACTTCTATTGTTGAATAGTTTTTTAATATATTAAAATTTAAATAATGTCAGACATTACACATATAAAATAAAGCTTTATTTTGAAAAGGGAAGAGGACGCTCTTCTCTTTTTAATTGTAATCTATATTTAAAAATAAAATACTTGTCAAATTATAAATTTAGTTGTATAATATAAGAGTTGTTATGTGAAAACAGTGATGAGGTAAGAGGTAGCCGCACTTACGGGGAATTCTTACTGAGCATGTCACGGTCTTGAACCGGGCGACGGGTAGTCTATAAATTTCACGTCATATATTTGCATAATTTATGCAACACGTGGAACAGTTTATAGAACGTCCGCTGTTGTACGTAAGAAGATGAGCGTGCGATGAAAAGGAGGGAAATAAAATGGCAAAACAAAAAATAAGAATTAGATTGAAAGCATTTGATCATACAATACTTGATCAATCAGCTGAAAGAATAGTTGAGACTGCTAAAACTACAGGAGCAAAGGTGGCAGGTCCTGTACCATTACCAACAGAAAAAGATGTGGTTACAATATTAAGAGCGCCACATAAGTATAAAGATTCAAGAGAACAATTTGAAATAAGAACACATAAAAGACTTATAGACATATTAAGTCCTTCACCTAAAACTGTTGATGCCCTAATGAGGCTAGATTTACCAGCAGGTGTTGATATTGAAATAAAGTTATAAATTGTAAAAAATAGTTTTGACCATTATGATTGCCAGAAGGTAATCCACTAATGAGTTTAGGAGGTGCTATATATGAAAAAAGCTATACTGGGTAAAAAACTTGGTATGACTCAAATATTTAATGAAGCAGGTAAGATAGTTCCTGTAACAGTTATAGAAGCGGGTCCGTGCGTTGTTTTACAGAAAAAAACAATTGAAAATGATGGATATCAAGCAATACAAGTTGGTTTTTATGATACAAGAGAAAAATTAATTAATAAACCTTTAAAAGGACACTTTGAAAAGTCAGGATCATCTGTAAAAAAATTCATAAAAGAATTTAGACTGGAAGATATAAATGCTTATGAATTAGGTGCTGAAATAAAAGTTGATACTTTTACAGCCGGAGAAAAGGTAGATGTTTCAGGGATTTCTAAAGGTAAGGGATTTCAAGGTACAATAAGAAGATGGAATGGACACAGGGGACCAACTACTCATGGTTCAAAGTTTCACAGAGCAGTAGGTTCTATGGGAGCTTCATCAGATCCATCAAGAACATTTAAAAATAAAAAAATGCCAGGTCATATGGGGCATGTTAATACAACAGTATTAAATCTAGAAGTAGCAAAGGTAATTCCAGAGAAGAACGTAATTTTAATTAAAGGTGGAGTTCCTGGACCAAACAAGGGTTTTCTTGTAATAAGAAACTCTGTTAAAGCCTAGTTTTATTGGAAAGGAGGATACAGAATGCCTACAGTAGGATTGTTTAATAAAGAAGGAAAAAAAGTTGGAGATATTGAATTATCATCTGAAGTTTTTGGAACAGAAGTAAATAGTGATGCTTTACATCAAGTTGTAGTAGCGTTGCTTGCAAATAAAAGACAAGGAAATCAAAGTGCTAAGACTAGATCAGAGGTTTCTGGAGGCGGAATTAAGCCTTGGAGACAAAAAGGAACGGGTAGAGCAAGACAGGGTTCAATTAGATCTCCACAATGGATACACGGTGGAATTGTTTTTGCACCAAAGCCAAGAGATTATAGAATGTCGGTTCCAAAATCTATGAGAAGAGTAGCAATGAAATCTGCACTTAGTAGTAAAGTGGCAGAAAATGAAATTATTGTTTTAGAAGACTTAGAATTTGAAGTTCCAAAGACAAAAGAAGTAGTAAAATTATTGAATGCATTCAATTCAAAAAAAGCTTTAATTGTTGTAGCTGAGTCTAATCAAAATGTATATAAATCAGTTAGAAATATTCAAGGAGTTACAGTGATTCCAGCTAATAATCTAAATGTTTATGATATTTTGAAATATGATAATTTTATAATAACTAAGGATGCTGTGTCAAAAATTGAGGAGGTGTATGCATAATGAATTTAACTAGCCATGATATTATAAGAAAACCAATAATAACTGAAAAAAGTATGGCTGAAATGTCAGATAAAAAGTACACCTTTGCTGTTGATGTGCACGCAAATAAAAGCCAGATTAAAAGAGCGGTTGAAGAAGTCTTTGGAGTTAAAGTTGAAGATGTAAAAACAGCTAATATATTAGGAAAAACTAAAAGAGTTGGAGTACATGTAGGTAAAAGAGCTGATTATAAAAAAGCTATTGTAAAACTTACAGCTGAAAGTAAAGCAATTGAGTTTTTTGAAGGATTACAATAGTTAAAAAAGCTAGTATTGGTTGATGACCAGATAAGCGAAAAAAGGAGGAGAAAAGAAAATGGCAGTTAAGGGATTTAACCCTACTTCACCTTCCAGAAGACATATGACAGTATGTACATTTGAAGAAATTACAACAAATGTACCTGAAAAATCTCTTCTTGTGGAAAAGAAGAGAAAAGGTGGAAGAAATGCTCAGGGTAAAATAACTGTTCGCCACATAGGTGGAGGAGCTAAACAAAAATATAGATTGATTGATTTTAAGAGAAATAAGGATAATATACCAGCAAAGGTATCAACAATAGAATATGATCCTAACAGATCTGCATTCATTGCTCTTGTTTCTTATATTGATGGTGAAAAAAGATACATAATTGCTCCTGTTGGTTTAAAAGTTGGAGATACAATTGTATCAGGACCAGAATCAGATATAAAAATAGGTAATACATTACCACTTAAAAATATACCTGTAGGTACTGTGGTTCATAATGTTGAATTGTCAGTAGGAAAAGGTGCTCAATTAGTTAGATCAGCGGGTGCTAGTGCTCAGCTTATGGCTAAGGAAGGAGATTATGCAACATTAAGACTTCCAAGCGGTGAAATGAGATATGTAAGAATTGAGTGTAGAGCTACTATCGGAACAGTTTCTAACTTAACACATGAAATTGTAAATATAGGTAAAGCGGGAAGAAAGAGACACATGGGCGTAAGACCAACAGTTAGAGGTTCTGTTATGAACCCTAATGACCATCCACATGGTGGTGGTGAAGGTAAATCACCAGTAGGACATCCAGGACCTCTTACACCATGGGGTAAACCAGCACTTGGTTATAAAACAAGAAAAAATAAGAAATATTCAGATAGATTTATTATTAAGGGAAGAAAAACTAAATAATTAGAAGAGAATTTTGTTCTCTTCTAATTTAAAGTTAAGTTATGTGAAGGGAGGCCAACAAGGTGAGTAGATCAGTAAAAAAAGGACCTTTTGTGCAAGAAGCACTTTTAAAAAGAATTAATGAAATGAATAAAAGTGGTGAAAAGAAAGTAATAAAGACTTGGTCAAGAAGTTCAACAATTTTTCCACAGATGGTAGGTCATACTATAGCTGTTCATGATGGAAGAAAACATGTTCCAGTATATGTTAGTGAAGATATGGTTGGACATAAATTAGGAGAATTCGTCCTAACAAGAACTTTCAAAGGACACGGAGATAACACTGAAAAGTCATCAAGACTTAAATAGCTTAGAAGGGAGGTAATTATTTATGGAAGCTAGATCAATAGCTAAGTATGTAAGAATGTCTTCAATGAAGATAGGTATTGTTCTTGATTTAATAAGAGGTAAAAATGTAAATGAAGCTTTTGCTATATTACAATATACTCCAAAGGATGCAGCTGTTGTTGTAAGTAAGGTCTTAAAATCAGCAGTTGCAAATGCTGAAAATAACTTAAATTTAGATGCTAATAGATTATATGTATCTGATGCATTTACTGGTCAGGGTTCAACTTTAAAGAGATTTAGACCTCATGCACAGGGAAGAGCATTTAGAATTAAGAAAAGAACTAGTCATATCACTCTAGTTGTAAAAGAAAGAGAATAAGAAGGAGGGAAATAGTTTGGGACAAAAAGTTAATCCGCATGGACTAAGAGTTGGCGTAATAAAAGATTGGAATGCTAAATGGTATGCTGATAATAAAAATTTTGCAGATTATTTAGTTGAAGATAATAAAATTAGAGAATTTATTAGTAAAAAGCTTCACAATTCAGGAGTTTCAAAAGTTGAAATTGAAAGAGCAGCAAAAAGAATAAAGCTAAATATACATACTGCTAAGCCAGGAATGGTTATAGGAAAAGGCGGTCAAGGTATTGAAGCTTTAAAGAAAGAAGCTAAAAATTTAATTTCTGATAAAAATATTCTTATTAATATTGTAGAAGTTAAGAATGCAGATAGTAATGCTCAACTTATGGCTGAAAATATAGCATCACAATTAGAAAGAAGAATTTCTTTTAGAAGAGCTATGAAGCAAACTATTCAAAGAGCTATGAAATTTGGAGTAAAGGGTGTTAAGACTGCATGCGCAGGAAGACTTGCTGGAGCTGAAATAGCAAGAACTGAGCAGTATCATGAAGGAACAATTCCACTTCAAACTTTGAGAGCTGATATAGATTATGGTTTTGCAGAAGCAGATACTACATACGGAAAAATCGGTGTAAAAGTATGGGTATATAAAGGTGAAGTTCTTCCTACAAAGAATAATGAAAAGAAGGAAGAAGTAAACGCATAGGGAAGGAGGAATACGATATGTTAATGCCTAAAAGAGTTAAACGTCGTAAAGTGCAACGTGGTAGGATGAAAGGTAAAGCAACAAGGGGTAACTTTATTGCTTATGGTGATTACGGATTACAAGCTACAGGATGTTGCTGGATAACAAGTAATCAAATTGAAGCTGCCAGAATAGCTATAAATAGATATGTTAAAAGAGGAGGAAAACTTTGGATAAAGATTTTCCCAGATAAGCCAGTTACTGAAAAACCAGCAGAAACTCGTATGGGTTCTGGTAAAGGTTCACCAGAATATTGGGTTGCAGTAGTTAAGCCAGGTAGAGTACTATTTGAAATATCAGGAGTAACAGAAGCACAAGCGAGAGAAGCTATGAGACTTGCTTCACATAAACTTCCAGTAAGCACTAAATTTGTTACTAGGAAAGACTTTGAGGAAATGGGTGGTGAAATTAATGAAGGCTAAAGAATTAAGAGAAAAGACTCCTCAAGATTTACAAACTCAATTAGTTGATTTAAAAGCAGAATTATTTAGACTTAGGTTTCAATTGGCTACAGGTCAACTTGAAAATCCTATGAGAATAAGAGAAGTTAAAAAATCTATAGCCCAGATTAAAACCATCCTTAGAGAAGAAGAACTAAGGGCGTTTGAACAGTAAAGCTGAAAGGAGGTTATCTTGTGGAAAGAGGAAATAGAAAGACAAGAATTGGTAAAGTTGTTTCAGATAAAATGGATAAAACTGTGGTAGTTGCCGTTGAAACTAAAGTTCGTCATCCTTTATATGGTAAGACTGTTAATAGAACTACCAAGTTTAAAGCACATGATGAAAATAATGAGGCTAATATCAATGATAAAGTATTAATAATGGAAACAAGACCATTATCAAAAGATAAAAGATGGAGACTTGTGGAAATAGTTGAAAAGGCTAAATAGTCTTTTGAATTGAAAGGAGGGTATTTAGATGATACAACAGCAAACTGTATTAAAAATAGCAGATAATTCTGGTGCGAAAGAAATTATGTGCATAAGAGTATTAGGTGGATCCAAAAGAAAATGGGGAAACATCGGTGATGTGATAGTTGCTAGCGTTAAAAGTGCAACACCAGGCGGTGTTGTCAAAAAAGGTGAAGTAGTTAAAGCAGTAATTGTTAGATCTGTAAAAGGCTTAAGAAGAGCAGATGGTTCATATATAAGATTTGATGAAAATGCGGCTGTAGTTATAAAAGATGACAAACAGCCAAGAGGAACTCGTATTTTCGGACCTGTTGCTAGGGAGTTAAGAGATAAAGAATTTAATAAAATTTTATCACTAGCACCTGAAGTTCTATAAGATAGGAGGTGGCTTTAAATGACAATAAATAAAATTCATGTTAGAAAAACAGATACAGTTGTTATTATTTCAGGAAAAGATAAAGGTAAAACAGGAGAGGTTTTAGCTGTATATCCTAAAAAATCAACTGTATTAATTAAAGATGTAAATGTTGTTACTAAACATCAAAAACCTAATAACGCTAATGTTCAAGGTGGAATTATAAAAAAAGAAGCTCCAATTAATAGTTCAAAAGTTATGCTTTATTGTACAAAATGTAACTCAGCTACAAGGATAAGTAATAAAATATTAGATGACGGAACAAAAGTAAGAGTATGCAAAAAGTGTGGAGAAACATTTTAGATTTTGAAAGGAGGGCTAATGAATGACTGCAAGACTAAAAGAAAAGTATGAAAAAGAAGTTATTCCAGCATTAGTAGAAAAATTCGGATATAAAAATGTTATGGAAATACCTAAATTGGAAAAGATAGTTATTAATATGGGTGTAGGAGAAGCTAAAGAAAATTCAAAAGTTTTAGAATCTGCAACAGCTGATTTAGAATTAATAACTGGTCAAAAACCAATTTTAACTAGAGCTAAGAAATCAATTGCAAATTTTAAGATAAGAGAGAATATGCCAATTGGTTGTAAAGTTACATTAAGAAAGCAACAAATGTATGAATTTGCAGATAAGCTTATGAATGTAGCATTACCAAGAGTTAGAGATTTTAGAGGAATTTCAAGTAAAGCATTTGACGGAAGAGGAAATTATGCTTTAGGAATTAAAGAACAGTTAATATTTCCAGAGGTTGAATATGATAAGATAGATAAAGTTAGAGGTATGGATATAATATTTGTTACTACAGCAAAAAGTGACGAGGAAGCAAGAGAATTATTGAGATTCCTTGGTATGCCATTTGCTCAATAATAAGGAGGGAATAACGTGGCACGTAAGGCGATGATCGAAAAATGGAAAAAAGAACCGAAATTTTCAACTAGAGCTTACACTAGATGTAGAATATGTGGAAGACCACATGCAGTATTAAAAAAATATGGTATTTGCCGTATTTGTTTTAGAGAACTTGCTTATAAGGGTGAAATACCTGGTTGTAAGAAAGCAAGTTGGTAATTGTTATTGAATGAAAGGAGGCATAAATCATGGTTATGACAGACCCAATTGCAGATTTGCTAACTCGTATAAGAAATGCAAACGTAGTTAAACACGAAGTAGTAGAAGTACCTTCTTCAAATATAAAGAAAGCAATAGTAAATATAATGCTTCAAGAAGGATATATAAGGAATATAGAGGAATATAATGATGGATCAGTTCCTATGTTAAGACTTGGAATGAAATATGGCCAAAATAAGACAAGAGTTATAACTGGACTTAGAAGAATATCAAAGCCAGGTCTTAGAGTTTATTGTAGAAAAGAGGAAACTCCTAAAGTGTTGAATGGACTAGGAGTTGCGGTAATATCAACTTCTAAAGGTATAGTTACTGATAAAGAAGCTAGAAAACTAGGATTAGGTGGAGAGGTTATCTGCTATATCTGGTAGTTAGATGAACAGGAGGTGTAATTATGTCAAGAATAGGAAAAGCGCCTGTAGTAATACCTAATGGTGTAACTGTTTCAGTAACACCAGACAACGTTGTTACTGTTAAGGGCTCAAAGGGTCAACTTGTTAAGAATATGCATAAAGATATTAAAATAGCTGTAGAAGATAATAATGTAATTGTTACTAGACCTAGTGAAGATAGAAATCATAGAGCACTTCATGGATTAACAAGAGCATTAGTGCAAAATATGGTTACTGGAGTAACAGAAGGTTTTTCTAAAACACTTGAATTAGTAGGTGTAGGTTATAGAGCACAATTAAAAGGTAATAAATTAATATTAAGTCTTGGATATTCACATCCAGTTGAAATAAATTCTGTAGAAGGTATTCAATTTGAAACTCCTGATGCGAATAAGATAACAGTAAAAGGTATTGATAAAGAATTAGTAGGATCTGTAGCAGCAGATATAAGAAATTGGAGAAAACCTGAACCTTATAAAGGAAAAGGTATTAAATATATTGACGAACATATAAGACGTAAAGAAGGTAAAACAGGTAAGTAATATAAGAAAGGAGTGAAAAAATATATGTTTAAAAAACAGGATAGAAGTGCAGCTAGAAATAAACGTCATAAAAGAGTACGTAATAAGATTTTTGGTACTACTGAAAGACCAAGACTTGCAGTTTTTAGAAGTGAAAAAAACATATATGCTCAATTAATTGATGATACTGTAGGTAACACTATTGTTTCAGCTTCAAGTAAAGATAAAGATTTTTCTGGTGGAGTAGGAAGCAATAAGGCAGCAGCAAGACTTGTCGGCGAAATTATTGGAAAAAAAGCTATAGAAAAAGGTATAAAGAACATAGTTTTTGATAGAGGCGGATTTGTATATCATGGAAGAGTGCAAGAACTTGCAGAAGGTGCAAGATCTTCAGGTTTAGAATTCTAGAGAAGGAGGGAAATAAATGAGAATAGATCCTAGTACATTAGAGCTTAAAGAAAAAGTTGTATTTATTAATAGAGTTGCTAAAGTTGTAAAGGGCGGAAGAAATTTTAGATTTAGCGTCTTAGTGGTAGTTGGAGATGAAAATGGTCATGTAGGAGTAGGGACAGGAAAATCAGTTGAAATACCTGAAGCTATAAGAAAAGGAATTGAAGATGCTAAAAAGAATATTGTTAAAGTAGCAATGGTAGGAACGACTACTCCACATGCTATTGAAGGAATATTTGGAACTGGTAAAGTTCTTATAATGCCAGCTAGTGAAGGTACAGGAGTTATAGCTGGTGGACCTTCAAGAGCGGTACTTGAACTTGCAGGATTAAAAGATGTTAGAGCTAAGTCTTTAGGAAGCAATAACGCAAGAAACGTGGTAAATGCTACAATAAATGGTTTATCAAGACTGAGAACTGTAGAAGATATTGCAGAGCTTAGAGGAAAAACTGTTGAAGAAATATTAGGATAGGAGGAGTTAACAATGGCTAAACTTTCAATAACATTACAAAAGAGTTTAATTGGTAGAAAAAAGGACCACATAGCTACTGTTAATGCTCTTGGACTACGTAAAATTGGTAAAAAGGTTGAAAAAGAAGATACTCCTCAAATAAGAGGTATGATAAATAAAGTTAATTATCTTCTAAAAATAGAAGAAGTTTAAAATATAAAACGAGGAGGTGCAAAATTATGAAACTTCATGAATTAAAGCCAGCAGCAGGTTCTAGAAAGGCACCTAAAAGAATTGGTAGAGGTACTGGTTCTGGTCTTGGAAGGAATGCTGGTAAAGGAGAAAAAGGACAAAAAGCAAGATCTGGCGGTGGTGTAAGACCAGGATTTGAAGGTGGTCAAATGCCGTTATATAGAAGATTACCTAAAAGAGGATTTACAAATATATTTGCTAAAGATATAGTTAGCATAAATGTAGATAGATTAAATGTATTTGATGATGGAACAGAAGTTACAATAGAAAAGCTGCTTGAAAAGGGTGTAATAGGAAAAGTTAATGATGGAGTTAAAATACTTGGTAATGGAGAGATTACAAAAAAATTAACTGTTAAAGTCAATAAATTTTCAAAAGCGGCAGCTGAAAAGATTGAAGCAGCTGGAGGAAAAGTAGAGGTGGTATAAAATGTTATCGACCTTACGTAATGCTTGGAAAGTTCCAGATTTAAGGAAAAGACTATTGTGGACACTTGTTTTAGTTATAATTTATAGGATAGGAATACATATTCCAGTACCAGGAGTTGATACTTCAAAACTTGTAAGTTTATCATCACAATCTGGTTCTTTAGCTGGATTTTATGATTTGATGTCAGGTGGAGCATTTAGTAATTTCAGCATATTTTCTATGAGTGTAATGCCATATATTAATGCATCCATCATTGTACAACTTTTGACAATTGCAATTCCATCTCTTGAACAGATGCAAAAAGAAGGTGAAGAAGGCAGAAAGAAAATACAAAAGTTAACTAGATATAGTTCTGTATTTCTTGCTGCATTTCAAACTTTTGCAATGTATGCCATAATAAATAGTCAAGGAGCTCTTAGAGATACTTCGAAGCTTAATATGTTTTTGATAGCATTAACATTAACAACTGCTTCTGTATTTTTAATGTGGTTAGGAGAACAGATTACAGTTAAAGGAATAGGAAATGGAATTTCTTTGATAATGTTTGTAAACATTGTTTCTAGAATTCCAAGTACTATCTATCAAATTATAACTTTGCAGCAGACCGGTACTGTTGATGTTGTACAGATTACTGTATTAATAGTAATAATTTTAGCATTGTTTTTAGCTGTTATAATGGCATGCTTGGCTGAAAGGCGTATACCAGTTCAGTATGCAGGTAAAGCTGTTAACAGTAAGGCATTAAAAGGTCAATCATCTCATATACCAATAAATATTAATGCTTCAGCAATTATTGCAATAATTTTTGCTATGGCAGTTATGCAGTTTCCCATGATAATTGTTCAATTTTGGCCAAATTCATGGATATATAAATCTATTGTATCTGGACAATATAGTATTTTTAGACAGGGTAGTTGGGAATATGCAGCTGCAAGCTTTATATTTATTATATTTTTTACTTGGTTTTATACACAGATAACTTTAAAACCTGATGAAATGGCAGAGAATATGCATAAATCCTCAGGATTTATTCCAGGTATTAGACCAGGAGAACAAACTGCAAGATATATTGAAAAAATACTTGATAAAGTTTCAATATTATGGGGAGTTTTTGCAGGAGTAATAGCTATAGCTCCAATGATTCTTCAATCCTATACTAAATTCCAAGGATTATACTTTGGTGGAACGGGATTATTAATAGTGGTGGGAGTTGCTATTGAAACTATGAAAGCTATTGAAGCCCAATTAGTTATGAAACATTATGAAGGTTTCTTGAGTGAATAATAATATTTGGAGATGATTAAATGAAAATTATACTATTAGGTCCTCCAGGAGCAGGAAAAGGAACTCAAGCAAAGCAAATAAGCACTAAATATAACATACCACATATATCAACTGGAGATATATTTAGAAAGAATATATCCGAGAAAACAGAACTTGGAGTAAAAGCTCAAAGTTACATTGATAAGGGATTATTGGTACCAGATGAATTAACAATAGATATTATTAAAGATAGATTAGATAATGAAGATTGTAAAAATGGATTTTTACTTGATGGATTTCCAAGAACTGTTAAACAGGCAGAAGCTTTAGAGTTATTCCTTAACCAAAAAGGAGATAAGATTGATTATGTTCTTTTAGTCAAGGTTCCAGAATCTAGTATACTTGAAAGAATGACTGGAAGAAGGGTTTGCTTAAAATGTGGTGCTAGTTACCATATTAAGTTTAATCCACCTAAAGTTCTAGGAAAATGCGATGCTTGTAATAGTGATATAATACAGAGAAAAGATGATAGTGAGGAAACTGTCAAAGAAAGAATAGATGTTTATAATAAACAAACTGAGCCATTAATAGAGTATTATGATGATAAAAAAATTATGCATTCTATTGATGGTACCCAAGATATAGAAGTGGTATTTAAAAGTATCTCTGATATTTTGGGAGATAATTAAAAATGATAATAATTAAAAACGATAAAGAAATTGACTATATGAGGCGAGCAGGAAATATTGTAGAGGAAGCCTTGTTGAAAATAGAAGAAGTTATAAAACCTGGAATAACAACTGCAGATTTAGATAAAGTAGCCGAAGATTTTATAATATCATGTAGTGCAATTCCATCATTTAAAGGATACTATGGATTTCCCGCTTCAATATGTGCATCAATAAATGAAGAGGTTGTCCATGGAATTCCATCTAGAGATAGAGTATTACATGAAGGTGATATAATAAGTATAGATTGTGGAGCTATTTTTAATGGCTATCAAGGTGATGCAGCTAGAACTTTTCCAGTGGGGAAAGTGTCTGATAAAGCAAAAGATCTTATAAATATAACTAGAAATAGCTTTTTTAAAGGTGTAGAAAAAGCAGTTGTAGGTAATAGACTTTCAGATATATCTTCAGCTATTCAGACTTATGTAGAAAGTTTTGGATATTCTATTGTTAGAGATTATGTAGGTCATGGTATCGGAAAAGATATGCATGAGGAACCAGAAGTCCCTAATTTTGGAAGACCAAATAGAGGCCCTAAATTACTTCATGGTATGGTTTTAGCTATAGAACCTATGGTTAATGTTGGAGAATATTATGTTAGTGTAAAGTCAAACAATTGGACAGTAGTTACTGAAGATGGTAGTTTATCATCACATTATGAAAATACTGTAGCTATTTTGGATGATGGACCGGAAATACTTACTTTTAGTCAACAGAGGTGAACTGATGAATAGAGATTATTTGGGTACAGTTGTGTATTCAAAGGCTGGTAGAGATGTAGATAGAAAATTTATTATTATGGATATAATAGATAAGGAATATGTTTATATTTGTGATGGTGATTTGAGAAAAGTTGAAAAGCCTAAAAAGAAAAAAATCAGACATTTAATGTTTACCGAAATAGTTGCAGAGGACATTAGAAAATGTTTAATGTCTGATGTAGAAGTTAGTAATTCTCAGATAAGAAAGTTTCTGCAGTCACTATGCACTAATAAGGAGGTTTGATTACCTTATGTCAAAAGATGATGTAATTGAAATGCAGGGAACAGTTTTGGAAGCCCTGCCCAATACTATGTTTGAAGTTGAACTTGAAAGTGGGCAAAAAATATTAGCACATATTTCAGGAAAACTAAGAATGAATTTTATAAGAATATTGCCTGGAGATAAAGTAACAGTTGAGTTGTCACCCTATGATTTAAGTCGTGGGAGAATAACTTGGAGAGCTAAGTAAAAATAAGGAGGGTTAGCTATGAAAGTAAGACCATCAGTTAAGCCTATATGTGAGAAATGCAAAATAATCAGAAGAAAAGGAAGAGTAATGGTTATTTGCGAAAATCCTAAACATAAACAAAAACAAGGCTAACATGTTGAAAAATATTTAAGTTGTTGTTAAAATGTGTTTTAGGACGGCTGCCAATAAAAATATTTTATTGCCTAAAACTTTATATATAATTGTTAAAATATTAGTTTTAAATTTGATTTATTAATACCTGGGAGGTGTAAATTTTAATGGCAAGAATATCTGGTGTTGATCTACCAAAGGAAAAAAGAGTAGAGATAGGGCTAACATATATATTTGGTATAGGACTATCAAAATCACAAGAAGTGCTAAAGGCTACAAATGTAAATCCTGATACTAGAGTTAAAGATTTAACTGAAGAAGAAGTTAATGCTATAAGAGATTATATTAATAAGAACTTCAAAGTTGAAGGTGATTTAAGAAGAGATGTAGCTCTTAATATCAAAAGATTAGTAGAAATAGGATGTTATAGAGGTATAAGACATAGAAGAGGTCTTCCAGTAAGAGGACAAAAAACTAAAACAAATGCAAGAACTAGAAAAGGTCCAAAAAGAGCAATAGGTGCTAAAAAGAAAAAATAATATAAGGAGGGATGATAATGGCAGTTCAAAAAGGTAAAAAAACAAGAAGAAGAAAAGAAAGAAAAAACATTGAACATGGCTGTGCACATATAAAGTCAACATTTAATAATTCAATTGTAACTTTAACTGATAGTGTTGGTAATGCACTTTCATGGTCTAGTGCGGGTGGATTAGGATTTAGAGGATCAAGAAAAAGCACTCCTTTTGCTGCACAGATGGCTGCAGAAACAGCTGCAAAGGCTGCTATGGAGCATGGTTTAAAGAGTGTTGATGTTTATGTAAAAGGACCTGGATCAGGTAGAGAAGCTGCTATAAGATCTCTTCAAGCAGCTGGTTTAGAAGTTACATTAATAAAAGATGTTACTCCTATTCCTCATAATGGGTGTAGACCACCTAAAAGAAGAAGAGTTTAATTTTAGAGTACAGGAGGTGTAATTAATTAATGGCAAGATATACTGGAGCAGTTTGCAGATTATGCAGAAGAGAAGGGTTAAAACTATTTCTTAAAGGAGATAGATGCTTTACAGATAAATGTGCGTTCGCTAGAAGGGGATATGCACCAGGACAGCATGGACAAGGAAGAAAGAAACTTTCTAACTATGGACTTCAATTAAGAGAAAAACAAAAAGCTAAGAGAATATATGGAGTGTTAGAAGGACAATTCAGAACTTATTATGAAAAGTCTGAAAGAATAAAGGGAATAACAGGTGAAAATTTATTAAGACTTCTTGAATTAAGACTTGATAATGTCGTTTATAGATTAGGATATGGAGATTCAAGAAATGAAGCAAGACAATTAGTTACCCATGGTCACTTTTTAGTGAACGGACATAAAGTAGATATTGCATCATACAAATTAAGTGTTAATGATGTAATAACTGTATCAGAAAAAAGTAGAGGAACTGAAAAGTTCAAAACGTTTGTTGAAAATCCTAAAGCGTTACCAGCTTGGCTTACTTCAAATGTAGAAAACTTCGAAGGAAAAGTTATTGCTGAACCAACTAGATCAGATATAGATGTTCCTGTAAATGAAACATTGATAGTTGAGTTATATAGCAAATAGTTGACATAGAATCAGTTGCCCTCAAATAGGTTGCCACTTTATAATAAAGGAGGGTCATAGATGTTAGAAATAGAAAAGCCAAAAATTGAATGTGTAGAATCTACTGAGGATGGTTCTTATGGTAAGTTTGTTATTGAACCTTTGGAAAGAGGTTATGGAATTACTTTAGGAAATTCCCTCAGAAGAATTTTACTCTCATCACTACCTGGAGTTGCAGCCAATTCTATTAAAATAGAAGGTGTACTTCATGAATTTTCAACTATAAAAGGTGTTAAAGAAGACGTCACAGAAATAATACTTAACATTAAATCTTTAGCTTTGAAGATGAGTGGTGATGGTCCTAAAGTTATTTATATTGATTCAGAAGGAAATGGAGAAGTTACTGCTGGAGATATAAAAACAGATGAAGATGTAGAGGTTGTTAATAAAGATTTACATATAGCTACTCTTGATAATGACGGAAAATTATATATGGAAATTGAAGTTAACAGAGGCAGGGGATATGTTACTCAAAATAGAAATAAACGAGAAGATATGCCTATAGGAACTATTCCAGTGGATTCAATATATACACCAATAAAGAGAGTTAATTTTAGTGTTGAAAATACAAGAGTAGGTCAGATAACTGACTATGATAAGCTAACTATTGAAATATGGACTAATGGAACTATAAGACCTGAAGAAGCTATAAGCTTATCAGCTAAAATACTTATTGAACATTTTAAATTATTTATGACTTTAACAGATCATGCAGATGATGTTGAAATTATGGTAGAAAAAGAAGAAGACAAAAAAGAAAAAGTACTTGAAATGACCATAGAAGAACTGGATCTTTCAGTGAGGAGCTATAACTGTTTAAAGAGAGCTGGTATTAATACGGTTCAAGAATTAACAGAAAGATCTATGGAAGATATGATGAAGGTAAGAAATTTAGGTAAAAAATCACTTGAGGAAGTTGAACAAAAGCTTGAAGCTTTGGAACTATCATTAAAACAAAGTGAAGAGTAAGGAGGTAAGTATATGGCAGGATATCGTAAACTTGGTCGTCCAACTGACCAAAGAAAAGCAATGTTAAGAAATCTTGTTACTAGTCTTTTGAAATATGGTAAAATAGAAACTACTGAAACAAGAGCTAAAGAAACAAGAAACTTAGCAGAAAAGATGGTTACTCTTGCAAAAAGAGGGGATTTACACTCTAGAAGACAAGTGCTTTCATTTGTAAGAGAAGAAAAGGTAGTTAATGAATTGTTTGATACAGTAGCACCTAAGTATGTTGACAGAAATGGCGGATATACTAGAATACTGAAAATGGGTCCAAGACGAGGCGACGGAGCTGAAATAGTTATATTAGAATTAGTATAATTGAAGCAAGTTCTTAATTCAGGTGGGAATTCTTTTACTCCATCTGAATTTTAGAACTGCAAATGCATGGCTAACTTGGCGTTGAACTCCCACTTGAAGAAAAGTAGAGAGCCCAAATTTTAATTTGGTGCGAATCACTTTCACAGAGTGCAAGCAGAGAACCAAAATCTTTTTTTTGATTTTGTGTGAGGGCTGTACAGAGTGCGTTGGAGACTTACGCCAAGTTAGTCAGGTGAAAAGGGGATTAACTAGAATTCTAGCTTAGTCCCCATTTTATTAAATTTTGGGGTATTATTATGAAAAATAACATGGTAGAATGTAGAAATGTTACATATAAATATGAAGATACTGAGACTAAAACATTTAATTTGGCTTTAGATAATATAAATGTTAATGTTTCTAAAGGAGAATTTTTAGTTATATTAGGTAGAAATGGATCTGGAAAATCAACTTTTGCTAAGCATATAAATGCACTTATGATTCCAACAAGCGGTAATATAATTGTTGATGGATTAGATACTTCAGATGATAATAATGTATGGACTATAAGAAACAAAGCAGGCATGGTTTTTCAAAATCCAGATAACCAATTAGTTGCAACTATTGTGGAAGAAGATGTAGCTTTTGGACCTGAAAATTTAGGAATTACTCCAGACGAAATAAGAAGAAGAGTTGATAATTCTCTTAAAAAGGTAGATATGTATGCCTATAGAAAACATGCACCCCATCTATTGTCGGGAGGCCAAAAACAGAGAGTTGCTATTGCTGGTATATTAGCTATGGAGCCAGAATGTATAATATTTGATGAGTCTACAGCTATGTTAGATCCTCTTGGAAGAAATGAAGTTATTAATACAATAAAAAGTTTAAATGCTAATAGTAATATGACTATAATTCTTATAACTCATTATATGGAGGAAGCAATTGCTGCTGATAGAATAATAGTTATGGATAAAGGAAAAATCATAAAGCAAGGATCTCCTAGAGAAGTATTTAGAGAAGTAGAGATTATGAAAAATATTGGTTTAGATGTTCCACAAATGACTGAACTTGCATATGAACTAAGGAAAAGTGGCATTGATATAAGGAATGATATATTAACTATAGATGAGATGGTGAATGAATTATGCCGATTAAAATAGATAATTTGACACATATTTATATGCCTGGTACGCCTTTTCAAAAAAAAGCTTTAGATAATGTCAATATAAATATTAGTGATGGTGAATTTGTTGCACTAATAGGTCATACAGGATCGGGAAAATCTACTTTGATACAACATATAAATGGATTATTAAAGCCTACTGAGGGTAAAATAATTATAGATAATTTTGATATAACATTAAAAAATATTAAATTATCTGATATTAGAAAAAAAGTTGGATTAGTATTTCAGTATCCGGAATATCAGCTTTTTGAAGAAACGATTGAAAAAGATATAGCGTATGGACCAATAAATTTAAAACTTACTGAAGATGAAGTTAAAAATCGTGTAAAAAAGGCTATGAATCTAGTTGGATTAGACTATGAGACTTTTAAAGATAAATCTCCTTTTGAATTAAGCGGAGGTCAGAAAAGAAGGGTTGCTATAGCTGGAGTTGTTGCTATGGAACCTAAAATTTTAATTTTAGATGAACCTACCGCGGGTCTTGATCCAAAAGGTAGAGATGATATTTTAGAGCAAATTCTAAAACTTCAAAAAGAATACAGAATGACAGTAATATTGGTATCTCATAGTATGGAAGATGTTGCAAAAGTAGCTAGTAGAATTCTAGTTATGAATAAGGGAAAATGTATTTTAGATGGAAAACCAAGTGATGTATTTAAAGAGATAAATACTCTTGAAAGCGTCGGATTGGCAGTCCCACAAGTAACTTATTTAATTAAGAAATTAAGAAAAAATGGATTTGATATATCAGAAGATATTTTCACTGTTGGAGACGCAAAAACAAATATTTTAAAGATTTTAAGGGGCGGTGAAAATGCTTAAAGATATAACAATTGGGCAATATGTACCAGAGGATTCTTTTATTCATAAATTAGACCCAAGGATAAAGATAATATTATGTATGGTTTATATAATTGATTTATTTTTGATAAATCAATATTTTGGATATATATTTGTAGTTTTATTTATTGGGATAACTATATTAGCTTCTAAAATGAAATTTATATATATATATAAAGGACTTAAACCAATATTTATACTATTAATTATCACAGCTTTATTAAATGTATTTATGACTCAAGGACAAAATTTAATTTTTCAATATGGCATTATTAAGATTTATAGAGAAGGTCTTAATATAGCTGGTTTTATGATTTTAAGATTAGTATTTTTAATTATAGGTACATCATTACTTACATTGACTACATCACCTATAGAACTTACTGACGGATTGGAAAAATTAATGAGTCCTCTTAAAAGAATAGGAATATCATCACATGATTTAGCAATGATGATGACTATAGCATTAAGATTTATTCCAACACTTATAGATGAAACTGACAAGATTATGAAGGCACAAATGGCAAGAGGAGCAGAATTTGAATCAGGAAATTTATTGCAAAGAGCAAAAAATTTTATACCAGTATTAGTACCATTATTTATAAGTTCTTTTAGAAGAGCAGATGACTTAGCTATGGCTATGGAGGCTCGATGTTATAGAGGTGGAGAAGGAAGAACTAGAATGAAAGTGCTAAAATTTCATCCTAGAGATGGAATAGCAGTACTAGTAATTATTGTGCTTGTTTCATTGTCAATTTGGAGTAGATTTTATTATTAACAATTCTAATATCAGTACTATAGAACTATAAATTAGTTAATTAAAAATTTATTTAAAATCTAAGGTATAAAGTATGAAAAATGTTAAACTTATTATTGAATATGATGGAACTAATTACTCAGGATGGCAAATACAAAAAAATGTTATAACTGTTGAGCAAGTCATTGAAAAAAGTCTAAATGATATAACTGGTGAAAATATAAAAATTATAGGATCCAGTAGGACTGATGCCGGGGTTCATGCAAAAGGTTTTGTGGGGAATTTTTTTACTGAGAGTAAAATACCTTGTGATAGATTTAGGAATATTTTAAATGGCAAATTACCTAAAGACATTGTAATTTTAAATTCAGAAGAAGTACAATTGAGTTTTAATTCAAGATTTGATAGTAGAGGTAAAACATATAGCTATACTATTTTAAGTACACCACAGAGACCAGCAATAGGAAGAAATTATGTATATCATTTTAGAAAAAATTTAGATCTAGGATTAATACTAGAAGCAAGTAAGGAGTTTATTGGAACTCATGATTTTGCGGCTTTTAAGAGTAGCGGTGGAAATACAAAAACTACAGTAAGAACAATAAGTAATTTAGAAATTATAAAAAGAGATGATTACATAATATTTACTATAACGGGTGATGGATTTTTATATAATATGGTTAGGATAATTATAGGTACTTTAATTGAAGTCGGTTTGGAGAAAATTAGTCCTAAAGATATTAAAACTATACTTTTGTCAAGGAATAGAAATATGGCTGGACCATGTGTTCCGCCTGGGGGCTTATGCTTAGAAAAGGTATATTATTAAATATATATAATTATTGACACACCTGGCAGATTGTATTATAATATATATGTTTGTATAACGTTGCTTAAAAAAGATCCACTAGCCCCGGATCTTTGACATAGAACGTAATTTATGTAAAGTTCAGGGAGGGAAAAAAATGAAATCATACATTGCAAAACCGCAGGAAATTGAAAGAAAATGGTATGTTGTTGACGTTGATGGATTAACTTTAGGTAGAGCAGCAAGTCAAATTGCATCAATATTAAGAGGTAAAAATAAGCCAATATTTACACCTAATGTAGATACTGGAGATTTTGTTATTGTTATAAATGCTGAAAAGGTAGTTTTAACAGGTAAAAAATTAGACCAAAAAATGTTAAGACATCATTCATTATATCCAGGTGGATTAAAAGAGATTTCTTATAAAGAAGCATTAGCTAAAAAGCCTGAATTTGTTTTTCAGGAAGCTGTTAGAAGAATGATTCCAAGTGGAGTATTAGGAAGAGAAGTTCTTAAAAAGCTTAAAGTATATAGAGGAAATGAACATAACCATGAAGCACAAAAACCAGAAATATTAAAATTGACATATTAATTTGTGATTGAAAGGAGGATGTAAAATGGCTAAAGTACAATATATTGGAACAGGTAGAAGAAAAAAATCTATTGCAAGAGTTAGACTTGTACCAGGAGAAGGTAAAGTTATAGTAAATAAGAGAGAAATAGAAAATTATTTTGGATTAGAAACTTTAAGAGTTATAGTTAATCAACCATTGGTTTTAACTGATACAAAGGATAAATTTGATGTTCTTGTAAATGTAAATGGTGGTGGCTTTACAGGTCAAGCTGGAGCTATTAGACATGGTATATCAAGAGCATTATTAAAAGCTGATGAGTCATTAAGAGGAGAACTTAAAAAGGCAGGTTTCTTAACAAGAGATCCAAGAATGAAAGAAAGAAAGAAATACGGTCTAAAAAAGGCAAGAAGATCTCCACAATTTTCAAAGAGATAATCGGACTTTTAAAGGGGAGGAATATCCTCTCTTTTTTTATTGTTAAAAATAAATATATTATATATATTATTTATTAAGTATATTTCCTAATTTATATATAATAGTTATTCATGAATTTTTACTTATATTACTATAAAAGATAAGTTATTTTATTAAAATAAAATTACATATTACATAGTTTAGGTATGATTATCATACTCTTATAATTTATATAATTGTATGATATAATTATTCAGTTATGAAATATTTATTCAATAACAGTTGATATTATAATGAATTTTATAGACGATAGTAATGGATTTGTGAGGAATGAATTTAAATTTATTTAGAATAGCTTGTTATTTATTGATATTAATATAGGAGGGTTAGTATGTTTAGTTTATCTCCAAAAGATGAAAAATTTTATGATTTATTTATTGAAAATGCACGTACTATTTATGAAACTTCTTTATTATTTAAGAATTTTGTAGAAGACGTTTCTGATCCAGATGAAAAATTAAAAGAAATAAAGCAAATGGAAAAAATAAGTGACAATCAGCAACATAATATATTAAATGAACTTAATAAAACGTTTATAACACCCTTTGATAGAGAAGATATATATTCTATATCTAAAGAAATGGATGATATAGTAGATTTTATAGAAGCAAGTGCTAGCAGATTTGTCATGTTTAACGTAGATGTAGTAAAAGATGAATCAAAAAAGTTAGTGGATTTTGTGGTTAGTTGTTGCTTTTACATAATAAAGTTAATGGAAGAATTTAAAAATATGAAGAATAATGATAAGCTTACAGAAATCATTATAGAAATAAATAAAATTGAAGAAGAGGGAGATTATTTATTTAGAAATGCAGTAAGAGAGTTATTTATAGATGATATACCAGTTTTAGATGTAATTAAGTGGAGAGAAATATATCAGTATATAGAAAATACTTTGGATGCTTGTGAGGCGGTTGCAAATATTATTGAAGGAGTTGCTATGAAGAATGCATAGTTCGGTAATATATTTATCTGTGATTATTGTAGTTTTAGCCTTAATCTTTGATTTTATAAATGGATTCCATGATAGTGCAAATGCAATTGCAACTTCTGTATCTACTAGAGTATTGAGTATGAAATGGGCTATAATTATGTCAGCGGTACTTAATTTTATAGGGGCTTTTATGAATGAAAAGGTGGCAAAAACTATAGGAGATGGTATAGTAAATACTAACTTGATATCACCTAGTGTTATAATTATAGCAATTTGTAGTGCTATAATTTGGGATTTATTAACTTGGTATATAGCTATTCCAAGTAGTTCTTCACACGCATTAATAGGAAGTTTGATAGGAGCTTCTATTGTTTATCAAACATCTTTTTCAGTAGTCAATTGGACAACCTTCCTTATTAGAGTTATTATACCGTTATTTTTATCTCCAATAGTAGGATTTATTTTTGGATATTTATGTATGATTATTCTTCAGTGGATACTTAGAGGTATAAAACCATCAACTGTTTCTAGCTTTTTTGCAAAAGCACAAATAACATCAGCAATGCTTATGGCATTAAACCATGGAGGAAATGATGCTCAAAAATCAATGGGAGTTATATCTATGGCATTAGTAAGCGGAGGATTAATTAGTAATTTTTATATTCCTACTTGGGTAAAGGGATCTTGTGCTTTAGCAATGGCATTGGGGACTTCTATTGGTGGGTATAAAATAATAAAAACAATGGGGATGAATATGGCAAAGCTTGCACCTGTAAATGGATTTGCAGCTGAAACCAGTGCAGCAGCCGTTATTTTTTCATCTACAATGATGAATGCTCCGGTTAGTACTACTCAAATTATATCATCATCTATTATGGGCGTAGCTGCATCTCATAGGTTGTCATCTGTTAGATGGATAATTGCAAAAAATATATTATGGGCATGGATAATTACTATACCTGTGTGTATTTTAATTTCAAGTATAATATCTTTAGTAATAAAAATGTTATAATTAATGCAAAAATAATTTTTTATATTTAATAAGCATAAGTAGAAATTTAATCTATTTAATGCTTATTATTTTTTTATATAAAAATATGTGTATTAGGTAAAAATATTTATGAGATTATTGTTTTATGGATGTAATGATGAAAGTATATTTATTAATTAGATTTTATATTAAGGTTATAAATTAAATTAGTCCGGATAAAATTGCTATAAAATTTCAGATTAAAAGTATTTAATATAGTAAATAATAAAATTTGACTAAAAATTATATATTTTTTATAGAGGTGAACATAATGAAAAAGAAATTACAATTTTTTAACATAGCTTTATTATTAATAGCCATATTTTTTTTAATGAATGATTCTATTAATGCCCTTGAAATTGAAAAAGATTCAGAATTTAAAGTTGATGATAAAAAAATAATATTAATAGATCCTGGGCATGGAGGAATGGATGGAGGAGCTATATCTAAAAATGGCACTGTAGAAAAAAATATTAATTTAAGTATAAGTTTGAAATTGAAAAAACATTTAGAAAAAGAGGGCTTCAAGGTAGTAATGACCCGTGAAGAAGATAAAGGATTATACAGTGATTCTGGTAAAATCAGAAAGAAAAAGAATGAAGATTTAGAAAATAGGTGCAAGATGAAAGAGGATAGTAATTGTGATATGTTTATAAGTATACATCTTAACATGTTCCCTCAGAGTAAATATTATGGATCACAAGTTTGGTATTCATCTAATCCAAATAGTGAAAAACTTGCACATATAATACAAGAAAACTTTAGAGGTGATTTAAAAGATGATAGTAAAAGAATTGAGAAGGCAGCATTAAATTCATATAAAATTTTAAGATGTGGTAAAGATATACCTTCTGTCATCGTAGAATGTGGGTTTCTATCAAATCCATCAGATGAAAGTAAGCTAAAAACTGAAGATTATCAACAAAAAATAGCTGATTCATTATTAAAATCCATAAAAGTATATTATAATAATAGTAAATAATAGATAATAATAGAAAAAGTTTTTTAGCAAGTATTTAATTTAGTAATTTATTAATAGAAATAAACTTTAATATATAGAATTTAAACAATATGTACTTCATAAGATTAAATATAATAAACTGTATAAAGTACTATTATGCAGTTTATTATATTTATTAACATGTATAATAAAACTAATTTTTTAATTGATTATTAAATTTAAATAAGTTTTATAAAAGTGTATAATTATATAAATAAATAATATGGTATTATTAATAATTTAAATTAGTTATTGCAATTCTTTACTATATATAGTGTAATGAATATATGATAAATATAGAATAGGAAAATGAAAGGTAGAAGCATATGAGACAAATAGATTCTAAAGAAATAACCAATGTTGTGAAAAGTCTCTGTATGGAGGCTAATTATTATCTTCCACAAGATATTTTTGATAAAGTTGAAAAATCATACTTTGATGAAACATTTCCTATAGCTAAAGATACTCTTGAAATAATAATAAAAAATAGCAATATAGCTAAAGATGATAAGGTACCTATATGTCAGGATACTGGAATGACTTGTGTATTTATAGAAATAGGACAAGATGTACATATTGTAGGTGATTTAATAGATGATGCTATTAACAAAGGGGTAAGATTAGGATATGAAGAGGGTTATTTAAGAAAATCTGTAGTAAAAGATCCAATTGAAAGAATAAATACTAAAGACAATACACCTGCTGTAATTTATTATGAATTTGTAAAAGGTGAAAATATAAAAATTACTGTGGCACCTAAAGGATTTGGTTCTGAAAATATGAGTAAAATTAAAATGTTAAAACCTTCAGATGGGCTGGAGGGTGTTAAAAATTTCATATTGGATACAGTAAAAGAGGCAGGACCTAATCCATGTCCACCAATTGTTGTTGGGGTAGGAATTGGTGGTACTTTTGAGAAAGCTGCCCTATTAGCTAAGAAGGCACTTCTAAGGCCTATAGATGTTAGAAATAAAAATTTATTTTATAAAAAACTTGAAGAAGAAATGTTAGAAAAAATAAATGAGATTGGTATAGGACCACAAGGATTTGGAGGAAAAACTACTGCATTAGGTCTAAATATAGAAACATTTCCGACTCATATTGCAGGGTTACCTGTAGCAATAAATATAAGTTGTCATGTAACTAGGCATATAAGTAGAATCTTATAAGTTTATAATAAATATCAGTATGATTAGATTAATTTCAGAGTTGTATAAATGTAACTATAATAGAAGTGTAAATTATAAAATAAGTTATTAGATTTATTGTAATAAGGTTAATATTTAGGAGGGATATGATGGCTATAAGTATTAATATTCCATTTACTGAGGAAGAAATATGTAAATTAAAAGTAGGAGATAAAGTATTGATCTCAGGAACAATATATACTGCTAGAGATGCTGCTCATAAAAGATTAATTGAGCTTTTGGATAGGAATAAAGATTTACCAATAGAAATAAAAAATCAAATTATATATTATGTAGGTCCAACACCTGCAAAACCGGATAAAATAATTGGGTCAGCGGGACCAACTACTAGTTATAGAATGGATTCTTATACTCCAAAGCTTTTGGATATGGGGCTAAAAGGAATGATAGGAAAAGGATTAAGATCAAAAGAGGTTGTGGAATCTATCGTAAAAAATAAAGCTATTTATTTTGGAGCTATAGGTGGGGCGGCTGCCTTAATATCTAAATGTATAAAAAAATCAGAAATAATAGCTTATGAAGACTTGGGGTCCGAAGCTATAAGGAAGCTTCAAGTAGAAAATTTCCCTGCTATTGTAGTAATTGATAGTTTAGGAAACAATCTATATGAATATGGTCAAGAAGAATATTTGAAATATACAAAAATGGTCTAATAATTAGTTTTATAATGGGGATGTTGGAAGGGAGATAGAGGAGAATATATTAAGAATTAATTCTTCGGTAGATATGGAATATGATAAACGTGAAATATTTTTAGATAGAAAGAAAAGATATGTTTTTCAGAAAAAACTGATAGATAAGTATAAAAAGACACTTTTATCAATTAAAGTAAACCATCCTAGTAATAACACTACTACTGTAAATATAATTAAGTCCATGGATGATATAATAACAGATATTTTTAATGATAAAATTTATTTGAAAATTTTTAGAATTACTTTAGAAGGTCCTGTTGTTATTATTCTTTTAAATATTGATGAGATAGAGGCTAAAAAAGTTTGTATGGAGATAGAAGATAAACATATGTTGGGTGGATGTATAGATGTCTGTGTATATAATTCAAATCATAAGCTTATAAGCCGAAAGGATTTTGGGTATGAGAAGAGAAGATGTTTTATATGTAATAATCTAATTGATTACTGTGTTAAATATAAAATACATACTGATATTGAAATATTAGAAAAAATGAGAAAAATATATTTATCATATGTAAATAAATATTACTCTAGTAGATTTAATAAATAATGAATTTGTTATAAGTAGATTATATAAAAGCACGCTAAAAAGCGTGCTTTTATAAATAAGGGGTAATTTGTAATAAGTAAGTTTTCTATATATATAAATACTTATTATCTAATTAAATAAAAAAGATCTAATAATATATTTTTTGTAATTAAATAATATTTAATTACAATTTAGTATACTTTTACTTTAGTTTAATAAAAAAATATATTATTACGTTTATAAATTACTTGACACTATATATTGTAATATTATTTTAGAAGTATTACAATATATAGTTATATACAAAAATATACTATAATGCCTATATTTCTACATAAAACGTCAATAGAAATTGAAACTAAATTATATAATTTTTATATCCTATAAAAAATCATGTATAAAAGTTAAAAAAAGGATGATATTTATAATAATTTGTATGAATTTAAATTAAAAATATTTATTATAAATTCAGTAAAAGTATTCATTTAATAAATTAGCATATATGATATAATATGTGCTAAAGAAATGAATGAATATGTGCTAAAGAAATGAATGAATATGTGTATAATAATTCATTTAAAATTATAAATTTTAACCTATTAAAATCACTCAATGTGGAATGATTAAAGGAGGAAAATATGTATAAAAATCATAAATTTAAAATTAAATTAATAGTATTAATTGTATTTTGTATAATAGGTATTGGTATATTAGTTTATAATGGGAAAATTAATTACAAAAACAAATATATTGTTAATAAAAATATAAATTCTGTTAGAGAAGAAAGTAAAAATAAAGAAGATAAAAATAAAAAACAATTAGATGCAAAAAGAAAAGAATTAGATGATTTGTGTGAACAGGGATATAATGATTTTGAAGCAAAAAAATATGCTGAAGCTATAGAGAAAGAAAATCAAGTTCTAACTCAGGATCCTGATAATTATAGAGCGTATACTATAAAAGGTATAGCTATTTGTTATTCAAAACTTACTTCTGAAAATTATAAGGAAGGAATAAAGGAAATTGATAAGGCATTAGAAATTAAATCGGATTATGGATATGCACTTTTTAATAAAGCTTTAGCATTTGAGCTATATGGATATTACGATGAGGCGTTAATTTGGTATGATAAAGATTTAGCTGTAGAAAATAGGGTATGGAGTTATTATGGTAAGGCTTCTATATATGGTAGAAGAGGAGATGTTACTAATACAGTAAAAAATCTAAAAATAGCCATAGACATGCAAAACAATATAAAGGATGTAGCAAAAGAAGAAACTGACTTCGATAATGTAAGAGATAGTTATGAATTTAAGCAATTAGTAAATTAAATATTAGTCTAACAATCTACATAGAGTATGTAAAAAATTATTTTGTTTTTTGATAAAACAAAGATTATAGGATTTGTCTTTATTAGTATAAACAAATAAAAATTTAAATATGTAGGAATATGATTACAATACATTATATTTTATAAAATAATTACAAATAAACAAAAAATATATTGACAGTTGATCAGTAAAGGTTTACAATAAAAGCATAAAGTAACATAAATAAAAATTGATCAAGATGAGAGTGATAGGTATGTTTGCAGAAGAACGACAGAGAGAAATTAGTTTAATCTTAAATGAAAACGGCAGCGTAAAGGTAAATGAACTTTCTGAGCATTTTAATGTTTCTGAAGCTACAATAAGACGAGATCTTCAAGAAATGGATAGTAAAAGGCTTTTGAAGAAAACTCATGGTGGTGCAGTAAAAATTGACATTACAAATTTTGAACCATCTTTTATGGATAAAAAAGATGAAAGAAATGAAGAAAAACAATCTATAGCAAAATATGCAGCTAGTATGATTAAAAATGGGGATACTATAATTCTTGATTCTGGTACTACTACTTTAGAATTAGCTAAAAATATAACATCAGAAGATATAACTGTTATAACAAATTCAATAGATATAGCAGCTGAATTATCTAATAACAGTGGAATAAAGTTAATTTTAACAGGAGGGGAATTAAGATGTAGAACTAGGGCCATGGTAGGGCATATATGTGAAGGGATGTTGAAAGATTTTAGAGTGGATAAAGCATTTATTGGTGCTAATGGAGTGTCATTAACTGAGGGAGTAACTACACCGGATATAACGGAAGCTCAAACTAAAAAGGCCATGATAAACTCAGCTAATAAGGTGATACTTGTAATAGATAATTCTAAACTTGAAAAGATATGCCTTTCTGTAATGTGTTCTATTACAGAAATATCTACAATTGTTACTAGTGGAGATGTTCCTAGAGAAGTAGTTAATGATTTTATAAGACAAGGCATTGAATTTATAATTGGTAAATAAATATTATAGAATGAAAATATAATGAATTTATATAGAGATTTAATACTGAAAATAATATTATTTTCAGTATTAAATCTCTATATTATATTTTTTACATTTTAAAGCTACTGTTCTGTGAGTAATTCCGAGAGCCTTTCCAGCTTTATTATAACTTTTATATTTTTTCATTGCTAAGATTATTATTTCTTTTTCATAATCTTCAAGCTTCATTAAATCATCATTTTCTTTAAAATTAATTAGGCCCATATTTTCAGGTGTTATATTTGTAATATACATAGGTAAATCTTTTGCAGTAATAATATTTTTATCACACATGTTAATGGCTCTTTCTATGATGTTTTCAAGTTCTCTTATGTTTCCTGGCCAATGATAGTTTTGAAGATATTGTAGACTTTCACTGTCAATAGAATACATAGGCTTATTTAATTTTAAAGTAAGCTTTTTTATAAAATGTTCTACTAGTAAATTTATGTCTTCTATTCTTTTTCTTAAAGGTGGCAGAGGGATTGTGATGACATTCAATCTATAATAAAGATCCTCTCTAAAATCACCTGTTTTGATCATTTCTTCTAAATTTCTATTAGTTGCAGCTATTATTCTTACATCTACTTTATGTGTAAATAATCCTCCAACACTTTCAAATTCTTTTTCTTGTATTACTCTTAATAATTTTACCTGCATAGGCTTGGGCATGTCTCCAATTTCGTCTAAAAAAATTGTTCCATCATTAGCTATGCTGAATTTTCCAGGTTTATTTTTTAATGCTCCAGTAAAAGCACCTTTTTCATATCCAAATAGTTCACTTTCAAATAAGTTTTCTGGTATAGCAGCACAATTTATTCTAACAAAAGGTTTATCTTTTCTTGAACTATTATTGTGTATAGCTTTTGCTACTAATTCCTTACCAGTACCACTTTCACCTCTTATCAAAACAGTAGAGGTAGTAGCTGAAGCTTTATCTGCTATAATAAGGGCATCTTTTAGAACTCTTGAATTACCAATAATATTATTAAAGTTTCCACTAAGCATAGTATGTCTTTTTAATTCAGATTTGTAATAATTTAATTCTTCTTCAGATTTCTCCAGTTTATTGGCCATATCTTTTATTTCATTTACACTTTTAGATATAGAAATAACCCCTTTAAAATAGTTGTCTATAAATATTGGTTCTACTGTAGATATTATATCCACATCATTTTTACTGTATAATTGATTTTCCATAGGATTTTTTGTATTAAAAACCTTCATTCTATATCCATTTGGTGAAATATCTATGAGATCTTTACCCAGTATGTCAGAAGATTTTAGGTTAAAGATGGTTTCATAGGGAGGGTTTACGTAACTTATTTTTCTGTGTTCATCTACAAAACATATTAAATCATGAGAAGCTTCTAATATTTTTTTGAATTTTTCATTTAATTCTTTCATACCAAGTACTTCCGAAATATCTTGAAACACTCCAATAGCACCTATTAATTCTCCATTTGAAATTATTGGAGAGCGATTTACAAGAACAATTTTATTGTTTATATGTTGAGTTTTACCAAGTTGTTTTTCCTTAGAAGAAAGAATAAAGGGAAGTTCAGAAGTTGGTATAATATCTGAAACAGATTTCCCAAGTACTTCTTCGGATTTTTTTTCAATTAGATTAAGTGCATATTGATTCATTGAAATAATATATGAATGAGTGTCTATTACTATTATTCCTAAAGGGATATTCTCAAGTATTTGTTCTTTTGCAATAGTATTTTGCTCAATTATATCATCTAAATTTGATATAGGAGTATCATCAAGATCTATTCCTGCAGTTATAAAATCACATAGTTCAAGAACCGCTTTTTGACCTAAATTAGTGTCTTCCTTACAGGATATTTGAATCATTTCCCCGTTTTGTATTCTTTGAGAAATTAAAGCAAGTATGCTTATTGCCATAGGTTCTGTAGCATCAATTTTTTTTATATACAAATTTATATTATATTTATCTTTAAGTTCTGAAGATTTATGAACTATCATAGCAGCTATTCTTGTATGAATACCATTTTTACAATTCACAATAATACAATTTTTAAACATGATAATCTCCTTTACTTGTTGTTGATAAAAAATATCAAAACAGCATAAATTGTTTGATATTTTTTATCAATTCAATTGTACACCTTATATGATGATAAATCTAGAGGTTTATTTTAAAAGAATGTAAAATTAATGTAGAAATATGTTGATAAAAAATATCAATAAATTATGTACATAAAAATTTATTTTATATAGAAAACTACTATTTATAAGGCTTATAAATTTTTGTTTTAATTGGCACGATTTTTGCTTTATAAATATATAAAATTATTTATCTAGTGGGAGGAAAAAATATGAAAAAAGGAATTGCGGCTTCAAAAGGATATGCAATAGGTAATGTTGTAATAAAGGCTAACATTGAAATTGAGATTACTGATAAAAAAGTGGATGATATAGATGTTGAAAAGAAGAGATTAAGTACTGCTATTGAGAATTCTAGAGCACAATTACAAAAGATTAAGGAAAAAGCAGAAAAAGAATTAGGCGCTGACAAAGCAGCTGTTTTTGAAAGTCACATTATGCTTTTAGATGATCCAGAATTTACTGGAGCTGTTGAAGGTAAAGTAGCTTCAGAATCAACAAATGCAGAAAAAGCTGTTTCAGAAGTGGTAGAAATGTATATGGGAATTTTTGCAGCTATTGAAGATGAATATATGAGAGAAAGAGCAGCAGATGTTAAAGATGTAGGAAAGAGAATAATAGGAAATTTAGCAGGAACAATAACTGGAGATGGTGATTTAAATGAAAATACTGTAATAGTAGCTCATGATTTGACACCGTCAGATACAGCACAGCTTGATAGAAGTAAAGTTATTGGTTTTTTAACTAATATAGGAGGAAGAACTTCTCATAGTGCAATAATGGCTAGAACTCTTGAAATACCAGCAGTAGTTGGCCTTAATGATATAACAGAAAGTGTTAAAGATGGTGATTTAGTTATTGTAGATGGTATCGAAGGTGAAGTAATAATAAATCCTGATGAATCTACACTTAAGATATATACTGAGAAAAAAGATAAGTTTGAGAAAGAAAGAGAAGAGCTTAAAAAATTAATAGATGTAGAAACCAAAACTAAGGCAGGAAAACGTGTAGAGGTTTGTGGAAATATAGGTAAAGCTCAAGATGTAGAAGGAGTCTTAGCTAATGGAGGAGATGGTATAGGATTATTTAGAACTGAATTCTTGTATATGGATAGAGATTCAATACCAACAGAAGAAGAACAATTTGAATCTTATAAATATGTTGTAGAAAAAATGGAGGGAAGACCTGTAGTTATAAGAACTCTTGATATAGGAGGAGATAAAAAACTACCTTATTTACCATTGCCAGAAGAAATGAATCCTTTCCTTGGATATAGAGCTATAAGACTATGTCTTGGAAGAAAAGATATATTTAAAGTACAGTTAAGAGCATTACTTAGAGCTTCTGCTTTTGGTAACCTAAAGATAATGTTCCCAATGATTTCTTCATTAGAAGAATTTTTAGCAGCAAAGGAAGTTTTATCAGAGTGTATGGAAGAACTTAAAGCTGAGGGAAAAGAATTTAATGCTGAACTTGAAACTGGAATAATGGTAGAAATACCAGCAGCTGCTGTTATGGCCGATGAACTTGCTAAATATGTAGATTTCTTTAGTATTGGAACTAATGATTTAATTCAATATACATTGGCAGCAGATAGAATGAATGAAAATGTATCTTATCTTTATAATCCAATGCATCCAGCAGTACTTAGATTAATAAAGATGACAATAGAAGCAGCACACAAAGAAGGAAAATGGTGTGGAATGTGTGGTGAAATGGCTGGAGATGAAAAAGCTATTCCTACACTTACTCAGTATGGCTTAGATGAGTTCTCAATGAGTGCATCTTCTATATTAAGTGCTAAAAAATATATAATGAATAATTAATTAATTATTATTATATAGAAAAAGCGGTTTTATAACTTATATAGGTTATAAAACCGGCTTTTCATTTATACTATTAGGTTCTTATTTTTAATAATTATGGATAGGAATATTCCTAAATTTAATAATGTTTATTCCTTGTGAAACGGTATTTTTCACAAGGAATATTAATCAAAAAAATACATATATTCTTCATATCCTTCTTCTTTAAGTTTATCCTTAGGTATAAATTTTATAGAAGCACTATTTATACAATATCTTAATCCACCTTTTTTGGCAGGACCATCATTAAAAACATGTCCTAAATGAGAATTTGCGTATTTGCTTCTTACCTCTGTTCTTATTACTCCATGAGAGGTATCCAGATTTTCTTTTATATTTTCCATATCTACAGGTTTTGAGAAACTAGGCCATCCACATCCTGAATCAAATTTGTCTCTTGAAGTAAATAGAGGCTCACCGCTACAGACGTCTACATATAATCCATCTTCATAGAAATTCCAGTATTCATTTTCAAAGGCTTTTTCTGTAAAATTTTCTTGTGTAACTTTATATTGTAATTTTGTAAGCTTTGTTCTTAGTAAATCTGTATTATTTTTAATATAGCTAAATTTTTTCATAATTACCTCCTAAAGTAATTAATATTATCAAATTGTAATAATAAATAGATAATATTAATTAATAGTCGTTAAAAGTATTATACTTTATTTTCAGTATTATGCAATGGGTTATTGTATTTATTTATCGGATTAACCCCTTGGTTTTGGACAAAACCTAATAAATTCTTCAATTTTGTAAGAATTAGACCCTTATTTCAATGCCAGTTAGATTCTCTCCAAAATGAAGGGTATAAAAATCATTTGGTGGCATA
>Ga0334885_1000516_pt1 | contig 66027 bp, 56 predicted proteins | sample GraSluR1_MG_8_FD_207233 | JGI IMG/M metagenome (GOLD analysis project Ga0334885, IMG submission 207233) | Sludge microbial communities from methane-producing bioreactor in Wageningen University, Netherlands - Granular Sludge_31_05-R1 | ecosystem: Engineered > Bioreactor > Anaerobic >...
GTGGTATATATCTTACATCGTACCATTGTGCCTACATAATCATCTGGTACAGAGTAATAACAGGAATCTACCATAATCGTTGAATATTTATTTACTCTTAGATCTGAAATAGAAGCTGTTTCATATAGAGGCATATCCGGTAATAAGTACTCTCGTTCATCATCTAATAGTTGAAACGGTGACTTATTAGAATTAGATAAGGTTCTTGAATTTAATTTATTTAGCACTTCATCAAGATAAGCGTTAGCTTCATTTAATGATATAAATGTACGATCTCTTGAAAATGCTTTCCTTCTTATAAATTCTACACTTCTCTCTACATGACCTTTTTCATTACCACTGTAAGCATTGCAAAACCTAAATCTGAATTTATAATACAGCGACAGCTTTAGAAGGGCATCTGTTGGTTCTTTTTCTGTATGCCCTACAAACTTGCCTACGGCAACTCTAGTATTATCATAAACAACTGTTCTGTGGTTACCTTTAATATGTTTAAAGAATGAAGCATGGGCTTCTAAAAAGCATCCTGTATTCTGTTTTGGAAATAATCTAGCCCACCTATAATTGCTGTAGGCTGCCGTAAATACTGCTAATTGAAATTCCTTTATAGTGCCATCATTCATTTCTAATTTCACTACTCCAAAATCAAATTCTGCAATATCTCCTGGAGAATATTCCTGACGTATATACGCTTCGCGTTTTTTTCGTTCTATGCTGTTTACAGCATTTACTACAGATGCATAGCTTATATTATAGCCTTCTTCAAGCAAAACCTCATACATATCAATTTTTTTCTTTTGTTGCTTGGATAATCCACTTAATCGTTTCTGTTCATTCTCCTTTAAAAAGTGTTTAAGCTTTTCCATAACCTCATCGGTTAAAGCTTTTTTAACTCTTGAAGATGAAATGTATTTAGGTTTGGATGTTATATCATTAATAATATTAATTTTGTCTATTTCACCTAAGTCATCATTTACTTCAATAAGCTTGTTTTCGTAATCTCTAACATATTTTCTTATGGTCTCTCTGCATATTCCTGTTTCTTTACTTATTTGTCTTTGAGATTTACCTTCTCTAATATGTTTTAATATAATATCCTGTTTTTGATTCAAATCTATCACCCTCTGCACTTCCTCTTATACAAAATATTATTACCTAAATATTGTTTGTATAAAAGGTTTGGAAAATACTAGTGGACAGATTTTTAATTATTATTTGGCACAGTTATAGTTTATACAATACATCAATATTATTTGCAATAATAATTGCAAAGACATTTATCCTTTCATAAGAATCATTAATTAAAGGAACTTGAAAGCAGTATTGTTTATGCCTTTTAAAATATTCTACTTCTTTTATATGCTTATATATTTTATCAGCTATATTTTTTCACCTTCGGTACCATTAACACTAGGTATATTAACTAAATCTAAACTCAATTTTTCTATTTCTTCAGCTAAATTATTCACTTAACATCACCTCATATTAAATAAAATAATTATATTCTCTTAAGTGGAAAAGTCATACAATGAGGTCCTCCACCACTTTTAAGTATTTCTTCTAGTTCTAGTTCTATCACCTTAATTCCACAATCCTTTAGTTTTTTATTTACTTTAGTATTTGATTTGAGGGATATTACTCTTCTATTTCCCAATGCCTGTAGATTGCAATGATGCTCAAAAACACCTTCTTGAGGTATATCAATCAATTCAAACTCTTTTTCTTCTAATATACGAAGGAAATGATCTGGTAGAGCTGACTTACATGCTACTGCTATTTTCTCATCTACAATATTAAAGCACATATCTAAATGAAGATTTTCTTCTGCACATTTTATAGGGATTATATTATATCCAAATTTACCGATTTGATCTCTTATTTCTCCTATAGCAGTTTCATCTGTTCTGGCAATAACACCTATTGCTAAAGTATTATCATCTAAAAACCAAAAGTCTCCACCTTCAAAATAACCTTTACTCACCTTTGCAACACAAGGTACTCCCAATTCTTTCATTTTCTTTTTATATGCTTCTGTTTCACCATATCTAATTGGTTTTTTAAAATTTCCTAAAATATATCCTTCTCTTATGCAGGCACCAAAATCCCTTGCAAACACTTCATTTGTAAGATTCTCTTCCGGCTCCATTAAAACTACTTCAACACCATTTTCTTCATAGGCCTTTATTAAATCTTTATGTTCTTTAATACACTTTTCTATATTTAGACCATTATTTTCTTTAATCCACTTCTCAGCTATAACATTAATAGGCTGAAGTTTCATATAATCAGGTGAACAAAGTAGTACTTTCTTTAATATACCAGTTGAGTTTTTTACAAAAAATTTATTCATATAATATCTCCCAATTTCATATAATATATTTCTTAAAGTTTAAAAAATTTAAGTGTATTTAATAGTTTCATGACTAAAAAATAAATTCATAATAATATATGAACTTCTGAAATAAATTATATAACAAATAAAAAGTAAAGTAATTTTTTATACTTTATTTACTCTCAATAACTGCCAAAGCAACAGCCCCCATTACTCCTGCATCATCTGTTCCAAGTGCTGCAGTAATAATCTTACAGGATTCTGCCATGGCTTTAAAACATCTTGTATTTACTACTTCTTTTATCTTGTTAAATACAATGTCTCCGCCCTTTGAGACTCCTCCTCCTATGATAACCATCTCAGGATCAAATATCGTTATCATATTGGCAACACATATTCCCAAATAGTTAAGGCTTGTATCTAAAATTCTAGAAGCCACTGCATCTCCTTGTTTAGCTGCTTGAAACACTTCAGCAGTTTTCATTTGCAATAGCTTGAATACTGCTGGCCGTTGTATTTCCATGAGCTACAATTAACCCTTGAAGTTCTATATTTTCCTCAATATACTCTTGAAAAAATATAGTATTCATAATATCCAAACATCTAGATAACCCAGTTACAATTGTTCCCAATTCCTCTCTAAGCTTTATAGCTATGAATAAACTCTCGGAGATACACCTTTTAAAAAATTTATTACTCTTTTAAAATCCAGTTTAATTATCATATCATCCTGTAGTATCAGCACTAAACATAACATTAATTCCATAGATTCTCCAGTACAGTGAATACCATAACGTTTTATAATTTTCACAAATTTTTGCATATAGCTTTCTCTCACAAATATATTTTCATCTAAAAATAAGAGGAGATTAAATCATTATCTATGATTCTCATCCCCTTAGAGTGATTTTTCCCGTTAATCTGTTCATTGAATGTTTGTAGTAATAAATTTCTATCCATTGTATCACCTTAGTAATTTATTTGCTGATTCTATCGGCTATGCAAGAAGCTGCATAGGAATAGGGCTTAATCTGATATTTATATCTCGTTCCTGTAATCCACCCAGTAATCTCGCTGATCAATTCAAATGTTTTACCATTTTTATTAGTTCCAATATCCACATGAATTTCTATGTCTTCCTTTATATTAGCTTTCTCAAAGCTTTTAGAAAGTTTTGAAGCAAGCTCTAATCTAAATGCAGTTTCATAATATATCTTTTGTCTAACATTAGTTATCTTAGGAACATACTTTATTTCATAAAAAAAATACCACCTCTGCCAATTCTATGAACTGCTACAACTACCACTACTTTAGTCAAACTTCTATTCTGAGAATCTATTCCAACAGTGATTTTGTATTTATAATTCTTGTCGCTTAATATGAAACCTTTTATGCAATTTACCATTTCATTAACAGAAACATTACCAAAGGTCTTACCATACATTACTGTAAACCTCCTAAAAATATTTTTTAGAAATTTCTCCATATTAATTTTTGCAACAAATTATTAAATAATCTTTTAATAAATATACTATGAATTATTGGTATATTTGTTTCATTCACTTATAACTAGATACTCTAAGCATATTCAAATAAATAACTATCGGTATCTTTTACTTACTATTTGTTTTCATACGCCTTATTTTTATTTTTTATCTATAATATTTATTATACTTTTTTAAATATTTACTGCCTATAGTCTAAATTATACCATTAATTTGCTCAATACTAGTAAAACTTAACTTAAAAAGGAGCTATCTCAAAATAAATATTTGTTAAATTTGAGAACGGCCTCATTTAATCATTGAAGCAAGTTCTTAATTCAGGTGGGATTCTTTTACCCCATCTGAATTTTAGAACTGCAAATGCATGGCTTACTTGGCGTTGAACTCCCACTTGAAGAAAAGCAGAGAACCAAAATCTTTTTTTGATTTTGTGTGAATCGCTTTCGCTGTGTGCGTGGGAGACTTACACCAAGTTAGTCAGGTTAAAAATCAGTTTTTTACATATCCTTAATAATAGAATATGTAAAAAGCTGTGTAACAATGCATATATACATTGTTACACAGCCCCTATAATACTATTTTACAGTCTTTCTATACTCCATGGGTGCACAACCCTTTAAATCTTTAAATACCCGATTAAAGCTTTTAACACTATTAAAACCTGATTTATATGCCACCTCTATAATAGAGTCCTCTTTATCCATTAGATACCATTCAGCCTTGGTTATTCTAAAATTATTGAGATAATCTAAAAAAGTCATACCAGCATTCTCCTTGAAGAATCTTGTAAAATAATATTTACTGAAACCCGCTACTTTTGCAATTTGATTCAGATCAATATGTTTTTCATAATTTTTCTCCACATACTGAAATACCCTGTCAAGTTTTTGTAATTTTTCTCTTTGTCTGCTCTTCTCTTCTAAAGAATACTCAATTTTAGGCATGTATCTAAGTAATATACCTGCCAAATCATATAAACGTGCCTTTAAGATAAGCTTATATCCCTCTTTAGCTTCACTGTTTTCATGAATAAGTTCCTTTATTTGCTTTTCCATTAGCCCATGAATTTCACTTTCCTTTGTAAAGTACTGAGATTTAATAAACATTAATTTTATAGCCCTAGTATCCTTTGTTCTAGAAAGGAAATTGTCATATATGGACATCCTAAATTGTATAACTGCTCTTTTACTGAATTCCATTTGTTTAAAAAAATAATGTACTTCTCCTGAACCTATAATAAGTATATCTCCAACTTTAAGTTTATATATATGGCTGCCTACCCCAACTTTAATGCTACCTTCTACAATATATATAATTTCAATATCTTCATGCCAATGATGGGGCGTACTCATATATCCATCATTAAAAAACAGTCTAAAAGGAAAATCCGGTTCCAATACAGTTTTTTCAAGGCTCCCCTGCATAGTCTCCTCCAAAAATTTTTATTATAATTCCATTTTAGTACTCTTTTTAACTGATTCATAGATATTGCATATAATTTCTTGAGTTTTTATTGCTTACTTACCTGTAATATCAAGCTGTATTCCTAAATTTAAGGCATCATACCAATTTTTTGAGATATTCTATCCCCAAAGATAAACCTTTCTTCACCTTTTCTTCGCTGCCTTCATAAAGTGGATCTTCATGTTCAATACTTATGACATCATCGTAACCTATTTCTCTTAATTCATTTACAAAGTTCTTCCAATCAATCTGTCCAAGACCCGGCATTCTATATCTCCAGTAGCCAGAATCTTCAAAGCTAAAATTTAGCTGTTTATTATATACACCATAGGCTTTTAATCTGTCTTCAAACACTTCAGCATCCTTTGCATGAGTATGGAATATTCTATCCTTAAATTCTTTAATAGGACTGATATAATCCATAAGCATTGAATGTAGATGAGATGGATCATAATTTAACCCAAAGTTCTTATTTGGAACTCTTTTAAATATTTCTCGCCATAGTTCAGGTGAATAAGATATGGTTCCTGGTATTCCTTTAATTTGCCAGCCAGGCATTGCGCAGTTTTCAATTATTACTTTTATTCCCCTATCCTCAGCATACTTAACTAAATCACTAAACACTACCTGAAATTCATCAAGGTTTTCCTCTATAGTTTTATCTATATCTCTTCCAATAAAAGTTCCCACTGCTGGAACTCCAAGCAGCACTGCAGCATCAACACATTTTTTAAAATGATTATTTATCTTATTTCTTTTATTTATGTCATGATCTAAATTGTTATCATAGTAAGCTAGTGAAGAAATTGTCAGCCCATATTCTCTAAAATATTCCTTGATTTCCTCAGCTTCTTTTTGAGTAAAATTGTCTACGTCTATGTCACAGCTTGAATAGTCTCTGCTATTAGATGCTGGCCAGCAGGCAATTTCAAGTGACTTAAATCCTTGTTCACTTGCCCATTTTGCTTTCTCCTTAAGTGGTATACTTCCAAGACTTACTGTTAACAAACCAATATACATATTAAAACACTTCCCCCATTAATTTTTTAAATTTTTATAACCTATTTCTGCTGATTTTCTTATTGCGCTCTTGAAATCCGCAGCTCTTTTATCATTTATACTGTATAATTGCAGTCCTATTGATAAGCACATAAAAATACATTTTCTCTATATTCTAATTATTCAGGTAAACTGGTTCTCCACTTTTAGCTGATTCGTATAATCTGCTGAACTTCTCTCCATTTATTCTAAGACCCTCTACCATATCTGCTCCACCTTCTATTCCGCAAAGAGATGTTTGAGCTTCTCCAACATCCAGGCTATTTATTGCCCAACTGGATTCCAGAACTATAGTTGCTCCATTTTCCATAGAAGTTGGGAGTATTACGGATGGTAGTCATCGGATAAAAATCAAAAGCTTTAAAACTTTAATTTATTCTTAACGTTTACATATATAATTGTATAATAGAAATTATTTAATTACTTCTCATGAATTGCTCACTTATTCTCAAATATTGTTGTTTTTAGATATCTAAAATAACTTTAAGCAGCATTGCAAAAACTTCAATGCTGCTTAAAGTTGTTAGTACTGGACTTACAGTACGGTATTTCTTATTTAGGACAAGTTTTTATGGCTTACTTTCAATAAATTAATTCCTTGAGCCATCTGCTTAATATGTCTAATAGAATCGCTTAAATGTAAATCGATGTTATTCAAGGTTCTACCATCGTCTTCCTTTTTAATTTCGGAATAATTGCGGGATTTGATTGAGTGCAGTATGCTTTTTAAAACGCCAATCTCTGATAGAAAATGATCTCTTTCACTATCTGGAATATCATAAAAATGGAATATCATAAATACATGGATTATTTCTATGCGAAATGCCCTGCAGCTAGGAAGAATGATATTGTCAATGGGTTCCTTGTCAATAACCTGTTGATCCTGTGCAAGACCTTGAATACTATCAACGGTAAGCTGTACTTCCAGCAGAAGTTCATTAACATACTGACTGTTTTCAGCTTTTAAAAGTACTTTTTCCAATTCATCAGCTATATTCTGATAACTTTCCATTAGCTCTCTTTTCCTATAGCTTAGCGCATGGTGCTTTTCAGTCCGCAACAGAACTTTACCGATAATCCATACCATTAATGCGGAAGCAATTACGATGACCAGACGTATACCCAGAGCTCTCCACATACTCATTTGAAAGGGCATCATACTAACAATTGCTATCTGAGTTGCAAACACCATGCTTATAAACTGGCTGCTACTAGACAAAAGCATCCATATACTGACAAATAAAACCAAAACAAGGCGGATGCGGTTTGGAATAAATTCTGTGATGGATAGGAATACAAGTAGTCCCACGGCTGTTCCTCCCACACGATTCAATGCGCTTTTGGTTTCCTCATGGTGAAACTCGCAAGTAATCATATAAACAAGTAGTGGTAACCAAAAACTTCTGGAAAAGGTAAGCTTATACGAAATTGTAAAGCTTATGCCATTTAGAATAGCTGCCTTCAATGCGAATCTTCCCCTGCAAGATTGCAAGCTAAAATGTTTCTTCAATTGGTTCAATTTAAAGTCTATTCCTTTTGCAGAATCTATTTTTTTACTGTGGAGTTTCTTGCAGTAAGACAATTCATCTGCAAGACGTTCTATTATAATTTTAAACTCTTCTTCAAGCTCCATATGCTGTAAATGGTGTGTTTCCAAAAAATCCGTCAATTTTTCTGAAAGAATCTTAAAATTATCTTTTTCATTATTTTCTGCTGCATTTGAAAATATTACGCCCAATTCTCTAAAGTACACTGCATCTTCGCTTTTGTAATAAAATCTAGACTGATTTGCAATCTGCTCAATCTGTTCCAGGCAAAGCATCACATGAAACAAATAAGTCTGACCTTCATTTAAGACACCATACTGCTTAACTACATCATTATAAATCTCCTTTGAAAAATCAATCGACAATTTAGACAGTTCCTTGTGATTTCTCCCTGTGGCATTGTCCTCCTTAAATTCCCAAAGCTGCTTAGAAAGTTCTCTAAAGCCCTGTATAACAAATCGATCGCTAGTTGGAATTTTCACCTTCCGTTTTATTATAAATATAAAAAAACTTACCATTGCAAAACTAAAGACAAATGTCATAAGTCGCTCTGGTATCATGGAGAACTTGTATGGTATCATCTGCGCCAAGATAAACATACCTCCAACGATGAAGTAATTTTTAGGCAAAATTTCATCTTCAAATATATATATAAATACAAACATAGCAACAAAATTCAGTAATATGCAGGATACATAGCTCATACTGGCAAATGTGCCAAGCATGCCTGAAATAAACATAACCAGATAACTTCTCAAATATGATTTTATGGACAAACGAGATTTTATCATAGTACCTGCATAAAGTACCAATCCAACAGCAATAATGGCATTTGCAGGTCCACCAATCATATTACCTACTACAAACATAATCATTCCCAATATCACAAAGGGTAAAGTTGTAATCCCTCGTTTGCACCATGTGTAACATACTTTTTTCATTCCGTTCAATTTCTGTTCCAAGTTAGATCCCACTCCTTTCATTTCACAATTAAGGTTTTATATTTTACAATAAGCTGCTAATCTTTTTCCCATTTGGAAAGCTTTTTCACAATCTATAGGAAATTGTTCCGCTTTTATTTGTGCTTTGTGTTGCTCATCATATCTGGAAGCGTCATATTTGTTATAATCGTCAAACTGATAGGTATCTGTAACAATTAAAGATTCACTTGTGCCATTGAGCAACTGCATATATCTTTTATGCATATCAAATATATATTGATAGCCAGATGCATCTACAGCTGTTTGAGGCACATTCATTGTATAAATAAAGCCCGCATTTATTTTTCCCTGGAAATTGCTATAATCTCTCTTGCTATACGAAATATTCATAAATATAAGACGCTCTAAAAATGAGCTCATTTCCCCTGTCACATTGCCTAGATAAATTGGTGAGCCTAGCAGCAGTACGTCGCTGGTGATTACTTTCTCCAGTACCTCTGTGAGATCATCACGCACAGCACAGTGACCAACGAACTTACTGTCTTTTCGTTTACAGGCAAAACAGCTGATACATCCCTTATAATTTAAATTGTAAAGATTTATCATCTCGGTTTCTGCTCCCACAGATTTTGCTCCATCTAACGTCCGCTTTAATAAGGTGGCTGTATTCCACTCCTTTCGCGGACTTCCATTAACAGCTATCGCTTTCATTAAAATACCTCCTATTTATTTACTTTCTTCTTTTAATCTGTTAAACTTAGTATAACATGCAGATACAAAATATAAAGTACGCACATTTTTGTGCCCTAAGGAAATGATAGCAATGAGTACTAAAAATTTATATGATGGGTCCTGTAGAATTATTAATTCACTAAACATTATCAGCGGCAAATGGAAACTACCTATTTTATGTAAACTATCTCCTGGCAATATTCGCTATAATGAGCTAAAACGTCAAGTACGGGGCATCACCAACATCATGCTTACACGCTCTTTACAGGAGTTAGCATCCCATGGACTGGTTGTGCGAATACAGCATTCTGATATTCCGCCTCACGTAGAATATGGATTAACAGAACATGGCAAAAAATTAATTCCTGCTCTGGATGCTTTGAAAAAATGGAGCGAAGAACAAGCAGACTTTGAACAACATGAAATAAAAGGTTATAAATAGGATAATCATCCCATTTATAACCTCTTATTGTTTTATACTTTAGCTATTAAATTTAATATTATTTTAAAAAATCTATATTTATTTAATACAAATTTCTGTTTCATTCTCCACTACAAACTCTACAATTCCTTCAACTATTTTAAATTCAATTGCCCTACCATCTGCCAAAATCTCTGTAGGTTTAATATTATTTATTTTAAATTTAAAGCTATGATAATTATCTCTATAGGCCCTATAAGCCTTATTTATTGTAATTGTCATGCCATTTAAATCATCATTGCGTTTTATTAAAAACTCATATAGATTGTAAACTCCCTTTCTATATTCAAAGCTTTCTCCATCGTCCTGATAATGTACATACTTAATTTCCCTATCATTAGCTGCTGGATATATATCTAGAGTAAGTTCTTCTATTTTCTTTTCTCCTATATAATTCTGTATAGGATAATTAGGTATAATTGCTCCCTGTTTTATATATATAGGGCATAAATCTAAAGGTGCCTCCTTAACAATATATTCTCCACCTTGAAAAACTTCCTTTGTCCAGTAATCTACCCAATTATTTCCCTTTGGTAAATATATCATTCTGGCTGTCTTTCCCTGCTCTACAACTGGAGCTACAAGAATATTTTCACCACATAAGAATTCATCATTTATTTCATAAGTATTTTCATCTTCCTGGTAGTGAAGCATTAAGGCCCTAATTACAGGAAGTCCGCTGCTTTTTTGCTTCCAGAGGGTATCATAAAGATAAGGAATCAATTTATATCTAAGTTTAATATATTTTCTGTTAATATCTTCTGTTTGCTTATCAAAAGCCCAGGGTTCCTGATCTCTTGTCATAATCGAGGAATGATTTCTAAATAATGGGGTAAAGCATCCAACCTGTACCCATCTTGATAAAAGTTCTGCAGTGCAATCAAAACCAAATCCACCTACATCTGTACCACAAAAAGTTATCCCGCTTAATCCTAAATTCATAAGCATTGGAAGAGACATTCGCAAATGCTCCCAAAGGCTTTGATTATCACCAGTCCATACTGTAGAATATTTTTGCGTCCCTGCATAGCAGGCTCTGGTTATTACAAAAGGTCTTTTATTAGTGTATTTCTTGATTCCCTCATAGGTTGCCTTTGACATATAATGTCCAAAAACATTGTGCATCTCTCTATGATCTGTAATAATTCCATCATTATTGAACACTACATTATCAGGAAGTGGTCCATTAAAGCTTGCAGGCTCATTCATATCATTCCATATGCCAGAAACCCCATAATCCATCATGATCTTTTGATTTTCTGCCCACCAATTTCTCACTCTTTCGTTTGGAAAATCAGGATAAAGAGCATCTCCTGGCCATACTTTATTTACATAGGGAATATTATCTTTATCTGTAGCAAAATACCCATTTTTAATGCCCTCATCATAAATTTCATAGCCCTTATCTTTTTTGACACCAGGGTCTATAATTGTTACAACTTTAAATCCATTCTGCTTTAATTCAGATAATGTTTCCTTAGGATTTGGAAATTTATTCTTGTCCCAGGTAAATACTCTATATCCATCCATATAATCAATATCCAAATACAGTGCATCACAAGGTATATCTCTGTTCCTAAACTCTTTTGCAATTTCTATAAGCCTTTGTTCCGGTACATAAGCCCATCTGCACTGCTGATATCCAAGTGTCCAAAGCTGAGGCAGTGGTGTTCTTCCTGTCAAATCAGTATATCTATTTAATACTTCTTTCATGGAGGGACCATATATAAAATAATAATCTAAATTTCCATCTACAGCTCCAAAATAATAATAGTCGCTATTTTCTTTTCCAATATCAAAATGAGACTCAAAAGTATTGTCAAAGAAAATACCAAAAGCCTGTTTTTCTTTTAAACCAATAAAAAATGGAATGGATTTATATAATGCTTCAAAGCTTTCCACATGTGGGTTAGGATTATCTGTATTCCACATCTTGTAATGGTATCCCTTCTTATTTAAATGTCCTGTCTTTTCACCAAAGCCATAAAAATACATATCATTTTCCATCTTTTTAAGCACTTGCACCTTTAATTCATTGTCACCATCTTTAAGTTCATGACCCTCTTCTGCTGCTACATCCCAGCCACCTTCAGCACCTCTTCTTACAAAAGATTTTCTGTCTCCTCTATAATCTTCACAAAGTATATTCCAGTTATAATCGTAAATATCCACCTTGAAATCATCAAATATGTTTACGTTTAACTTATCTGTGGCAATAGTTATTTTATCTTTTTTACTATCTACTGAAAAATTGCATTGCTTAACATTTAGATCTTCTATTGCTTTAGATAATCTCTCTTCCCTCTTTAGCGGAGAAAAGAAATTTATTATAGAAGTCGAAATTATCTCCACAATGACATTTTGGTTTTCAAACTCAATATGAATCTTATTGTCTACTTGCTCAAATCCTCTTATTTTACCAAACATTTTCCCACCCCTATTTAACAGCTATATTCTATTAATCAATGAAACTTACATATATAATTTTATACTATTAATATTTTAATTACTACCTAGGAATTGCTCACTTATTCTCAAATATTGCTGTTTTTAATTTTTTCTACAATTTAATTTTTTTCACTATATGAGATTAAAGTTGTCACATAATTAAAAGGGTATAAATTGAGCAATTGTTCAATTTATACCCTTCTAATTTTTATATAAGCAATGAATTATTTCTAAAATCCATTTAATAAGTTTCATATTTTAATGAAAACTATCTTGAAAGTATCTCTGATATCTCATATAGTCTTTCATCAAATTTTCTTGGCATTGCTAGGGCTTCATCTATATCATCAGTTATTTTATTATCTCTTATACTCATAACTTTCGATGTCTTCTTTCCTTCAATCAGAACTTCTACAGCTCTAACACCCATTCTTGAGACAAGCATTCTATCAAAGGCGGATGGACTTCCACCTCTTTGAATATGTCCTAAAATAGTGGTCCTTGTTTCAATACCCGTAATATCTTGAACTTTTTTTGCCAATTCAATTGATCCGCCAATTCCTTCTGCTACTATAATCAGACTATGCATTTTTCCTTTCAATTTTCCTTCAAGGATAGTTTTACACAGCTAAAGGATAATAATCATTATAAAATATTTTTAAACAACTCATACATTAATGATAATTCATATTTATTTATTTTAATATGATATCTTTTTTCTATATCACTAAAAATATCTCTTGAAACATCATAAAATTCTTTTTCTTTATCTGTATACTCCGCTTTTTCCTCTGGCTCATAATTATTTGATGTCATTAATCGTTCAATCATAAAAGCAATATGCATATACAGATTTAATTTAATATAACCGACTAATTTCATGTCATAATATTGTTCATATCTATAAATAACATTTTCCACTTCATTTACTACAATATTGGGATTTAAAAATGTCAGCCGGCTAGCTATTCCCTCCAATGAAAAAAATTTTAAAAATTCTCTTTTTAAATCTTCAAATTTCTCTTCATTTATTTCATCCTTTAGGGCTTCCCATAAACACTTTTCACCAGTTCCATCTAGAATATCGTAAACATTCACCCATTTCATCGTCGCAATATTAGGTAAATTTGAAGTTGTAATTATTAATTTTGTATGCTTAAAATTATCTTTGTTATTCTCCTCAATTAATTTTTTTAAATTTTTATAGTCCATTATTACAATATCCATGGTCTCATGATTAACAAATCTAGATATAATCTCTTTTATCTTATCAGATATTCCAAGTCCGGACATACAGGAAATAATTATATTTTTACCTCTTGCAATTCCCTCAAAGTACTGAATACTGATGTTATAAGCACTCTTTGCCTGCTCTGCAATATATTTAAAAGAATTGTTTTGAATCATTTTTATTCCAATATCCAAAGCAATAGCAGTAGTTACATTATTCATAATAAGTAAATCTCCAGATAGATGATTCTTTATAGAAGAATACATTTGATTTAAAGAGCCCATATCTACTAATAGGATAACACCTTTTCTAGTATCTATTTTTTCAAGATAATCGTTAACCTTTTTTATAGTATCAGCTAAAGATATATCCATAGGCATATCAATAGATTCAAATACAAAAGTACCGCAGTTTTCATTTGCAACAGCTTGAATACTGCTGGCCGTTGTATTTCCATGAGCTACAATTAACCCTTGAAGTTCTATATTTTCCTCAATATACTCTTGAAAAAATATAGTATTCATAATGTCCAAACATCTAGATAATCCAGTTACAATTGTTCCCAATTCTTCTCTAAGCTTTATAGCTATGTAATAAGCTCTCGGAGATACACCTTTTAAAAAATTTATTACTCTTTTAAAATCCAGTTTAATTATCATATCATCCTGTAGTATCAGCACTAAACATAACATTAATTCCATAGATTCTCTAGTACAGTGAATACCATAACGTTTTATAATTTTCACAAATTTTTGCATATAGCTTTCTCTCACAAATATATTTTCATCTAAAAATAATAAGTTCAAATATTCTTTAATAGAATTCATTAATTTTTTAAATTCAATGAAAATTTCCAGTTTAGCTGCTTCGGCATTTTCATAGGAAAACTCAGAAATTTGATTGAAAAATTCAATAAATTTTTGTTTTGCCTCTAAACTTTCATCTTTAATTTGAACAAATTCTCTATCATAAAATATTTTAAGAGGTGCTATATCTCTATTAGATACACTAAAAAATATATTTGAAATATCCGGTATATCTTCTAAGGTAATCCTTAATACAACTTCATCCATCTGTCTTGTAAAAGCATTAGCACAGCTAGTTTGAACAATATTCTGCAGAGTTCCTATATTGCCTTTAGGTCTTGAAAAACATAATGCTTCTACCACATGTGAATCGACTATGATATCTTTTTTTATTTTTTTTGATTCTTTATAATAAAAGAGGTAAACTATTTGCAGTCTTTCTGTAAAAGGACGATTTATTATACTATCTATATTAATATGAACAGCAATCCTTCGTCTGAAAGTTTCAAGCAATACCTCTTCAGTACGTTCTGTAGTAGCAAAAATAAATCTAACATTTGACTTTTTCCACTGGTTATCTCCCAGTTGCCTGTATTTACCAGTATCCATAAATAGAAATAACTTTTCTTGATTGGCATAAGATAGTCTATGAATTTCATCCAAAAATAGATATCCACCATCAGCTTCACTTAACAGTCCTTCCTTATCACTATTTGCACCAGTAAAACTTCCTTTTTTATATCCAAGTAATGTAGCAGACAATAGTTCAGGATTATTTGCATAATCTGCACAATTTAGCACTACAAAAGGTGCTTTAGAATAAATCACCTTTTGTTCCAGAGCATATTGATAAATTAACTTGGCAAGAAAGCTTTTTCCAACACCACTTTCACCTGTAATAAGTATTGGCAGACCATTAGGTGGGTAATTAACTGACGCCCTGCACTGTTCCACAATTTTCTTCTGACTTCCATAACATCCAATAAGATCACTAAAAGCATCTTTTTCATACTGACAATTATTTTTTTCACTGTTATCTTGAATATTTATATTCCCTTTTGTATTCTCTACTATAAATTCCTTATGTTCTATTATTTCTTCATCTTCAGTTTTTTCAATCTCTGGAATACTCCAATATACGGGCCTTGAGTTTGTCTTTTGTACTAATTTTTCCTCAAGAAGACGGTTAAGATAATGACTTACTACCTGGCGGCTCAAATTTAATTCTCTTGATAATTCTACTGCACTAATTTTTGTCTTTTCCCGGCATATTTTTTTCATCATATCATAAACCCTATCTTTTGCCTGCATATTGCTTATTCTCCTTTATTAATAAATCTAATTTTTTGTAACAAATATTTACTTTATCCATTGAATCAAAAATACTCTCTCTGATAGATATTATATAGAATTTATTTTATCAATTTAATAAATTTTATTTCACCATAAATAATTTTTACCTTGGTCTTATTATATATTATATATTTTTTATTATTTAATCTTTTTAATTATAAATGCTTCATAAGGCCTTAACGGCATATTATCACGCACTTCACCATAGTTATTTATAACACTTTCCCATTTTTCGTAAAAATAAGGTTTAAGAGAATCTATTTCTATCTCTTCTTCTGAAAAATTACCTACAACAAGCCACTTTTCGCCCTTAAATTCTCTTTCATATACATATAGACTAGGATCTTCAGTAAGATATAGTTTAAAACTACCTTCTGTAAGAATTTCTTCTTCATGACGCAGTTTAATTAGCTTTTGATAATAATAAAAAATAGAATTCTCATCTTCTAGTTCTTCTGCTACATTGATTTCAGTATAACGTGGATTCACTTTAATCCATGGATTCCCAGTGGTAAATCCTGCATTTTCAGAGCTATCCCACTGCATTGGTGTTCTTCCATTATCTCTGCTTTTATTCCATACAGCTGCCATGAAGTCCTCTTCAGAAATGGATTTATCTTTCTCTACCAACTCTTTATAGGCATTATGGATTTCAACATCGTCATATTCTTTAAGTTTGTAGTGAGCATTTACCATTCCAATTTCTTCACCCTGATAAATGTAAGGGGTTCCCTGCATACCATGCAGTATAGTAGCAAAAGCTTTTGCACACTCTTTACGATAATTTGTATCATTTCCCCATCGTGAAATAATTCTTGGCTGATCATGATTTTCAAAGTAAAGAGCATTCCATCCGTAATTTAATAATTTAGTCTGCCAATTGGAAAGTATACGTTTTAACTCTATTAGATCAAAATCTTTTAATGCCCATTTTTTATTTGGAGAATTTGGAATTCTGTCAATATTCATATGTTCAAAAGTAATAATCATATTTAATTCTTTTCTCTCTGGATCTACAAATAATCTAGCATTTTCTGAATCAGATCCTGGTGCCTCTCCAACAGTCATACAGTCATATTTTGACAATACTTCTCTATTCATTTCCTTCAAATATTCGTGAAGTCTTGGTCCGTTGGCATGCATAAATCCTTTAATATATTTTTCTCCTGGTCTTTCAGGATAATCTGGAAAATCTGTGTATTTTGATATAGATGCGATTACATCCATACGCCATCCATCTACCCCTTTATCCATCCAAAATTTCATTAAATCATAAACTTCCTGACGAACCTTAGGATTTTCCCAATTTAAATCCGGCTGCTTCTTTGTATAATAATGTAGGTAGTATTGATTTCTTTCCTTTGAATATTCCCAGGCTGATCCGCAGAAACTTGAGCCCCAATTATTTGGTTCACTGCCATCTGCTTTAGGATCAAGCCAAAAATAATAGTTACTGTATGGATTATCCTTTGACTTTTTACTCTCTTCAAACCAAAAATGTTCATCAGAAGTATGATTTGCAACTAAATCCATTACTATTTTAATATCTCTATTGTGTGCTTCCTCTATTAAGTTTTCCATATCGGCATTGGTTCCAAATTTTTCATATATCTTTCTATAATCGCTGATATCATAACCATTGTCATCTTGAGGAGACTCATAAACAGGACTGATCCATATAACATCGATTCCTAACTTCTTTAAATAATCTAATTTTTCTATTATACCATTTAAATCTCCATATCCATCCCCATTTGAATCTTTAAAACTTCTTGGATATATCTGATAAACTACTGCTTTTTTCCACCAATTACTCATAACAATTCTCCTTATCTTAAAATTAAATTATGCAATTCCCAATGCAGAAAGTAAAATTCCTAGTATAATAATAGCAATTAACAAAATATTAATACTAACTTTTTTATTTTTCATCAAATAGAAACAAAGTAGTGTTAGTCCTAAAGGTATAATCCCAACAAATATTTGATCTAACATGTTTTGCAGGTTAAGTACAGAGGTACCCCCCATTTTAAATTGAACAGTAGTCTTAAAATTTACCATCTGACTAGTCATACCGCCTACCATAATTAAACCTACAATACTAGCTGCTTTAGTTAATATATTAATTAATCCACTGGCATATAATTTTTCTATATATTTTGCACCTAAGCTATATCCTAAAAATGTTCCATAGTATTTTATTACAACCGCTGGAATATTAAAAAGAAGAAGAAAAATAATAGGTGCAAGAACATTTCCTGATTGGCCCATACTAACAGCAACACCAGCAGCAATAACTCTTATAACCCCCCAGAAAATAGAATCTCCAATACCTGAAAGAGGTCCCATTAAACTAGACTTTACCGCATTAATAGATGTAGTATCAAAATCTTCACGCATGCTGTTTTCTTTTTCCATGGAAGCTGTGAGTCCCATTATAAAAGTAGACATTGGAATAGTTGCACTAAAATATGACATATGACGTGATAATGCTTCTTTTTTATCCTCTGGATTATTATAAAGTTTATTAATAAATGGCATCATTGAATAACAAAAACCTGAACCGCCTTGTTTAGCGGGGCTTACAGAAGAATATAAAGTAAATGAACGCCAAAATATTTTTCTAAGTAACACTCTTTCTTCTTTTGGAATTTCTTTAGTTAGATTACTCATCGAAAAAATCCTCCTCTTCACTATCAGTTACTTGAACGTTTTCACCAACACCAGCTTTAGCCAATTGGCTTATCTCAAAATCATTGTAGGCAATAACAATTGCAACTATTATACCTAGTGCAGCAAGAGCAACAAGTGGTAATTTTAAATATGCAACCACTACAAATCCCAAGAAAAAGAAAACTGCTATTTTATTGTTCCATAAAAGCCTTAATAACATAGCCATACCAACAGCTAGTAGTAGATTACCACAGATTGTCAACCCATTTAATATAAAATGTGGTATTGCATTTAACAAAGCTTGAACTGCATCAGAACCTACAAGTATACCAAAGAAAGCAACTAATGAGTATAAAAACCAGTTAACAGCCCAAAGTCCAAAATGTAAGGTGATTATTTTGCGTTCTTCTCCTTTTACTGCAAGCTTATCAAAAACTGGTGCAAAAAAACCTACTAAAAAAATGTATAAGAGATTTTTAACTTGAAGTCCCAAAATTCCAATTGGAATAGCTAAAGTTAAAGCAACCTGAGATCCTCCTCCTACCGTAATAGCAAAAGCTGTACCTACTGCAGTAGCAATACCAGGTTCAGCAGCCTGTGCTCCCCCAATATTAACTATTCCCATAAATACTGCCTCAAGGGCTGCACCTATCAAAACACCTGTATGCAAGTCTCCAAGCAGCAGGCCCACTAAAGGGCCTATAACAATTGGCCTATTAAGCATGGAAAGACCTATTAATTCAGCACCGCCAACGCATATAAAAACTGCTAGTGCAACCAAAGTCGCCTGTACTAACATAATTAATTCCTCCTTTTATTGAATCTTATAAATTTATCTTTCGAATTATATCTTTCATTGGTTTTTTCTCATCAGAAGGAACAGCCTGTAAACTAGTGTTTGGATCAATTTCAATAATTTTTTTAAGAGAATCGATTTCATCCTTTGTAAGCATAACTGTTGGACTTAATGTTGTTTTCTCAGACACATCAATTCCATCAAATCTTCCTACATTACCTATATTTACATATTCTATTTTTTCTACACTTTCACAAATCTTCAAAGCATCTTTAATATTTCTTGTTATCAATAAGATACGCATCTTAGCTGCTTTAGGGTTGTTAACTACACCAATAGCATCCTCAACTGACTTTATAAGTACTTTAATGCTATTTGGTGCTGCCATCTTTAATGTCATTTTCTGCATTTCATCTTTTGCAGCTGCATCGTTTGCAACGACAATTCCTTGAATTTTTAACTCCTTTGACCATCCTAAAGCAACCTGCCCGTGTATTAATCTATCATCTACTCTTAATGCTGCTATCATTTTTCATACCTCCAATTTATTTAATTTAACCTTCCAAAAAATCTTCGTCATTTTCATTATTTATATCAACTTCCACTAAATTCATTTGACTTCGACTTTCTTCGATAATCTCCTTAAGTCTCTCTTTAGTTACTTTTTCTGTTTCCATTAATACTGTCAATATAACAGGAAGATTAAAACCAGCAATTATAAATACATTTAACTTAGATGCATAAGCTGTAATCTTTTGATTGACACTCCCCCCTAAAATATCTGTAAATACAAATACTACTTCTTCTGGCTTCACACTGTCGAAAAACCTTGTAATACTTTCTGGTACATCCTCACCTCCTTCTACATAGGCATTAATGCATGTAATATCTGCCATATTACCTACTAAAAGTTCAATAGTGCTTTTAGCACCGCTAGCTAAAGTTCCATGAGTTGCAATTAATATCTTTTTCACGTTCTTATACTCCTTTCCTTTTATATGATAACTAGTCGCTGTAATACCTTATCATTAAAGATATAAGCAACAGATCTTTGGGTACTTTTTGAGTTAAAATAAATCTTCATCAAATAAGATTCATTTATATTTCCTTAATGATTTTTACCTTACACTTTTATATAAAGCAAGTATCGTGCCAACATTTTTAGACATTAAAAAATTCCTCTAAATATGGCGATTTTTATTTGATGTTATATATTTTTATTTCGTATTTAGACACTAAAAGAATTATAATCTTTAATCTGTCCAAAGAAATATTACTAAAAATAATTTTTTGGACACTTTTTGTTTGTGTCTAAGCTTTTATCTTAGACACATTTGTATTGAATTTAAAATATGACATAGAATATTTTATATAACGCAATAAAAACAGCAATGAAATCTAAATATCATTGCTGTTTTTATTTGATTGATTTAACAAATATTATTTACTCTCAATAACCGCCAAAGCAACAGCCCCCATTACTCCTGCATCTGTTCCAAGTCCTGCAGGAACAATCCTACAGGATTCTGCCATGGCTTTAAAACATCTTGTATTTACTACTTCTTTTACCTTATCAAATACAATGTCTCCACCCTTTGAAACTCCTCCTCCTATAATAACCATTTCAGGATCAAATATCGTTATCATATTGGCAACACATATTCCCAAATAGTTAAGGCTTGTATCTAAAATTCTAGAAGCCACCGCGTCTCCTTGTTTAGCTGCTTGAAACACTTCATAGGAAGTTACATTTTCATAGCTTTTCAGTATAGTATCTTCTCCTCGTAAAATTGCTTCCTTTGCAATTCTTCCTATGGCTGTTCCCGAAGCTAGTGCTTCTACACATCCATAATTTCCACAATTACACTGAGGACCATCTTTCTCAACAGTCATATGTCCCATTTCAAGGGCATTACAGGTATTTCCTCTATATATTTGTCCATTTAGAATAGCTCCTCCCCCTACTCCAGTACTTACAGTAATGTAAATCATATTTTTTGTTCCCTGACCTGCACCAAATACAAACTCTCCTATAGCTCCAACGTTGGCATCGTTATCAAGATAGGTTGGTATTTTAAATTTTTCTTTTATAGGATCTACCAGCTTAAAATTTTTAAAGGGAAGATTTGGTGTAGTTATTATTATTCCCTTTTGTGCATCCAGTGGTCCCGGTGAACCTATCCCTATAGTCTTAATATCTTCTGGAACTTTTTCTCCATCGCTTAATACTTTTTCAATAACACTAATTATTCTTTTAAGTACAACTTCTTCACCTTCAAAGGCATTAGTAGATATTGTATATTGACTTAATACGTTTCCATCTACATCAGATAGTGCTCCGCTGATTTTTGTTCCTCCTAAATCTATTCCTATAACATATTCCTTTGACATTGATTTTTCACTCCAATACCTGATATTTTCTTAAGCATCTATAAAATAAAAATTAAAGATACACTAATCTCATATAATCTACTATACATTATAATAGCATTAGTTTAAAATAGAATTTTAAAAAAATAAATTATTTTAGTGGATTTTTAAAATAATTTATAAATTATTTATAATATACTACAAATATATAATTAATTTGATGCTATTTGTTAATTTTGTGAAATTAATTCAGCATATAGAGCTTCATACTGATCGGTCATACGAGAAGCTGTAAAATTATCATTTACATGTTTAACGCAATTTTTTCTCATTTCTAAATACTTTATTTGGGGCATATTATAAAGTATTTCAATTGCTTCACAGAGTCCTTCTAGACCATAAGCTTTTGTAATCCAATTGCCACGTATATCATCTTTTGATGCATTGACAATAAAACCTGTTTCTCCATCTTTTATGATTTCTGGTATAGCACCCTTAGCATAAGCTATAACAGGTGTTCCAGCAGCCATAGATTCCACTAATGTAAACCCAAAAGACTCTTCACATTGGATAGGTAATAGTGTCACCTTTGCCGAATGATAAAAATTTGCTTTTTCCTGTGGCGATTTAAATTGTGCTTTTTCATGAATTGATTTATTCAATAAAGGAAAAATCATTTTACTATAATAGTCATTGTTTTCTATAAATCCAACATAATTTAGTGATTTTCCTATACTGTTAGCACTTTCCCCCATTTGAACTTTATACTTTGCTTTTTACTTCGTGTTTTCCCACTATTACTATTTAGAATTAATCTTGTACACTCTTGCTTCATAAGGCCTTAATATTATATCATTTATATTGTTGTCCTCTACCTCATAATTACTAATTAACAGATTAACTTTCTTATCTTGAAAATCTTCATGAAACTTAAATTTAGTATTTTCCCCATAAAAATTAAGTATGACAATGAGTTTTTCATCATTATAGTTTCTAGCATAGGCAAATATACTCTCATTTTCTCTATCTATTAGTTCCAAATCTCCATATACTATTATTTCATTTTCTTTTCTCAATTTAATTAACTTTTGGTAATAATAGAATATAGAATTTTTATCTTCTAATGCCTTCTCTACATTTATTTCTTTATAATTTGGATTTACAGCTATCCAAGGTTCTCCGCTAGTAAATCCTGCGTTATTTGATGAATCCCATTGAATTGGAGTTCTTGCATTATCTCTGCCCTTTGCATATATAGCTTTCATTAGTACATCTTTATCTATTCCCTGTTCAGATTTTTCTTTAAACATATTTATAATTTCTATATCTCTATAGTCTTCTATATTTTTAAATTCTACATTAGTCATGCCAATTTCTTCTCCTTGGTATATATAAGGAGTTCCCTGCCAGGTGTGTAAAAAAGTAGCCAGCATTTTAGCAGACTCCACTCTATATTTTTTATCATTACCAAAACGAGATACCATCCTTGGCTGGTCATGATTATTTAAAAATAAAGAATTCCATCCCTTTTCTTTTAAACCTGTATACCATTTATACATTATATTTTTAAAAGTTGTAAGTCTCCATGGAACAATGTCCCATTTACCTTCCTCTCCTGAATCTATTTCCATCATTTCAAATTGAAACACCATATTTAATTCATTTCTATCATTATCCACATAGAGTTTACCTATCTCAGGAGTAACCCCTGGAGTTTCTCCTACAGTCATAATATCATATTTACTAAGTACTTTCTTATTCATCTCCTGTAAATATTCATGTACCCTTGGTCCATTAGCAGTAAAAGGAAAACCATTTCCATACAAATCATCCTCACCCTTATCACCGTCAGGTAGTCCTGGAACCTTTGAAATCAAGTTTATAACATCCATTCTAAAACCATCTATGCCTTGATCCAACCAAAACTTCATCATGTCATATACTTCTTTTCTCACCTTTTCATTTTCCCAATTTAAATCAGGCTGTTTTGTAGAAAATAGATGTAAATAGTATTGATCTGAAGTTTCATCATACTTCCAAGCCGAACCACTGAAAAATGACCCCCAGTTGTTTGGTGGATTACCATCCTTTCCATCTCTCCAAATATAATAATCTCTATACTGGTTATCTTTAGATTTTTTACTTTCCACAAACCATTTGTGCTCATCAGAAGTATGATTTACTACTAAATCCATTATCAGTTTTATATCTCTTGAATGCATCTCTTTAAGTAATTCATTGAAATCTTCTTTTGTACCAAACTCATCCATTATATCTCTATAATCACTTATATCATATCCATTGTCGTCATTAGGTGATTTATAAACAGGACACAACCATATAATATTTACTCCTAAATTCTTTAGATAATCTAATTTTTCAATAATACCTCTTAAATCTCCTATACCGTCTCCATTGGAATCTTTAAAACTCCTTGGGTATATCTGATAAACTACTCCCTCTTTCCACCAATTTTTGTTCATTATATTAATCCCCTTTCACATAATTAAATAATATATTTATTTTTAATTTATTAATATTAAATTTTAAATCTGCTTTTTAATCCTATATATACATATTAAACAGATAACTTTATTATTTTACAGCTCCTGTAGTAATACCATCTCTAATCCATCTCTGTGCAAATATATAAACTATAAGAAGCGGCAGCAAAGCTAATAAATAAGAAGCAAATGCCAAATTATAGTTAGTAGCAAATTGTGATTTAAATACATATTGAACTAAAGGTAATGTTGCCATCTTTGAGTCGCTTAAAAGTATAAGTGGCATCAAGAAGTCATTCCATGTCCATAAACAAGTGGTTATTGCAACTGTTGCATTTATAGGTTTTAATAGTGGAAATATAACATGTCTAAATACTTGAAATGTAGTTGCTCCATCTATTATTGCTGCTTCTTCTAGGGACTTAGGAATAGATTTAATATAGCCGGTGTATAGGAATATATTAAATGGTAATCCAAATACAGCATATACAAATATAATACCAAATATATTGTCCATGTGAACACTGCTTACCTGTTTAACAAGAGGAAGCATTATTATTGGAAATGGTACAAACATAGCACTTACAAAATAATAGTATAGACCGCTAAAAAATTTCTTATCTCTATTCCTAGCTATAGCGTAGGCAACTAGAGAATTTGAAAGTATAGTTAAAATTAATACGAAAACTGTTATTATGAAACTGTTTTTAAATGCTCCAAAGAAATTTGTCATTTCAATAGCTTTGGAAAAGTTTTCAAAGTGCAGTGTTTTTGGAAAAGATAAAGCATTTGGGATCATTTGCTCTGGCGACTTTATAGCTATTAAAACAGTAATGTACAATGGCAATATTATAGTAACTAAGGCAACAATTGCTAGTATTATAGTTGTAATCCAATTTGCACCTTTTTTCTTCATAATACTTTTTCCTCCCTTTTTTCAAGAATTCTAAGCTGAAACAAAGATATAGCTACAATAACAATGAAATAAATAACAGCATTAGCAGATTGATAAGCAAAGCTTCCCTGATTAAATCCGCCATTATATATGACAAAAGATATAGATTGAGTGGCTCCCCCTGGTCCCCCACCAGTCATTGCCATTACTTGGTCAAATACCATTAAGAAATTCTTCATACACAAAACCATATTTATAGTAAAAAATGGGGCTATAAGGGGAAATATTATATCTTTAAATTTATGCCAGTTATTGGCACCATCTATTTCACAAGCTTCATATACTTCATTATCAATAGTTTGAAGCCCTGATATATATATTATTGTATTGAAGGCAATAGCCTGCCAAGCAGCTACAAATACTATTCCAAGCCATGCAAGGTTTTCATCTCCCAGTATATTCTTACTAAGTGCTGCCATATTTAAAGATTGTCCTATATTAGGTACTATATGTGCAAATACAAAATTGAATATAAAAGCTACTATTAAAGCTCCCAGTATATTGGGAATAAAATATACAGCTTTCAAAGTATTTTTAAATTTAATTTTTGAGTTCAATCCTACAGCTATTAAAAGACTAGCTACATTTACTATAATGGTAGTTAAAATTGCAAATTTAAAAGTAAACATATATGCATTAAAGATATTACTGTCTTGAAATACTGCAATATAGTTTTTAATACCTACAAAATCCCAGCTTCCAAATCCCTTGTAATTAGTAAAGCTATAAAATATACCTTTTAAAAGTGCCATGGTGTGAAATATAAAAAACAATATGACCGCAGGTATAACCATTACATAAAAAGCCTTTTTACTTTTCAATTCTTTCACCTTCCTATTGTTAAAATTTACATTATTTTAAAAATTTACATTACCCTGTATACTTAAATCACCTTCTGTTATTTGCCTTATGATATTCTACATCCAGTTTTTTTAGAAATTCAGCTTTATTTTTCTTAGTATATAGTCCTTGTATTAAACTTGCTGTATCAAAAGCTGCTGGATAATAGTGATCAGAGAATCCTATAATTTTACCTTCAGTTAAACTGTGCTGAATTTCTGAAACACTTGGATCTTTTTGTTCTACACCTTTAACTGCTGAAAAAGCAAATTGATCTTTTATATATTTTTGTACATTTTCTTTTTCAATCATGTAGGATATAAATTTTTTTGCTTCGACCTGATGAGGTGAATCCTTTGATATGGCAAAGGCTACATCAACTCCAGAAAGTACACTGTTTTTACTTGCATCACTACTAGCTGGCAGCATGAACATACCTAAATTTATTTTGGGATTTCCCTTTTTGATTTCGCTGATTGCCCAGTTTCCCTGTATATACATAAAAGCTTTACCTTGTGAAAAAGCCGCATTACCATCATCATAAGATACACCTAAAATATCCTTTTCGGCATTATTTCCTATTTGCATCATCTTATCTACTATTTCACCATGAGTAGCAGAAAAAGTAGTTTTTTCAGCCTTCCTATCTTTCAAAAAATTTTTAGGCTGCAAATTACTGGTTAAAGCATTCCAATAGGGCATTCCCGTCCATGAATCTTTTAAAGTCAAATAAAATGGTGTACCACCACTAGCTTTGATTTTATTACATACAGCTATAAGTTCATCCCAGGTTGTAGGAACTTCTAATCCTAATTTTGTAAATAAATCTTTATTGTATATAATTCCACATGCATTTGTAGCATAAGGTATAGCATAAACCTTACCATCTGGCTTTTCCTTTAATTGATTCATCATTTCAAGATAAGCTTTATCTATATTCTTTGTAAAACTTTCATTAGTTAAATTGGAAAGCATATCAGCATCTACAAGGGGTGCATAGTTTACAGCATCTCCACCTAAACTCATAATATCAGGAACATCATCTTTGGTAAGCCTTGCCTTTAAAACAGTTCCTGCATCTGCAGGTGCAGAAAGTGTTACATTGATATCAGGGTTTTGTTTGTTAAAATCAGTAATCATTGATTGAAGAATATTTTTATTTTCAGGTTTAGTAGAGAACACTTCCAGTTGTACTTTATCCTTATCAGCAGAATCTGTATTACATCCCACTAATAATGTTGAACTCATCACTAAAGTTATACCTAAAGTTACTAATAATTTTAATTTCTCTTTCATTTTTACCCTCCTCATATTTTTATATAATCAATGAATCTTATATATTAAATTGAAATTTATAAGCAGACTATATTGATACTGCATAAAATCATGTTAATCGTTTACGTAAAACATATAAAATTTATATATGTTTTATTGCCAATACCTATTCATTAACTCAAAATTCATATAGTTCTAGTTAATCGTTTACGTATGGTATAAAAAATTATACTATACTTTTTACCGTATTTCTCTCAGCTATTTTAAATGGCATAATTAAACTTTCGACATTGTCAGATGAACTTATTTTTTTCTCAAGTATCTTAACCGCTTTTTCCCCCATGTCATAAAAAGGCTGAACTAATGTAGTCAACGGTGGATAGCACATCTCTCCTATTTGTGTACCATCATATCCTATAATAGATATATCTTCTGGTATTTTTAGCCCTGTCTTATGAGCTACTGATATAGCTCCTATGGCAATTTCGTCGCAGGAAGCAAAAATTGCTGTAAATTTTTCTTTTTCTTTTAGTAATTGTTCCATACTTGTAATGCCATCCTTAAAAGAAAATCCGTTATGCTTTATAAGATTTTCTTTTACCTTAAGTTTGTTGTTCCTCAATGCATCTATAAATGCCTGCAAACGTGGAATACCTGCTATAGGATCTAATGGATTCCCTCCCAGCATGGCTATATCTCTATGTCCCATCTTGATCAAATATTCAACTGCTGCATAGGAGGCTTTATAATCATCAACTTTAATATATGGTATAGAGTAACCACTGTACATTGTAGAAATAAGAACAACTGGTATATTAACTCTTACTATATTTTCTATTAAACTCTTTTCAGGGGGCAGACTGCATACAATTATTCCATCTACTTGTCTTTCTATCATTATCTTTATATATTCTTCGGTTCTGTCTCCATTATCTCCCACATTACATATTATTACGCTATAGCCACTATTATGAGCTGAATCCTGTATACCATTTAAAATTTCTGTATAGAAGTTAGTGCCTACCTTAGGCATTAATACAGCAATAGTATTGCTGCTCTTGATCTTTAAGTTTCTAGCAATATCATTTCTTCGATAACCTATTTCATCAATAACCTGAATTACTCGTTTTCTAGTATCTTCCGAATATCCTCCTAGGTCATTTAATATTCTGGAAACAGTAGCCACAGATACTTCTGATTGTTTTGCTACATCTTTAATTGTGGGATTTTTAACTGTAAATTTCATTTATCTCACCGCCTTTCGTAAACGTTTAACACATCTTTATTATACTACTTTTTTTATAAATGTCTACAATTTTTGTAGAAAATTTAGCATACAAATAAAATGCTATTAATCGTATATCTAGCATAAAAACTTTAATTTATAAACTCACACTCATTTTATATTCTAAATATTTTAATAATAAAATCTGGTTGATCAAAAAAAATTGTGTTGTAGTAGACACCTCTATTTGGCCATTTACTGAAAATGAATGAGTATAAAATTGCAGGCTAATATCACTAAGAGAAGCCAGTTCGTTATTTCCAACTTGAGTAATAGAAATAATTTTTATTCCAATCTTCTTTAATCTACGTGCAAATTCATTCATAAAAGTATTATTTCCTGATAGAGAAAGTAAGAAAAATATATCTTTTGAGGATAGATAATCTAAAATAATATTAGATTCTTCTCTTCCCTCTAAAACATAAATTAACTTTTTAACAGGAATCATGTTTCTCTTTAAGTCCTTTGCAGCACTTTTTTGCACTGAACCTGTACCGTATATATATATTTTATCTGCTTTTTCAAACAACTGAAATATATCTTTAAAATCTGTTTTTTTCATTACCTCTATAGTTTTTTCTATATCCTTATATACCTTTTGAATTTCTCTATCATCGAACTTATTTTTTTCATTATTTCCCTGCATATTTTCCCATTTTAGATAGATCTTCATCTCACTATATCCCTGAAGTCCAAGTTTACGTGCAAATCTTAAAATTGTAGTATGAGATGTATTACATTCTAAAGCTAATTCTTTTATGGACATAGTCTGACATTCTTTTTTATGATGTAGTATATAATTCCATATATACAGATCACTTTCATTTAACTTTCCATAATTCTCTTCAATTAATGTTTCTAAATTCATATTACTCCCTCTTCTTTTTTTGTGATTCATATTCCATATACTTTAAAAATAGAATCTCTATTAAGATAAAATATGATGTTACAGACTCAAAATTCATATGGTTAAAAACATTTGGAATTAAGGCCGTAGAAGTATAAAGATTGTAATCGCTTAACTTAGCCAGAGAATTATCCTCTAATCTAGTTATAGATATTATTGGTACATTTCTTATTTTCAAATTTTTAGAAAAGTCTACAATAAACTTATTTTCTCCTGACAAAGAAATCATTATAAATAAATCTTCATCTGTAACAAAGTTTATTATAGAATTTACTTCATCATAACCACTCAAATCATAAAACTGCTTGCCGACATTCATAAAAATACGTTTAATTTCTTTTTTTATGGAGGATTGAACCATTCCTATTCCATATACATAAAGAGTTTTAGCTTTATCAATAGCATCAAAAATTTCTGTGCAATCCTTTTCTTTTATTCTTTTAATCACTTCATTATAACTATTACATACTATTTCTACATTATTTATATTTTCCTTTGACTTTTCGTTATCCAGCTTTAGATAAAACTTTAACTCACCATATCCCTTTAAATTCAGTTTTTGAGAAAATCTTAAAACCGTTGTCCTTGAAACGCTGCATTTATGGGCTAACTCATCAATTGAAAGGCTCTCACATTCTTTGCGATGTTTTGAAATATAATTCCAAATATATAAGTCATTCTCATTTAACTTCTTATGGTATTTATTTATCATCTCATCTAAATTCAATCTACACCACTCTTCTCTTTTTTAAACTTCTTAAATTTTACATTATATTTTTTATTTTGTCTATGTACATAAAAAGACAGCAATCTTTTCAATTGCTGTCTTTTTAGATAATATATTATTTTAATTCTGGCCAATAATCCTTATTTGCTTCAATTAAATCATCTAATATTAATTTTGCTACTCTTGCACTTGGTACTGTTTTTGAAAGTGTAAGTGCCTGCCATAATTTTTTATAACTTCCCTCTATCCATGCTTCTACTGTAAGTTTTTCTACACTTACCTGCTGTTCCATTAAACCTTTTTGGAACTGAGGTATAGCTCCTTGACATATCTTTTCATAGCCATTATTTCCTACTATACATGGAATTTCCACCATTGCAGTTCTATCAAAGTTTTCAATAGCACCTTCATTTGGAACAATCAATAAAAATCTTTCTTTTGTATTTTCCGCTAGAGCACATGCTAAATCCACAATGTATGTTGCATGTACATCAGCTTCAAAGCCGCCACCTTTACTTGTTCCACTTTCAATTATCTTTTTACATGTACCAAATACCTGCTTTTCTCTACCTTCCATAACTTCGTTTGCACGGGTATGATTTGGATCGGAAGTTTCTACTACATAGTCTGAGAATAAATAGTATTTTAAATATGTGTTTGGAATAGTTGTTGGATCTACTGCATATACATCTCTTGCCTTTTGAAAAGTGTGTATCCAGCTTTCATCCACATGCTGATTAGTTTCTGACAGCGCATCAGCAAATCCATTGGCTTCCATGTGTTCTTTAATTTGCGGCATCAGATCCTTTCCATCTTTATCATAAATCTTTGACCACCATCCAAAATGATTTAATCCATAATAAGATACTTGAAGTTCTTTTCTAGATCTAAGTCCACACATACTTGCCATCTTTTCTTCAAGATCAATAGGCATATCACATATATTTAATATCTTTGAATTTGGTCTCAGTCTTCTTGTAGCCTCTGCCACAATAGCCGCTGGATTTGAGTAGTTCAGCATCCATGCATTTGGTGAATATTTCTCCATATAATCTAGTATTTCAATAACTCCTCCAATAGAACGCATTCCGTATGCAATTCCTCCTGGACCACAAGTTTCTTGTCCTAATACCCCGTATTTTAAAGGAATTTTTTCATCCTTTTCACGCATTGCGTATTTTCCCACACGGATGTGTGCTAGTACAAAATCTATATCGGTAAATGCTGTTTCTGGATCAGTTGTATATGAAAATTCAATTTCTGGTGCATTTTCTTTCAAGTGTATCTCACATGCTTTTGCTACAGTTTCCTGTCTTTGTGCATCATTATCATAAAACTTAATAGACCTGATTGGAAATCTATCCATATGATCTAAAAGCATAAGTACAATTCCTGGTGTAAAGGTACTTCCTCCACCTGCTACAGTAATTGAATATTTTTTATTAGCCATTCTTATTCCTCCCATAATAAACTTTTATTGTTTTAATTTCTTATCTGTTTCTAAGTACATAATACGCCGGATAGAAATCGCTTACAATAGCTTTTAGAGCTTTAGAGAAATGGATATTTAAACTGTACTTTATCACTTTTTAAGGGATTTTTCACAATCTAATTTCCCTTTACTGCAACTCATAATTTAAAACTATATCAAAAGTCTTTTGCAAATAAAAATAAGAGACTAATCTCTGTCTATTACAGAAATCAGTCTCTTATTTTACAAAGGAAATTATATATTTTAAGGTGTACTAATTCTAATAGTAGCAAATAAACAAATACCAACTAGTGTTAATACCACTATCCCTCCTGAAATGGTTACAAAGAACTTTTTATTCCACTTATTTTTAAAACAATCTATAAGTGATACATTATAAGTTTTTAATGTTTTAAACAAAAGTAATCCAAGCAATATTAAATATAACTGATTTTTAAGTATTAATTGTGCAATAATCAACACCGACAGATTGACTACTGCATATGCAATGTCTCCTTTTTGTATCCTTTTATTCATAAATATGAGTAGATATCCTATAAATGGATTTATCATAGCTATTAGTAGTACGACTATATTCCCAGGATTTTGCTGAATTATCTGCTGAAAAGATGCTCCTGTTTTAATTGCTCCCATATATGAGTAAAATAGATATATAAACGGAGTTATAGCAAATAACAGTATTGCAGTATTATAATATTTATCTAAAGATTTTATTTGTTTCATATTTGTCATTTTTACCCCTACCTTTTAAATTAACACTCCTACTAATGAAAAATTTATAGCAGTTTTTCAAAATCTTCTCGAACATTTGGGACCTTTAATCCAATTATAACCTGAAAGGATTTACCATTTACTGAGCACCCATGAGTTCCAATAGATTTAAAGTAAGGATCGTCCCTACAAACGTTTTCATCTTTTACGTTAACTCTAAGACGTGTTGCACAGTTTGTTACATCTACAATATTGTCCTTGCCACCAAGTCCCTCTAAAATATCCATTACAAGCTGAGTTTTCTTATCAACCTGTTCATTACCAGTAGTATTATTTCTCTCTCTGTATTCTGCCTTTGATCTGAATTTTACTTCTTCTGCATCATCTTCCCTTCCCGGAGTTTTAAAATCGAATTTTAAAATCAGTGTTCTAAAAACTAAAAACCAAATTCCTGTAAAACTGATTCCAATAACAAATTGTAATAGATATTGAGGCCAATGAGTTCCCATTAGTGGAATCCAGTTTAAAGATGCCATTTCAATAGTTCCACCAGAAAATACTCCAACAATTCCAAAAAGATACATAACTGTTGAAATAGTTGCGGCTAGTACTGCATGCACTGCAAATAACATAGGTGAAACAAAGAGGAATGTAAATTCAATTGGTTCTGTTACTCCTGCAACAATAGCTGTCAATGTAATAGGTATCAATAATGCCATTACTTGTTTTTTCTTTGCCTTTTTTGCTGTTGCATAAATCGCCAGTGCAATACCTGGACATCCAAATATTTTTGAATATCCTGTAGCTGTAAAGGCAGCAGATGGCATTAGAGATCTAAGGGAATCCGTTGATGCTGCTACAGTTGGCAGATTCTTTGCCCAGTAGGAATATATACCTCCTGGTACTACAACGTTATCATAGAAAAATGGAGAATATAATAAATGATGTAGTCCAAATGGAATTAAAATACGTTCTAAAAATACAAATACCCATACGCCAATTGCTCCTGCTCCTTTTACAAAACCCTGAAATGCTAACATACCTACTTGAATCTGAGGCCATATTAAAGCTGCAATAAGTGCTAATGGAATCATCACAAAGAATCCAATCATAAATACAAAGGTAGATCCGCTGAAAGTTCCCAGCCAATCAGGCAATTCAGTATCAAAAAAGCGGTTGTGTAAATAGATTACAACGCCTGAAATAAGAAGGGCTCCCATCATTCCCATATCAAGAGTCTTAATATTTGCTATCATAGTAAGACCACTGCTTCCCCCTACTTCAGCAGCAAAATCAACTCCAAAAGCTCCACCCCATTGAGAAAGTATAGTGCTTAAAAAATAGTGAAATGTTAGATATAATACCAAAGCCTCCATACAGCATCTTGCATTTTGCTTTTTTGCCATACCAATAGGAAGTCCTACTACAAATAACAATGGCAACTGACTAAATACAGTCCATCCTCCCTGAAGTACTACATTCCAGCATTTATACCACAAACTAGTTGGAGCAGCCAGACTTCCCATTATTACTTCCGTAGTAAACAGAGTTCCAAGACCAATAATAATACCTGCAAATGAAAAAAGCAAAACCGGTGTAAACATTGCTCCACCAAATTTTTGAATTTTCTGCATCATGTTTTATTCATCCTCTCTTTTTAAAAGTTTATTTATAAGTTGACTTTATGATAACATTTTCATGCCCTATTATCAACGATTTACACGGTTTTAGGAGGCAGGTTAATCATTATATAATTTTTCACATTTTCAGTGAATTTTCACATCCTTTTTAAATTCTATTGATTTTAACCTGACTAACTTGGCGTAAGTCTCCCACGCACTCTGTGAAAGTGATTCACACCAAATTAAAATTTGGGTTCTCTACTTGCACTCTGTGAAAGCGACCAAATACAAAATAAATTTTGTTTTGTCTGCTTGCACGCTGTGAAAGTGATTCGCACCAAATTAAAATTTGGGCTCTCTGCTTTTCTTCAAGTGGGAGTTCGACGCCAAGTAAGCCATGCATTTGTAGTTCTAAAATTCAGATGGGGTAAAAGAATCCCCACCTGAATTAAGAACTTGCTTCAATGTCAGCTGATTAAAAATTTTTTAATATTAATTTTTATCTTATAATTATGAATCCTATAATTTCGTATAAAAATTACTATTTAACGGAAATATAATATTAACCTATATTGGGAAAGTAATCTCTATAATTACTAATAGTACTGGCATTACTTAAAAAATTTTTTTCAATAAAGAATGAAAATTGATGAATTAGTTACTTGATTACTTGCCCAGTCAAAAATTAAGTATATAAAATAATTCTACTAATAAAATTACGGGGGGTTTATGTAATGAAGGAGAAAATAACTTCATATCAATTTTTAGCAATAATGTTTCTAGCTCCCTATGGTACTGCTAGTTTATTTTTTACAACTCCTGAAACTAAAAATGATGTTTGGATTGCATTACTTTTTTATGCTTTTACTTCTATAATAATTCAAATGATTTATGTGAATCTTTTTAATAAGTACCCAAAAGATTCCATAGTAACCTACTTACCTAAAATATATGGAAAGTACATTGGCTTCATATTAAGTGTAATTTATATATACTTTTTTGCCTATGATGCTGCAAGAGGTCTGAGAGATTTTACTGAGCTTACATCATCTTTTGCTTTAATAAGAATGCCTGTATATATTATAGTATCAGTTTTTATGATAATCGTTACCTATAGTGTTTATAAGGGAATAGAAAATATAGGAAATATGGCTCAAATGGGATTTTTAATTGTGATAGCTTCTACCATTATTATTTATATGTTATTATTTATGACTCAAAACTCGCTTCATTTTGAGAGTCTATTTCCAATTCTTCATAAAGGTTTTATAGATGTAATTTCAAAAGGATGGAAACTTTCTACATTTCCCTATGGTGAGTTTGTAGTCATGACTATGTTATATTCTTTTCTGTTACAAAAAAATGAATTAAAGAAAACTATAATTTCTGCATCAATTATAGAGGGCATTTCTCTTGCCCTAAATAATATTCTTTTTATAGCTGCTTTAGGCTATGAGTTAGCCAGTTCCAGTGACTATCCTTTACTTGAAACACTAAGATTGGTACATATAGGAGATTTTTTAAATAGATTGGATATAATATTTGTAGTTGTCTTAATGTTAGGCGGATTTTTTAAAATTTCTATATTAATGTATGCATCGGTCCTAGGAATTTCACAATTGTTTAAGATTAAAAATTGGGGATTATTATGCAGCGTACTTGGCATAATAATATCAATAACTTCACTTATAATAGCTGAAAATAATCCAGAGCATATAAATATAGGATGGAATTATGTATTAGTATATTTTTTCCCTTTTGTTGTTGTTATAATTCCTTTACTATCTCTTATAGTTTATTATATAAAAAAATTCATAGTGGGAATACATGCTCCTACTAAGTAAAACTATTTAGTAGGTCATTTTTCTTTAAGATCAAAAAATATGGGGCTGTCGCACTAAAAATTAGTGCGGCAGTTTTTTTTCATAAAAAAATAAACCTCCCACTCGAAAGAGTGAAAGATTTATTGTAAAATTAATATATGACTAAACACATTAATTTACATAAAAATTATACTTTAAATCGTGGAAATTATCAATTAAAACTTCCATTAAATACACGGCAAACGCATGAAAAATAATATTTTATTATTTTAATAATAAAGTCTAAAAATAAATGTAACTAATATTAAATTTTAACAATTTCTAACATAATCTAAAAGAAAATATTTTCAAATAACCAGATAGTCCTTATTATAGGATATACCCCGTGACATCAAAAATAAGCTCAATTCTATTAAGCTAAAAATGTGTTTTTTACAACTAAATCAAGAAAAGCTTCATCTGTCATTGCTTTGGCTCTTTTTCTTGGACCACTCATTGTTTTTTCAGTTTCTATATTTCTAAGTATATTAAGTGCAAATTTTCTAAGCAGTGATAAATTCTCAGGACCATGTTCTTTTCTGGTTCTATTAGAGTCTTCATCAAAAACTACATCAAGTACCCAATGCATACTTTCGATTCCCCAGTGCTTACGCACGGCATTTGAGAATTTTACAGCGTCAGCTGGTAATGAACTTATATAGTATCTTTTTTCAACTGTTATTTTACCTTTTTCTTCACTTTTCCTTATAGCTACGCCAATACTTCTTAGATTTTTCCACTGTTGCTTAGTACTAAGCCAGTTTATATCTTCAGTAACATAGTATTCTCTTACTTCTTTTCTTCCATGTCCTTTATCGAAAGACTTAGTATAACTATAGGGAATATCTTTAAAGCCCGTTTTTAATGCATCATCTAAATATTGTTTTACTTCATCATAAAATAATTTTTGATTGCCTTTAATTGCTAATACATAGTCTGATTTTTTGTCTACAATAGCTTTTACTATTTCTTTTTGGCATCCCATAGCATCAGTAGTTACAATACATCCACTTATATCTAATAACTTTAAGAGTTCTGGAATTGCTGTTATTTCATTGCTTTTTTCATCAGTTTTTATCTGACCGATGACTATCCTATATTTACTTGCCCAAGCACTAACTATATGGATTGATGATTTTTCTTCGTGGACATCACGTGCTCCGCACACTGTTTTACCATCAATTGCTATGATAGATCCTTTTAGACTTGCTGATATTTCACCTATCCATTTCATGAAAGTATTTTGAAATTCTTTTGGATCAATCCATTCAAAAACTCTTTGCATCGTATCATGAGAAGGTATCCCATAGGGCAAAGTAAGATATTTTTTGAAAAAGGTGCTTCTGTCATTTGCAAAATCCTCTATAGCAACCCAATTATCGCAGTTTGCTAATGTACCAACCACAGCTATAAATAATATATCTATTAGGTTATGTCTAATTTTTGCTTTCTGTCTCTGATCCGTTATAATTCCAAAATAATCTATCATTTTATTTTTTATCACAGCACTATACCTCATATAAATTTATATGAATTATCATACTATAATAATAAACTTTAAGGAAGCTTTAAATCCATAATTCTAGCCATTTTTACATTTTGTTTACTCATGCGTTTGCTAAGTCAGTTTGTAGAGGAGATGGATTTAACAGATTTGTATTCGACTTACTCCCGTATAAGGGAGAATCAAGCAACACCACGTCAGATACTGAAGATTGTACTTTACTCTTACATGAATCACAATTACTCATCAAGAGCAATGGAGTTATCCTGTAGACGAGATGTGAACTTCATGTATCTTTTAGAAGGTTCATCAGCACCAGATCATTCTACGTTTGCAAGGTTTCGTAGTATTCACCTTGCTCAATGCGCAGAAACAATTATGGCAGAAATGACAAATTTTCTTTATGAAATTGGAGAAATATCAGGCGATGCTATATTTATTGATGGCACAAAAATAGAGGCTTGTGCAAACAAATATACTTTTGTTTGGAAAAAATCAGTTTCAAAAAATTTAGCAAGACTACTTTCTAAATTAGCTAATTTTGTAGCTGAATGTGAGGAATTGTATGGACTAAAACTTGTATATGAAAACAGAGTAAAAATAAAGCACGTAAAAAAGCTACGCAAGAAACTTTACGCCTTGAAGCATAAAGAAAATATACAATTTGTACATGGACCTGGCAAAAGAAAAAATCCAATTCAACGTTCTATAGAAAAGCTTGAGGAATATCTTAATAAGCTTAAAGAGTATACACAGAAAATCCATACCTGCGGTGCGTAATAGCTATTCAAAGACAGATAAAGATGCAACTTTTATGAGGATGAAAGAAGATGCCATGAAAAATGGTCAATTGAAGCCAAGTTACAATGTTCAACATGGAGTAGATTCTGAATATATAGTAGGCTTACTGTTGGCGATCAGCCTACGGATACAACAACGTTGATTCCATTTATAAAAAGCATGGAGAACCTCTTGTATTTTAAGTATTTTAAAATTGCTGCTGACGCAGGTTATGAGAGTGAAGAAAATTATGTTTATGTTAAATGGAATGGACAGTTATCATATATTAAACCAGCAAACTATGAAATCTCCAAAACGCGCAAATATAAAAATGATATAAGCCGAATAGATAACATGGACTATGACGAATTTGGTGACTACTATACCTGTAAAAATAATAAGAAGCTAACGGTAAATAGAGTACTAAAAAGAAAAAGTAAGACTGGTTACATAAGTGAGAAAACGATCTATACATGTGAGGATTGCAGTAACTGTCAGCATAAGGGCAAATGTATAAAAGGACATAACAGCAAAACACCATTAGAAGAAAGAGTAAAAAATCTTGAAACTTCAAAGCTGTTCAACGTGCTTCGCAAAGAGAATCTTGAAAGAATTGTAAGTGAAGAAGGTTGCGAATTAAGAATGAATCGAAGTATCCAAGCCGAAGGCTCTTTTGCAGAGATAAAACAGGATATGGGATTTCGTAGATATCTAAGTAAAGTCAAAAAGAATGTTTTGGCGGAAAGTATTCTGTTAGCGATGGCACATAATGTCAATAAGCTACATAATAAAATTCAGTCAGATAGAACTGGGACTCATCTTTTTGCACTTAAAAAGAGTGCTTAATTTAAAAATCTTAAAAGCTCTGTAAATCAAAAAAAGCCTTAATAGCAAAGGCTTATTAAAGTGCACCCTTTTTAAATTATTGAACTTATTTTGACTTAAAATATCATGAATTTTTCTATAAAACACTAAAAAACGCTGCCGCGTTAGCATATTTTTTTTATACTAATGCGACAGCCCCTTCTAATGTGTTTTGTCCCATTTACTTAAATAAGAACTTAATTTAGATCCAATTCAAACATAATAGGGAAATTGTCTAGCTCAATTTCTCCATTAGTTACTTCTATATTCTTGTCATCAATTAAGTTTTTATATGTTCCATCTTTAAGGGCAACATTATATTTCCCGATTTTCCTCTCTACATTAAATATTCCTGTAAGTTTTTTATCCTTATAAGTATATTCTGCATGAATTACACCTTGCTTATTATTTTTAAATATTCTGTAATTTCCATAGGAAAATATATCTCTCTTTTTTATACTTATAAGTTTTTTAATATAGTCTGAATACTCTCTGTCCACATCCCAATTAACCAAATCTCTGTCAAAAAGGCTAGGACAATTATAATCTCTGGTTTCCTGTCCTGCATAAATTAATGCTGTACCCTTTTCAAAGAAGGAAAAAGCAGTCCAATTTTTTAAATCTGTTTTTTCTTTAAATATAGATGCTGATCTAGGCTGATCGTGATTTTCCACAAATCTCAATTTCACATAATTTACAGGATATATATATTCTTGTGCTCTCTTTTTTTCTAAGTATTCTTCTAAACTTATGTTTCCTTCTAAATAACTTCTGAAAAATTTATAGGTATCATATTCATAACTTATATCAAAGGCCTGAAATATTTCACTATCAGAACTGCACAATACTCCTTGTTCTCTCATACTAATAAGGAATTCGTGTTCTACAGACTCACATAGCCATACTACCTCTGGATTTACCTCTTTAACTTCTTCTCTTGCTCTAGTCCAGAATTCTACGGGAACAAATGAACCTACATCACATCTGAAGCCATCTATCCCTAACCTTACCCAGTATTTTAATGTTTCAATCTGGTAATCCCATAATTCTTTATTATCGTAGTCAAGATCTATAATATCTTCCCAATCTCCAACTTTATTTCCTACAGAACCATCCTCTTTTCTGTAAAACCATTCTGGATGCTCTTTTAACAGTTGTGATTCATGAGAAGTATGATTATATACTACATCTATCATAACTTTCATATCTCTCTTATGAATTTCATCTATAAGCTGCTGAAATTCTTCTAAAGTACCATATTCAGGATTTACCTTTCTATAATCTTCTATGGAATAGGGGCATCCAAGGCTTCCCTTTTTATTAACCTGACCAATAGGATGTATTGGCATGAACCAGATTATATCTGGATCTAGCTCTTTTATTCTATCTAAATCCTTAATAACGCCCTGAAAATTCCCCTCGTTACTATGATTTCTAACATAAATTGAATATATAACCTTGCTTCTTAAAGAAATATCAGTCTCTTTAGCCATTTAATTTATTCCTCCCAAAAATATCTCGTGTAGCATATGCTACACGGACTGATTTTACTTATTTTATACATAGACTACATATAATCTATGTAGTCCATAATTTACTTGAATAATACTACTGAAATAATCATCATTTTTTCATCTATTATTTATTCTCATATGCCCTATATATTTTTTAATATAACTCCGCTTTTTTCGGAAACGATGAAATTCACTTTACCATTTACAGCTTCATACTTTTCTCCACTTAAAATATCCATGAAACCTTCACCATCCACTTTTAAATTCAACGTAGCTGCATTGTCTCCTTTATTTACATATATATCTAAAGTCTCTTCCTCATACTCTCTTCTGAAGCCATAAATATCTTCATCTGTATATATAGTATAAATTTCACCTAAAGTTAAAGGTAGATTGTCTTTTCTTATTTTAATAAGCTTTTGGTAATATTGAAATAATTGTTTATCCTGTTTTTCCTCATCCCAAAGCATCCCTCTTCTACAATCTGGATCGTGTGCTCCAGTCATACCAAACTCATCACCATAGTAAATCATAGGTGCTCCAGGCAATGTAAATTGCATAAAAGCTGCCAATTTTAATTTATCCTTATCTCCATCTACTGTATGAAGAAATCTTGGTGTATCATGACTATCAATTAAATTCCAAAGTACATAATAAGCTGGCAGCATATATAATCTTCTTAAAAATCCAATGCGGTATTCAAATTCCTTTGGTGAAAATTCATCTTTAATTACATAGTCACTAACAGCTTTTTGAAGTTCATAATTCATCACAGAATCAAATTGATCTCCCTGCAGCCAAGAACCTGAATCATACCAAACCTCACCTATAATAAGTGCATCTTCTTTTACTGCTTTTACTGAACTTCTAAATTCTCTCCAGAAACTATGGTCAATTTCATCCGCTACATCCAGTCTCCAGCCATCAATATCAGCTTCCCTTATCCAGTAGATAGCAACACTTATGAGATATTCTTTAACCTTTGGATTTTTGGTCATAAGTTTAGGCATATATCCTGCATATCCAAAGGTTGCATAGTCAGGATCATCTTTAATCACTACAGGGAACTTTCTTATATCAAACCAGTCCTTGTATTCGGATTCTTCTCCCTTTTCTAATACATCCTTAAAAGCGAAAAAATCTACTCCGCAGTGATTAAATACTGCATCTAAAATAATTCTTATTCCCTTTTCATGTGCCTTATTAACAAGTTCCTTTAAAGTTTCAAGAGTTCCAAATTGAGGATCCACTTTAAAATAATCAAAGGTATCATACTTATGATTAGAACCTGCTTGGAAAATAGGTGTAAGATATATAGTGTTTATACCTAACTCCTGTAGATAATCTAATTTTTCCATAATTCCCTTTAAATCTCCACCCAGCATACTTTCTCTATTTACACTACCATACCAATCTTGAGTATTCTCAGGATCATTTGATTTATCTCCATTGTTAAATCTCTCAGGGAATATTTGATAAATTATAGCTTTTTTAGCCCACTCAGGAACAGTAAATATATCTTTTTCTGCTCTAGAAGGCTTTGAAAATGCAATGACATCCTTTCCTGGTATTTTATCAAAGAATTTATAGTTGCTGTAATAAACTTTTTCTTCCTTACCTATTAATTCAAATAAATAAGCAAAAGCTAGCATATCTACATTGATAACGACTTCATAATAATCAAACATACCATCACTGGCAACCTTTTTCATAGGCTTATAGTATCTCTTTTTATCCTGATAAAATTTATATTTATCAAAGCAAATTAAATTTACTTCTTCAACATCACCTTGCTTCGTTCTAAGTTTTACTAAAAACTTGTTTTTTGACAATGCATAGCAGTAATCTGAATCTATTTTGTGATATATAGCTTCTTTTAACATAAGATCCCTCCCAAATTTTATATTTTAACGCAACCGTTTGCATTTTATGAATTTATTATACTTTTTATTTTTTATATAGTCAATAAATTTTCGAAAACGTTTTAAAAATATATGTCTATTTTTTATGTGTCATTAATTTCAGTCTTGAAAATTAATGGACTTCAAGCATCTTGTATCACTTCTTATAATTTATATATTCTAGCCTCATAAGGTTTTAATCTTACAGATGTTACATTTTTATCTGCATAGTCTATTTTGTAGTTTGATAGTATAAGTTTCATTTTATCTTTTATAATTCCCTCAGGAATTTTAAAGACGACTTCATTTCCAAAGAAATTAACTATAATTAAAATCTTATCTCCATTTAACTCTCTTACATATGAGTATATTTCTTCATCTTCTCTATTAATTTCTTCAAAATCACCATATATTAAAACCTTATTATTTTTTCTTAAAGATATTAGAGTTCTATAATACTGTAATATGGAATTTGAATCTTGTATTTGATCTTTAACATTTATTTTATTATAATTTGAATTTACTTTTATCCATGGATCTCCTGTTGTAAATCCTGAATTTTCAGTATTATCCCACTGCATTGGCGTTCTTGAATTATCCCTTGATGTATAATGAAGTCCTAATAAATAGTTTTCTTCACTTACTAGTCCTGTTTCAACCAAATCTTTATATTTATTAAAAATTGCTGTATCCCTGTAATCATTAAGTTTAAATTCATTTGCATTAGTCATTCCTATTTCGTCTCCATAATAAATAAATGGAGTTCCCTTTTGTGTCATCTGAAGTGTAGCAAGCATTTTTGCTGATTCCGTCCAGTATTTTTTATCATCTCCCAGTCTTGATACCGTTCTTGTGGAATCATGATTGGAAAAAAATAAAGGACACCATCCCTCCTCCTCTTTTCTACACTGCCAACCTGACATTGACTTTTTTATATCCTTTATAAGATTTATCGGTTTCCTTTCCCAGTCTTTTTTTCCTTTTCCTATACCATTCATATCAAAGTGAAATGTCATATGAAGTTCATTTCTATCTACTCCTGTATATATAAATGCATTTTCATAAGTTATCCCGCCAGTTTCACCTATTATTACATGATGCTGTGAATTAAATACATCTCTTCTCAGTTCTTTTAAATATCCATGTACCTCTGGTAAATTCTGTACATATTTTATAAAATCACCATACACTTCTCCTTCTTTTATTACTCCATCCGGGAAACTGTGATCTTTTTCTATATGATTTATGGCATCCATTCTGAAGCCATCTACACCTTTATCAATCCAATATCTTATTACATCTTTTAGTTCTTCCCTTAATTTTTCATTTCTCCAATTAAAATCAGGTTGTTTTTTTGAAAATATATGAAGATAATACTCTCCTGTTATTTCATCGTATTCCCAAGCACTTCCCCCAAAGAAAGATCCCCAATTATTTGGTGGCTTGCCATTTTTTCCAGGATGCCATATATAATAATCTCTATATGGGTTATCTTTACTTTTTCTGCTTTCCATAAACCATGAATGTTCATCGGAACTATGATTTATAACTAGGTCCATGATTAGTTTCATGTTTCTTTCATGAAGACCTTTAACAAGTTCATCTAAATCAGATATAGTTCCAAATTCATCCATTACATCTCTAAAGTCACTTATATCGTATCCATTATCGTCATTTGGTGATTTGTTGATTGGATTTAAATAAAGTATATCAATTCCCAGATTTTTTAAATAATCCAGCTTTTCAATAATTCCTTTTAAATCGCCTACTCCATCACCATCTGAATCTTTAAAGCTCCTCACATATGCTTGATATGCTATGCCCTCTTTCCACCACTTTTTATTCATTTTTAACCTCCCTTAACTTACGCAACCGATTGCATTTGATGAATTTATTATATTTCCTATTCTCTATATAGTCAATAAATTTCGAAAACGTTTTAAAATTATTTTCAAGAAAATTTTTAGTAATAGCTTTTAATTTATTTTATATTACTACACAAAATTTTTACATTTTATTCTATGATATAATTAATAAAATACCTTACTAGCAATTTCTATGATATAATGATTTTACTTATATAAAAGGTGAGGTTGAAATTTAATGAATGTTACTATTCATGATATAGCAAAAATAGCTGGGGTATCAGCATCTACTGTTTCAAGAGTAATAAATGATAATCCTTCCATCTCTGAAAAAACCAAGATTAGAATTCGTGCTATTATGAAAGAATTAGACTATACTCCAAATTCTATAGGAATGCAGCTTGCCAAACGCATCAGCTTTACTATAGGATTTTTGGTTAATACAGAAAGTAAATCATATATAGCAGATGCCTTTTTTTATGACATTGTAAGAGGAGCACAAAGTATTATATTACCTAAAAACTTTGATCTTACTCTCTCTGATATTGCCTATTTCAAACCAGGAGAAAACTTATTAAAAAAATTTGTTTACAGTAAAAAAACTGATGGACTTATTCTTCATGTTTCAATAGCAAACAATACAATATTGGAACAATTAAATGAACTAAATTATCCCTATGTTGTCATTGGAAAGCCTTCTGAAAATAAAAATACCAGTTGGGTGGATTGCGATAATGTAACTGCTGGTGAAATTGCTACAAATCACTTAATAGAAGAAGGCTATAGCAGATTAGCATTTATTGGAGGAACAAAAGACGAACCTATATCAGCTTCCAGACTGAAGGGATATAAGAATGTATTTTCACAATTACACTTAAAGCAAAATAATAAGTACATAATGTATAGTAAAGGCGATAAGATTGACGGTTATGATAAAACTATAGAACTTTTAAATCTTGATTCACCTCCTGATTCAATAATATGTATAAACAACAATGTTGCTTTTGGTGCATTAGAAGCCATAAAACAAAAAGGGCTTAATATTCCTAAAGATATTGGCATTGTAACCTTTGATAACTTTCCACTTGCACCCTACACAACTCCCAGTCTCACTGCTCTCCATCTGGATACTTTTGAACTTGGAAAATCTGCTGGTAAAATTTTAATGAAAAAAATAGAAAATCCAGAGGCAAAACCTGAGATTAGAATTATTCTTCCACAGCTTATTATACGTGAATCCAGTCTAAGAAGAAAAAGTCAGTAAATAATTTTTACTGACTTTTTTAGTTACTCTTTAACAGCTCCTGCCACAAGTCCTTGTGCAATAAATTTCTGTAATACTGAGAAAACTATAATTATTGGTACAGAGGCCATGGTAGCAGCTGCAGCAAATTGAGTCCAGTTAGCTGAAAATTGATTATTGATAAATTGTCTTAAGCCCGTAGCAACCGTTTGCGTTGCAGGATCTTTCATAAGTGCACTTGTCAATACAAATTCGCTGTAAGTACCTATAAAGGAGAATACAAACATTACAACCAGCATTGAACGAGACAAAGGCAAAATAATTTGTAAAAAGGTTTGAAGTGTTGTAGCTCCATCTACGTATGCAGCTTCATCAAGTTCCCTCGGAATACCGTCTATAAAGCCTTTTAACAGCCATATACTATATGCACTTCCACCACACATAAGCAACACCAATGACCAAAGATTGTCCATAAGATCAAACCTATATGCAATCGCAAGTATTGCAGGAATAGCCATCATTGCAGGGAACATCTGCAATATTAATAGAAACATCAATCCATTTTTCTTTCCAATAAACTTTAATCTTGAAAATGCGTAAGATGCAGGAGCAGTAATAACCAACTGTATTATAGCTACAGAAAAACATAGAAACATAGAATTTTTAACCCAAGTTAAAAAATCAGTTTTGGTGAGTACATCAATGTAATTTTGAAAAGTAATTGAATCTGGTAATATTCTGCCTCCCTGAGAAAAGCTCTGTCCACTTGCTAGAGATGCAGATATAATTGCAACAAGCGGAAATATTGTAATTACTAACGCAATCCATATAAAAATTCTCGATATCCATAATTTATTCACTTCAGAAGGTCTCATTCTTTCTTTATAAACTATGGTATCTTTGGTATCCTTTTTATTTTTAATACCAACTTCTAACATATTTAATCCTCCCCCTTAAATTGTCCTGATGCTCTCATTTGTACAAATGAAATTGTACCAATTAACAGGAATATTATTATTGATAATGCAGCACCAACGCCATATTGATAGAAATTAATTGTCAGTTTATAAGTAGCAGAGGCTAAAATATCAGTATACCCGGCGTACTGAGTTGCTGGATTAGCCGGACCTCCTCCAGTAATCAAGAATGCGGCACCAAAATTATTAAAGTTAAAAGCAAAGGATGATATGAGCAATGGGTATGCTGTCAAGGCTAAAGAAGGTAGTGTTATTTTTATAAATTGAACCCATTTACTTGCACCATCAATTTCCGCAGCTTCGTAATAAGTTTCTGGTATAGAAGATATTGCTCCCATACAAACGTTCATCATATACGGAAATCCAAGCCATATATTAACTATAATAATAGCTATTCTTGCGACCCATTTTTCTGAAAGCCACATAATAGGATCTTTTATAAGATGAAGCTTCATTAAAAACAAATTTATAGCACCATTGTCAGTGTTAAACAATCCCTGCCATGATATAATTGCAATAGTAGCTGGTAGTGCCCAAGGTATAATGAGTATAGCTTTATAAATAAATGATTCTTTCATGAATTTATTGGAAAGAACAAGCGCCAATATTAAACCTACAAAGAAAGTTCCAACAGTTGAAATCAATGCAAAAAATATGTTCCATCCAAAAACCGGAAAAAATATTTTTGAAAAAGAGCCTGTGAGAATATCTATAAAATTTTGAAGACCTACAAACTTATAGTTATCCATAGTATTTAATGAGTAATTAGTAAATGCTATATAAATGGAATATATAATAGGTAAAATGGTAAATATCAGTATCGTAACAAGTGCAGGAGCTAAATATAAATAAGATGTTTTCCTGATTTTAACTCTCTGACTTAATGCTGTATTTTTCACACTAGACACCTCCGCCAATTTTTATAGAAAGCAGGGACTATACCCTACTTTCTTTGAATATCTTTTTGTCTAAACTATTTCATTTGCTTGATACCATCTGCAACCTGTTCCAATATTTTTTCAGCAGTCTTAGCAGAATTCTGCTTACCTTGTGTCAATAACTTCAGATTATTTCCAGTTGGTGTCCAAACTGCATTCATTTCAGGTATGTTAGGCATTGGTTCAGCCACCTTGGCTTGTTCTGCAAAGGCACTTACTATCTTATCATTTTTGAAATCAGAATTTTCTAAATCACTATTAAGAACAGGAACACTATGTCTTACCTTATATATAACGTCAGTACCAGATTTAGATATTAAATACTTCATAAGATCCCAAGCTTCTGTTTTATTCTTTGATTCTGAACTTACAAACGCTGATTGTACAGTCATAAAGGATTTAGCCGGTGAACCATTAATTGTTGAAAGTGGTGCAACTGAAAAAGGAACTCCTGCCTTCTGTAAAGCTTCAATGTCCCATGCACCAGTAATATAAAAACCTATTTTCTTTGCCGTAAAATCTCCCTTTGCTATGTCTCCAGTAATATCTGCATTCATAAGTTTATCCTTTACAACTAAGTCCTGAATAAACTGATAGCCCTTTATAGCTCCTTCATTTCCAAGACCTATGTCCTTTGGATCAAGTGTTCCATTATTGTTTTTAAATACGTAACCGCCATTTCCAGAAATCCACGCATATGAGAAATAAATATTATTTATATCATATTTAAAACCAACCTTCTTAGCCTGTTCTTCTAACTCATCTGTTGTCTTTGGAGCTTCCTTAACTTTATCTGTATTATAAAATAGTGCATAAGTTTCCATAGCTATTGGTACTGCGTATCTCTTACCACTCCATGTTACAGCGTCTAAAGCAGATTTTGCAGCATAGTCACCGTCATTAATTATTCCTGAAGGCACTTCATCTAGAAGACCTGCCTTTTGAAATACTCCAATATCATTATGAGGCATACCAAACATTATATCCGGCCCCTTTGAACTTTGAGCAGCCGCAGTATATGCCTGAAAATCTGATTTATCAGTTACAAACTTAACTGAGTTACCTGTTTTCTTGGCCCATTCCTGACCGATTTTGTCAAGCGCTTTTATATCCGAATCGTTTAGATGTGACCAAACTACAATGTTTTTACCTTTCCCACTTGAATTATTGCCACTTCCACATCCGATTAGAACTGTGGAAACCATTAAAACTGTTAATGCTGATGCTAGAATCTTTAATCCCTTTTTCATAGAGCTTCCCCCTTAAATTTTTATGATTAAAATTATATTTTCTGTAGGGCAACCGGTTGCTTTTATGTATGCAATCGATTGCATCTCATGAATTTATTATACGACTTATTCAATATGGAGTCAATAAGTTTTTAAAAACGTTTCATAAAGAATTTTATTAATTTATAAAAAACCTTTATATCAATATCCCTCTAATTTACTTCTGGTGTAATATAAAAGTCTTTTACTCCCATTGTTACAGTTACCCCGGTAACTGTTTGACTTAAATCCGTAGTTATATATCTGTCATAACCATAGGGATCTTTAGTACTCCAATCAGTACCTTTTCTTAAAACAAAGCCTATATTTGTAGCATCTGGAGCAATTTCTATCTTTTCCAATGCTCCATCAGATGTTACATTACTAAAATCTATCTGTCCATCTTTTACACCGGTGTTCCATACCCAAATATTCCAGCCCTTATAATCTCCATCAGGTCTTACATATTTGAAATATACATATCTTTTAACGTTAGCTTTAACATTGATTTTAAAGTCTGCTTTAGCATTTCCTACCGTTGCAGTTATTGTTGCAGTTCCAGCATTAACTCCTGTAACTTCTCCATTACTACTAACAACAGCAATATTATTGTCAGAAGAAGACCAGCTTGTTACTGCACCAAATATATCTTGGTTAAATTGGTCTTGAACAGAAGTAGAAAGTGCTGTACTTCTTGCAGCATAAACACTGTTATCCCCTGATATTTTTACTGTAGCAGGAACTAAATGTGCTACAGATACCTTCATGGTTGCTTCAATACTGCCATCTTTAACTGTAATATTTGCATCACCTACTGTTTTAGCTGTTATTTTTCCATTAGAGTCTACCGTTGCTACCTTACTATTATCACTCTTCCACTTAACCTTTTCATTAGGCATTATCCTTCCCTGCTGATCTTTTACATCTGCTGTGATGTAACTTGAAGATCCTATTTCCATGCCGACGAAAGATTTAGATAAATCAATTTTTGTTGGTTTCTGTTTATAATCCGCTGCTGCTTCATCATAAAGTACCATCATTGATAAACCTTTCACTGTAACTGAATTACCATTAGTTTTACTTAAAATGCTGTTTCCCGCTTTAATATTATTAACTACTACATTCCAGTTATCATTGGATGGTAATGTTATTACTCTATCATCATTATTTCCATTGTATGCAACCACTATATTTTTCCAACTATCACCGTTAGCATAATTTTTTAATTGAAACACTACAATGTTATCACTCTGCTTAAGAACTACAAGATTACTTTGAATAGCAGATTTAGTATTCATTTTAAATGCCGGATGGGATTTTCTTAATTCTATTAATCCTTTATAATAATCAAATACAGGCATAAATTCTTTTTTATTTTGCCAATTTATCTGGTTTATTATATCAGGACTTCTATAGCTATTATGATCTCCATATTTTGATTTTAGAAATTCGTCTCCTGCCTGAATAAATGGAATACCTTGTGAAGTAAATGTTATACCAGTTGCAAGAAGATCTCTCTTTACTGCTTCATCTTCCAAAACATTATTTTTATCTATGAACTTATATGGATCAGATCCCTTTTTATCAATTGCATCTTCTATTGACGCATACTTAGCATCATCTCCTGACAGTTTACCATCTGTTAATTTTAAAAAACCAACCTTATCAGCTAGACCCTCCGTGGTGATAATCTTGTCCCAAAGATTTAAATTATCATGTGCTGTAACATAATTTATTGTTTCTGTAGGTGAATTGGTAAAGTCATCAATAGAACCTTTAACACCATTTACTATGGCAGCTTCCTGTCCTAGTGCTCCTGTTGCAAAACCTTTACCTGATCCATCACTATCACCTTTTATGGCACCTCTGAAATTATCATTAAATACGGCAAATCCCTTATCTTTTTGGGAGCCCTTTGTGGTCTGAACAGATGATGGTAAAGGTGTTGCACCCCCTGTCCATGGTTCTCCATAGATTAACATAGAGGGATCAACCTCATTCTTCAATTCCTGAGTTAATTGAGTTACTGTATTGGTATCAATTAACCCCATTAAGTCAAATCTAAATCCATCCACTCCATACTGCTTTGCCCAATATTTTACTGAATCTTTAATGTACTTTCTTACCATTGGTCTTTCAGTTGCCACTTCATTACCACAGCCAGAGCCATTAGTATAATTGCCAAAATTATCTGTACGATAGTAGTATCCAGGTACAACTGAATCAAAAGCTGATGTTCCAGTTGTATAGGTATGATTATAGACTACGTCCATAACAACTCTAATTCCATTTTTATGAAGAGAATTCACCATATCTTTGAATTCTCTTATCCTTGCTGAAGGATTATCTAGATCTGTTGAATATGAACCTTCAGGTACATTATAATTCTGAGGATCATATCCCCAGTTAAATTGAGGAATTGTTGATTTTTCATTAACAGAAGCATAATCAAAGGATGGCAATATGTGAACAGTATTTATGCCTAGTTCCTTTAAACTATCGATACCAGTTTTTACTGATGAATCTCCAATAAGTTTTGTACCACTCTCTGTTAACCCCATGAACTTACCTTTATTTTGCATACCAGAGTTTGAATTTATTGAAAAATCTCTTATATGCATTTCATAAATCATTGCATCTGTAGGATTTATAATAGGCGGCTTTGGAGTTGAAGCAAAACCTTTTGGGTTTGTTGCATCTAAATCCACAATAGCTCCTCTTTGACCATTTGAAGATACCGCATATGCATAAGGATCCATCGCATAGTTAGAAGTTCCATTTGGAAAACTTATATGATATAAATAGTATTTGCCTGCAAGATTACTATTTATAGCTACTTGCCACACTCCATTGTCTTGTCTAGTCATTAAAATCTCCTTACCACCACTATTATCTGTTACTTTTCCTTCAGCATTATAATTCCCCTCACTGTCATAAAGAACTAATTTTACATCTGTAGCTGTTGGTGCCCAAAGCTTAAATGTACTGCTTTTCCTGCTGTAAGTTAATCCAATATCATCTCCAGCATAATAGTATTTAGAATCATTCAATATTTTTCTCATTGTAACGTTAGCCGCTGAGTTAGATTTACTGCTTACTTTATAAAGTTTGTTGACTTTTATAAGTGATGGATTCTTTACGACTAATTTAACTTGAGTGTCTCCAAGCTTAGATATATTGACAGGAATATCATTCCCTTCACCATCTGTTAGTTTAAAACTATTAGTCTCGTCATCACTGATAACTTCTGAAGTATTAACATAAATATCTGTTGAACTATCCATAAGTGCAGATATTATCTTTGATGACATATCTCCAAAATACTGTGTAGCTTTGGTAACAGCAGCATCTTGAGTAATAGTATTTGTATCAGCCATTACCTTAAATTCAAAGTTAAGTAAAATAGTGAGTGCAAACAGCAGAACCATAATGAGACTTAGCTTTTTTTTGAGTTTTTTCATTGGATTTCCCCCTTTTAATTATGTGTAATTGTTTACATTTTCATTTGCAACCGATTGCATATAATCAGTATATCATCTATATTAAACCTATTCAATAATAATATATTCTTTACATATAAATTTTATCTATCTCTTTAATCTGCTATTAGCCACTATAAAAACGTTTCACATAGAATCTCAAAATTTTTGCTTTTTACTTTTTGTTTAAATATTTATGACAATTCTTACATTTTAAAGTCTAATTTCAACTTCCTGAACTCTCATATCTTTTTATTCCTTGAATCCATATAAAATAAGCAACAAAAATACTTATAACACTAACTAGTAAAGTTAACATTACACCATAAAAGAAACTTGTTTTTCCTAAGAAATATGCACCAGGAAAATACCCTGTAAAAGCAAAGGGAATTACAAAAGTTAATAGTGTGCTTATCATTTTAGGATATATGGCCATTGGATATTTTGCGAAATTACTTAATTGGTAGGTCATATATAAATAAGATTGAGCAAATTTAATCCAAAATGCTATGCTGCTAACAGCAAGTTTAATGGCTGTATATATAAAACTTGCACATATGATTGTAAATACCATAATGATTACATTCAGAAACGTTAAATTTATATCTAATTGAGAACAGGATATTGTAACTAACAATATTCCAATAACTATTTCTCCAAAACCATCTGGTTGAAATCTCTCTGCTATAACTTGAAACAATGGATTTAGTGGTCTTATTAAATATTTATCGAATTGTCCTTGAACTATTATATTTCCGCTTAATAACCAAAGATTGTCAGTAAATACGTGATCAATGCCTCGTGGTATTTGTGCAAATCCATAAATGAATAGCAATTCATAAAAATTCCATCCACTTAAGTTAGGTATATTATTAAATACCAGCTTTATAAAAATAACGCCAGTAAGCTGAATGAGAATAAAACCTATTAAACCCAATATAAAATCTGCCCTATATTCAATCAAAGATTTGATATATTGTTTAAGGAATTGTCTATATAATTTAAAATATCTCTTCATTTTAATTATCCTCCTAGAATAGTAAGTTTTTTCACCAAAGTATTCCACATTAATTTAGCTATTACTGCTAAAATCACTATCCATATTATTTGAATAGATAAAGCTTTTATTAGAGAAATACCCGTTAATTTTCCTAAATATATCATTGTAGGTGTATATATTGTAGAACTAAAGGGTAAAAATGTAATAAGCTTTTGCACTATCCTTGGGAAGAATAATATTGGTATTAAAGCACCTGATAAGAGTTGAACTATGGATTGCATTATTTGTGATAATCCCCACATGTTTGTTATTTTAAAGGATAGTAATCCGAAGGTATAACTAAAATAAAAGTTAATTAATATTCCCAACATAGTACTGATTATATATAATAAAATATTTGCTATACTTAAACTGCCAATGTATTTGTAAAATACTATATTTATAGATGTAAAACCCAATATGAATATTACTACAAAATTATACATTACATTTCCAAATGCTTGGAACATCATTCTTTTCTCATAACTGATAGGTTTTATTAAATTAATGGCAATGGATCCATCTTTAACTTCTTTGGATATGTCATAGCTTATATCTACAGAAATCATCAAACTTGTGAGAAAGGACATTAATACATATATAATCATCTCATTTAATGAAAAGCCATTTATTGCAGTATTTGAAGTACTTTTATATATTGCTCTCCAAAGATAATAACTTGTAGCTAGCATCATAAATTCTCCAAATAAAAATATAATTACATTGGCTTTATAAGATATTAGTCTTTGAAAAACATTAGTTGCAAAGGGTAAATAAGCTTTAAATTGACTTTTTTTCTTCATATTCTAAACCCCATTTCTATACAGCTTTTTAACAATGTCATCTATGGTTGTTTCAGTTATAGAAAAATCTATAACATGAAACTTATTCATTAATTTTCCGATTATTTCTGTGGTAGATGTTATATTTTTATTGAATCTGATATTAATTTTATTATCTATTACTTTAAGCTCTAAGTGTTTCATATTAGCTTCTTTAATGGAATCAACGTCTTCAGTCTTTATGTTTGTTTTTATCTGAACCTCTATACTTGTCATATATCCGTACTTTTCTTTAATCTCTTTTAGTCCACCATCATAAATTATTTTTCCATTATCTATTATTATAATTCTATTACATAACTCCTCAATATCATTTAAGTCATGGGTAGTTAATATTATAGTTGTTCCAAAGTCTTTATTGATTTTCTTAATTGCCTTTCTAACATTATCTTTAACCACTACATCCAGTCCTATAGTTGGTTCATCAAGATATATTACTTTAGGATTATGAATAAATGCTGCAGCAAGATCTGCTCTCATTCTTTGACCCAAAGAAAGTGTTCTAACAGGGCTTAACATAAAATCTTCTAAACTCAATACTTCATCTAAAAAGTTCATTCTGTCTTTAAAATTTTTATCATCAACCTCATAGATATCCTTTAATAATGAAAATGTTTCTGATAAGGGCAAATCCCACCATAGTTGTGTTTTCTGACCAAAAACTACTCCTATATCTTTAGCGTTCTTTTGTCTATTTTCATAAGGAATAATACCGTTTACAAACACACTTCCTTCAGTTGGGGTTAATATACCTGTCATCATCTTAATTGTTGTAGATTTTCCAGCCCCGTTTGAGCCTATGTATCCTACAACTTCCCCTTTATCAATGCTAAAGCTTATATTATCAACTGCAGTTTTAGTAATATATTCTCTTGAAAAAAAAGATTTTATAGCTCCTTTAAATCCTGGATACTTTTTATTCATTTTGAATTCTTTTTTTAAATTACTTACTTCGATCAATTAATTCACCTTACTTTCCAAAATTTAACATTATTGTATCTACATAATTTTTAAACATACTGCATGATATACAAACAGAATTCTAAAATTCAGATGGATAATTATTAAATCTGAATCTTAGAATTCCTTATCTAAAACTTTAATGTTGTCAAATAAGTTACATGGTTTAGCATTACAGCAATTAGTTATCATATAAACAGAGTTCTTTGTTTCAGATGGAGTTTTTTTCTCCAGCTAAAACAAAGAAATCGTTATCCAGGGACGTAGCAACCGTTATCTCCCACTTTGATAGAAAATAGAAGTATTACGGATGGTAGTTATCGGATAAATAGTTTATAATAATAATTTCAGTATATTTTACAATTATAGATTTCTGTATAATTATACAGAAATCTTTTCTCCTGCACTTATTATATAATCCTTATTTCTTACTACTAAATTTGCTTCTTCACCTTCATTGCTTATAATTATATTTTCCTTTGTAATACTTATATTTAATAGTGACCCTCTAAATACAATTTTAAAAGAAAGTGCCTTCCATTGTTCAGGTATAGATGGATTTACTGTAAGTTTTCCATCTAAAACTTTAATTCCCCCAAACCCTTCAACTACGGACATCCAACTTCCAGCCATACTGGTAGTATGACATCCATCATCAGTGTCATTATTATAATTATCAAGGTCTAATCTTGCAGTCCTCAAATACATTTCGTAAGCTTTATCCTTTTTACCAAGCTTTGAAGCTAGAATAGCATGAATACATGGAGATAGTGAAGATTCATGAACTGTTCTTGGCTCATAAAAATCAAAATTTCTTTCTATAGTAGCTAAATCATATTTATGCTGAAGAAAATACAATCCTTGAAGTACATCTGCCTGTTTTATAAAGCAGGATCTTAAAATTCTATCCCAGGACCACTTTTGATTTAAAGGCAAATTTTCTTTGTCCAAATCTTTAACAAGTATCTGCTCTTTGTCCATATATCCATCCTGCTGAAGGAATATTGCAAGTTTTTCTTCAACCGGATAATACATATTTTCTATTATATCCTTCCACTTTTCAATTTCTTCTGGCTTTATGTCTAGTTTAGCTGATAACTCTTTATATCTGTCAGATTCATTATTTTTCAAATAATCAATTACTTCTATTGTATATTCCATAGTCCAGCATGCAATTCTGTTAGTATACCAATTGTTGTTTACATTATTCTCGTATTCATTAGGTCCTGTAACCCCTAACATCACATACTTATTTTTAGCCTCTGAAAAATTAACTCTCTCTTCCCAGAATCTTGATATTTCTACCAACACATCTAATCCATATTCACCTAAATAAGATTTATCTCCAGTATAATTTACATAATTGTATATGGCATATGCTATGGCACCGTTTCTGTGTATCTCCTCAAAAGTTATTTCCCATTCATTGTGGCATTCCTCACCATTCATAGTTACCATAGGATATAAGGCTCCCTTTTTGAATCCCAACTTTCTAGCATTTTCTTTAGCCTTATCTAATTGTTTATACCTGTAAATCAACAGATTTTTAGCAATACTTTCGTCTGCTGTAGCTAAATAAAATGGTACACAATAAGCTTCTGTATCCCAATAAGTACTACCTCCATATTTTTCACCGGTGAATCCCTTTGGTCCAATATTCAATCTGTCATCTTCTCCAGTATAGGTTTGATTTAATTGAAAAATGTTAAATCTGATTGCCTGCTGTGCAGCTGTATCTCCTTCTATAATAATATCACTTTTTTTCCATTTTTCTTCCCAGGCAGCAGCCTGCTCAAGAAGTAATTTATCAAAACTCTTTCTATAAGCTCTTTCTAATAAACTTTTTCCTACTGAAGTTAATTCTTCAATTTTAAAATCTCTTGAAGTTACATTGGATACATATTTAGCAATTGTTAACTTTTCACTTTCTTTTACATCAAATGTAACAGCGTTACCAACAAATTTTTCTTTTTCAAAGACATCAGCTTTATAATCTACTTTAGTATCATCTTTAAAAATATCATATTTCATGGTAGAACATAGATAGAAATCAAGTTTCTTTGTCTTTATGATTAGAGATGCTTCTCCACTAGAAACTTCCTTTGATACTTCATCCCAAAATTTCTCATCATAATTTGAATCTTTGTTCTCAACATCTCCATCTAGATATGGGCTAATACTTATCTCTCCATTAAAATTCAATGGAGTAATACTATACTTTATAACTCCAATTTCTTTATCCACAATACTTACAAATCTTTTACTTTCTATCTTAACTTCTTTACCATCTTTTAGTTTTGCATTAAGTTTTCTATATAAATATCCTTCTCTCATATTTAAAATTCTTTTAAAATCTTTAACCTCACATTCTGCAAGATCTAAGATTTTATCATCAATTTTAACTCCAATGCCAATCCAGTTAGTGGAATTTAAAACCTTTGCAAAATATTCAGGGTATCCATTCTTCCACCAACCAACTCTCGTTTTATCAGGATAATATATCCCAGCCATATAGCTTCCCTGAAGAGATTTACCACTATAATCTTCTTCAAAATTTGCTCTCTGTCCCATATACCCATTTCCTATACTGAATATACTTTCAGCTATTTCATTTGATTCTCTATTAAAACCCTCTTCTACAATATTCCAAGCTTCTACTTCAAAAAATCTTTTCAATTAAAATTCCTCCCATCTTATATGCACTAAATAATATCAATCATTTGCTTATTTATTTGTATGCTTAAGTTTATATTTATTTTAACAAATCCAGCTTTTCTAAGCTCATTTCTCCCAAGGAACTTATTACAAAATTTGCCTTGCTTAATATTTTAGGATCTCCTATACCAACAGAATACATCCCAGCATTAATAGCAGCCTCTATTCCGGCCTTGGCATCTTCAAAAACTACACAATCTTTAGGATCTACATTAACTTCCTTAGCTCCTAATATAAAAACTTCCGGATCAGGCTTAGCGTTGCTAACCTTATTACCATCAATTACTGCATCAAAATATTCCATTAATTTAAGATTATTCAGTATAGTCATAGCATTCTTACTTACTGATCCCAAAGATATTTTAATTCCATTTTCTCTTACTGTTTGTAAAAACTCTTTTGTACCTGGCAGTATTTCATCTTCTTTCATCTTCGAAATATACTCCACATACCAGTTATTTTTCTTTTCTGCTAGTTTTAATTTTTCTTCCTCAGCAAAATTTTTATTGCCAATTTCCAAAAGTATTTCTAAGGATTTCATTCTACTTACGCCTTTTAATCTTTCATTGTGTTCTTCTGTAAATTCAAATCCCAACTCGTCTGCTAACCTCTTCCAAGCTAAATAGTGATATTTTGCTGTATCAACAATAACTCCATCCAAATCAAATATACAAGCTTTTATTTTACTCATTTTAGTCCCCCTATATAGTGGCATTTTCAAATAAATATCTAGTCTATTTTCACATGCCTAGATTTCTAATTTCCAAATCATCTCTATACTTTTACTTTCACCTGGCATTATACTGCTCTCACTACCGAGCACTTCTAATTCTGCATATTTAAGTTCTTTATCCACATAAACTTCAACATTACTTCCATGAGGATAAACTTTTTTACCCTCATAATTAAAATTTATAGTAAACAAAAGTTCACTATCTTCATATGCTTTACAATAGTATTTAATCTTTTCACTATCTGTCATTGTGCCAAGTTTAAAGCTTTCCCCATTATCACAATTTATTGTTAAAACATTTTTATGTGATTTTGACAGTGAATATGCCTTCTGAGAAGGTATATCAAAACCTTGATAAAAAGTTATACCTCCATAATATGTGTCAGAATTAAGTTCTACTTCAGCATATCCCGGGCATAATACTTGAATATTGCCCCATACAGCTAGTTGTAATTCTTCTTTTCCATCATTAACTATAGTTTCATTTACCTTTACAAAATCGCATTTATCTTTCATAGTTATTTCTCTTATAAAGTATAATTTATTTTCTAAAGCTATATTACTCTTTAATACAATTTTAATTTCGTCCTCCTCCTTTGATATTTCATAGGAAAAGGTACTTAAGTCAATATCAAAATGTGGTGGCCATTTCCATTTACTCTGCGGCGCATACCATCCTTTATATCCACCAAAGTTAATCCAATTTTCTGGTTTTCTTTCTGCTGTTACATCTCCCTTCATATATCTAAAGTTTTCATTCCGGAATAAAACGTTTACTCCATACCTTGAAAATTCTACAATTCTTCCACCTTGCTCTGGTACTACAATCAATTTGATTATTTCATTATCGAGAATTATTTCTTGTACATCATTATATTTAACTATTGAATAATTACCCATAGCTAAAGCCCCTCATATTTAAATTTTATTTGGAAAATATTTATGCGCAATCGTTTGCACTATGATATTATTATAAAACATGGTCTTTGTATAGTCAATGGCTTTTGTAAACATTTCTGAATTTAAAGTATATAAAAAAATCTCTGTAATTATATTACAAAGATTTTTTTAAACTTTATTAATACTTGTAGACTTTCTTTCTATTAATCTTGTTTCTATTATATAATGTTTTTCTTTTAAATTGTTTTCTAAGCCATTAACTAATAATTTTGCAGCATAATATCCTATTTTCTTTACATTAATATCAACAGAAGTCAAAGATGGATTTTGAAATTCACATAAAGGAGTATTATTGAATCCAGCAACTGCCACTCCTTTTATATTATTTTCTTTTAAATATCTTATTGCACCAAAAGCCAAAAGATCATCCTCTGCAACTAATGCATCTGGTATTTCTTTAGTGCATATTTCATTCATAGACTTATGACCTAATTCTTCTTTAAAATCATTTACTTCTTTTATTAAATTTTCTTCCATATCAATACCATTTATTTTATGAACCTGTATGTATCCGCTTAATCTATCCTTAGATACACTGAGTTCAGTTTTAGCTCCTATATAAGCTATCTTTTTATATCCTTTATCTATAAGTTTATTCACAAGATTATACATTGCCTGGAAATTATCATTATCTACCCATAACATATTTTTAGTTACTTCAGGTCTTCCGATAACTACAAATGGAAATTCTTTTTCTTTAAGATATTCTATACATTTATCATTGTTTCTAACCGCAGTCAATACTATTCCATCTACCAGATTTCCATTAACATAATCTTTTGTATATTTTAGCTCTTCTTCATGAGTTTTACAAAAAGTATACATTATATGATAATCCTTTTCTCTTGCATAAGTACTTATTCCCGTCATAACCTGAATAAAAAATGGATTCTTTGACAAATCTTCTACCTCACTAGTTAAAACAATTCCTATAACTTTAGTTTCGTTATTTGCAAGACTCCTAGCAATTACATTAGGATGATAATTTAACTTTTCAATTGCATCTCTCACTCTTTTTTTAGTTTTATCACTAATTCTCGGACTTTCACTCATAACCCTTGAAACCGTAGAAGTAGATACTCCAGCTTCTTTTGCTACATCTTTAATTGTTACACCCATAATTTCACATCCTAATTTATATAAAATATTAATTGATTTTGATTTTATATAAACTTAACTTACATGTCAACCTATGCAAAATAATATTTTCTAATTACATTAAGAAATACATATAATATAATTTATCCGATAACTAGTTCCTGGATAATTGATCTAAACTTAGTTCGGGTACAAATTCCGACTAAATAAGATTCATTGATTTTTAGAATACTTTACAATAAAGCAAACAATAATTTATAGATATAATTAAATATCGCAAACGTTATCAAAGAAAGTGTTAATATTTTATATTTTTAGCGCATAAATATATCATATATAAATAAACTCTGATCATCTTAATAAATAACTATATTAAAAAATATATCTCTTATATAATAAAATTTTAATATATAAATCATATAGTTAATTTAGCTTTTTAGAGTTTAATTTATAAATCATATATAATTGCGCTCCAAGTAAACGATTACTTAAAAATATTAAAGGGGGATTTTTTATGAATAAAATTAAAAAATTATTAGCTCTTACCTGTGCATTGACTTTAACAGCAGGATTATTTTCAGCCTGCGGAAGTAATGGTTCTTCTGATAGTAAAAATATAACCATTGATATTTTCCAATTTAAGGTTGAAGCTAAAGATGCTTTGGATAAAGCTGCAAAAGCTTATACCGATAAACATAAAAATGTCACTATTAATGTTCAAACTGTTGGTGGTGGTCAAGATTATGCAGCAGCACTAAAATCAAAATTTGCATCAGGTCAGGAACCAGCAATTTTCAATGTTGGTGGTCCACAAGAATTAGCCGATTGGAAAGCAAAGCTCGAAGATCTCTCAGATCAACCTTGGGTTTCAGAGGCCTATGAAGGAACTTTAGATGCAGCAAAAATTGATGGAAAAGTATACGGTATGCCTTTTAACTTAGAAGGTTATGGTCTTGTATATAATAAAAATTTATTTAAAAAGGCAGGCATTGACCCTGATACAATAAAAACTTTTTCTGATTTACAAAAAGCTGTACAAACACTTGATTCAAAGAAAAGTTCTCTTGGAATTCAATCTGTGTTTGCATTACCAGGTAAAGAGACTTGGGTAGCTGGTATGCATACTTCAAATATAGCTTTTGCCAATGAATTTAAAGATCCTATTGAAGCCTACAATGCCAAAACTATTGATTTTAAATACAGTGACGGCTTTAAAAAACTTCTAGATTTACAAATACAGTATGGTTATAAACCAGATGGAACAAATAAATCTATAAATAGTGTAGATTATTCTACGGAGGTTGAACAATTATTTTCCTTAAGCAAAGTTGCAATAATTCAACAGGGTAATTGGATAACTGGAACAGTTGAAGGTATAGATGAGGATTTAGCAAAGAACATGGGTATACTACCAATGCCAATAGATGGTACTAAAGATGGCACTATTCCTGTAGGTGTACCTGAATATTGGACTGTTAACAGCAGCAAAGATGCTGTTACAAAAAAGGCTGCTAAAGATTTCTTAAATTGGCTATACACTTCAGATGAAGGTAAAAAAATGATTATACAGGATTTTAAATTTGTTCCTGCTTTTAAAGGTTATGATACCGCTGATTTACAACCTACAGATGCACTTTCAAAAGATATATCAAAATATTCAAAAGCTGGCAATACTATCCCATGGGTATTTTCTGGTTATCCAACTGGTTGGTATGATAAGCTTCTTGGCGCAGATATACAAAAATACATTTCTGGAGATTTAACCTGGGATAAAGTAGTATCCAATGCAATAAAGAATTGGGCTGATTTGAGAAAATAAACTAAAATAAATTTATATAAACTTAGTGGGATTACAAACTCTCACTAAGTAAAATTCATTGATATTAATATCTAGATTTTCAGTTGTTATATAGGTATTTAACTTATTAATCCTATTATTTACTCATTGGAGGTGGAAACATATGAAAAAAAGAAATTTATCATTTTGGTATTTTGTTGGCCCTATTCTGTTTGCCTATATTGTTATCCAGCTTATGCCATTGTTAGTTGGAATATATTATTCTTTTACGGACTGGAATGGAATAAATTCCAGCGTCAAACTTGTTGGCTTAAAAAATTATATATCAGCATTTAAAGATTCCTCTTTTGGTCAATCTTTTCTATTCACAGCAAAATTCACAATATTATCCCTTGTCATATTAAATGCCATAGCCTTTGGACTATCCCTTTTAGTAACAAGAGAATCAAAAGCTTCTAATTTTCTAAGAACTATATTTTTTATGCCAAATTTAATCGGTGGTCTTATACTTGGTTTTATATGGCAATTTATATTCACTCAAGTTTTTGCAAGTATAGGCAAAATTTTAGGAATACAATGGCTTCAAGGTTGGCTATCTGATGGCAAAACCGGTTTATACGGACTAGTTATATTAATGGCTTGGCAGATGTCTGGATATCTCATGATTATATATATTGCATCACTACAGAATATTCCACCGGAACTAGTTGAAGCAGCTCAAATTGATGGTGCAAATGCATGGCAAAGAATTAAGAATATAGTAATTCCCTTAGTAAGACCGGCTTTTACTGTAAGTATATTTTTAACCTTATCAAACTCTTTCAAGCTTTATGATCAAAATTTATCTTTAACAGCAGGAGGTCCTGCTAACTCAACTCAAATGCTTGCAATGAACATATATAACACTGCATTTTCTTTTAATCAAATGGGTTTAGCTCAGGCTAAAGCAGTTATTTTTCTCTTGATAGTTGGAGCAATATCATTAATTCAAGTATATTTTTCTAAAAAAGGTGAGGTGGAAGCATAATGGAAGCTGTAAAAAAGCGAAATGTTCTAAAATATATTGGTCTTTTATTTAGTTTCTTACTTGCTCTACTATTCCTATCCCCTTTTTATATAATAGTAGTGAACTCTTTTAAATCAAAAAAAGAATTATTTCAAAATGTATTATCTTTACCGAAGATCTTTACTATGAACAACTATAAACAGGCTTTCAAAGAATTAGATTTTCTTATATCCTTATTACATTCACTGACTATTACTGCTGTAAGTGTTTTACTTATTGTAATATTTGCATCTATGGCAGCCTGGATGCTTGAAAGAACTAAAAGCAAGATAAGTAATTTTATATTCATGATGTTTATAGCATCAATGATTATACCTTTTCAAGCAGTAATGCTTCCATTAATAAGAATATCCGGTAAGTTACACTTATTGAATATGGGTGGCATAATGTTTATGTATTTAGGTTTTGGTGCATCTTTATCTGTATTTTTATACCATGGATTCTTAAAGAGTATTCCAATGGAATTGGATGAAGCTGCTACCATAGATGGCTGCAGCAAATTTCAAATTTTCTGGTATATAATATTTCCACTATTGAAACCAATATCTATTACAGTGGCAATACTCAATACTGTATGGATATGGAATGATTATCTCCTTCCGTCTCTTGTTATCAATAAACCAGACACCCTTACAATACCACTTAGAACATTCTTCTTCTTTGGCCAATACACAAAGCAGTGGAATTTAGCTCTGGCAGGTTTAGTTTTAGTAATAATACCAGTAATAGTATTCTATTTCGTTGCACAAAAACATATTATTAAATCCGTAGCCTCTGGAAGTATAAAATAAAAATAAGCTATCCCGCTTTACTATGGGATAGCTTATTTTATATTTATTTATATAATATTCCTATATAAACTCAGCTAACATAGCCTTTAAGAATACTTTTTTCTTTTCTAAACTCTCTATTTGTTTAGTTGTTTCTTCATTCTTTATTCTAATCCAGTCTCTGTCATTTAATTTTTCTTTCATATTAACAGGGAACTCAGAATTTAATTTATCAATATCCTGTATAACTTTTTCTATATTATTTCTCATTTCTACTATTTTATTGCTCATACTATCTAATACATTTTCATTGTCTAAATGTAAATCTTCTTCTATATCTTCTGCCTTAGCACTTAAATTTCTCAATTCTTCTATATTTCCATCTTCATATGCTTCATTAATCTTTGCCCACAAAGTTTTATTATCTTCAGATAAATCAGAATTTATATCTGGATGAAGCTTTTTTATAGTATTTCTATAGAGTATTTTAAACTCTTTAGCTTCTTCCTCTGATAAAGTGGGGCTATTTAAATATATTTTAGCTTTATTAATTTCTTCATTCATCTGGTCAATTTGCTTTTTCCAGTTTTTTAACTCTAATTCAATTTTACTTTTGATTTCTTCATCAGTAATATTTTGTCCATTTCTAAGAGCTGTTTGTCTCATTTTTATTTCATGCCTCATAGCTCTCATTTCAATCTTTAAAGCAAAGCAATCATATTCAGTAATTCCTACTTTAAATTTATATTCAGATTCAAGTCTTGGAATTTCGGTAATAGTTATATATTCTCTTTCTTCTAACAGTTTACTTAATTCATCTTTTAAAATACTATACCTATTTAATAATTCTTTAACTTTTGGATGAAGCTCTATTCCATCATATTTCATATTTATACCCCCCATACATTTATTTGTCTGTACCCCTAATATGAATATAATAAGACTAATAGTACACTTCAATACCCCATGTATTTAAAAATGAAGGACTAGCTAATGATAACATCATAGTTTGCACTATTTAGAGAATATATATTTTATTGAATTTAACTTCAATTCACTCAAACTCTATTAACACACTCTACAGCATACCACTAATTACTAAAAGTCTTAATTAATTAATATTGTATTTTTATTAGATTATACACTAAACTTTTATAAGAATCTATAGTAAAAAAGCTTTTTTACAACCTTTTTTTGAATTTTTTAAAAATTTAAAGTATTTGTCCTATGTATGCCTTTTCACTCAACCATAATATTACTAATAATGTAACACCTGTTATTGTATTATTATATTATTAAATATAGCTCTACTTTGTGATAAAAATAATATAATATATAATATTTTTTTTATAATTTAACAATCACACTTTTCATTAAAATTGCAACATGTAATTTCATACATTCAATAAAATTACATATAAGTATACAAATTCATTTTACATGTTTTACTCTTTACTTAACTGAGAGGAACTGAAAAATAAAATACACTCCCACTTCCATTGTCTTTTTTAGTTTTACAATAAATATTCCCTCCATGTTTTTCTATAATATACTTACATGTAGAAAGTCCAAGTCCTGAACCGGGAATTTTATAATTTCTAGATTTATCACCTCTATAAAATTTATTGAAAATGTATGATATATCTTCTTGCATTATGTCTTCTATAAATCAGAAGTTTCGCACTTGAAAATTTTTTAGGACGATAGTCCGTTGATTTATAACTATTTGTATAAAATTAAGGAAAAGTCATTAATTCCGATTTATACTGGAAATTAAAGAGAAAAAATTTGCATA
>Ga0334885_1000528_pt1 | contig 65437 bp, 68 predicted proteins | sample GraSluR1_MG_8_FD_207233 | JGI IMG/M metagenome (GOLD analysis project Ga0334885, IMG submission 207233) | Sludge microbial communities from methane-producing bioreactor in Wageningen University, Netherlands - Granular Sludge_31_05-R1 | ecosystem: Engineered > Bioreactor > Anaerobic >...
ACACAGTAGTTAAGCCCTCCAGCGCCGATGGTACTGCAGTCTTTTCTGTGGGAGAGTAGGACACTGCCGGGAATTTTTTATTTGGGGGGAAAGTATGGGGATTGAAATTATATCTTTCGATGTTGACGGTACTTTGGTAGACTCGAGTTTTAATGACCTTATCTGGCAAAGGATTATTCCTGAACTGGTTGCTGAAAAGGAAAATATAGATTTTAATTCTTCTTTAAAAAGAGTACAAAGAGAATATGATATTGTTGGTGAAAAAAATATTAAATGGTATGATTTAAATTACTGGATAAAATTTTTCGGTCTTGATGTTAATTATGAAAAACTTCTGGAAAAATATGAAAACGAAATAAAATTATTTCCAGAAACATATCAAACTTTGGAGCAACTAGTTGAGAAATATCAACTAATATGCGTTTCTTCTATGCCCAGGGAATTTCTTAAACCAAAATTAAAAAGAATAAGAAATTATTTCAAGTCAACCTTCTCAGCATTGTCAGATTACAAACAGTTAAAAAATAAAGATGTGTATCAAAAAATATGTCAAAAAATAAATGTTCTGCCTGATAAGGTATTACATATTGGCGATAGTGAAAAATCAGATTATATTGCTGCTAAAGATGCAGGAATGAAAACCCTATTAATCGATAGGCATAAAATTGGATATTATAAAAATTACCCGGATTCGGTTATTACCAACTTATCTGAAATTTTTGAAAAAATAGAATATCTATAATTGTGAAAGGCAGAGAAATGCCAGAGCTTCCGGAAGTAGAAACCATAAAAAAAGGCTTTCAGAAAAAGTTAATCAATAAGACTATAGAAAAAGTACTGGTTAAAACTACAACTCTGATTAAAATGTCCCGGATTAATGAATTATTATCAAAACTACCGAATGCCCGTATTTCAGATGTAAAAAGAAGGGGAAAATATATAATAATTAATCTAAATATAGATTATAAGCTAATTATTCATCTTGGAATGAGTGGAAGACTTGAATACTTTCCAGCTACAGATAAAGAAACCTCAACAAAAATATTTAAAAGTCATGAGAAGCATGATCATATTTTTTTCTTTTTCGACGATAATAGCAAGCTGGTTTATAATGATGTTAGAAAGTTTGGGAAAATATGGTTTCTAAAAAATAAGGAAAAACTACCAAGAATTGAAACCCTGGGATTTGAGCCACTAGAAAAAGAATTTACTTTTGATGAATTCTTAAAATTACTAAAAAATTGCACAAAGAATATAAAAAAATTATTGATGGACCAAAAAAAAATTACCGGAATTGGAAATATATATGCTAATGAGATTCTTTTTCATTCCAGGATTCATCCGCTTCGCAAAGCCAATTTATTATCAAAAGATGAAGCAAAGCTGTTATATTTAAATATCAAAAAAATTTTACTGGAGGCTATTGAGCTAAAAGGAACGACCATGGTGGATGAGTCTTATATAGACTTAGAGGGCAATAAAGGCAGGTATGGAGAAGTCGTAAAAGTATATGGTAAAAAAAATGGAATCTGTCCAGCCTGTGGACAGCCTTTAGAAATTATTAGGATTGAAAATAGAAGTACCTTTGTGTGCCCAAACTGTCAGAGATAAAATAAATTGGAGAAGAGAAGCTCTTTAGACTATGTTAAATAAAATTATCTTTTTAGGTACAGGAGCAGGAATGCCTACTGGTAAAAGAAATGTTCCCTCAGTGGCTGTTTTCTTAAATGAAGGCGGCGATTTTTGGCTATTTGATTGTGGAGAGGGAACACAGCAAAGAATATTTACTGCTGGCTTGAAATTATCAAAATTAAAGGCAATATTTATAAGTCATATGCATGGAGATCATCTTTTTGGTTTACCGGGATTGCTTGCGACACGCGGCTTACAGGGAATAAAAGGGGATATTGATATTTTTGGCCCTGTTGGCCTGCAGGCATATCTTGATAATTGTTTTGAGTATTCTAAAACACATATACCCTATTCTTATTACATTAATGAGATAAAACCGGAAAAATACAAAATGAAAAAATTGTTATGGACAAAATATGACTTCAAGGTATATTGTGCAGTCCTTAATCACAAAATAGATTGTTTTGGTTATGCTGTTTATGAAAAATTTGTAAAAAAGAACATTCTCGTTCATAAATTGCTGAAACTGGGTATTGCTCCTGGACCAATATATAAAAAAATAAAAGAAAAAGACCGGGTAATCCTGGAAAATGGAAAAATGCTTAAGATAGACGATTTTGTCAAAGAATCGGTAATTGTGAGAAAAATATGTTATTGTAGCGATACTATGTTTTCTGAGAATGCTATAGAATTGTCTAAAGATGCTGATTTGCTCATACATGAAGCAACTTTTTCCGATGAAAATAAAATAGAGGCAAAAGATAGTTTTCACTCTACAATTGAAGATGCTGTTATAGTAGCGAAGTCTGCTAATGTAAAACGTCTTGTATTAAACCATTTTAGTCCCCGGTATCATAAATCAAAGAAGTTCAGGCACAGTTGGGAAAAATTCAAGGAAGAAGCTATTGAACGCTATCCAGGTGTTTTTTTTGCAGAAGACTTTCTGGAAATAAAAATATAGATAAAATAAAAAATAGGCTTGAATTTTATAGTTTTTTAAGTTATCTTAAATAAGTCATAGGTTTTAGCGGATTAGCCAGTTTTTACTATAAACAACAAGCAGGTAATTATAATATTTTGATTTGTACTGGTTAGCTTGCTAAATACAGTTACAGCGATTTGTAAAATATGAATTTATAGGAGGTGAGATATTGTGAAGGCAACCGTTGATCAGGATCTTTGCACTGGATGTGGACTTTGTGAAAGCACATGTCCCGAAGTATTTGAAATGCAGGACGATGTAGCAGTTGTTAAAGTTGATACTGTTCCTAAAGATGCGGAAGAGTCTTGCCAGCAAGCAGCTGAAGATTGTCCAGTTGAGGCAATTAGCTGTGAATAGATGAGAACAAAGGGAGAGGTGCACATGGCCTCTTCCTTAATTTTCTATTTCCTACCCCTATTCTGATTTTATCCCTGGTACTTCACCATATTGTTATAATTACTTATAATTAAGAATAATAAAAGAAATCCAAATCAAAAAAACGGCTTAATAATTATTCAATACAAAAATTGTTTATTTAATCATTAGCACATTCTAAGAAGGTACTAATAATTAAATAAAATGGTTTTACCATAAAAAGATTAAAATAAGCCAGGTGATAATATTTCGCCTGAAGTCCAAAGTTGGAGATATTATTGCTTAAGTAAAGATTATGGCTAAAGATATAAATAAAAAATCGAAAGAAAAAGAGCAAAAAAGTTTAACCTCTTTTAGAGGTTCTTAAAGCCACCTGCTTTGTAGGTGCGATATTGACTTTTATCCAGTTATTAGTATTAGCTAAATATTAATTTTTTAAATTAAAGGGAAGAAGGTTGTTGTGAGTAATAAAAAGAAAGCAGTAGCACTTTATTCTGGTGGATTAGATAGTATTTTGGCTATCAAAATCATCTTAGAACAGAATATAGATGTAATAGGGATAAAGTTTAAAACACCCTTTATAGAAGACAAGCCTGATACTTATACAGAAAAATATCTTAATATTGAGTTGATTGAAGAAGACATTAGTGAAGAGCTTATAAAATTAATTTTAGAGCCCAGGCATGGTTTTGGTAAGCACATTAATCCATGTATTGATTGCCGGATTGCAATGTTCCGTAAGGCAGGCGAGCTAATGAAACAGAAAAAGGCTTCATTTATAATTAGTGGAGAAGTTCTTGGTCAGAGACCGATGACTCAAAATAAAGCAAGCATCTTGAAGATTGGCGAAGAGTCAGGCTATGGACAGTTAATCGTCAGACCGCTTTCTGCCTTGTTATTACCTGAGACTATGCCGGAGAAGCAAAAGCTTGTCAATCGTTCACAATTAATGGATATTCAGGGAAGGTCAAGAAAAAGACAAATTGCACTTGCAAATAGCTGGGGGATTAAAAAATATCCTGCTCCGGCAGGAGGATGTAAATTGACAGAGCCGGGCTTTGCAAAAAGGATGAGGGATTTATTGTCTAAAAACAGTTTTGACAGAAAGGATATAGAATTATTAAAAGTAGGTCGACATTTTGCCCTTAATATAAATGTAAAATTGGTGGTAGGGAGGAACGAGAGAGAAAATAAAGAAATACTCTCCCTGGCTCAGCCTGAAGATTTTTTATTAAGTTCAAAAAATTTCAGAGGCCCTGTTTCCTTATTACGGGGTTATCTGAGTAAAGATAATAAGGCTAAAAAAATAATTGAATCAGAAAATATATTAGAATTGTCAAGCAGAATTACTGCCAGATATTGTGACAAGGCTTCTCCTGAGGATATTATAGATATTAATATCTGGAATACTGGTAATAAAATAAATCAAAAGAGATTTGTAAAGTCGCTCTCTACAAAAGAAGTTGATAATTATATTATATGATTTGGAGTTTCAATGAAAAACAATAAAAGTGTTTTGGTGGCAATGAGTGGAGGCATTGACAGCAATACCGCAGCTTTTCTATTAAAAGAAAGTGGATATCAGGTAACAGGAATTTATTTTCATCTTGTTAATGATGACTGTTGCGATTATGATTTCGGAAAAGAAATCAGCAATAAGAAATATTTCTATGATAGCCATATAGCTCGGGAAGTGGCAGATAAATTAAATATTAAATTACTTGAGGTAGATTATAAAGAAGCTTTTAGTAGAATAGTTATCAGAGATTTTGTCAGGAAATATAAGAGTGGAATAACTCCAAACCCATGTGTACTATGCAATGAAAAAATAAAATTTCCTTTACTTATAGAGCATGCTGCTAATAATGGGATAAAATATATCGCTACTGGTCATTATTCCAGAATTGAATTCAATTCCGCGCTAAATAAGTGTGTTTTGAAAAGAGGTGTAGATAGAAAAAAAGACCAGTCTTATTTTCTTTATAGATTGGGACATGACACTCTCCCCCGAACTATCTTCCCACTGGGAGAGTTAACAAAAAAGAATGTGGAAAACATTGCCAGTAGAGCTGGTCTAAAATCTTCAAAGGCAAAGGAAAGTCAGGAAATATGCTTTATTTCTGGTAATAATTATCGAAAGCTTATCGAAGATAGAGTTTACCAGCAGGAGAAAAAGCAAACAGGCTATTTTGTTGATACTTCCGGAAATGTTCTGGGAATACATAAAGGCATTGCTTTTTATACCATAGGCCAAAGAAGAAAAATAGGCCTATCTTTGAACAGTCGAAAATATATAGTTGAGATTAATGCTAAAGAAAATAAAATAGTTATAGGAGATGAATCAGATCTTTATCAGAAAGAATTTAAACTGGAAGAACTCCACTACAGCTCGATTGCGCCAATCACACAGCCAATTGAATTACAAGTTCAAATTCGATATAATACAATTCCAGCCAAGGCTACTATATTTCCAAATAAAAATAATAAGCTGCAGGTAATTTTTAAAGAACCTAAAAGAGCTATTACACCAGGTCAATCAGCCGTTTTTTATGATAACGATGTTGTCCTTGGCGGTGGAATTATTACTTTTTAAACCCCTTTTAGAGGTTCTGAAAGCCACCCGCTTTGTAGGTGTAATATTTACAATCCACATTTTATAAAAATTTGTTGTTAAGAATTATAATAAATTTGACAACATATTTTTGTTAATATATAATGTGTACAAATTTGTGTACAGGATATTTTCATGAATATTATCAGAATTGGCGAGAAAATAATATCTCGGGAAAAATTGGATAGGGAGATTAGTAGAATTATAAAACTAAGGACAGAAGGGATGACTCAGGGAGAAGCAGCCAGAAAATTGGGGATTGAAAGAACCTTTGTTTCCCGATTAGAAAGTATTGGTGAAATCAGGAGAGGTAAAAAAATTGCCCTGGTTGGATTCCCTGTAAAAAATAAAAATGAAATATTAGAAAAAGTTCAGAAGGAAGGGGTCGATTTTGTCTTATTGTTAAATAAACAGGAAAGCAATGAATTTATTGAAACAAAGGAAAAGGTTGATCTTTTTAATGTCATTATATCGATGATTAATGATTTGATCGATTATGACTTAATCATTTTTTTAGGTTCTGATAAAAGGGTAAATGTAGTTGAAAAGTTATTTAGTATACAGGTAATAGGAGTAGAGATTGGTAAATCACCAATTTTAGAAGATAAATATGTTGATCCTGAAATTATAAAAAATATTCTAAGTGAAGTAAAAGTAATTTCGGCGGACAGGAGATAAGGATAATGAAAAAAGTGCTTGGTGTCAGCCTGGGTTCCTCAACTAGAGACCATTTGGCAAAGATAAATTTATTGGGACAGGAAATAGAAATCGAGAGAAGAGGAACAGACGGTGATGTTAAAAAAATGATGCAATTATACCAGGAGTATGATGGAAAGGTAGATATTTTTACTCTTGGAGGTACTGATTTATATCTTTATTCCGGGCCAAAAGGAAAAAGATACACTATCAAGGAATCTGCCAGAATTGTTAGTGTGATCAAAAATACGCCAATTGTCGATGGCACCGGGATTAAATATGTCTTAGAAAAGGATGTAGTAAGATATGTTGCTCAGCATACTGATATTGCCCTGAGAGGAAAAAGGGCCTTGCTGCTAATAACGGTTGATAGGTTTGGGCTGGCTGAAGGTTTGATAGAGGCAGGATGCAAGATGGTTTTTGGAGACCTTATTTCGTGTTTAAATATACCGATACCAATATATAGTTTGAACACATTAAATAAGATAGCACGGGTGATAATACCTGTTTTAGTTAATCTCCCTATTAAATATTTATATCCTACCGGGAAAAAACAGGAAAAAACTAATGGCAAATTTGGTCATTTTTTTGATGATGCAGATATCATTGCCGGTGACTATATAGCAATTAGTCAGTATATGCCTGAGAAAATGAAAGGCAAAATTGTTATAACCAATACTGTAACTGCAAATAATGTACATGATTTGAAAGATAGGGGTGTTCAATATTTAATCACCACAACACCCCAATTTCAGGGGAGGTCTTTTGGTACCAATGTCTTCCAGGGGGCATTGGTTGCAGTTTCCGGAAAGAGTCCTGAGCAATTGCAGGACAGAGATTATCTTGACCTATTAAGAAAAATAGATTTTAAGCCAAGAATCGAAAAGTTAAATTAATAGACTTTATCTATAGAAAGAGGAATAAAAAATGGTAGTTTCTTTAAAAGAAAGAATTGATCAGGTTAGTCAAAGAGTAAAAAGACTAAAAGAGAATGAGACATTTTTTTGGTTAAAAACTGTCGAAAATTCTTCCCAATCGAGAGTGGTAGTTGACCAAAAAGAAAAAATTATGTTAGCTTCTTATAATTATTTAGCTTTAATCGATCATCCCAGGTTAAAAGAAGCAGGAATCAAGGCTATTGAAAAGTATGGGACTGGCACTTCGGGTGTTCGTTTTCTCTCCGGAACTACCGAGGTACATAAAAAATTAGAAGCGAAGATTGCCCAATTTAAAGGCGCTGAAGATGCCATTACTTATACCAGTGGCTATGTGACAAATTTAGCAGCAATTACATCTCTTTATCAAAGAGGAGATTTAGTCATAATTGACAAGATTGATCATGCCAGTATCATAGATGGATGTATGCTTTCAGGGGCTAGATATAGATCTTTTTTGCACAATGATATGAAAAGATTAGAAGCCATATTAGAAGAGTCAGCTAATTATACTAATAAGATTATAATAGTTGATGGTGTTTACAGTATGGATGGGGATGTAGCAAACTTACCGGAAATCTCACGGCTGGCTAAAAAATATGGTGCAATGGTGATGGTTGATGAAGCTCATTCTATTGGAGTACTTGGCAAAACTGGGCATGGTATTGAAGAATACTTTGGATTAGAGAATGCAGTAGACCTTCATATGGGGACTTTAAGCAAGACTATTCCTGCTGTAGGTGGATATATTGCTGGAAAACAGGAGATAATTGATTATTTAAGACACAATTCCAGGCCATTTATTTTTTCTGCCCCTATTCCACCGGTTAATGCTGCAGTTGCCATGACAGCTCTCGAAGTAATTGAGGATGAACCTGAGCGTGTTGAAAAATTGCATAAAAATATGGAACAGTTTAGAGAAGGAATAAAATCAATGGGATATAATACCGGAGATACTGTTACTGCAATTGTTCCTATTATTATCGGGGGAGAAGAAGAGACATTGCAGCTTTGTAAGATTGTTAATGATATGGGTATTTTTATTTGCCCCATTGTTTTTCCTGCTGTTCCAAAAGGGACAAGCAGATTAAGATCACATGTGCTTGCAAATCACACAAAAGATGATATCGAAGAAGCGCTTGAAATATTTGAAAAGGCTGGTAAATCTCTGGGAATGATATAAAAAAATTATCATTGCCTGATTAATGACTTCTTTAATTTAAAAATTTTAAAACTTATAATCAACATATTATAATAAACTTATTTGTTTTACGCAAGATTACCTGTTGAATAGTGCTACTAAAGCTACATAGAATTATTTTTTTATTATATATAGTTTCTTTGTAGACAACGAAATTTATTCTTTTGCATTATATTTTTATATTATTATTCTTTTTTTATTTTTATTAAAATTAATATTTTTTATAAAGACTGTTAAAAACAATATTTATTTGACATTAAATTATAAATATCCTATAATTCACTTAAAATTACAGTAAACATGGTTAAGAAAATATAGTTTTAAATTTTGTGACTAAGATAGGTAAATTTTTTTTCAATTTTTAGCTTATCTTAGTTTTAATTTTATAATAAAGGTTAGGATGTGTAAAAATGAATGACCGAAAAATTATGCTGACTGAAGAGGGATTGGAAAAGGTTAAAGCTGAATTACATGAACTTAAAACTGTAAAAAGAAAAGAAATAGCTGAAAAGATAAGTCATGCAGTGGCTTTTGGTGAAATAGCAGAAAATGCTGAATATCGCGCTGCTAAAAATGAACAGGCTTTCATCGAAGGCAGAATACTGACATTAGAAAAAGTCATTGAAAATTGCGAATTGATTGATATGTCAAAAAATGACCATACAGTTGTTTCACCTGGTTCAAGCATTGTTGTAGAGGATTTAAAAAAGAAAGAGAAAGTTGAGTATACTTTAGTTGATTATATTGAATCAGATCCTTCCTCTGGAAAAATTTCTATTGCATCTCCTATAGGAAAGTCACTACTGGGAAAAAAGGTGGGAGACAAGTTTAAAATAAGAGTTCCCGCCGGTAGCTTGCATTATAAAATACTGGAAATTAAATAAACATGTTTTACCATAAAAAATTAAAATAAGCCAGATGATAATTTTTCACCTGAAGTCCAAAGCTGGAAATACTATTGCTTAAGAAAGATTATGGCTAATTATGGCTGAAGGTATAAATAAAAAATCGAAAGAAAAAGAGCAAAAAAGTTAAACCTCTTTTAGAGGTTCTGAAAGCTCCCCGCTATACGGGTGCGATATTTACTTATATATATTTTTTATAAAAATGAACAGGTTATAAGTTTGCTTTTAACCTGTTCATTTTTATATTTACTTTTTTTACCTTTATATTATAAAATATGTTATTATAGCTAAAATCCCTATATTTATATTAATTATCTCAACTCTATTAAAAAATTCAAGATTATTAATATGGATGGACATCATATAATATAACAAGGAGTGAAAACAATTGGCTGAACAAGAAAAGAAAAATGTTGATTTGTTAAGAGAAGAGAAGATAAAAGAAATAGAAGAACTTAAAAGTAATAATATAGACCCATTCGGAAAGCGCTTCGAAGGTAAACAGAAAATAAAAGAAATAGTAGGACAATTTGAAGATATTGTTACCTCAGAACCCTCACAAGAAAAGGTCATTATTGCTGGAAGGCTAAAAGCCCTCAGAAGACATGGCAAGGCAGCATTTGCAGACTTAGAAGACCAGACTGGAAAGATGCAGGTTTATATAAAATCAAATCTTGTAGGTTCAGATTCCTTTGAAATATTTAAAAAAATATCCGTTGGTGATATTATTGGAATCTCTGGAACAATTTTTAAGACCAGGACCGGTGAACTAACCGTGTTGGCAGATAGCTTTACATTATTATGCAAGTCGATGCGGGCATTACCGGAAAAGTGGCATGGTTTAACTGATATTGAAATAAGATATCGCAAACGCTATCTTGACTTAATTAGCAATCCTGAGGTTCGGGATGTCTTTATCGAAAGAAGTAAAATAATAAGATATATCAGAGAATTTTTAGATAACCTGGGATATCTGGAAGTTGAAACTCCCATGCTCCAACCGATACCAGGAGGCGCAACCGCAACACCTTTTATAACCCATCATCATAGTCTTCACAGAGACTTGTATTTGAAAATTGCTCCTGAGCTATATCTAAAAAGGTTATTAGTTGGTGGTATTGAGAAAGTGTATGAATTAAATCGTAATTTTAGGAATGAGGGTATTTCCACCAAACATAATCCTGAATTTACAATGCTTGAACTATATGAAGCATATGCTGATTACCATAAAATGATGGATATCGCCGAGGAAATGGTTAGCTATGTTTTAAAGAGGCTTAAAAACAGTTTAGTTGTTCAGTATCAGGATAAAGAGATTGATTTTACCCCACCATGGAAGAGATTAAGCATGTGCGAGGCGATATATTCAGTAACCGGAATTAATCCTGAAAAATTTAAAGATGAAGATTTAAAAGATTTAATCAGGGAATATCAACTAGGGATACCCAATAATTCAACCAGGGGAAAGGTAATAAATGAATTATTTGAGAAAAGGGTAGAACAGACCTTGATTCAGCCTACTTTTATTGTTGACTATCCAATCGAGGTTTCTCCTCTTTCGAAACAGAAGCCTGGCTACCCAAGGATTGTGGAACGGTTTGAATTGTTTATTAACTCCATGGAATTAGCCAATGCCTTTACTGAACTTAATGACCCAATGGAACAAAAGAGGCGCTTTATACAACAGGCAGAAAATAAAAGTGAAGGAGAAATTAATCAAAATTTTGTTGATTATGATTATATCGAAGCACTTGAGTATGGAATGCCGCCAGCTGGCGGAATGGGTGTTGGAATCGATCGCCTGGTTATGTTGCTGACTAATCATGATTCAATTAGGGAAGTAATTCTTTTCCCGCAATTAAAGAAAAAAGAATAAATAATTGGAAAATATTTTGCGAATTGACAAATTTTTTAAATTAAGCCGGATAATAAAAAGAAGAACCGAGGGCAAGAAAGCCTGTGACAGTCAAAGCATAATGTTGAATGACAAGATAGCCAAGGCTGGTGATAAAGTAAAACCTCATGACAGGATTAAAATATATTTCAGGTATAAGATTTTAGAAATAGAGGTTTTAGAAATTCCGTTCGGGAATGTTCCGGCTTCACGTGCTTCAGAACTTTATCGGGTTATTAAAGAAGAAATAATCCCCATTGATTGAAAAAATAAATATAGTATTTGAATGAGAAGTACCAAATGGAAGATAAAATTATGATAGAAAAAATTAAAAGACTCCTAGAGGATAAAAAAACAGCAGAATTAAAGGAGTTAGTCGGTGACCTTCACCCCAATGATTTTAGCGAGATAGCAGAAGAGCTTTCTCCTGAACAAATCATTGAAATATTCTGGCTTATTAAGGATAGAGAAAAAATAGCAGAATATATTTCTGAATTGAGCACCGAATTACAGTCCAGCATACTAAATGCCATGAGCAAAAAGCAGGCCTCAGAAATATTGGAAGAGATGGATACAGACGAGGCAGTTGACCTTTTGACAGAGATTGCTCCTGAAGAATCACGCGAACTTCTGGATTTAATGCCCAAAGAAGAAGCAGAAGAAATTGAAGAATTGATGAAATACGAGGAAAATACTTCCGGAAGTATCATGAATAATGAATTTGTAACACTTCCGGAGCATCTAACTACCGAGCAGGCTATTGGGCATATTCGGGAGATGAGTCCTGAAGCAGAGATGATTTATTATGTTTATGTTTTAGATAAAAGAGAGAGATTAATTGGTGTTTTGTCTTTAAGAGATTTAATCGTAGCTGATGCCAAAAAAAGAGTTTCTGAGATTATGGAAGAGGACGTTATAAGTGTTTTGGATACCGAAGATCGCGAAGTAGCTGCCAGAATGATTTCAGATTATGATTTTCTGGCTATTCCGGTTATTAATAAAAAAGGGATGATGGTTGGTATTATTACAGTTGATGATATTATTGATGTCCTGGAAGAAGAAGTGACTGAAGATATTCATAAGATGGTCGGCTCTGCTGAAGTATATGAAGATAAACTGATTAAAACCAGCCCCATAAAAAGAGCAAGAGCACGTTTGCCCTGGCTTTTAGTATGTATGGCCGGGGAAATCATCTCCGGCTCTGTAATAGAGTTTCATTCCGGTATTCTGGAAATGGTTGTAGCATTAGCCTTCTTTATTCCGGTAATTATGGCAATGGCAGGTAATGTAGGCACGCAGTCTTCTACAGTTACTGTGAGAGGCATAGCAACAGGTCAATTAAGAATAGGAGAATACTGGAAAAATCTTTGGGCAGAAGTAAAAGTGGGGCTTTTTATCGGCACTATTATAGGGTTGATGATATTTGTAATTGCCTATTTCTGGCAAGGTAATTATCTTTTAGCGATAACAATTGGTTTTTCTTTATGCTTAACAGTAATACTTGCTACCACAATAGGCACATTATTACCCTTAATATTTGACAGGATAAACATAGATCCTGCAGTTGCCAGCGGGCCTTTTATAACCACAATAGTAGATGTAGGCAGTTTGATGGTATACTTTACCTTAGGCACTTTACTTTTCAGTTATTTTGGGTAAAAATATAAAGAAAGCTTATAGTTATTAATTTTTGTAAGTACAAAACAGAAAAAACAATAAGGAGGAAAGCAATGAGTAGTATCCTTGACGTTTATGCAAGAGAAATCCTAGATTCTAGAGGAAATCCAACCATTGAGGTTGAAGTACATTTAGAGAGTGGAATAATGGGTATTGCCCAGGTTCCTTCCGGTGCCAGCACCGGAACCTATGAAGCTGTAGAATTAAGGGATGGAGATAAAAAAAGATTTGGTGGAAAGGGTGTTCTGAAAGCTATAGACAATGTGAATGAGGTAATAGCACCAGAGATAGTTGGATTGGACGCCCTGGACCAGTGCTATATTGATCAGGTAATGATTGATTTGGATGGTACCCATAATAAAAGAAAACTTGGAGCAAATGCTATACTAGGGGTTTCCCTGGCAGCGGCTAAAGCTGCTGCAGAATATTTAGAAATACCTCTATACAGATATATTGGAGGTACTAATGCTAAAGAGTTGCCAGTTCCTTTTATGAATATTTTAAATGGAGGAAAGCATGCTGACAGTGGTGTCGATATTCAGGAATTTATGATTGTACCGGTAGGCGGGTCAAGTTTTGCTGAGAATTACCGCATGGCTGCAGAGATATTTCAAGCTTTAAAGAAAGTTTTAACAAAGGCTGGTTACAATGTCTCTGTTGGTGATGAAGGCGGGTTTGCTCCTCAACTAAAATCAAGCGAAGAAGCCCTGGAAGTTATAGTAGAGGCAATATCAAAAGCTGGCTATCAGCCTGGAAAGGATATATTTATTGCGCTTGATGCAGCTGCCTCAGAGTTTTACCAGGATGGTAAATATGTTTTAAGCAGAGAAGGAGTTGAGAGATCTGCAGAGGAAATGATTTCTTATTATGAGAAATTAGTTGAGAAGTTTCCCATTATTTCCATTGAAGATGGATTAGCAGAAGATGATTGGGATAATTGGAGTAGATTTACCGAGCGACTTGGTAGAAAGATACAAATAGTTGGAGACGATTTATATGTTACCAATAAGGTTAGATTACAGAAAGGCATTCAGCTAAAAGCATCAAATTCTATTTTAATTAAATTGAATCAGATTGGTACTCTGACAGAAACTCTTGATACTATGGAAATGGCAAAACGTGCCAGTTTTACTAACCTGGTTTCCCATAGGTCAGGCGAAACCGAAGATACTGTCATTGCTGATCTAGCTGTAGCTACAAATTCGGGGCAGATTAAGACCGGTTCTCTTTGCCGAACAGACCGTATTGCAAAATATAACCAATTATTGAGAATCGAAGAAGAACTTGGAGAACAGGCCATTTATAGAGGAAAAGAGGTTTTCCAGCAATAATGTCCGGAATAAGATCTCTTCTGGAATCAAAAATAACCTGGGCAATTATTTTGTTGCTTATTTTTTATGTAACTTTTATTTTTTCTGAAAAATATGCCGACATACTGGAATTAAGGGTTTATATTAATGATTTAGAAGGCGAGATTTATGAATTAGAAGATGAGAATCAAGTGCTCACTGAAAAGATAAATCTGTTAAATACAAATCCTTATATTGAAAAAATTGCCCGGGAGGAACTGGATATGGTTAAACCAAACGAGATTTTATATAAGGCGACCAGAAATCAATAGAATATTAATATATAATAACATAAACAAATAAAAGTATTTATATTAGTAAAAAAAGATAATTTGACTAAAATTATTAAAAGTTCTATTGACGCTCATTGCCATTTGTCCTATAATTATTTAAGTTTGCCGGAGTGGCGGAATAGGTAGACGCACAGGACTTAAAATCCTGGAAGCTGTAAAGCTTGTGCCGGTTCGATTCCGGCCTCCGGCACCTATATAAAGATTAGCAGTGAGTGAACTTATTATTAATTGACTTTAAATTTTAACAATGTTAAAATAGAAAGCGGCTTTTTGAAAGCTGGAATATTTTTTAGAAATACTTATAGATAAGATGACGGTGTAGCGGGGTGGAGCAGCTAGGTAGCTCGTCAGGCTCATAACCTGAAGGTCGGCGGTTCGAATCCGCCCCCCGCAACCATCCAAGTAAATTAAACCTCTATGATGAAATTAGAGGTTTTTATTAATTAAGCAGATTAATTCTTTCTCTTTTTTTTCTGCCGTATTCACCCATTATGGCGGTGTAGCTCAGTTGGCTAGAGCATGCGGTTCATACCCGCAGTGTCCTGAGTTCGAATCTCAGCACCGCCACCATGCAAATACTGAAGATCCGGGAATTTGTAGCCTAGCTTTTTCTAAAATATTTAAATAAAATGAAAAAGTGTTTTTTAATTGGATAAATTAATATCAAAAGTAAACATTACAATTAAAAAATATCAAATGTTACATCCGGGAGATACAATTATAGTTGCTGTTTCCGGAGGCCCTGATTCTTTATGCCTGCTTGATATTCTTAAACATATCAGCGAAAAATATGAATTGTCATTAATTGTTGCCCATGTTAATCATGGCATAAGAATTAAAGAATCAGAACTGGAAGCACAATTTGTTCAACTTAAATCTTTTGATATGAATCTACCTTTTGAGCTGTTATCAGTTTCTGTCCCTGTCATTGCAAAAGAAAAATCTATTTCACTGGAGCAGGCTGGCAGGAGTGTAAGGTATGAGTTCTTAAAAGAGCTATTTAAAAAATATAAGGCCCAAAAAATAGCTCTGGGACACCATGCTGATGACCAGGTGGAAACAGTATTAATGAGGATAATCCGTGGTAGCGGGCTGCAAGGATTAAGAGGGATCCCAGCAAAAAGGGACGTTTTTATACGCCCGTTAATTGAGTGTACCCGGAAGGAAATTGAGGAATACTGCCTGAAAGAAAAAATAACTTACTGCATTGATTCTTCTAATAAAGATCCCATGTATCTCCGTAACAAAATAAGAAATCAATTAATCCCTCTGCTTGCCAGTGAGTATAATTCATCTATAAATAGTAACATACTTCAATTGCAAGCCATTATTCAGGATGAATTGCATTATTGGGAAGAAGAGACTGAAGAATATTTTAAAAAGCTTATATTGGAAAAAGATTCTTCCGGAATCGTTCTGGATATAAAACAAATGATTCAATGGCCGGTTGCCTTGCAAAGACGTATTATTCGCAAAGGGTTGCGTTATACAACAGATTATTTAGATGATATACAGTTTAACCATATCGAGAGCATAAGAGAATTGTGTTTGTTTAACAGGGGGGAAAGATATCAGGATTTACCCGGCAATATAAGGGTAAGAAAAAGCTATCAAACATTAAAAATAGGTTATGCAGATTATATTAAAATACCTGAAAAAAAGAAAAAGACTGACATCCGGGAATATAAGGTTTCTGTTGGTAAAGAAAATATCTTTCCCACAGCTGGTATCAAATTAATTTCTAAGCAGTATAGAAATATTGAGCCCATAAAGGGGAAGTGCTTTGATAAAAAAAGCCGGAATGAAGAATATTTTGATTATGACAAGTTGGAATTCCCACTCAGGCTTAGAAGTAGAAAGCCTGGAGATCGGTTTAAACCAATAAATAGTAAATATTTTAAAAAAATAAAATCCTATTTTATTGACCAAAAAGTTCCTCTCTATAAAAGAGATATGATAAGTCTGGTTGTGGATAATTCTAATCGCATTGTCTGGATTGTCGGTTTTAAAATAGATGATCGTTTCAAAATAGATGACAGGACAAAAAAGATTTTATATATGCGAAAAGAAAATATATACTAATTATATATATATGGTTAATAAGGAGAAAAAATATGATAGAACAGGAAAAAATTGAAGAAATATTAATACCAGAAAATCAGATACAGAAAAAAATTGAAAAGTTAGGAGATCAAATATCGCAGGATTACCAGGGTAAACAGGTAATATGTATTGGAGTTTTAAGAGGAGCAATTATTTTCTTAGCAGATTTAGCTCGGTATATAAGGATTCCTATCATAATGGATTTCATGGACATTTCCAGCTATGGTGCCTCAACAGAATCTTCAGGGGTTGTCAGAATAATAAAAGATCTGGATGAAAATATTGAAAATAAAGATGTTTTGATTGTTGAAGATATAGTTGATACAGGATTAACACTGAATTATTTAATCCGTATGCTGAAGTCAAGGAATCCAGCAAGCCTGAAAGTATGCGCTTTACTTAACAAGAAAGAAAGAAGAAAAATTGATGTACCTATTGATTATTGTGGGTTTGATATACCTGACAAATTCGTAGTTGGATATGGTTTGGATTTTAATGGCCTATATCGAAATATTCCCTATATACTGGTTTTAAAATCATCATATTATAAAGCTAACAGCTAATATTATATTAGATTTAATTGAGATAATTTAAGAATATTCGATTGAAAGTATATAGTAATTGAGTATAATTTATTGGCTTCCAATAGTTTGTTTTTATATATAAAATGTGCTAAAATTACCTTGCATTTGAACTTTTTCAAAATAGTATTTATCACAAAGGAGAAAAAATTGGCTAAGCTAAATCCAAATAATTTTAAGAATAGAAATTTTAAAAATGCTGGTTTATACCTTTTAATATTAATTGTAGTCATTTCTGTATTAAGCTCTTTCTTTGAGCCAGGTACTTCTGTCAGGGAATTGACATATTCCCAATTTTTAAGTGAAGTTGAGAATAATAATGTAAGCAGTGTTTCCATATCCGGGAGTACTGCTACCGGTGAATTAGCAGATAATCAAAAATATTCAACTTATTTGCCTGATGATCCTGAATTAATGTCTATATTACGCAGTAAAAATATTAATATTGAGGCAAAGCCACCGGTAGAACTATCATGGTGGATGCGAATCCTGTCATCTCTATTACCAATGGCCTTAATAATAGGTATCTGGATATTTATGATGAGACAGATGCAGGGTGGTGGTAATAAGGTAATGTCTTTTGGGAAAAGCCAGGCTAAATTATTGGGCAAAGAAACTCCAAAAGTAACATTTGAAGATGTGGCCGGAGTGGATGAAGCCAAAGAAGAGCTGCAGGAAGTAATTGAATTTTTAAAAAGTCCTGCGAAGTTTAATCAGCTAGGAGCTAAAATACCAAAAGGAGTTCTTCTTTATGGTCCTCCCGGTTCAGGCAAAACATTACTGGCACGGGCAGTTGCCGGGGAAGCCGGGGTAGCTTTTTTTAGTATTAGCGGATCTGATTTTGTAGAGATGTTTGTAGGTGTGGGAGCTTCAAGGGTTAGAGATTTGTTTAAACAAGCAAAAACCAATAGCCCCTGCATAATTTTTATGGACGAAATAGATGCCGTAGGAAGACATAGAGGTGCCGGACTGGGTGGAGGGCATGATGAAAGAGAGCAAACACTTAACCAATTGCTGGTTGAAATGGATGGCTTTGATCAAAATATTGGCGTTATATTGATTGCTGCAACCAATAGACCTGATGTATTGGACCCCGCCTTGCTGAGACCCGGGCGTTTTGATCGGAGAATTGTGGTAGATCGACCGGACTTACTTGGACGAGAGCAGATATTGAATGTTCATGCCAAAGGAAAACCTTTGGATAAAGATGTTGATTTAAAGGTTCTAGCCAGAAGAACTCCGGGATTTGTAGGGTCAGACCTGGCAAATTTGGTTAATGAGGCTGCCTTGTTGGCATCCAGGGAGGGAAAGAAAACAATATCAATGGTAGATTTTGAGGCCTCCATTGATAGGGTTATTGCTGGTCCGGAAAAAAAGAGTAGACTAATGAACGAAAGGGAAAAAGAAATAGTCGCGTATCATGAATCCGGGCATGCCCTGGTTGCAAAATTGCTACCTAATTGTGATCCGGTTCATAAGGTATCAATAATTCCCAGGGGCAGTGCGGCATTGGGTTATACTTTGCAACTTCCTACTGAAGACCGTTTTTTAATCAGCAAATCTGAATTGATGCAAAGATTAAGTGTTTTACTAGGAGGAAGAGTTGCCGAAGAGATTATCTTTAAAGACATTACAACAGGTGCCCAAAATGATCTGGAAAGAGCTACTAAAATTGCCAGACAGATGGTTACTGAATATGGAATGAGCGATACAATAGGCCCAATGACCCTGGGCAGAAAAGAGCACCAGGTTTTCCTGGGCAAAGACATTTCTGAAGATCGTAATTATAGTGATGAAATCGCTTTTCAGATTGATAAAGAAGTTGAGAATATCATTGATAGTGCATATAATAAAGCTAAAGAGATATTAACTAAGAACAAGAGAAGACTTGTGAAGATTGCAAAAACTTTATTGCAAAAAGAAACCCTGGAGGGAGAAGAGCTAAACAGCTTATTAAAAGGTGCAAAACTTGCCACAGGTGTAAAATAAGATAACACTTTATATATTTCACCTCTCTTATTCTTGTTAAAGTAATATTTCTATTTTGATTGTTTTGATAGAGATGTTAAGAATAACAGGAAAGCATTTTTTATCTTTCATTGGCACAAGGTGGGTAAATAGTGATTTTCCGGTTTTTGTAAAGGAGGTGATTAATTGCTAAGCCAACTATAATAAGACGCTTTTTTGCAAAAATAGTTCTGATAAAGCAAATTTAAGTTGTATTGATTGATTAGTTAAATGGAAGGAGGAAAAATTGTGAGAATTAGAATATTTTCAATGATTTTAATTGTCTTGTTAGCTCTTACTGTAATTACTGGTGCAAATGCACAGGTAAAAGATCCTGACAGAGTAGTCTATGCTGCAATTGGTGGCCCGGAGACAATGGACCCTCACTGGGCTTATGATACTTCCAGTGGAGAGATTATTTTCCAGATATATGATAACCTTATCGCCTATGACGGAGAAAGTCTATCCGAATTTGTACCAATGATAGCACTGCAGGTCCCGTCAGAAAAAAACGGGTTAATAAAGTATGGTGGTCTGGATTATATTTTTCCAATTAGATATGGTGTTCATTTCCATAATGGTGATATCCTTACTCCTGAAGATGTGGAATACAGCATTGAAAGAGGTATATTGTTCGACCGTGCCGGTGGACCTATGTGGATGTTGTTAGAGCCGTTGTTGGGCATTGGAAGCATAGAGGAGCTTGCGGTAGAACTTGCCGGAGTAGAAAATTATTCTGATATGTTTGATGATGAAGATGAATTATTGCCTGAGTATAAAGATGCTATGATTAAAGTATATACTGATTATGTTGACAGGGCAGTAGAAGTGCAGGGAAATAATATTGTTTTCCACCTTGTTCAACCATATGCCCCTTTCTTAAATATTCTAGCCCATGGCGGTTCCTGGTCGGCAATTATTAATAAAAGCTGGTCAATTGAAAATGGAGCCTGGGATGGAAAAGCTGATACCTGGTGGAAATATCATGACCCGGCAAACGAAGAAGACCCGTTATATAGCATCGCCAATGGTACAGGCCCGTTTAAGTTAACGAGATGGGTTCCTGAGGAGACTGTAATGCTGGAGAGATTTGAAGACCATTGGAGAGGCCCTGCTAAATTAAAAGAAGTTGTTTATCAGTATGTAAATGAGTGGACTACCAGAAAACTGATGCTACAAAACGGTGATGCCGATATAGTATATGTACCTGTTACAAATGTAAGCGAAGTAGAAAATCTTGAGGGAGTTGAATTGATTACAGGCTTACCAACTTTACAAAATACTGTTGTTCACATGCCCTGGACTTTGAATGCTGAAGGTAATGCCAACCTGGGAAGTGGTAAATTGGATGGTAATGGAATACCGCCTGATTTCTTCTCTGATATTCATGTTCGAAAAGGGTTCTCTTATTTATTCCCATATGAAGTTAATATTGAAACAACCATGAGCGGACATGCCATAAGAAACCCAGGACCGATTCCACAGGGATTGTTAGGATATTCTGATGCCCCTGAATTGTTCTATGAATTTAATATTGAAAAGGCAAGAGAAGAATTTCAAAAAGCCTGGGATGGAGAGCTCTGGGAAAAGGGATGCAAATTTAACATCTTCTATAATGAAGGCAATGATGTTCGAAAAGCTGCCTGTGATATGATTTCCACTTATGCCAGAATGGTAAATCCTAAATTTGAACTTACTCCTGTTGGTGTTCAATGGTCTTCTTACCTGAAACAGTTCCTGGCAGAACAGTTACCTATCTATGTGATCGGTTGGCTTGCAGATTATCCTGATCCTCATAACTGGGTTCCTACCTACTTAGGCAGTAATGGGACCTATAGTGGTTATTATGGAGAAGCTTACCGGGAATGGGCAAGAGAAAATATTGATCCCCTGGTTGATGCTGCATTAAAATCAGTTGATCCGGAAGAAAGGGCAAGCATTTATCAGGAAGTAACCCAAATTGCCCATGATAATGCTGTGGCATTATACATATATCAGCCTATTGGAATTCATGTCCAGAGGGATTGGGTAAAAGGCTGGTACTATAATGCTATGATATCCGGTTTGCCGGAAGGTGCTGATTTCTATACTATTTATAAAGAGTAGAATTTACAGATACATTTCACCACTTGTTTATACCAGATGATTTTATGTATAATCAATGGAGTGAAAGCATTCCTTTCACTCCATTGTATTTTTGTTTTTTTTCAAAATAGCTGTTTAGCAAAAGGCTTTTCCAGAAAAATTTTACAATATTTTAAAAAAATAGGAGAAAATTTTCATGCTTTCCTATATAATCAGACGTTTACTAATTCTCCCTATAATTTTGTTAGGTGTTTCTTTCCTGATATTTTGCCTTTTTTCACTATTGAGTCCAATGGAAAGACTTGCAACTTATGTTAATAATCCTAGTGTCCTGAAGAATCCACAGGCTGCACAAAATCTTATTGCGAAATACCATTTGGATGACCCTTTTCCCACCGGATATTTTCACTGGCTAAAGTCTTTGCTTAGGCTTGACTTTGGATGGTCACCTACAGCAAACCAGCCTGTTTGGGATGCTATTATGCAACGTCTTCCTGCTACTATGGAACTGGTTTTATATTCAATTATCCCTGTAATTATAGTAGGAATCTGGCTGGGAGTTATCTCCGCAGTACACCATAATGATTTAGCAGACCAGGTTATTCGGGTAACAGCTATTATTGGCTGGTCTTTGCCTACATTTATCTTTGGATTACTGGTATTATTTATATTTTATGGGATACTAGGCTGGTTACCCCCGGGGCGATTAAGTACCTGGGCACAGTATATTGTTTATACCGGTGACAGCTTTAATAGTTATACCCATTTTATTACTATTGATGCTCTTCTAAATGGAAGATTTGATATTTTTTGGGATGCCTTGAAACATCTAATTGGTCCGATTATAACGCTGTCATATATTTCCTGGGCATATTTATTACGTATTACCCGGTCCAGCATGTTAGACACTTTAAGAAAAGACTATATAAGAACTGCCCGTGCTAAAGGAGTTGACGAGAGAACAGTAATTTATCTTCATGCAAGGAAGAATGCCATGATTCCGGTTATAACAGTTGCCGGTATGATGATTATTGGTATGTTAGGGGGCGTAGTAATTACTGAAACTGTATTTACCTATCCCGGATTGGGTTTTTGGGCAGCCTCTTCAGCGCAACAACTGGATTATGGATCTGTAATTGGCTTTGCCCTGTTATTTGCTTTTATTATGGTTATTGGTAATTTAGTTGTTGATGTTTCTTATGCTTTAATTGACCCAAGGGTTAGATTGGAGTAAGAAAATGAACCGTGTTATCAGAAAACTTTTTAGCAACACTACATCATTGATTGGTTTAATATTGCTCTTTATTTTTGTCTTAATTGCAATATTTGCTCCCCATATTGCTCCACCATTGTTTGCATCTGATCCTTATCAGATACCAAGGATGTCCTGGGATGTTCGGCCACAACCACCAGGATTCCCTATGTCAGATGATATAAGGCTTATTTATAATAGTTTGGGACAGCCTATTGTGAGGGAAACCGCAATATTTGGTACCGCTCAAGGAGGGTATGACATATTTTATGGATTGATTTGGGGCACCAGGACTGCTTTTCGTATTGGCATAATTACTGTCACTATATCCATGATTATCGGTGTTGTGGGTGGTTCTATTGCTGCTTATTTTGGCGGATGGATAGATGAATTACTGATGCGCATTACTGACATATTTTTGTCTATTCCTTTTTTAGTTGCTGCAATGGTTCTAACTACCATCCTGGGAAGAGGGTTGGATAAAGTAATGATAGCGTTAGTAGCATTTGGCTGGATGGGTTATGCCAGGGTAATCAGGGGAAGTATATTATGTGTAAAAGAAGAGGTTTTTATTAATGCAGCCAGGGCACTGGGAGTAAAGGATTTTAATATTATTGTGCGACATTTGTTGCCAAATACCATCTTCCCTGTAATGGTTCAGGCAAGTATGAATATAGGGTCTATGGTTATTACTGCAGCTGCTTTGAGCTTTTTAGGAGTAGGGGCGCCTCTTGGATATGCAGATTGGGGACAAATGGTCAGTTTTGCCCGTAACTGGATTGTTGGTTCTCCCGGAAATGCTGGAGAATATTGGTATGCAGTATTTTTCCCGGCAATATTTATTGTGCTGTTTGTTCTGGCCTGGAATTTAGTAGGAGACACCTTGAGAGATATTTTAGATCCCCGTTTAAGAGGTGAACTTTAATGCAATTTGATGGGAATAAAATTTTACAGGTTAATGACCTGAAAACATATTTTTTTACTGAAAATGGAATTGTTAAAGCGGTAGATGGTGTTGATCTTGAGGTATACCAGGGTGAGACACTTGGCTTGGTTGGTGAGTCAGGTTGTGGAAAAAGCATTACTGCTTTTTCTATTATGAGATTACTTGATTATCCAGGGAAGACAGTTGGTGGGCAAATCCTTTTTAAAGGGGAGGATTTGCTTGAAAAAAATGAAAAGCAGATGCGTCAAATTCGAGGTAAAGATATTTCAATGATTTTTCAGGAGCCCATGACTTCCTTGAATCCCGTTCTTACTATTGGTTTTCAAATAACCGAAGCGCTGGAAGTGCATTTCAAAATGGAAAAGACGAAAGCCAGAAAAAGAGCAATAGAACTTTTAGAAAAAGTTGGCATCCCTATTCCGGAACAACGTATCGATGAATATCCTCATCAATTAAGTGGAGGTATGAGGCAGAGGGCTATGATTGCCATGGCTTTAGCCTGTGATCCGGCTTTGCTGATTGCAGATGAACCGACAACATCTTTGGATGTTACGATTCAGGCTCAGATTTTAGAATTGATGAAATTACTATTAGAGCAGTTTAAAAGTTCTATGATTATGATAACCCATGACCTGGGGGTTATTGCTGAAATTGCCGATAGAATTGCAGTTATGTATGCTGGTAAAATCGTTGAATATGCTTCTACCCGCTCTATATTTTATTCACCCATGCATCCATATACCTTTGGATTGCTTACTTCAATTCCCAGGCTCGATATGGACATTAAAAATCTGGAATCAATACCAGGCATTGTTCCTGACCCATTGCATTTTCCGGAAGGATGTAAATTTCATCCCCGATGTGTTTTTGCTACAGAAAAATGTCACATGGAAGAACCTCCCTTAGTGGAAATTGAAAAAAACCATTCTGTTCGCTGCTGGCACATAGAAAAAGTAAAACAGGAAGCAAAGAAAATATCTTTTACCGGGAGGTTAACAACAGGTGGATAATACATTAGTCAGCATTAAAAAATTAGTAAAATATTTTCCTATAAAAAAAGGAGTTTTTAAAAAAACAGTGGGGTGGGTGAAAGCGGTTGATGATATTAGCTTTGATATATATACTGGAGAAACATTAGGCCTTGTTGGAGAATCTGGTTGTGGTAAATCCACCACTGCTATGACCGTACTACGGTTGGAAGAGCCGACCAGTGGTGATATATTGTTTCAGGGGAAAAACATTGCAAAAATAAAGAAAAATCAGATGAGAAAATACCGAAAAGATTTACAGATTATCTTTCAGGACCCTTATAGCTCTCTTGACCCCAGAATGAAGGTAAAACATATTATTTCTGAGGGACTGGCTGCTCATAATTTATACAACTCTAAACAGAGAAACCAAAAAGTAGGGGATTTGCTGGATAAGGTAGGAATTGTTCCTGATTACATGGATCGTTTTCCCCATGAGTTCAGTGGAGGACAAAGGCAGAGAATAGGAATTGCCAGAGCCCTGGCTCTTAATCCAAAACTGATTATTTGTGATGAGGCTGTTTCGGCTCTGGATGTTTCTATTCGCTCTCAAATTATTAATTTATTCAAGGAATTACAAAAAGAGTTTAATTTAACATATCTTTTTATTGCCCACGATCTGAGTGTAATTAAATATATCAGTGACCGGGTTGCCGTTATGTATTTAGGTAAAATTGTCGAAATAGCGCCAAAAGATACTTTTTTTAACAAAACACTACATCCATACGCCCAGGCACTTGTTTCAGCTGTTCCTGTTCCAAACCCTGATTATCAGAAAAAAAGAATATTGTTAAAGGGAGATGTACCAAGTCCGGCAAATCCTCCAAAAGGGTGTCGTTTTCATCCCAGGTGTTCCAGAGTTATGGATGTATGTTTGAAAAAAGAACCTCCTTTAAGAGAGATTGAAAAAAATCATTTCGTGGCATGTCATTTATATTAGGTTTGTTTTGATTTTATCTTTTTCTTTGTGTAAACCACTTTAAATCAAATTGTACATATTAATATTTTGTGTTAAAATTGTTTTCGAATTAGCAAATACGAGCGCCCGTAGCTCAATGGATAGAGCAGGGGCTTCCTAAGCCCCGTGTTGGAAGTTCGACTCTTCTCGGGCGCTCCATTATTATTTAATAATTAATATCCCCCCATGGTTATTAGAAACAAGAGAGGAAAGCAAAATTGAACAAGAATATCAATAAACATATAATAGAACTTATAGAAGAAGCTGTTCAGAAAGGCATCAAGGATATAACTCTTAAACCCAAAGAAATACCACCAATTATTTTAACTACTCCAAAGAATCCAGAACACGGTCATTTAACAACAAATATAGCCTTACAGCTTTCGCGAATAATTAAATCTAATCCCAGGCAGATTGCTAATAGAATTGTGCAGGAAATAGAGAAGAGCAAGGAACAGGAGATTACAAAAATTGAAATTGCTGGACCTGGTTTCATTAATTTTTATTTGGAAAATAATGTACTGCATAGCGTATTAAGAGAAATTATGCAACAAAAATCTCAGTTTGGACGCTCTGATATTGGTAAAAATGAAAAAATAAATATAGAGTTCGTAAGTGTTAATCCTACTGGGCCTTTGCATGTTGGTCATGGGAAATGTGCTGCCGTGGGAGATGCGCTCGCAAAAATATTGAAAGCAGCCGGCTATCAGGTAACAACTGAATATTATATTAATGACCACGGAAAGCAAATAGATACCCTGGGAGAATCAGTTCTGACTCGTTATCAAAAACTACTTGGTGAGAATGTAGAGTTTCCTGAAAACGGGTATCAGGGGGAATATATTATAGCTCTGGCCGAAGAGATTAAAGATAGATATGATGACAAATTTATAAATAGGAATGCTAAAGAAAATATAGAATTTTTTAAAGAATATGCCCAAAACAGTATTTTACAGGATATAAAAAATGACTTGAATTCTTTTGGTGTTAGATTTGATAATTGGTTTAGTGAAAAATCTCTTTATGATAAAAATAAAGTTCAGCCGGTTATCGAAAAACTATTAAAAGAAAACCATGTTTATAGCCACGAGGGAGCCTTATGGTTTAAGGCTTCTGGTTTTGGAGATGAGAAAGACAGAGTGGTAATTAGAGAAAATGGCGAGCCCACTTATTTTGCTTCAGATATTGCATATCATGATGATAAGTATAATAGAGGATTTCATACATTAATTGATATCTGGGGAGCCGATCATCATGGTTATATAAAAAGAATGAAGGCAGCTGTAATGGCAATGGGCTACAATCCGGATACATTCCAGGTTTTATTGGTTCAATTTGTAACTTTGATAAAAGATGGAGAGGTTGTAGGCATGAGTACCAGGGGAGGGGAATTTATTACCTTGAAGAATCTTTTACAAGAAGTGGGTAGCGACGTTGCCCGTTATTTTTTCCTCATGCATAGCCATGATAGTCATACCGAATTTGATCTGGACATTGCTAAATCACAATCAATGGAGAACCCTGTTTTTTATATACAATATGCCCATGCCAGAATTTGCAGTATAATAGAAAAAGGAAAAATGCATAATATTGCTCTGGATGATAAAATAAAGAATGAGACTGATCTTAGCTTGCTGGACAAAAATGAAGAACTGGAATTAATTAAAAAATTAGCAAGCTTCAGAAAAACCATTGAAAATAGTGCTATACATTGGAAACCCCATTTGATTGCAAGTTATTTGCATGAACTGGCGGCACAATTTCATAAGTATTATACCGAATATAAGGTTCTTGGCGAGGATAGAAAAATATCAGAGGCCAGGTTGTATCTGGTTTATTGTGTTAAAATTGTGCTTGAAAATGCCCTGTCTTTACTAGGTATTAAAGCACCCGAACAAATGTAAAATTTGAGGTTTTTATGAAAAACAACCGATTTGTAATAATAACTGGTCTTTCAGGGGCAGGTAAGAGTGTTGCTATTAAATGCCTTGAGGATTTGGATTTTTTTTGTGTGGACAACATCCCTCCACAGTTAATACCTAAATTTTCCGAAATGTGTCTCAAATCCCAGGGGAAACTGTCTAAGATAGCCTTTGTTGTTGACATACGAGGGGAAATATTTTTCCAGGAAATAGATAAATCGTTAAAGGAATTGGAGGACATGAGAATTTATCCAGAAATATTATTCCTGGAAGCCAAAGATGAGGTTATAGTAAGAAGGTTTAGTGAAACAAGAAGAAAACATCCCTTACAACTTTCCCAGAGTATTCTTGAAAATATTCACCAGGAAAGGAAAAAACTAAAAGAATTAAAGTCAAAAGCCAGTATTATTATTGATACCTCTAATTTGAATCCAAGACATTTAAGCATTGAAATCAGAAAATACTTCCACAAGGAAACCAAAAAGGGAATTCATATTAGCTTACTATCTTTTGGTTTCAAATATGGAATGCCAATTGATGTTGATTGGGTTTTTGATGCCAGATTTCTCCCCAACCCATATTATCACAGCGAATTGACAGAATTATCGGGAAAAGATGAAAAAATCAAAGAATATTTAATGCAATTCCCTGTTACTGAGAGCTTTATTGAAAAATTCTTTGGACTTATTGAATTTATCATTCCTCACTATATCAAGGAAGGAAAGACCTATTTGTCAATAGCCATTGGCTGCACTGGAGGAAGGCATCGCTCGGTTTTTTTGGTTAACCAGTTATATCAATTTTTAAAAGACAAAGATTACCATACTTTTGTGAGACATAGAGATATAAAAAAAGAAGAGAAAAATTATAAAGAGAAGTTATAATATGGATTCAAGGCGTCTTCGTTTCGTGTCTTTCGGAAAATGGTTTTACCCTGGAATGCAGGTTAAGCGTTTTTTGCTCGTTGTTTTATTAGGAATCATTCTAATGGCAGTGGGTTTAATATTTCTGATTGATTTAACAGGATTCTTATGGATTAAAAATCAGATAAAAAATATATTTATATATTATCAGGTTGCCCCACACATTTCTGGATTTATTCTAATAGTTGCAGGTTCTGCCCTGGTAATTTTGGGCATCTCTAATATAAACCGTTCAATCTTAAAAAGGATTGCACCTGAGCAAGTTGACAAAGTATCTGAAATTATTTACCTGCAGAGGAAATTAGAAAAAGGACCTCATATTGTGGTAATTGGCGGGGGAACAGGCCTTCATACTTTGTTAAGGGGACTTAAGCAATACACCAGTAATATAACGGCAGTAGTAACTGTTTTTGATAGTGGTGGCAGTTCCGGTCAATTAAGGGACGAGATGGGGGTTTTACCTCCGGGGGATATCAGAAATTGCCTGGTTGCCCTTTCAGCCAGAGAATCTTTAATGACTGATTTGTTTCAGTATAGGTTTAGGGATGGTAATTTGCAAGGACATAGCTTTGGTAATTTATTTATTACCGCTATGTCTGAAGTGACCGGTGATTTTCCAAAAGCTATTGAAAAATCAAGTGAAATTTTGGCAATACGCGGGAAAGTATTGCCTTCCTCAATAGACGATGTAACTTTATGTGCCCGGTTAAAAAACAAGCAGCTTGTTAAAGGGGAGAATCATATATCTGAAAGCAAAGACGGAATTGAGAATATTTTTATTCAACCATCAGAAGTGTTACCATTACCGGAGACTATCCAGGCAATAAATAAGGCTGATGCGATTATTTTAGGCCCTGGTAGTCTCTATACAAGTGTTATTTGCAATCTACTGGTAAAGAATATACCAGAATCAATATGTCAGTCAAATGCATTGAAAATTTATATCTGCAATGTTATGACCCAGCCTGGGGAAACAGAAGGGTATTCTGCCTCAATGCACCTGGTAGAGTTAATAAACTATTTACGACAAAATTGTATTGATTATGCATTAGTTAATAAATCTGTATTAAGTAAGAAAATCGCCCTTAAATATGAGAAGGAGGGGGCATATATGGTTAATGATGATTTAAAAGAAACATATGAAAACAGTACGAGGATTGTTCGTCAGGATTTACTATCACAACAGAATTTTGCCAGGCATGATTCTGATAAAATTGCCAAATTAATCATGGAAATTATACACAAGGAGAAAAAGTAATAGATATGTATTTTTCTTCAATGGTGAAACAAGAGCTGGCAAGGATTATGCCCGAAAGTATATTAGAACAAAAAGGGGAATTATTGGCTTTTATTAGGTTTAAAGGATTTATTAGCAAACCTGATAAATATTTGTCATTAATTTTGGAAAACCCTATTATGATTAAGATTGTTTATTATTTGTATAAAAAAGTATTTGGATGCGAATTAAACATCAAGACTATTAAAAAAAGAAATAATAAAAAGATTTTTATCATAACTGTGCCTGATTCTGAAAAAACAAAGTGCATTTTAGATACATTTCACCTCAAGGCAAATACTCATGGAAAGCTGAATGGGAAAATAGAAGCAAAAACAAGTAAAAGCAATTTTTCTGTTGAAAATTATTATTCTCCCGCTGCATTTTTGCGTGGTGTTTTCCTGGTAGATGGCTTTGTCAATGACCCTGAAAGGATGTATCATTTAGAGATATCCTGTTATCATATGAACGAAGCTAAAATTATTAAAAATATCTTTGAGAGTGTTGCTTTTTCTGCCAAAGTTAGCCGCTGGCAAAAAAGGTGGGCAGTATACATCAAAAAGAGCGAACAAATATTTGAGTTTTTAAGATTTATTGGAGTTCAGAGAGCTTTACTTAACTTTCAGGATATTATTGCCAGAAAAGACTTATTAAATACAATTAACCGATTAGTCAATTGTGAAACTGCCAACCTTGATAAGACTATCCTTTCAGCCTCACGTCAATTGCGTGATATTGATATTGTAAAAGAGCATATAGGTATAGATAATTTATCAAATAGTCTAAAAGATGTTATCATGGCTCGGTTGAATAATCCATATGCCAGCATCCAGGAATTAGCCAGCACAATTGGTGGGGGTATTTCCAAGTCAGGAGTTTATCACCGACTTAAAAAAATTGAACAATTGGCAGAAAACTATATAATAGGAGAAACATCTATTTTTGAGAATAGAGCGGAAAAAGTAATAGGTGGAATATTGACAAAACATCAGTAAAGTTTTATTTATTTGGATAAATAGATTAAATAATGTTATAATATTTTGTCATTCCATATAGTATTATCATTATTTTTAAAAATAAATAGGGGGTAGCTAATGAATCAGGGAATAACCCTGGAACAAAGACAATCTTTAAATCTAACACCCCAGATGCATCAATCTATTAAAATATTGCAAATGGACTTGATTGAGTTGAATAAATGGTTAGAGAAAGCTTCCCAGGATAATCCAGTTTTAGAGGTAGAATTAAATCAAATTAGTGAAAAAGAGAAAGAGTTTGACAATAGGGAGTATGAAGATAAAGATAATTTAAAAGAGCATTTAAACAATAAGATAGAATTGGATGATTGGCAAGATAGAGAATCTCTTTTTTCTTATTATCCAGGCGGAAAATTTTCGAACAAAGAGAAATTATTATTAAATAATTATGGTGAAAATTTACAATATGCTGTTTTGCAAAGTACTAATCTACACGAACATTTATTGTTAAACTTAAAGATGCTTATCGATAATGATGTGGACTTTAAAATTGGTGAGTACTTAATAGGTAACATTAATCAAAATGGTTATTTGGTAGTAAGCTGCCGAGAAGTATCAAAAGATTTGAACATTGCCGAAAGAAAAGTTAAAAAAGTACTGGCAATTATTCAAAGCTGCTCATTTCCGGGGTTAGGAGCACGAAGCCTGAAGGAATGCCTTTTGCTTCAATTAAATAATCTAAAAATTGAAAATAAACAAATTATTAAAAAACTTATAATAAACTACCTTGATGAGTTATCGAAAAAAAATTTTAATAAAATTTGTAAAAAATTATATTTATCAAATTATGACATACAAAACTTATTGGATATTATTGTAAAAAATTTTGAACCGAAGCCAGGAAGAATGTTTTCCCAGGATAATGAAGCGTTTTTCTTGATTCCTGACATTATAGTTAAAAAGGTTGACGATAGCTATGAAATTAGGGAAAATAGAAATTATTTTCCATCAATTAAAATAAACTCTCACTATAAAAATATTTTGTTAGAAGAAAATACAAAAGACCGTAATAATAGAGAATCTTTATTAAATGAAAAAGGAAGTGAATATCGAAATACATTACAATATTTGAAAAAAAATTTAAATTCAGCACGCTGGATTATTCGTTGTGTTGAACAGAGGAAGAAAACAGTTCTTACCATAAGCAGGTTTATTATTGATTACCAGAAAGATTTTTTAGAAAAAGGGATTTCTTATTTAAAGCCATTATCCATGAAAGAAGCAGCTAATGTCCTTGAATTACATGAATCAACAATTTCCCGTGCTATCAATGGTAAAAAAATTCAGCTTCCCCGTGGTTTTTATGATATGAAATATTTTTTTTCCAAAGGGTTACCCCAGGAAAAGATTGAACCTATATCCAATGAAAAAATAAAAAATATTATAAAAGCCTATATAGAAACAGAGGATTGTTATTTTCCATATACCGACATGCAAATTGCCTATTTATTAAAAACAAAAAATAATATCCAAATAGCCAGGAGAACCGTGGCCAAGTATCGTAAATTGTTAGAGATACCATCTGCAAAAATACGCAGGAGATATCGAGAAAAAATAAATTATAAACAAATAAATACAGGGAGGAACAAAACATGAGTATCAAAGTTGGAATTAACGGATTTGGAAGAATTGGGAGAAATGTGTTTAGGGCTGCACTGCAAGACAAAAATATTGACTTTGTTGCAGTTAATGATATTACCAATGCCAACACATTAGCACATCTTCTAAAATATGATTCTGTCCATGGAGTTTTGGAAGAAGATATTAAAGTTAAGGATGATTCAATCGAGGTTGCTGGCAGAGATATAAAAGTATTAAGCGTTAAAGACCCTGCTAATTTACCCTGGAATGATTTAGGGGTTGATATCGTTATTGAATCAACTGGTTTGTTTAGAGATAAAGAAAGTGTTTCCAAGCATTTATCTGCCGGGGCTAAAAAGGTTATTATTACTGCACCTGCCAAAGATGAAGATATTACTATTGTTCTTGGTGTTAATGAGAAAGAATATAATGATGCGGAGCATAATATAATATCCAATGCATCATGTACTACTAATTGCCTGGCACCTGTTGTTAAAGTCTTAAATGATGAGTTTGGAGTGGAAAAAGGAATTATGTCCACAATTCATTCTTATACCTCTGACCAAAGATTATTAGATGCACCGCATAAAGATTTAAGGAGGGCGAGAGCAGCAGCTCTTTCGATGGTTCCAACCACAACTGGTGCTGCAAAAGCTGTTACTCTAGTTATACCGGAGTTGAAAGGAAAACTAAATGGAATGGCTTTTAGAGTTCCAACTGCTAATGTATCAGTGGTGGACTTGTCCGTATGGTTAAAGAAAGAAGTAACCGTAGAGCAAGTTAATGAGTCTTTAAAAAATGCTGCAAATGGCTATTTAAAAGGCATTTTAGACTACAATGAATCCCCTCTTGTTTCTTCAGATTATAACGGGAATGCATTTTCGTCTATTGTTGACGGTCTTTCTACTATGGTCGTTGATGGTAATCTGGCTAAGGTTGTGTCCTGGTATGATAATGAATGGGGTTATTCCTGTAGAATTGCAGATCTTGTTAAATACATATCAAAATAATTTAATTTTAAAAATTAAAAACAGGTATCAGACAAGGAGAATAATTAATGGAACTATTAAATTATCTTCCTTGCCTGATAATTATTTTGGAGGATAGAATAATGCGTAAACCCTTAATTGCCGGAAATTGGAAAATGAATAAAACAATTACCGAAAGCATATCTTTAGTAAAAGAGCTTATTGATTTTGTTAAAGGATATCAGGATACTGAAATTGTTATATGCCCTCCATATACTTCATTATGGGTAACAAAGGAATTAGTTGGAGATACTAATGTTCATTTAGGAGCCCAGAATATGCATTATAAGGATGAAGGTGCTTATACAGGTGAAATCTCAGCTGGTATGTTACAAAATATTGGTTGTGACTATGTAATATTAGGGCATTCCGAAAGAAGAGAATATTTTCATGAAACTTCCCAGGAAGTTGCCTTAAAGGTTCGACAGGCACTTGCATTTGGAATTAAATCAATTATCTGTGTAGGAGAAAAATTAGAAGAAAGAGAATCCGGATCAGCCAGAGATGTGGTCAAAGAGGAGATTGAAGCGATATTTGAGGTGCTTAAACCCCAGGAAGCCACAGAAGTAGTTTTTGCTTATGAACCCATATGGGCAATAGGTACTGGTAAATCAGCAACTTCCGATGATGCCAATGATATGATTAAATATATCCGGAATTTATTAAAAGAGCAATACAGTGAAAATACCTCTGATAAAATAAGAATACTTTACGGGGGCAGCGTTAAACCTGAGAATATAAAGGAATTAATGGCTGAATCTGATATTGATGGAGCACTGGTAGGTGGTGCAAGCTTAAAAGCGCTTACATTCTCGAGATTAATAAAGTTTAAGGAATAGCAAATATAGATAATATAAAAATTTTTTAAATAATAATTAAATTTCCTTGAATTAAAAGCATAAAAAATAAGCCTGTATTAACTTGATTCAATTTTGTAAATATGTTATGATTCAAAAGCATGCAAATAAGCTAAAGAAAATGTTAATGGTATCAATAATAATGATATTATTAAAAAAAGGAGAGGAAAATTAATGCCCACATGGTTAATGCTTATACAAATAGCCATAAGTATAGCACTTATTGGAGTTGTATTGTTTCAGTCAAGAAAAGCCAGTCAGGGTGGTGGGATTTTTGGCGGTGGAACCTTTGCTGATCATAGGGGTAGAAAGGGAAAAGAAGTCCTTCTGCTCAGGATAACTACTGCGATTGCAATATTATTTATGGTTTCTTCCATTATGATTAGTATTTTATAGGAAACATACAGTGTAATAGGGACAAAAAATAGAGATGAACCAATTTATTAAATCAACCACTGAAATAAAGCAATACAAAGTCGACCCGAACAGGAAATTATTTTCTGCTAATCATGATGAAATAGAAAAGGGATTGACTACTGATATATATTTTATTAGAGCACTGGAAATTCTAAAATATTTAGAATTAGAAAAAACCAAGGTAACCGCAGAGATATTTGCCAGGAAAAAGGGAATTTTTGCCGGTGCTCAGGAAGTATATAATTTATTAAAAGAGAAAAATATTAAATTATGGTCTCTCCAAGAAGGAGATTCTTTTTCCCTGAAAGATACAGTAATGAGAATAGAAGGCCCTTATGATGAATTTGGAGTTTTTGAAACAGTAATTTTGGGTATTTTGGCTAGCAGTTCGGCATGGGCTACTGCAGCCAGAGAGTGTTGTGATGTTGCAGGCGGAAAAAGAATTATTTGTTTTGGTTCAAGACATATTCATCCAGCTGTTGCCCCTGTCATGGAAAGAGCTGCTATTGTCGGTGGTGTTGATGGAGCAAGTTGTATAATGGGAGCAAAATTAATGGGGCAAGAACCACAGGGCACAATTCCTCATACTGTTATTATTATTTCTGGAGATACCGTAAAAGCGGCAAAGGCATATAATAGCTCTACCCCCAAAGACGTTCCACGGGTGATACTGATTGATACTTTTAAGGATGAGGCAGAAGAATCATTAAGAGTTGCGAATGTACTTGGTAAAGACCTTTTAGGTGTCCGTCTCGATACACCAAGTGAAAGGGGAGGAGTTTCTCCTGATTTGGTAAGAGAGGTAAGAGCTCGCCTTGACCAGGCTGGTTTCTCTTATGTGAAAATATTTGTATCTGGCGGAGTGACTCCTGAAAGAATTCAAAAGCTTAGCCAGGAAGCAGTTGATGCATTTGGGGTAGGCAGTTATATCAGTAATGCATCCCCAATTGACATGACTCTTGATATTAAAGAGGTAAAAGGAAAGCCAATTGCAAAAAGAGGAAGAATTCCTGGCAAGATTGAGAATAAAAAATTAGTTAAATTAATATAGTATCATGTATCGAGTATATAGTATCGAGTGAAATTATTGGGTAATCAGGTAATTTAATAACCCTTCAATAGGTTTTATTTATCTCTTTTTTACTGAATACTAAATACTAACGACTAACTACTATTTTAAATGCCGGGATGGCGGAATAGGTAGACGCGCCAGCTTGAGGGGCTGGTGGGCAAATTGCTTGTGGGGGTTCAAATCCCCCTCCCGGCACCAAAAAAGATAAATATATTGAGATAAAGATTTTAAGAGGATGTCTGGCTTCCTCTTAAAATCTTAAATTATTTTAATAGATTGTAAAAATAAAAATGTTAAAAAAATTCAATGCATGAAAGATCATTAGCAAGAAATATGCTAAACTTAATATTAGAAAAAATAAAACCATTTAATACGAAAAAAACAATAAAAACAATTAATATTGTTATTGGCGAATTTACTATGATTCAAGAGGATTTGCTCATTTCGGCCTTCTATGATTTATCAAAATCAACAATTGCTGAAAATGCCAAGGTTGTAATCACCCATAAACCTTTAATTGGAAGTTGCTTAAATTGTAAAAAAGAATTTTTACTAAATAAAAAAGAATTTATCTGTCCCCATTGCAAAAGTAATATAATACAAATTATTAGTGGTGATGAATTTTTTGTAAAAGATATAGAATTAAATAAAAATTAACTTAACTATATTACATAATGATTAAGAATTAATAAAAATTTATGTAATACTTTTTGTTATTTAAAAAAGATTAGAAAAAATACCTAAGGTGAGGTGAAGTTATATGGTTGTAGCTTTTATTGTATCTTTTTTGTTAAGCTTTATTGCTTTTATGATTTTGACAGCCAGTTATGGGGAAATTGCTGGATTATGGACTTATGAAGGGGTTGTAATAGCTTTAATTCTTTCTATTGTTGCAGGTTTGATTTCTGACCGGGTATTAGCTAAAGGAAGACAGTACCGACTTCTAAACCCTGTAAGATGGGCAATTTTTATTATTTATTTTTTTGGTCCCTTTTTCTTTGCAATGGCAAAGGCAAATATTGATGTTGCCTATAGGGTTATCACCGGTAAAATAAACCCAGGAATTGTAAAAATATCCACTGGTTTAAAATCCGATGCCTCAGTTACTCTGTTAGCCAATTCAATTACTTTAACACCAGGTACTTTAACTGTAGACATTGATGAAAAAAATAATGATTTATATATACATTGGATAAATGTTACCAATTTAAAACCATCAATAAAGGAAATTTGCGGTAGTTTTCCTGTTTGGGCTAGGAGGATTGCAGAATGAATGGAGCTTTTTTAATTTTCATGTTACCTGCTGTATTTATTTTAATATCTATTTTAATTGCTGTATTTAGATTTATATCTGGACCAACAATTCCTGACAGAGCTGTAGCTTTAGATACTGTCAATACATTAGTTGTTGCAGGAATGATATTACTCGGAGCAGCTTTTGAAGAATCTATTTATATAGATGTAGCTATAATATATGCACTATTATCATATGTTACTACCTTATATATTGCAAAACATTTGACAGAAGATAAGGAGGTTGACGAATAGTGACTATCTTAATTGTAATTGTGGTTATTTTTCTTGTTATTGGAGTTGCTTTTAACACTTTAGGGTCAATTGGCCTGATAAGATTTCCAGACGTATATACCAGACTCCATGCTGCTACTAAATGCACTACTTTCGGTACTATTTTTATATCTTTAGCAGTAATTATTTTTGGTTTCTATTTTTGGAGAGTTAGTGGTGAAGCAAAATATTTAGTCTTGGTACTTCATACAATAATAGCATTAGCATGTTTAATAATTACCAATCCTACCGGCGCTCATGCTATTGCAAGAGCCGCATATCGAAGTGGAGTTAAACCAAAACATGCGGTAGTTGATGATTTAAAGGAGGCAGAAATAGAATGAGTTCTTTAATTGGCTTCGCTCATATAGCAACATTAATTATGATTATTATTGGTTCAGTTTTAGCTGTTAGTCTAAAAAATATACTTCCTTCAGTGATTGCACTCTCTATATCAAGCCTTCTTCTCTCATTGGAATTTCTTTTTTTACAAGCTCCAGACGTGGCAATGGCTGAAGCCGGAGTTGGAGCGGTCTTAACAATGGCTCTTTTTATCTTTGTAATTCGAGCTACAAAAAAATAGGTAGGGAGTATATAGATTATGAAAAAAACATTTTTTGCTGTAGCATTAATTTTATTATTTGCTTTTTTGATGACCATCGCTATACAAATGAGATTATTTGGCGAGCCGGTTGCTAGCCAGATGGATGACTATTTTATTGAAAATGTACAAGCTGAAACTGGTGTTAATAATGTTGTTACTGGAATATTGTTTGACTACAGAGGTTTTGATACACTCGGAGAAGCAACAGTGTTATTTACGGCAGTTGTGGGGGTAACCGTTGTATTTAAGGGGGCTCTTAAATGAAACAAATGTCTCGAGTTGTTAGAACAATTTCAAGTTTAACGTTTGGCTATATTGTTATATTTGGGTTTTATGTAATTATATACGGCCATGTTACCCCAGGAGGTGGATTCCAGGGAGGAGTTGTGGTAGCATCTGCTTTCGCTCTGTTATTGGTAGTTTACGGGCATAATAAAACCGAAGAATTCTTAAACACAAATTTACTATCTTTCGCTGAAAGCACAGGTTTAATATTATTTATCGCATTAGCCTTTATGGGATTAGGGGTAAGCTTTTTTTACAATTTCCTTACTAATAGTGGTGGATTATTTGGCCATACTCCAGTATCTGGAGTTAACCCGGGTGATGTTTATACTGGTGGTCTAATACCTTTAATGGAATTAGCAGTGGGATTAGAAGTACTGTCTGCAATGGGTGTTATTATTTTGGTAATATCAGGTGGGGCGGCTAGCATTAAAAAGAAAAAGGAGAAATCATAAGATGGTAGTAGTAAATAATTTTCCTTTTATTACAGTTGTTATATTAATAAGTTTAGGTATATATACTTTGATATTTAAAAAAAATCTTTTAAAAATTGCTATAGGCATTATATTGATGGGAAATGGTGTAAACTTATTTTTAGTATCTCTGGGATATAGACATGAGTCAATAGCTCCAATATATACTAATGCTCCTGAAGAAACAAGCATGGTTATGCCAACAGCTCAAGCTCTTACTCTGACAAACATTGTAATTGGACTTGCGACTACGGCATTAATATTATCATTAGCAGTTGCAATTTATAAGCACTATGGAACATTGGATACCGATAAGGCCAGGAGGTTGCGCGGATGAATTTATTAACCCATATACCTGTTTTGGTAATAGTAATTCCATTATTAGCAGCTTTTGCTTCACCGATTATCGGAAAGTTAAATAAAAAAAATCTAGGATTATTTGTTTCTGTTATATTAGGAATTACTTTAATATTAACTCTAATTTTGGCAACAAATGTTCTGACTAAAGGCCCGGCAATTTATGTATTTGGCGGAGAAGATATTTCTCTTACTCACCCATCGGGATTATTTGCACCAATTAGAATTATATTCCAAATTGATGCAATGAGTATTTTTATGGGATTAATTGCTTCATTAGTATTCTTCTTAGCATCTGTTTACTCTTTATCTTACATGAAAAGCCATGAAGGTTTGGAAAAATATTATACATTGCTCCTTTTATTAGCAACAGGAATGTCTGGCATGGTATATACAGGGGATACTTTTAACTTCTTTGTTTTCTTAGAAATTGCATCAATCGCGTCAGTTGCTTTAATTTCCTTTAAAGGTACTGATTGTGGTGAGCCAGCAGAAGCTGGCTTGAAATATATTGTAGTAAGTGCAATTGCTGGAAGTATGGTTTTATTTTCTGTTGCTATATTTTATGGCCAGTATAATGTTTTGAATATGGCCACAATAGCTGAGGTTATGCAATTTACCCAATTAGATAAAATAGCATTAATTTTACTGGTTACAGTTTTAGCTATGAAGGCCGGGTCAGTGCCAATGCATATGTGGACTCCGGATTCTTATTCAGAGGCTCCCGCGGCTATCACAATGGTATTGGTTGCAGTTAGCCAGGCAAGTCTTTATGCTCTATTTAGATTTACCTTTACTTTATATAATATTAAAATGAATACTGTTGCTGTAGGTTGGATTATTATAATACTGGGTGTTTTGTCAATGTTTATCGGGGTCACCATGGCTATAATTCAAAAAGATATTAAAAGATTAATGGCATACCATGCTGTATCGCAAACGGGTTATATGTTATTAGGAGTTGGAGTCGGACTTGCCGTTTTAGCAAATCCAATAGCGCTGGAAACTTTTGGAATAAAAGCGATGGAAGGCGGTATTTTTCATATCATGAACCATGCAATGTATAAGGGGTTGCTTTTTTTAACCGCTGGTGCTTTATTTTTCAGAACAGGAACTAGAGATTTAAATAAAATGGGCGGTTTAGGGAATAATATGATTTATACTGCTGTATTTTTTATCATTGGCGCTGCTGCCATTGCTGGTATACCACCATTTAATGGTTTTGCCTCGAAATTAATAATTTATGAGTCAGTCTATCAGTTTAATCCATTATTGGCGATAATTGCTATGCTGGTTAGTATTTTAACTCTAGCATCTTTTGTAAAAGTATTCCACAGCGCATTTCTGGGACCAAAAATGGAGCAATTCAAAGATGTTAAGGAAGTACCGAAAAGCATGCTTTTTGCGATGGCAACATTAGCTTTTATTATTATTATATTTGGATTATTCCCGGATTTAGTTGTTAAAAATATAGTACATCCCGCAGTGATGGCTTTGATTAACCAGTCAAGTTATACTGAAGTTATATTGGGAGGAATGTGATATGAATATTGGTTTATTAGAAACTGGAAGCGGTAGCTGGAACGCAATTATATGGATAGTAATGGTTGTTGTAATTGGAATAGTAGTTCTTTGGGTGAGAAGTCAGGGGGAAGAAAAATATAAAAAGGATACAAATCAGACAAAACCCTTTCTTTCCGGGAATCCTGAAGTAAGCAAAGAAGATTCTCATGTCAGTGCCAGCCATATTTATTGGGGATTCACAGAAGCATTAAAAAAATATTATAAACCATTGGTGACTTTACATACAGGTGATTTAAATGATTATAGCGGCTGGATTGTATTAGTCATGGCTATTATCTTAATTATAGTAGGAGTAAGTTAACATGAAATTTAATAAAAATTTTGATCGTTCTTTATGGGTTTTTCATTTAAATACAGGTTCATGTAATGGATGTGATATAGAAATAGTAGCCTTACTAACCCCCAGGTATGATGTAGAAAGATTTGGTATTAAATTAGTTGGAAGCCCAAAACATGCCGATGTATTACTTGTTACAGGTCCTGTTAATAGAAAAATGTTACCAAGATTAAAATTAATATATGAACAAACACCTGACCCAAAGGCAGTTATTGTGGTTGGCACCTGTGGTACCAGCGGTGGTGTATTTTATGATTCTTATAATATTGTAGGGCCAGTAGATAAGCATATTCCAGTTGATGTATATGTCCCGGGTTGTCCCATCAGACCAGAAGCTATTATAAATGGTGTTTTAAAAGCCTGGCTCAAATTAGAAAGAGTAAGAAGCCAATCTCTAGAAAAAACTCAAAAAAAATAGTACATAATAAAGAATAATAAATATTGTTAATACTCATTAATATTTTACTAAATAAACTGAAAAATTAACTTATATTACAGTTTATATATAATTTATAACACAAAAGAAAAGGTTGGTGATGATATGGAATATATGAATCCAGAAGAATTGGTTTCTTTGTTAAAAAAGAATTTAAAAGAATCTATTATAGATAGCCGTATTGAAACCAATAAAGCAGGGATTAAGCAAGAAAAATATCACAATGTTTGGGTGGAAGTGAAAAAGGAAAAATTTAAAGAAGCAATAGAAACTTTGGCCAGCATACATTACCCACATATTGCTATTATTGCTGGAAATGATACCGGCGAATCTATTGATTTGACTTATTTATTATCAATCTATTATGGGGAAAGATTCAAGGAAATATCAGTAAATATTAAGGTGAGTTTAGACAGAAAGAATCCCTCAATAAATAGTATTATTGATTTAATTCCAGGAGCTCAGACAACAGAAAGAGAAATAAAAGAAATGCTAGGAGTAGATTTTGTAGGGTTACCAGATATGCATAATATATTTTTACCATATGATTTTCCAAAGAATGTTTTTCCTTTTAGAAAAGATCAAAAAGACTTGGACAAGCTTGTTCAAAAGGAAAGTTGAGGTGGTCAAAGTTGAGTAAATCAAGCTATAAAGTTCCTATTGGTCCTATTCATCCTTCTTTAGAAGAACCGATGACTTTTAATTTTGAAATTTCAGGAGAAAAAATAACATCGGTTGATTTAGCCCCAGGGGATAATCATCGGGGTATTGAATTTATGGGAAGGAATAGAAATATTGTTCAAATTATCTATCTTGCTGAAAGAATATGTGGCATTTGTTCTGCCTCTCACCCATTTGCTTTTTGCCGGGCTGTAGAAAATGCGGCAGGTATTACTGTACCTCCAAGAGCTGAATATATAAGGGTAATTATTTCTGAATTGGAGCGTATCCATTCACATATTCTCTGGGCAGGTGTTGCAGCACATGAATTGGGTTTTGATTCAGTCTTATACCTTTCCTGGAAAGTGCGTGAAGAAGTAATGGATATACTTGAAATATTAACAGGTAATCGAGTTAATTATGGAATGTTTATGATTGGCGGAGTACGGAGAGATATTACTGAAGAACAAATTCCACGTATTAAAAAAACTATAGAATATTATAAGGAAGCTTATCAAAAAATAGAAGATGTTTTTCTTCAAGACCCCAGTATTGCTTTAAGAACTAAAAATGTTGGTATATTAACTTATGAAGAGGCCTTAAACCTATCTGCTGTTGGACCTACAACCCGGGCATCAGGAGTAAAAAAAGATGTTCGGCAGGATCAGCCATATTCTGCTTATGCTGATATGGATGTTAAGGCTATTACCCCTGATATGTTTAATGGTAGAACAAAGGGGGATGTTTATGATAGAATTGTGGTTCGGGTATTAGAAGTATTTCAATCTGTTCAGATTATTGAACATTGTGTTAATAATTTACCAGAAGGAGATATTCTGAGTGAGAAAAAAATTGCCAAATTGTTGGGCACTCTCAAAAAGGCAAAAGGAGAAGGGGTTGGAAGGCATGAAGCTCCTCGTGGAGAAGTTATTCATTATGTGAAATTAAATGAGGCAGAAAGTCCGGAAGTATGGAAAGCGAGAGCTCCAACGTACAATAACTTAATGCCATGGGTACCAATGCTAAGGGAACAGGAAGTAGCTGATATACCAATTGTTATCGCTTCCATTGATCCTTGTATTGGTTGTATGGACAGAGCTACGCTTGTTGATACAAAAACATACAAAAAGCAGGTATTAACAAGAGATGAACTGAGAAAATTAAGCATTGAAAAAACCAGGAGGTTGCTACAATGATAGAAAGTGGTTTTGCAGGTTTTCTTTTACAAATTGTTGGAGCAATAATTATTGCTTTTTTTGGAGTAACAGCAGGTCTTTTATATAAAGGCGTTGACAGAAAAATAGCAGCTAAAATGCAGTCAAGGATAGGGCCTCCTATTAGACAGCCATTTTATGATTTTTTTAAGTTGATGATGAAAGAAAATGTAGTTCCGGAAAATGCAGTTCCCTGGGTTTTTAATGGTGCTCCATTGTTAGCTTTAGTTTCTACTATTACAATTTTATTTTATATTCCCTTAGCATCAGTACCGGCTTTATTGGGAAATTCAGGTGATTTGATACTAATTGCCTATCTCTTGGCAGTTCCAGCAATAGCATTGGTTGTAGGAGGCTTTTCGTCAGGTTCTACTTATGCTAGTATTGGAGCACAAAGAGAAATGGTTATGATGATGAGTTATGAGCTACCCTTAGTAACGATAATTATTGCTCTTGGGTGGCGATTAAATCTTGTTGATCCTAGCTTAAATGTATTTTCTCTTAATGTTTTAAGTACTAATCCGATCTGGGGAATAGTAGGTCCATTAGGGTTTATTGGAGCGCTGTTTTTATTCTTTACCTTAGCAATAGTAACACCTGCAGAATTAGCTATTGTTCCTTTTGATATCCCTGAGGCTGAGACTGAGTTAGCCGGTGGAGTTTTAGTTGAATATTCTGGAAGAAATTTAGCTTTATTTGAATTAGCTAATGCTGTTAAAATGATTGTAATGGCAGCTTTAACGGTTGCATTGTTTTTTCCTTACAACATATCTCATTTGCTTTCCTTGAGTGGAATAATAGCATTTTTTGTAGACCTGCTATTCTTTTTACTAAAGTTGTTTATAGTAATCTTTTTTGAAGCAACTTATATACGTGTAGCCTTAGCTCGATTAAAGATAAATCAAGCATCAATTACTTATATAATTTATCTTTCTGTAATAGGGTTAATGGGATTATTGTTAATTGTAGTGGATTATTTAATATAAAGAGGTGAATATTATGCCTACCCCAATGGTATTTGAATTAATTAAGCAATTATTTAGTAAATCTGCAACAAATTGTTTTCCTATTAAATATTATCCTGGAAATACTACTGTAACTGAATTGATCAACAAAGTGCAAAAAGGTGAAGCTAAGATAAATTCAACAGTAGAAATACCAGCTAAATTTAGGGGGAAAATTACCTATGAAAGAGAAAAATGCATTGGATGTCGTTTATGTGTAAGAGTTTGCCCGTCTAATGCAATTGAATTTCTACCAGATGAGAAAAAAATAAAAATAAGATTAGATAGATGTATATTTTGTTCACAATGCAACGACGTTTGTCCGGTAAATTGTTTACATATGTCTGAAGATTTTCTATTAGCCAACGAAGATCGATTGAGCCCAGAGATGATTGTAAAATAAGTGATTGGTTTTGATACAATTTAATATATAAATAAATAATAAAATACCACCTCTATTAAGGAGTGGTATTTTATTATATTATAGGGATATCATTGATTTTATTTTCCTTAATTTTTTTAATAATCTTATGACAACCATCAAGTACTGGTTTACTTAAGGGTTCTCCTAATTTGGCATTTATGGGCTGGATTCCAATTAACATTATTTTTTTACAATAAGGAGTTAAATATTTAATTAACAGAGGTAAAGGCATTGAATGAGTAGAAAGCTGAAAATGGGTAATTTTATTTAGGGGAATTAGACGAAATATCCCGCCAGGAAGACTCATGTTAGCAGAGTCAATCATAATTAACAGGTTAGGTTTTAATTTTTTTATGACAGAGGTATAGTTCTCAGGAGCGGATTTACCATCAATGGTTATCCAATCTGGTTGAGAAAAGTTACGGGCAATAAAAGAACCAGCTCCATCATCACCTCGAAGATTATTGCCAATCCCGAAAAGTACTTTATCTGATTTGATTCCCATAGAACAGTTCTCCTTGTAAGTTTCTTTAATATATAATAACATAAGAAAAATGTAAGCAAAAAATTGTTTTTTAAATAGTATAAAAATTTGCAGTAAGTTAGAAAGAATTGTAATATTATATTAAAATTGGTTTATCGGGATGTATTGCTTTTAAAAAAATACTTTATTGAGATTTAGTTAAAGGGGGTATCTATTTTTGAGACGTTCAAGGCGGATTTATAAGAAAAAGTCCAGAAGTAATCTGGAAACTTTAATTATTTTAATTGGTGCAATATTTATTTTATCCGTTGCTTTTTATATGGCAAGAGAAAAAAGTTTTTTACCTCCAGAAGAAATAGCCACCGAAAGGCAAGATGTAACAGAGGAGGTAATAACCCAAGAAGAGGCAGATAACCTGGAAATAGATGGATTATTAGCCCAAGGCACCCCTGGAGCAGAAGAGCCAAACCAGATAGGAGCAATGAGAGAACCTGATATTTACATAGCAGAAGAGGAAGGAAATCGTGAAGAAAGAAGAGAAACAACCCCCTCGACCGGGCAGGTATTAGAACCAGAACCAGAAACAATAGAAGAAAAAGTTATTCAGGATAGTCTGGTTGAAGAAGATGTCCATCAAGAAGAATCAAGCGTATCAGGTCCGGTATATACTGTCCAGGTAGGTTTCTTTTCGGTTGAGGATAATGCCCGAGGCTTAGCTAAAGAAATCGAAGCATATGGGTACCAAACTTTTGTTTTAGAGCAAAATGGTGCTTACAAGGTTCAGGTAGGGGCTTATTCTGTCCGGTCACAGGCAGAAAGGGCATCACAGGAGTTAAAAAACCGTGGTTATGAAATTTGGGTTACTCAGAGGTAATTATACTATAATAATTATAAGGTAAAATAAATATATAATAGGACATTATAAATAAATCATTCTAATATTTTAAATGAAGTATTTAAGCAAAGCTAAAAATAACAAAAAAAATATCCCTAAAGCAACAATTCATCGGCTTTCTATTTGCCACAGATGCTTGGAAATGTTTTTTATTACTAAATCTAAAGAAAAAAAGAAAATAATATCCTCAGCAGAAATATCTGAGATAACCGGAATTAGCGCAGATCAAATTCGAAAAGATTTAGCTTATTTTGGTGAATTTGGAAAAAGGGGAACTGGGTACCCGCTCCATGAATTAATTGTTGTATTAAAAAATATTTTAGGAGCAAGCAAGAAATGGGACATTATAATTGCAGGAGCTGGAAATCTAGGTGAGGCATTAATCCGTTATAAGGGTTTTCAGAAGAGGGGTTTTATAATTAAAGGTATTTTTGATAACGACAAAACAAAAATAGACAATAAAATAAATGGAATAAAAATCTATGACATTAAACGATTGGAAGCTTTTGTAAAAGAAAAAAATATTAAAATAGGGATTATTGCTGTTCCTGCCGAGCCTGCCCAAGAAATAGCCGATAATATGATTGCTGGAGGCATTAAATCAATCTTAAATTTTGCCCCAACCACAATTAAATATCCAGACTATGTGAAAGTAAATACCATAGATATTTCAATTGAATTAGAAAGACTGGTATATTTTTTAACATCAGAACCAAAATAATACCAAAATAGCATTTTAAAAAATATAATGGATTCTTAATACTCAAAAATAGTATAAACTATTTGGTTGGCTTGATTGAGTTGACATAGGAAATAATTGTATGATAGAATTTCTTTTGGTTGCTTGTGACTTTTTTCACAAAATATATATTTTAACAGCTTGTAATTTGTAATAAACTTTATTTTTGTTTTATTTACCAGGGAAATAGGGGATTATAATACTATATGAAAATAAATGAAATTGTTGAAATTTTAGATGCCGAAGTGTTAACTGGTGAGCTCTTTCTGGAGCAGGAAATCGAAGAATTCGCTGTAAGTGATTTATTAAGTGATGTCCTGGCATTGAGCAAAGATCAATTTTTATTATTGACTGGTTTAACAAGCCAACAGGTAGTAAGAACTACGGAGATTGCTGGCGGAATTGGAGTTGTTTTTGTTAGAGGAAAAACACCCGAACCGGGAGCTATTGGGATGGCTCGGTCACATCACATTCCTTTACTAATGACTTCAAAATCAGCCTTTGAATCATGTCGGGCAATAGTTGAGGCTATTAATAAAAAAGAGAAAAAATGACAATCTTACATTCTAAAGAGAAACTAACTTTAGCTAGTGAGCTAATATATGAAATAAAAGTAAAAGATGCCATGCATAGAGATGTTATTTTTTTTAGTCAAGATGCAACCTTTAGGGAAATACAATTATCAATGAAACAAAATAGGATTTCAGGAGTTCCTATTTTAGATGATAACAATGATATTATCGGAATTGTTAGCATTGATAATGTTATTTCAGCATTGGATAACAACTATGTTAATGATACAGTTAAAGAATATATGACTAAAAATGTAATTACTATTCCACAAAGTTACTCCCTGGTTTCAGCTATTAAAAAATTTGAAAAGTATAAATTTGGCCGCCTTCCAGTAACTAAAAATACCCATTCAAAGAAAATCGTTGGGATTATAACCATGGGAGATATTTTAAATTATCTTCTGGTCAGCATACAGGCAATTGCTGAAAAAGTAGAAAAGAAAGAATCAGACAATGATAATTTATCCACAGAAATGGCCAGGCAGACCACCAAAAAACGTATGCGTTTTGAAGTAAAAAAAGCCGATTTCGATAATGCAGGACGGGTGGCAAGTATTGTTAGAAACTATCTCCAGAAACTTAAAATAGAAAAACAGGTTTTACGAAAGATAGCCATTGTTTGTTATGAGGCTGAAATGAATATTAGTATACATTCATTAGGTGGTTATATAACTGTAGAAACTGAACCAGCAGAGGTTATTATAACTGCTGTCGATTATGGCCCGGGCATCCCTGATATTGAAGAGGCAATGAAGCCGGGATTTACTACCGCTTCAGAACAAATAAGGGCCTTAGGTTTTGGTGCAGGAATGGGTTTGCCTAATATTAAAAGATGTGCAGACCATTTAGAGCTGGAATCTTCCATGGAAACAGGAACAATATTAAAAGCTACTATTCGTTTAGGGGGATAATAATGAAATTGAGTGAAATAATTGAAAAATGCTCTTTGGAAAAAGTTGTATTTTGTTCAGATGAAGAAATTAAAAATGGTTACACCGGAGACTTAATGTCAGATGTTATTGCCAACGCTAATAATAATAGCATCTGGATTACTATACAAGCTCATAAAAACAGTATTGCTGTAGCATTAATTAAAGATATCTCGGCAATTATATTTGCCAATGAGGTCCCTATAAGCCCAGAGGTAATTAGGAAAGCTAAAGAAGAAAATATTTCTATATTCCATACTAATAAGAATTCGTTTACCATTTCAGGAGAAATATATTCATTGTTGGAGGACAAAACTGAGCAGGGTTGATTTGCATATTCATTCTTCCCTCTCTGCTTGTGGGGAAGATATTATGTCACCTCAACTCATACTAAAGCAGGCAGAAAAGAAGAAAATTGGCTTAATTGCAGTAACTGACCATAACACGATTACTCATTCCGTGCTAACTCATAAATTAAGCAAAGGCAGTAATGTGCGTACGATTTTAGGGGTTGAGTTAACAAGTAAAGAAGAAGTACATTTATTAGGCTATTTTCCTGATGAGAAAAGTATAAGCGAAATGGAGCTAAAAATAAAGGAATGTTTGCCTGTGCTGGGAAATAAGGCTTCTTTTTTTGGATATCAGCTTGTTTATGATTATTATGGAAAAGTAATAGAAGTTGACCATCTGTTACGGCAAAATGCCTTACAAATAGGTTTGGATGATTTGGTTGAGTTTATTCAATCTATCGGGGGAATTGCCATTCCGGCTCATATTGAACGGGATTATTGTGGCTTAATAAGTCAAATAGGATTTTTAGATCCCCAAAGTAATTTTGATGCTGTTGAAGTTTCTAGATTTCAATGGATAAGAAAGAATTACAAGCCGGGGGATATTATCGAAGGATTTCCGGTAATTAGTGGTTCAGATAGCCACTTTTTAGAAGATATTGGAATGTTCTATATGGAAACCAAAAATATGAAGGAATTGGATGAAATTACCGATTTTAATTCCTTAAAAAGATATCTGAGGAAAATTAAATTTGAAAAACCTAGCTGACCATCTTTTTGATATTTTCGAAAATTCGGTTAATGCAAATGCTGATATGGTTATGATAAAGATTTCTTTTTTGGAAGGAGTATTTTATTGCAGTATTACAGATAATGGTGTTGGGATTACTGGTGAAGAGGTTTTAGATCCATTTGTTACCTCCAGAAAAACCAGAAGAGTTGGATTAGGGTTACCACTACTGAAAAAGGCTGCTGAAGATACCGGCGGTTATCTAAAAATAAGAAGAGTAAATCGAAGTGGAGGTACAAATCTGGAATTTGAAATGAATATGTCACATATTGATGCCAAACCTTTTGGAAATTTACCACAAACTTTCGCTGATATTTATTCCGCCTGGCCAGATATAGACTTAAAACTTTATGTAATAAAAAAAAATAAACAAAAAAAAGTTCTGGATTTTCATGAGATGAGGGGAGAAGAGACCCTGGGTTTATCTGATTTTATTGCAAGCAGACGAAGAATATTAAATATTATGCAAAAAGAAGTAGAAGCCCTGAATATTTACTAAAGTTAGGATTAAATTGATAAGGGTATTTAAGATAAAAAATGTTATTTGCAAAAAATAAAATAAAAATATAGAACCGGAAAGGAGGAGCTATGAAAAATTTAGATGAATTAAAAATCATGCGAGAAAAAGTCAAGAGAGATTTGCAGCTTAGGGCAGGGGAGCACCGTGTAAAGGTTGTTGTAGGAATGGGTAGTTGCGGAATTGCAGCTGGAGCCAGAGATACAATGAACGAATTCCTGGAGTTGATAGAAAAAAATAAAAAAACAGACGTTATTGTCACCGCTTCTGGATGCTTTGGTTTTTGTGCTCAAGAGCCTATGATACACGTATATGTAGAAGATAAAAAACCTGTTACTTACCGAAATGTAGATAAAGAAGCAGCACAGGAAATATTTAATAACCATATACTGAACAATAAAATTGTAGAAAAATACCTATTTTCAAAGGGGAAAAAATAATGATTGAAACAACTATAACAAAAACTGATGAATTATCTGAAAAGGAAAAATACAGTCAATTAAAAGATTTTATGAGTGAAAATAAAGATAAGAAAGGTTACCTAATACCAGTTTTGTATAAAGCACAATCTTTATTTGGCTATCTTCCTGAAGAAGTCCAACAATTTGTTGCCGAAGGAATGCATATCTCAATTAGTGAAGTGTTTGGAGTTGTAACATTTTATTCTTATTTTAAAACACAGCCTGTAGGTCGGCATACAATTACTATTTGTATGGGAACTGCTTGTTATGTGAGAGGAGCCAAAAAGATTTTAGAGGCATTGCAAGATAAATTGGGTATTCAAATGGGAGATACAACAGAAGATTTGAGATTTACCTTAGGTGAACAACGCTGTTTCGGTTCATGTGGAATGGCGCCGGTAATTATGATTGACGGCGAGGTGCACGGAAGGTTAACTCCCAATAAATTAGATGCAATTTTAGAGAAATACAAATAGTTTAAATAAGGAGTAGATAGATTATGAATAATATAAGAACCCAGCTTCTTTTATGTCATGGAACTTCTTGTATGTCTAATGGGGCAGCAAGAGTGAGAGAAGCTCTGGATGAGGCATTAAAAGAGGCTAATCTGGATAAAGAAGTTGAAATAATTACTACTGGTTGTATGGGAATATGTGAACTGGGACCCATCATGGTGGTTTACCCTGATGGAGTTTTTTATCAACAAATAAAACCAGAAGATGCTCACGAAATTGTTCAGGAACACATTCTCAAAGGTAGAGTGGTTCAAAGACTTTTTTATAAGAAACCAAAGAGCGAAGAATTAGTGGCAATGATGGAAGAAATAGATTTCTTCAAATTACAGAAGAGAATTGCACGTCGAAATTGTGGAATAATTGATGTTAATACTATAGACGACTATATAGGTGCTGATGGTTTTATGGCTCTCGGTAAGGCTTTGACAGAGATGACCCCACAGGAAGTTATTGAGGAGATTAAGAAATCAGGATTAAGAGGTAGAGGGGGAGCCGGTTTCCCCACAGGATTAAAGTGGGACTTTGCTGCCAAAGCTTCTGGTGAACAAAAATACATTTTGTGTAATGCAGATGAAGGTGATCCTGGTGCGTTTATGGATCGTAGCATGCTTGAAGGTGATTCCTATAGTGTTTTAGAAGCCATGATGATTGGCGGTTATGCCATTGGAGCTAACCAGGGTTATATCTATGTAAGGGCTGAATATCCATTAGCAATTGAAAGACTAAAAATTGCTATTAATGAATTGAAAAAACATGAACTTATCGGAAAAAATATTTTAGGAACTGGATTTGATTTTGATGTTGAAATTAGAATGGGTGCAGGAGCATTTGTTTGTGGTGAAGAGACAGCTTTAATGCGTTCCATTGAAGGAAAAAGAGGAGAACCCAGACCCAGACCACCTTTTCCGGCAAATAAAGGATTGTTTGAACGCCCAACTGTTTTAAATAATGTAGAAACACTTGCAAATATTCCTTATATAATTCTACATGGAGCCGATAAGTATGCTTCTGTAGGTACTGAAAAGAGTAAAGGTACAAAAATATTTGCTCTTGCCGGTAATATAAATAATACCGGTTTAATTGAAGTACCCATTGGAATAACATTAGGAGAAATTGTATATAATATCGGGGGAGGAATACCCGGTAATAAAAAATTTAAGGCAGTTCAAATTGGAGGACCTTCTGGTGGATGTATTCCCGCACAGCATCTTAACGCAATAGTTGATTATGAATCTCTAAAAGAACTCGGTTCAATTATGGGTTCAGGTGGCTTAATTGTTATGGACGAAGACACCTGTATGGTAGACATAGCGCGCTATTTTATGGAGTTTATACAGGATGAATCGTGTGGAAAATGTACTCCCTGCCGGGAAGGCACCAGGGTGATGCTGGAGATATTAACCAGGATTTGTGAGGGCAAAGGTAAGATGGAAGACCTGGATACCCTGGAAGAATTAGCTTATCGCATTAAAGATACTGCCCTTTGCGGGTTAGGACAAACTGCCCCCAACCCGGTTTTATCAACACTTAGATATTTCAGGCATGAATATATTGAACATATTAGAGATAAAAAATGTCGGGCAGGTGTATGTGCAGAATTAGTATATGCACCATGCTCTAACTCATGTCCTGCTTCGGTTAATGTTCCTGCATATTTAGCTTATACCAAGGTAGGCCAGTATGATAAAGCCATGCAGGCACATTTGAGAACAAACCCGTTCCCTGCGGTCTGTGGTAGAATTTGCCCTGCTTTTTGCGAGTCAAGATGCAGAAGAATAGACATTGATGATGCAATCAATATCCGAGCAGTCAAAAGGTTTATGGCAGATCAGGTTGACAACTACCTTGATTGTTTCCCGGATAAAAAGAATAAAAACGGAATGAAAGTAGCAATTATTGGTGCAGGACCATCCGGACTTTCTAATGCCTATTTCCTGACAATGTTAGGTTATGAGACTACAGTATTTGAAGCTCAGCCTAAAGCAGGGGGTATGTTAACATATGCTATACCTTCTTATCGCTTGCCAAAAACTATTGTAGAAAAAGAAATCAATGCTCTGTGCGATTATGGAGTCCAGATTAAAACAAAAACAACAATTGGGGAAGATATTACCCTGGAACAGCTTAGAGAAGATGGCTATAAAGCCTTTTATGTCTCAGCTGGTGCATGGGATTGTATTATGCCTGATATGGATAATTTAGATGACCCTAGAATCTTTAGTGGATTGGACTTTTTGTCTAGATTTAATAAAAAGGAAAAACTGGAAATCGGTAAAGAAGTTTTGGTAATTGGTGGAGGTAACTCTGCAATAGACGCTGCCAGGACTGCTAAGAGATTGGGTGCAGATGTAACAATTGTATATCGGAGAACCAGAGAGGAAATGCCTGCTGATGAGGCTGAAATCAATGAAGCTGAAAAAGAAGGCATAAAAATTTCTCTCTTGCAGAACATAAAGTCAGTAAAATCACAGAAAGACGCCCTGGAAGTTGAATTAATTAACATGAGATTAGGTGATTATGATAGTTCAGGTAGGCGCAGACCAGTTGAAATAAAGGGTTCAAATTTTACCAAAAAGATTGATTGTTTAATCTTATCTATTGGGCAGAAACCTGCAGTAGCTAATTTATTCAAAAATGAAGATGTAGAATTGAATCGAAATCAGACAATTCCTACCCAAAAAGGAATAACCAAAGTAAAGGATATTTTTGCTGGTGGTGATGTGGCTTTAGGGCCTGCTACTGTGGTAGAGGCAATTGGAGAAGCACAGGATGCAGCAGAAGCTATTGATTTTTATCTAACCGGGAAGAAACAAAATTATCCCTGGCAAATAAAAGATCCTGTAAATGTAGATTTCGATCCTGAGGCAGACCCTGTTGATTATAAACGGTCACAATTCGACCTTATTCCTGTAGAAGAGAGGGGAATTCATGACGAAGTTGAGAAGACCTGGAATAAGGATATTACTTGCAGGGAAAGTGAAAGATGCTTGCGTTGTGAATATCGAGAGGACTAATATTGAAAGAAAGGATTGAGAAATATTAAAATGAAAGATACAGAAATCAAAAAAGAGAAAAAGGCAATGCCATTAGTCCAGGTTACAATAGATGGCCATAAAGTAATGGTAGAGCCTGGTTCAACCATTTTGGATGCAGCAAATAAAGCAGGAGTAAAGATTCCCACACTTTGTGCTATGCCGGAAATTAATCATTATCCAGGTTCTTGCCGAATGTGTGTTGTAGAAGTAGAAGGAATGCCCTGTTTAGCTGCTTCTTGCGTATACCCGGTTCGGGATGGCATGGTAGTTCATACTAATAATGAAAGAGTAATAAAAGCCCGCAGAGCTGTGTTGGAATTATTACTGACTACCCACCCACTTGATTGTATGACTTGTGAGAAGAATGGTGAATGTGATTTACAGGACCTGGCTTATGAATTAGGGATTAAAGAATCCAGTTTTGGCAGAAGCGAAAGAAACCTACCTTTGGATGAAAGCAATCCCTTTATCCTGAGAGACTTGAATAAATGCATTCTTTGTAGAAGATGTGTTGAAATATGTAATGAAATACAGCAATCTAAAGCAATTGGGATAGGGTTCAGAGGCAAAAAGACGGAAATTATTGCCGGATTAGGCAATAAATTAGGCCATGAAACAAATATAACAATCGGCTCTGATGAAAACCCTGATTATTCTCAATGTGTTTCCTGTGGACAATGCGTGGCAGTATGTCCTGTTGGAGCCCTAACAGATAAAGCAGCCATAGGAAAAGGCAGGGTATGGGACTTTGAGAAAGTTCACACTACCTGTAATTACTGTGGATGTGGTTGTGGATTTGATTTGAACATTAAAGACGGAAAAGTAGTTAAGGTAACTTCTAATCCTGACAGTGTAGTTAATGGAATCAATCTTTGTGTTAAAGGACGTTTTGGTAATGATTACATACATAGAGAAGACAGATTAAAAACTCCTTTAATCAGAAAGAATGGAAAATTAGAACCGGTTTCCTGGGAAGAGGCTCTTAATCTTATAAGTGATAAATTTGGCAAGATAAAGGAAGAATATGGTAGTGATAGCTTAGCCGTCTTATCTTCTGCTAAATGTACAAATGAAGAAAACTATCTACTTATGAAATTTGGAAGAGCCGTATTAGGAACCAATAATGTTGACCATTGTGCCAGACTTTGCCATTCGGCAACTGTTGCCGGATTGGCACAGGCATTTGGTAGTGGTGCAATGACTAATTCTATTAAAGAAATCGCCAATGCTTCAGTTATTTATGTAACTGGTTCCAATACTACTGAAAATCATCCTATTATTGCACTGGAAATAAAGAAGGCAGTAACTAAGAATGGCGCAAAACTAATTGTTGCTGACCCAAGGGAAATTGAATTAACCAAATACGCTACACTTTGGTTGAGACATAAACCTGGGACAGATGTAGCCCTTTTTAATGGCCTAATGAATGTAATAATTACTGAAGGATTAGAAGACCAAGAATTTATCAAAGAAAGAACTGAAGATTATGAAAAAATGAAAGAAGTTGTGCTCAAATACACACCTGAAATAGTACAAAAAATTACCGGGGTACCAGCCGATGATATTAGAAAAGCAGCCAGGATTTATGCAGAAGGCCCGAACACTTCTTTAATTTATTCCATGGGAATTACACAACATACAAGCGGTACAGACAATGTTCTTTCAACCGCAAATATAGCCATGTTAACCGGAAATGTTGGGAAAGAAAGTTCTGGAGTAAATCCTTTAAGAGGACAGAGCAATGTACAGGGAGCCTGTGATATGGGGGCCCTTCCTAATGTTTATTCCGGATATCAAAAGGTAACTGATCCACTGGTTAAGGAGAAATTTTCAAAAGCTTGGGGTGCTGAATTGTCTGACAAAGTAGGATTGACCGTTGTTGAAATATTAAATGCCGCGTATGATGGAAAGATTAAAGGCATATTTATTATGGCAGAAAATCCGGCTATGTCTGATCCTGATTTAAATCATGCCCGGGAAGCATTAAAGAAAACGGAATTTTTAGTTGTATCTGACATGTTTATGACTGAAACAGCCGAAATGGCTGATGTAGTTTTGCCTGGTGTCAGTTTTGCTGAAAAAGATGGCACAATTACCAATACTGAAAGAAGAGCTCAGAGATTCCATAAGGCTGTTGAACCTGTTGGTGAAGCAAAACCGGAATGGCAAATCATATCTGAGTTAGCCCAGAAAATGGGTTATCAAATGAATTACAATCATCCCTCGGAAATAATGGAAGAAATTGCTGAGATTACTCCTATTTATGGTGGAATGTTGTATCCGAGATTGGAAGAAAAAGGACTGCAATGGCCTTGTCCTGATGCAAGCCATCCAGGAACAAAATTCCTGCATAAAGGAAAGTTCAGCAGAGGTAAGGGAAAGTTCTTCCCGGTTGAATATAGAGATGCTGCAGAACTTCCGGATGACGAATATCCGTTGATATTTACTACCGGACGGGTTCTTTATCACTTTCATACCGGAACGGTTTCACGGAAATCTAAGGGGTTAAATGAAGTGTATAAAGAAGCTTTAGTTGAAATTAGCCCTAAAGATGCCCAGGAATTGAGTATAAAAGATGGAGAAATAGTGGAAGTAACATCTCGTAGAGGAAAAATTAAAGCCAAGGCAAAGGTAACTGAAAAATCTGATGATGGTGTAGTATTTATGAGTTTCCACTTTCATGAAGCGGCTGCGAATTTACTAACAAATGCCGCGCTTGACCCGGTTTCTAAAATACCAGAGTATAAGGTATGTGCAGTGAAAGTGAAAAAGATATCTTAAAGTATAAAATATTCAGCAATATAAAAGGAGGAAATTAAGTTGAGTACAGAAAAAGAGAAAATACAAAAGGTAGAAAATATTACCGCCCCTTGTAATCCACCTGCTGCAGTTGCCAATGCATTTTGCGGTATTGGAAAAGTTAAATGCGATTTACCATGGATTAAGATGATAATTCTTGGTATTTTAGCAGGTGTTTATATTAGTTTTGGGGGACAACTGGCAACTATGGTTACCTATGATGCAGCTCAGTATATCAGCGATGGTGTTGCAAGGTTTTTATTCGGTAGTGTCTTTTCAGTTGGTCTAATGCTGGTGGTTATTGCTGGTGCAGAGCTATTTACTGGAAACAATTTAATTGTAGTTGGAGCTTTAAATGGAAGTGTTCCAGTGGGTAAGTTGATAAACAACTGGTTCTGGGTCTATGTGGCAAATTTTATTGGTTCCCTTTTAATTGTATGGATTATGTATGCTGCAGAGCTTTGGAAAGTTGGTGATTTTGGTTTAGGCGCAAGAGCCCTGGCTATTGCCAATGGCAAAGTCAACATCAGTTGGGGTGCAGCTATTGCCAGAGGTATTCTTTGTAACTGGCTGGTCTGTTTGGCAGTATGGATGGCTGTGGCAGCCAAGGATGTTGCAGGGAAGATATTAGCAATTTATTTCCCGATTATGGCCTTTGTAGCCAGTGGATTTGAACATAGTATTGCCAATATGTACTTTGTACCTATGGGTATTATGCTTAAAGGGAATGCTTCAGTCGTTGCGGCGGCAGGACTTACTGACAGATTAGCCAATTTAAATTGGGGTGGATTTATATTCAATAATTTAATTCCGGTTACTATTGGTAATATAATCGGTGGAGCATTCTTTGTTGCTACCCTATATTGGTTTGTATTCTTAAAAGATAAAAAATAACTAGAAATAATTAAGAACAAATTATATATAAATCATAAGAAATGTTTATATAGATTACTAATATAGAGGGGTATATCAAAAAAAAAAAAAAAAGATATAACCCCTCTTTTAACTTTGGATGATTTTTAATGATTTAAAAGTAGAGAACTTAACTATGTTAAGCAGTAAGGAAATTCCTATCACAGTAATATTGTTGGCAGGTGGAAAAAGCAGTAGAATCGGCCTGAATAAAGATAAGGGAAAAATGAAGTTATTGGGTGTTAATTTGATTGATAGAGTAATTTCCAATATTCTTTCAGCTGGTTTATTCTTAGAAAAAGACATTCTTGTTGTGGGACCGAAGAAAAGATTTCCTAATCATCAGCTGGTCATAGAGGATATTTACCCACAAAAAGGTCCCTTAGGAGGAATATTTTCTGGCCTGTACAACTCTAAGACTTTTTATAATCTGGTAATCGGGTATGATATGCCTTTTATTGAACCAAAATTAATTCGCTATATGGTAGAGCATATTGATAATTACGATGCTGTTATTCCAACTCATAGCCAGGGATTATTTGAACCCTTGTGTGCAATATATAGCAAAAATTGTCTGGAAATAATGGAACATAATATTAAAAATGGAAAATTATCCGTAAGATGCATTTTCCCTTTTTTAAAGATACGTTTAATTAATGAAGAAGAGATAAAAAATTATGACCCTAATTTACAATCCTTCTTTAATATTAATTTCAAAAGTGATTTTTCCAGAGCAGAAGAATTAGACCGAAAGAGAAGTGAAAATAAATGTTAAAAGAAAATAGGGGAGTTCAGAAAAATATTATAAGAGTCGAAGAAGACAATAAAACCGAAATGTCAGACCTGGTAGCACGAGAGAAAGAATTAAGCATTTTTGTAAATAAAAAAAAGATTATAAGCTTGTATTGCAGTCCGGGTGATTATAAGTATTTGGGAATAGGATTTTTGTTTACAGCAGGCATATTATCAGGCAAAGATGATATAGTCTCAATTGAAACAAAAAAAGATGCAGTATATATAATGACAAAAAAAAATATTTTTTCTTCAGGAAGGATTAAGCGTATTTCCTCAATGATTGAAGTTCAACATCAGTTCCCAAAGATGTCCACTATAAAAACAAGCAATACAAAGAATTTTAAATTAAATCCCTCAATTGTTTATAGAATGATAGAAAAAATACAAGAAAAAGCTGCTTTTTTTAAACTAAGCGGTGGAGTGCATAGTTGTGCCCTGGCTGATAAAAATGGAAAAATTTTATTATTCAGTGAGGATATTAGCCGTTATAACACTATAGATAGAGTGCTTGGCCAGGCTTTATTGACTGATATTGATACCAGTAATAAGATTTTATTAACCTCTTGTAGAATAACCTCAGGCATTATCAAAAAAGTAATCTTTTCCAATATTCAGATTCTTATTTCCAGGGCAGCAGTTACCGATTGTGCTATTAAAATTGCAGATGTTAATAATATAACCTTGATTGGTTTTACCCGCGGGAAAAGAATGAATATTTATGCCCATTCCAGGCGTATTTTGATTTAATATTTTATTTTGAATGCTTTTTGCACATGAATGGTATAATTATAAACTGGAGAATAAATCAAATAGGATGATAATATATGATTAAAACTGTCTTAGCAATTGATCCGGGGAAGAAGAAGTGTGGCATTGCCGTTGTTGATAATAAACTGCAATTTATTAAGGGTGATGTTGTAGAAAACGAAGAATTGATTGAGAAAGTAGATATTTTTGTAAAGAAATATAGTATTAATAATATTATAATTGGTAGCGGGACTAATTCCAAAGAGATTACAGATACCATAAAAAAAAGATTTGCAGGAATTGCTGTTATTGAGGTAGCTGAAAAAAATACTACCATGCAGGCCAGAAAGCGTTATTTTGATTATTATCCGCCAGGCGGCTTATTGAGAATTTTGCCCAGATCATTTCTTATCCCATCCCGTCCTTATGATGATTTTGCAGCTTTGATTATTGCCGAAAGGTTTTTTAAAAATTATGAAGAAATTAATAATAATTAAGAGTTGCCATAAAGATATATATAAAACACTTGAGAGGAGATAACATTGACCAGGATTAAAATATTTTCAAATATTATGAAAAGCAATGAAGATATGGCTTCAAAAAATAGACAATTATTTACTCATTATCATGTCCCGGTTATAAATATGATGAGTTCTCCGGGTTCGGGAAAAACAAGCGTCCTGGAAAATACAATTAACAAACTGGGAAGGAAGATAAGAATTGCAGTATTAGAGGGTGATTTACAAACAGACCGAGATGCTCAGCGTATTGCTAAATATGAAGTTCAGGTTGCTCAAATTAATACTGATGGTGCCTGCCATTTAGATGCTAATATGGTAAATAAGGCCTTATCGGCATTTGACTTTAGAAAAATTGATTTGTTCTTTATTGAAAATGTAGGTAACCTGGTTTGCCCCGCTGGTTTTGATTTGGGTGAAAACTATCGTATTAATTTAGTTAGCATCCCTGAAGGGGATGATAAGGTAATTAAATATCCAGTTATATTTAGAAAATGTGATGTTTTACTGATTAACAAAATTGACCTGTTACCCTATATATCATTTAATCTTGAACGCTTAAAAAGTGAAGCTTTAAATATTAGACCTGATATGAAAATTTTTGAAATATCCTGTTTGACAGGCGAAGGTATGAATTCTTGGTATGAGTGGCTGGAAGGTTTAGTAAGCCAGAAGTGAAAGTAGTAATAGTAGTTAGTATTTAGTCGTTAGTATCTAGCTAAGAGAAGAATACAATAAAACGAGAAAATAATAGTAAAACATTTAGGCATTAAATCATGCAAAGATTTAAGAATTAAAAGAAATCAAGTAATATAATTTTTCAGATTTAAATTGACAGTTAGCGAGACATAGTTGTCCAATCTGATATAGTTAAAATCAAATAATAAATTAATATTTATTAAAAATAATTTTATTATGTAGAGTGTATTATCCAGATATTGATTTTGCTTAATGCTAAATACCAAATACTAACGACCAACGACATTTTACCCGAAATTAGGCTTGGTGATTGAAAAGTGAAAATAAGAAACCACATCACAATTAATGGAATTGTACAGGGAGTTGGTTTTCGTCCTTTTATTCACAAAGTGGCTGATGATTACAAATTGAAAGGATGGATTTGTAATTCTACCGAAGGGGTGGAATTAGAAATAGAAGGGGAAGAGGATGATGTCAAGAATATAGCAAAAATATTACAAAAAAAACACCCCCCTTTGGCCATGATTAAAGAAATTAAAGTGAAAAAAATGCCCTTAATTGGATTTAAGGATTTTAGAATAGTAAAAAGCTATACTAATAATAGCTCTCCTGTTACTTTAATACCCCCAGATATCTCTATTTGTGATGAGTGTATAAAGGAATTAAATAACCCTTCTGACAGACGCTATTGTTACCCTTTTATAAATTGTACCAATTGTGGTCCTCGCTTTACCATTATTAAGGATATACCGTATGACCGTGATAAAACAACTATGAGGGAATTTCTTATGTGCCATAAATGTAGTGCTGAGTATTCAGACATCACAAATCGTCGATACCATGCTCAACCGAATGCCTGTCACACTTGCGGTCCAGAGGTGATATTGTACCAGGGCGAAAAGAGAATAATAACTGATAATCCATTTGAAGAAGTACAAAGAAGATTAAAAACAGGACAGATAGGTGCTATAAAAGGGTTAGGAGGATTCCATTTAACATGTGATGCAATGAACGATTCAGCTGTTTCCAGGTTAAGGGAAATAAAACTAAGGGAACAAAAACCTTTTGCTGTAATGGTAAAAGATATAGATTCAATAAAAAAATTTTGTCATTTATCTAAAGGTGCTCTAAAAATTCTTAATAGCAGGGAGAGGCCAATTCTTCTCTTGAAAAAGAAGACAAAGGGTTATCTTTCAGAGAACATTGCTCCTGGTAATAACTATATCGGGGTTATGTTAGCTTACACGCCCTTACATTATTTGTTGTTTCAAAAAAGTAATTTTGTATTGGTAATGACCAGCGCAAATTTTAGGGATGAGCCTATTATTTATCAAAATCAAGAAGCCTTTGACAAACTGGTAGAAAAAGTAGATTTTTTGCTTGTTCATAATCGCCCTATCTATAATCGATGCGATGATTCTGTAATAAAATATTCTTTTAATCGAGCAATATTCATTCGTAGAGCCAGGGGATATGCCCCATATCCAATAATTTTGTCCAAAAAGGCGCGACAGATTTTCGCAGCAGGCCCTGAAGACAAAAATACTGTTTGTTTTACTCGTGATGAATATGCATTTCCCAGTCAACATCTTGGGGATTTAAAAAACCAGGAGAACTATGAGGCATATCAGGAAGCTATTGATAGAATAATTAATGTTTTTCAATTTAATCCTGAGCTTATAGCTTGTGATTTACATCCTGATTATCTTTCCACAGTTTTTGCTGAAAAGATGTCTCAAGAAAAAGGGTTGCCTTTATTGAAAGTTCAGCATCACCAAGCTCATATTGCCAGTTGTATGGCTGAAAATAATTTAAATGAAAAAGTAATTGGAGTTGTCTTTGACGGAAGTGGCCTGGGTGAAGACGGTACTATATGGGGTGGAGAGTTTTTGATTAGCGATATAAAAAGTTATAAGAGAGTAGGACATCTAAAATATAAGCCTATGCCTGGAGGAGAACTGGCAATTCACCAGCCATGGAGAATGGCCTACAGCTATCTTTATTCTTATTTTGGAGAAGAAGCTTTAAACCTAAAATTGCCTTTTATAAGAAGAAATGAATCAAATAACTTAAAATTGTTAATGCAAATGATTGACAAAAAAATAAATTCACCAAGCACCTCCAGCTGCGGACGTTTATTTGATGCAATTGCCTCCTTAATTGGCTTAAGAGATGAAGTTGATTTTGAAGGCCAGGCAGCCATAGAATTGGAATCCATATGTAAGCTTAGATATAAAGAAAATTATGCCTATAATATAATAAAAAAATCAGAATCAGCATCTGAATACATAGTAAATACTGAATATATGTTTAAGCAGGTAATCAATGATTTAGAAAAAAATGTGGATATAAAAAAGATTGCTACCCAGTTTCACAACACAGTTGCCGAAATTATCCTTTCAATGTGTGTTACCATAAGGGAACAATATGGGATAAATAAAGTAGTTTTAAGCGGAGGAGTGTTTCAAAATTCTTTTTTATTAAATCAGACTATAAAAAGAATGAACAAGAAGAATTTTGTAATTTTTCTTCATAAAAAAATGCCCCCGAATGATGCCTGTATTTCTTTAGGGCAGGCAGTAATTGCCAATGCCAGGGGCTTGATATAAATTTATAAGTAATTATGAAAAAATAATAAAACAATGTTTTAAGAGAGGATCCCAAGATGTGCCTGGCGATACCCGGGAAAATTATAAAGAAAATAGACTCTGAGAAAGCAGAAGTTCTTCTGGGAGGAATAAATAAAACTATTCGGATAGATCTTTTGCCTGATGTATCAGAGAATGAATATGTTCTTATCCATGCCGGATATGCTATAAGTAAAATTAATGAAAAAGAAGCAAATGAGGTAATTCGTGCCTGGAAGGAGATTCAATCTTGAAATATCAAGATGAATTCAGAGATAGGGAACTTTGCCAGAATTTTCTCCAGAAAATAAGAAGATTAACAAAATCAGCTATTTATTTAATGGAAGTATGTGGTACCCATACTGTTTCAATTTTTCGGTCAGGCATTAAAGATATTTTACCGGAAAACATTAATTTAATCTCAGGCCCCGGTTGTCCGGTATGTGTCACACCGGTTGCAGATATTGACCATATAATTGCTTTGGCAAAAATGAATGATACGATAATCGCTACTTTTGGAGATATGCTCAATGTTCCAGGTAGTTCATCCAGCCTTAAACAGGAAAAGGCTAAAGGGGCTGATATTAGGATAGTATACTCTCCTTTTCAAAGTTTAGAAATAGCTCAAAAATTTCCATATAAAAAAGTTATACTGCTCGGTGTTGGCTTTGAAACTACAATTCCTTTGTTAGCCAGTGTTGCTTTAAGCGCAACGGAGAAGTCTTTGAGTAATTTTTACATATTAACCCTGGGCAAAGTAATGCCCCCAATTATGAAAGCTCTACTAAAAACTGGAGAAACCAGGATTGATGGATTTATCTGTCCCGGTCATGTAAGTGCTATTATTGGTTGCAAACCATATAATTTTATTCCAGAAGAATATAATATTCCATGTGTAATTGCCGGATTCGAACCTGTTGATATTCTCGCAGCTATATATCGTTTAATAGAGTTAAAGGTTACAAAAAACCCAATTGTAGATAATCAATACACCAGGGCAGTAAAAGAAGATGGCAACCCTCTGGCAATTAGAAAAATGGAACAAGTCTTTACTAAAGTGGATTCAAAGTGGAGGGGAATAGGTATTGTTGGCAATAGTGGAGTAGATTTGCGCCTAAAATATTCAGCAATCAATGCTCGAAATATAATAGTTCAACCTGAAAGAACAATAGAAAATACGGAATGTAGGTGTGGGGAAGTGTTAAGAGGATTAATTACCCCCCTGCAATGCCCGTTATTTAATAAAGTTTGCACTCCTGAAAACCCTGTCGGTGCCTGTATGGTTTCCAGCGAAGGAACCTGTGCTGCATATTATAAATATAGTATTGAGTCGTGAGTATCGGGTATCGAGTATAAGAGAAGATAATACAGTGATAAGTAATGAGTGATGAGTAATGAGTAATGAGTAAAGATAAAATACTCTTTTTCTCCTTGCTTTAACTAAAAACTATAAACTAAAAACTAATAACTGTTTTCTTGCCTTTAACTAAATACTAACGACCAACGACTAAATTAGTATTGAGTCGTGAGTATCGGGTATGTAGAAAAATACTATGGAACAATTGAAGGTGAGAGGCGTTTTTAGTTTGTAGTTTTCAGTTTTTAGGTAACAATAGTCTTTGGTAATTAGTTTAAGAGAAGAAAAAAGAATTAGAAAAACAATCATAAAGTATACAGGAAGGGATTGACAGCTAGATGTAAGACAGGGAAATAAAAAGTGCATTAGTTATTAACTTTGATATAGACAGTAACCAACAAATTGCTAAAAGGTAGGGGCAGACCTTGTGTCTGCCCGATATACCAAAAAGGATAAATTTATTTGATTAATAAAGGAATTATTTACAAAAGAAAATCTCTACGTCTTTCCAAATATAATTATTCTAATCCAGGAGCATATTTTGTAACTATTTGTACACAAGAAAAAAAGAATTTATTTGATTTAACATGTGTACAAAATATGATCAAATTAGTTTGGATAAATTTACCATGCCGATTCCCAATCTTAATCTTAGGTGAATTTGTTATATTGCCAAATCATATTCATGCAATTTTATGGTTAAAAAATACTTTGAATAATAATGAGGAAACTAATTTATTATATCCTGATAATAATGATAGATCACCATTGCCTACTGTTTCTCTAGGCCAGATTATTCAGGCATTTAAGTCTATTACAACCAATAAGTATATTATTGAAGTTAAGAAAAAGAATTGTATGAGGTTTGACAGACGTCTCTGGCAGCGTAATTATTTTGAACATGTAATACGTCAGATCGTGTAAAAAATACTAATTAATTTTTATTAAAAGACAGATTTTGTAACTTATTTAGCCTTTATCGTTCTTTGATAAAATAATAGAAAAGAAAAAAGGAAATACCGGCTTCCTATACCGGTACTGCCTGGCTATTTTCTCTTAATCTTCTTAAGATTTCCTCTGTTCCCAGGATATTGATCACCCGCTTTAAATTGTAGCATAAAAAGGACAAGGCCATCTCGGCAGAAACTGAAGCCTTGCGCCTGGTGAGAAAATAGGAGGCACCCCAGGC
>Ga0334885_1000533_pt1 | contig 65071 bp, 49 predicted proteins | sample GraSluR1_MG_8_FD_207233 | JGI IMG/M metagenome (GOLD analysis project Ga0334885, IMG submission 207233) | Sludge microbial communities from methane-producing bioreactor in Wageningen University, Netherlands - Granular Sludge_31_05-R1 | ecosystem: Engineered > Bioreactor > Anaerobic >...
ATCAATTGCAAATCTGAAGAAATAAACAAATTGCAGTTTGCTTTCAAAGCAGCAAAGACAATCTCCAAATCTTTTGTGTTTATTAATGAATCATCTAATATCTCACGGAAATTACTCATCGCTAAATCAAGGCCAAAAATCTGCTCATAAAGCAATACCTTAATTTCATGCTCTTTTATCTTGAAGTCAATGTCAGTCAGAATAGTTCTCAATAATATTTTAAATTGTTTGAATAGATTCTTTAGTAATCCAATACTTTCGTTTTCAGGCAAATCAATAAATTCATATTCACTCGCAATCCCATATTCAAATTTCAAAAGATATTTATTCAAAGACTTTCTTATTTCTATTAGCTGTTTTTCAGAGTAGTTGTCTTTAGAAATTATTGGTATAAAGTTATCCAAAATTGTTCTATCAATTGGTTTTAGTACTGAAAAATCATTGTTTGTCTGAGCTGATAATAAAATATTCAGGAACGCTGAATCATACAATCTTGCTTTATATCCGTTTTTAATTTCATAAACACATTTTTCAAATGTAAAATAGTCATGCTCTGTCGACAACTTTACGTTATTGTCGATAATCCCAACTAAAACATTTGTATCAAAAAATACTTTCATAGTAAGTGGTCTCTCCTAATATGGTGCACAACTTACTTGTAGCACTACCAAAAGTTATTTCTAACCTTACAATTGTGTTGTTAAAGCACACCTTTGGGTGCTGTTTAATCGAGGTAAATATAGGTCTAAATATCCATATCGTCAAAGGGCGATTTTACTTTTTGTAACGAGCTTTGCGATACGTGGGTGTAAATCTCGGTGGTGCGGCTGCTCTTGTGCCCTAGCAGCTCCTGTATGTAGCGCAAATCGGTTCCCGCCTCTAGCAGATGCGTAGCGTAGCTGTGGCGTAACCAGTGCAACGTAGCGGGTTTGTGAACCCCCGCTGCCTCCAGAGCCACCTTCAGCACCTTCGAGAGCGATGCCTCCGAGTAGCGCTCGCCAGCATCCTGCCCTTCGAATAGCCAGGTTTGGGGCCGATATATTTTGTAGTACTCCTTCAGCATACCAATGGTGCGCTCCGAAATGGGCACCATCCTATCCTTACGGCCCTTGGAGTTGCGGATGATGAGCAGCCTGCGGCTGCTGTCCACATCGTTAGGCTTGAGCCACAGCAACTCCCTGCGCCTAAGGCCGCAGGCGTAAATAAGGCTGAGCATCGTTTTGTGCTTTACGTTTTTGGGCGATTGGAGGATGGCTCTTACCTCATCCTTGCTGAGCACGTTGGGCAGCTTGTGCTCACGCCTTGGACGCTCAAGCCTCTCAACATCAATGGGCGCATTCACAATCTCCCTGTAAAACAGCTTGAGCGCGCTAACCAGCTGGTTTTGGTACGTGAAGCTGTACCCTTGGGCTATCAGCTTACCTCGTACAAACTCAATAACATCGGCATTGGTAATCATCCGGAGGGGTGTGCTACCCATGTGTCCAGCAAAAATGCTTAACATTTCGGTGTACCGGTTGATGGTGTTCTCGCTGTATCGCTTGTGCGTTAGCCATTTTTTAAACTCATCAACCAGCTCCCTGTTTTCGGCCATGGGGGCAGCTACCTGGGTGATTGATTTTTGTGCCGATTGCCTTGCCCTTTTGGGCTTGGATTGTTGGATCGAGCTGTAATCTACCCAGTAGCCTGTAAATGATGCGAAAACCGTTGCTAGCCTAAATTTCGATTGGGGCACATACCAAGCTCGGTTGGTTTGGCTCCAGCGAGCGCCATCAATGGATTTAACTATTTCCTTTAGCTTGTCATCCTTTGGAAACCTAATGAAAACCACGTTGTTATCGCGATGGTAGCCAGGATCTAGCTTTATTTGGATGCTTGGCATAACAAACCATTTTGCACAGCTTCGCCCCGTCAGTCACAAGGCGGGTTGTGTTGACAAAAACCAACTAAAAGTACGGAAAATTAGCTTAAAACAGCATGGAAATGTGAAAAAATGTTAAACATATTTTGAAAATCGCTTCAAAACCAAGGCTACAACCTATTGTGTTACTACGCCTAAGGATAGCTACGATGCTTAAAAATTGTTCATGAAATAAGATGTTGCAGCTAATTTCCTATGAGAATATCTGTGGTAAACCCAAACGGGAATTTTCTGGTTGCTCGCAATGGGAGCTCGAATCTGCTGGGGATTAGTGCGATACGGTGGATTGTTAAAAAATCGGTAAAAAATTGCTATATTTGTCATGCTAAACCAGAAGGTAAGGCCAACCCAAAGCAGTATAATTATCCGTAGTAGCTGCTTGCCCTTTGCAACGCACCAGTTAGGCTAGCCAACACAATGTTTGCCAAGCCATTCCATATCGATAAAATTAAAAATACATATATGACTTACTATCCAGAGAAAATAGCTTTGTCGGCACGGTCGCTAACGCTTTTGCGCAAGCTTTTTAGGGAAAATCCTAGGCTTAACGACATCTACACCGAGGCTAAAACTTCACATGAGGCCATGGCCAGGGTAAAGGACTGGGCTTTCGAGGTGCTCAACGAGAACCCTAATGCCGTTGCTTACTATAAGGGTGAAATTCATGGTCGGAAGGGTTTCGAGAGCTTGCGTTGGCAAGATTTTGCAGCCATCCGTATACTCGATTACATTGCCAATTCGGGGCGCGAGTTCGAGAATCCCTATCGAAATGGCGAGAAAACGCTTAACGAACCTTTCAACTTGCTTTGGCTGGGGATAAAGAAAGGGGCAGGGGGTGCCAAGCCACTTTTTTTTGATGATATGATCAAGCTCTTCCGCCAGCTCAACAACCAGCTGCCCCAGTACAAACCAACCCGCGAGCAGGTGGAGAAGTGGATGGCGCGATGGCATGATGGGCTAGACCCTCAAATAGTGAAAATTCGGAAGGAGAACAAGGAGCGAATAATTCAGGTGCTTGTCCGAAACATTCAAAGCTGTGAGGTGGGCGATTCCCGCTACTGTTTCGATGAGGGAATGACCGATGAGCAGAAGCTCGAGCAGATGAGGGAGTGGTGGGACGACTATCGGTTCCACCTGCGCTTTGCGGTTCGATCGCCCAAGCTGCTCAACGAGCTGCTCGATTACTCACTCGATTTGGAAACCCAAAAAGTTCTCGAGAATGCCGAGAAGAAAGGCATTCCATTCTTTGTAAATCCATACTACCTGTCGTTGCTAAATGCACGTACTCCCGATTTTGCAGCGGGGTCCGATCTGGCCATTCGCCATTACGTTATCTATAGCAAACCCCTTATCGATCAGTTTGGTAATATTCAGGCTTGGGAGAAGGAGGATCAGGTGGAACCCGGAAAACCCAATGCTGCCGGTTGGCTACTCCCATCGCACCGCTGTGTGCACAGGCGTTACCCCGAGGTGGCCATCCTAATCCCCGATACCATGGGGAGAGCTTGCGGCGGCCTATGCGTTTCATGCCAGCGTATGTACGATTTTCAGCGGGGCAACCTAAACTTCAACCTCGATAAGCTGAAACCCAACGAAACCTGGGCCGAGAAGCTGCGGCGACTGCTAACCTACTGGGAAAACGATACCCAGCTCCGCGATATCCTTATTACAGGTGGCGATGCGCTCATGAGCCAGAACAAGTCGCTTAAGAACATCCTCGATGAGGTGCTAAGGATGGTTATCCGAAAGGTGGAGGCCAACAGGCAGCGTCCCGATGGGCAAAAATTTGCTGAGATACAACGAATTCGTCTTGGTACCAGGCTCCTAGCATACCTCCCACAGCGCGTAACCGAGGAGCTTACTCAAATTCTAGGCGATTTTAAGGAGCGTGCATCTGCCTATGGTGTTAAACAGTTTGTTATTCAAACCCACTTCGAGTCGCCCATGGAGGTTACCCCCGAGTCGGCCCTAGCCGTTAAGCGCCTGGTTTCGGTGGGGTGGACCGTAACCAACCAGCTGGTTTTTACATCGGCCGCATCGCGCCGCGGGCACACAGCCAAGCTGCGTAAGGTGCTCAACGATATTGGGGTAATTACGTACTACACCTTTTCGGTTAAGGGCTTTCAGGAGAATACCTTCAACTATGCCACCAACGCAAGGGCCGTGCAGGAGCAGGTGGAGGAGAAGGTGGTGGGCACTATCCCCAAGGAGTTCCTGCAGGAGATAAAGCGCTTCCCGCTTGAAGCGCATAGTATGGTCGACAACCTCAAGGAGCTTCGCCAGAAGGCAAATATTCCGTTTATGGCCTCCGACCGCAATGTGATTAACCTACCCGGGGTGGGCAAAAGCCTTACCTTCCGTACCATTGGCATTACACGGTGGGGTAGGCGAATTCTCGAGTTCGACCATGATCATACCCGCTGGCATAGCCCTATTATCAATAAAATTGGAAAGATAGTGATCATCGAATCGAAACCCATTGGCGAGTATCTGCACCAGCTAATCGAAATGGGCGAAAACGTGAAGGAGTATGCCTCCGTATGGGGCTACTCCATTGGCGAAACCGAGCCTAGGCTCTCCATATTTGAGTACCCTGGATACGATTTTAAAACTACCGACGAGATTACAAATTTCGAGGTGTAATTACATTTCAACAGATTATCAGAAGAAAACACCAGGCTGGTTGCTGAGCTTTCTCGAAGCAACCAGCCATTGTCATATCGGCTTCACAATATTGCTTCAAGCTCAAAGAGCTTTTTATCGTAATGTAGCAAGTTGCTATTCTAGTATCTCCTTGGCAAGAACCTTGTGTGAGGCATTTGGGACGCCTATGCCTATTGATGCTGCATACGCCTAAGCATCAACACCATACTTTTTTAGCTTTAGGTAAAGCGTGTTGCGGCTTATGCCTAACCTTCGCGATGCCTTGCTGATGCTCCCGTTAAATGCTTTGTAGGCTCGAATAATTAGCTCCTTCTCATGCTCCTCAATCGATACGATGCCCTCAACCTCTTTGAGCTGCTCAAGGTAAAGATTCCGTTTCTTGAAATCGCGCTCGTTCTTAAAGGTTTTAAACATTTGCCCCTTGTCCCTTATTATCCTCTCTGTTAGCTCAATCATTTCCTTAAAATTCTCGGGCCACTCATATCGCTTTAGGATCAGTATTATTTTTTTGGGGATATCTACGGCTTTCATTCCCAGCTCGCGCGATTTTATGGTCATGTAATGCCCCATGAGCATTGGGATATCTGTTCGCCTCTCCCGTAGGGGCGGAACACGAAGCGATGCTGTGCTTAGGGTGTAAAACAGATCGATTCGGAATTCATCGGCCTCAATCTTCTGGCTTAAATCGAAGGAGCTACTGCAGATTATGCGCACATCAACTGTTGTTTGCTGGGTAGAGCCAAGCCTGCCCACTTTCTGGGTTTTTATTACTTCAAAAATTTTGTCCTGAATGGATTTGGGTATAAGCCCTATCTCGTTGATGTATAGCGTTCCGCCGTTGGCAAACTCAAAAGCGCCGGGTTTTGGTATGCGCCTTAGGTGTGGCTTGTGGTTCTCGTTGTAGCCCCAAAGGGTCTCCTCCAGCCTATCGGTTGATAGTGCGTTCACATCTACCCTCACAAAGCCAAAGTTCGATCGTGAGCTATGGTTGTGTATCGCCTGTGCCAGGGTCTCTCGTCCTGTGTGCTGCTCACCCAGTAGCATTACGGGCGATTCGGTTTTGGCAATGGCCTTAGCCTCCTTCATCATGCGCTTTACGGGCACCGAGATTCCAACTATATCGTCGAAATGAACGTGGGCGTTATTGCCAATGTACTTGTTCGACTCGTTAAGAACCTGTTTCATGCTTCGGAGTGTGCATATCTGTTCGTCGAACTTGTTTTGGGTGCGCATCACCGCTTTGCTATTCAGCAGATAAAATCCGCTGTTCTCCACGTTCGAGATGAATACCTCTCGATTCTCCACTTCGATCCACTTCTTGTCATTGTAGCTAATCAATTCCCAGTTCGGAATGTACTTAGCAACCTTTTTCCGTTCAATATTGGCCTTGTCAACCCCCAGAAGAGAGCAGGCCTCATCGCTCGCCAAGTTTATGTACCCGTACCTATCGATTATTAGATCGGCCTGAGCGTAACGATTAAAGAGGTTTAGCTGTTGATCCTTAAGCTTTATGGCTTGTTTTTTCTCCTCGTAAAAAGAGAGCTCTTGCTTAATACAGCTTGTTGTTTGGCAAAACAAGGCGTATAGCATTTTTGAAGATAATTTCTTAGGGAAGTATAGGGTCAGCGTGCCAACCATATGGTTGGGATTAACCAGCAGTGGGTTGGTCCAGCTTATCCATATTTCGTTCGTTTCATCAAGCAGCCAGTCTGGCCCTTCTGCTTCTGCCTCCTGATTGGTTTTCAGCACCCCTTCGATGGTCCTGTAGATTAGCGTGTTGGGAGGAGGGTAGCTGCCAGCTATGATGTACTTGCTGGTGAGTGCTTTCGACAAAGCATCGGCGCTTACCATATGTAAAATGCAACCCTCGTTGTCGGTCAGAAAAACAATGACCTTTTCTTCATCCAGAAGAGTGCTCATCTTATTGATAAAGGGTGTAGCACAATCAATAAGCCAACTTTTGACCTTAAGCCTCTTTTTAATTTCATTGGCAGTAAGAATTGTTCTCTCAATTCCATCGCTGCCCTCCGAGCCGAGTGGAGCCTTGGCTTTATTTGCCCGGCTCTCGCCTGGTTTGGCTTTGCTGTTCTTGTCCATATCCCAGAGTTTTGTTGTAGTTTTTTTAGGGTTGTGGTTTCATTAAAATTAGTAAATATTTAATCAAAATGATAAATAATTAGCATTTTAATTGTTTGTTCTCTATCCGGTTGGCAGATGGCCGGAATGTGTTAAGGGTAAAACTATTGAGGTGGCATGATTGACTAGCATTTGTATGATGGCCAAAGAGTGGTGAAAGGATCTCTTATCTGTGCAATAATCGAGTTAAATATCATAATTTTCTATAATTCGGCCTTGTTGCTTTGCCTGTTTGCTCACAACTTGGAGGCAGGGTAATATAGCCTTACCCTGGCAAAATGCCAAGCTTAAGGCGAATGGGGGTGTATGGATGTAGTTAGCCTAGGTAGCTTTTTAGCACTTTGCTTCGGGTGGTTTGTTTCAAGCGCTTTATGGCCTTCTCCTTGATCTGCCTAACGCGCTCGCGGGTAAGGTCAAGCTCCTCGCCAATCTCCTCAAGGGTATGGGGGTGCTTGCCGTTAAGCCCAAAGTACAACCTGATGATGGATGCTTCGCGGGGGGTAAGGGTGGCAAGCGCACGCTCTATCTCCTTGCGCAGGCTGTCGTTAAGCAAGCCCCTGTCGGGCGAAGGCGATTCGTTGGATAGCAACACATCGTACAGGGTGCTCTCTTCGTCCTGCGAGATGGGCGCATCCATGGAGATATGCCTGTTGGAGCTTTTCAAGGCCTCCTTTATATCGTCGGGGGCGAGCTCAAGCACTTCCGAAAGCTCATCGATTGAGGGTTCCCTCTCAAATTTTTGCTCCAGCTCGGTAAACGCTCTGTTTACCTTGTTTATCGAGCCAATCTTGTTGAGGGGGAGCTTCACTATTCTGGCCTGCTCGGCTAAAGCCTGAAGTATAGCCTGCCTAATCCACCACACGGCATACGATATGAATTTAAATCCGCGGGTTTCGTCGAATCGCTTGGCCGCCTTGATTAGCCCAAGATTCCCTTCGTTTATTAGGTCGGGTAGGCTTAGCCCTTGGTTCTGGTACTGTTTCGAAACCGAAACAACAAACCGAAGGTTAGCCTTCACCAGCTGGTCGAGGGCTGCCTTGTCGCCCTCCTTGAGCCTCCGGGCCAAGTTTACCTCTTCTTCGGTGGACAGGAGTTCAACCTTACCTATTTCATGTAGGTACTTATCAAGCGAAACGGTTTCTCTGTTGGTGACTTGCCTAATAATCTTTAGCTGCCTCATATTCCAAAACCCTTAAATTTCAAGTGCTGAATATATACATTAATATGATTTTTATCATCATTGAGTGCGATATTTTTTCACCTGTCTCTATTTTTTTTAGTTCAGCTAGGTATTTTCAAGATAAATAGCTAATATTGCAGCGAATTCCCAAACGACATTTTCTCGTATTTTCCATAATTCCATCGTGTTATAACACAATTCTCAGTTTTTCAATCAAATTTTTTTAAGTATTATAGGCTATTACAGCCGCCAGAAAAATCCATATAACTATTTGTATGTACGATATTTTAGAACTGAACAAAAAGTTGTTGCCCGAGCTAAAAGATATAGCTAAGGGTATGAACATTAAACGGATAGAGGCGCTCAGGAAGCAGGAGCTAATCTACCGAATCCTCGATCAACAAGCCATTGATGCTGCCGAATCGGACAGCAAGCGAGCGAAACCCAAAGATAAGGATGGTGATAGGCGTAGCCGAAAACCCGAGCGGAACAAGCAAGATAAAAACGCCTCAAAGCCTCAGGGCTCCATCGTAAAGCAGGATAAGCCTGAGCCTGAACCCCAAGAGGCAAAATCCGTAGATGATCAAAAATCCAAGGAGAGCCAGCCAACCCAAAGCCCCCCCAGCCCGAGCAACCAGAATCCCAATGCAACCGATAGGAACAAGCGCAAACGCTTCACCCGTAAAAAGGATGGCCAGGACGATAATAGGCCTGTGAGACCCCAGCACGAAAGGGTTAAGGACGACTCGCCAATTGCAAATATGCCCAAGGATGAGGTTGTGGAGGATGTGATGGATAGCCTTGAAGAGAACATAAAGGTTGAGGAAACAGCGATGCTAAGTACCGATGCTTCGGCAGAGCAAAAGCTCGAACAAAAATTAGCACCCGAGCAGCAGCTTGAGTCCAACAAAAAAGGCCCCGGCTTTCGCGATCATCAAGGGAAGAAGGGTAATGAACGCCGAAATGGCGAGCGTTACGAGTTCGAAGGAATTATTAACGCCACTGGCGTGCTGGAGATCATGGCCGATGGCTATGGTTTCCTCCGCTCATCGGATTACAACTACCTTAGCTCACCCGACGATGTGTACGTTTCGCAATCGCAGATAAAGCTTTTTGGACTAAAAACTGGCGACACAGTTACAGGAACCATCCGCCCACCCAAGGAGAACGAGAAGTATTTCCCGCTTATCAAGGTGCTCGAGATCAATGGGCGAAGCCCAGATTATATCCGCGACCGTATTCCATTCGATTTCCTAACCCCCCTTTTCCCCGACGAGAAGTTTACCCTCCTGGGGAATGGGCAAAATACGCTGTCGGCTAGGGTTGTTGATATGTTCTCGCCCATCGGCAAGGGGCAGCGTGGACTTATTGTGGCTCAGCCCAAAACGGGTAAAACCATCTTGCTGAAGGACATTGCCAACTCCATTGCGGCCAATCACCCCGAGGTGTATATGATCGTACTGCTTATCGATGAGCGCCCCGAGGAGGTTACCGATATGGCGCGCAGCGTAAACGCCGAGGTGGTGTCATCAACTTTTGATGAGCCCGCCGACAGGCATGTTCGTGTGGCGAACATAGTGCTTGAAAAAGCTAAGCGTATGGTGGAGTGTGGCCACGATGTGGTTATTCTGCTCGACTCAATAACCCGTTTGGCGCGTGCGTTTAACACCGTTCAGCCAGCATCGGGTAAGGTGCTTTCGGGTGGTGTTGATGCCAATGCACTCCATAAGCCCAAGCGTTTTTTTGGTGCGGCTCGTAATATCGAGAATGGCGGATCGCTAACCATTCTGGCCACTGCCCTTATCGATACAGGTAGCAAGATGGATGAGGTTATCTTCGAAGAGTTTAAGGGCACCGGTAACATGGAGCTGCAGCTCGACCGTAAGCTGGCCAACAAGCGTGTTTACCCTGCGGTGGATATCACCGTTTCGAGTACTCGTCGCGACGACCTGCTGCTCGATAAGGATACGCTTAACAAAACGTGGATACTCCGTAACTACTTAACCGACATGACCTCGGTGGAGGCCATGGAGTTCCTACGCGATAAGCTGGTGAAGACCAGAACCAACGAGGAGTTCTTTATGACCATGAATAGCGATATTTAGACAACCGGTCAGCCCTGCCTGTCGGCAGACAGGGTTCGAAGGGCCCAACCAAAGGCAGGTAAACTGACAGCATATGAATTGATTGGATTGATTGGATTGATTGGATGACGGAAGTTTGAAGTCAGAAGACGGAAGTTAAGCTATACGGCGAGCCAACTGCATTTGCAGTTGGCTCGCATTTTTTTATTGTGTTGATTAGGGATAGGGTTAATACAGGTGACATGGCTCAGTGAAATAAACTTCCATCTTCCGTCTTCTGTCTTCCAACTTTGTTGTATCTTTGCAACGCTAATCCATGGGGCTGACTTTGGTTTTGACAGCAAGATGAATGGATTGGTAAGCATGCCGAGCGTTGGGTGGCTGGCTCGTTAATCTCAGGACTCAGACCTATAAAAGGCGAAAATAACAATTACGCACTCGCTGCCTAATAAGTACCAGGTACTTCGGGCTTAATCACGTCAACTAGGTTGACGCGACGAGTAGTCTCACGGAGGGCTTCGCCCACTGGAACTCCGGTTTGAGGCTTCAAAACAAATGGGCTAGCGCGGGATGCTCCCCGGTTCCCGTGCGAAAATTTTGGGGATAAGGCTTAGGTTGGTCTCTTTCCACCTGCCCAAGCTCGAAAACCAAGGAGAGATAAGCATGTAGAAAGCCAGTTGGTTCCTTGTTTGGACGAGGGTTCGACTCCCTCCAGCTCCACTAGACGCAAATCTATTTTAATAAATAAACCTCAATGTATCAATACATTGAGGTTTTTTTTATTATGAATTTCAATTAACGGTATTTTAAGTCCGTTTATTACTCCCTATTCGATTACCTGTGTTGAAGTGTTGTGAAATAGGTAACCGAATTCTTTGTAATAAACAGATAATTAGTTGGATAATGAAGTTTTGTGGCGTTTCTTAGTATTTATAGATGCTTGAATATTACTTACCCATCTTACCCAATGTAATGAAAGTATTATAACCATTGGGTTTTATTGAGGTAACTGGTTTTAAAATGTTCCTACCCAAATTACCCTAGTGATGTGTTGTGGCTTAAGGGTTGAACAAGGGTGGGAGTGTATGCCAACGAAACCACTAGGATTTATTCTAATCCAACATTATTATGGTTTCATTTCCATAGCCTTATGAGTCAAAAATACTTTAAAACTATTGCCAAATCAACAAATGTTCACTATATTTGCGTGTTCACGTACACGTGAACACAATGAGTATGGAAACAATAATAATACATAAAGCGGTTGATGCTCTGGCAGGGGCTACTGGTGCAGTTGCCGAGTGGGGTCAGGAGGGTACTCAAAAAGGTGCTCCCGATGGTAAATTGCGCTTAAACATTAATCAAAAGGAATACTGGTTTGATGCTGTGGTAAAGAAACAGGTAAGAAACCTGCATCTTGCAAACCTTAATGAATTAGGGAAAAAGTACGAGAACCTTATACTTATTACCGAAGTAGTTTACCCAAATATTGGGGAACAGCTTCGCAGCAGAGGGGTAAATTATATTGATGCTTTGGGGAATGTTTTTATTAAGCAAAACGATTTGCTTCTGCTTATTGAGGGGAAAAAGCCCACAAAAACCCTAACAGAAAAGGCTGGTAGAGCATTCAATAAAACTGGACTTAAATTTATTTACCATCTGCTTACGGATAAGGACTTTATTGGCAAAACCTACCGCGAGAAGGCGGCTATCTGTGATACTGCAGTGGGGAACATCAATTACATTACAAACGATTTGCTGAATCAGGGGTTCTTAAGGAAGAAAACAAAAGGGGTGTTCTACATTCCCAATCGTGAGAAGCTAATTAACCAATGGTTAATATATTTCGAAAGGAAGCTAAAACCTGATTATTTTATTGGCACATTTCGTTTTGTGAATAAAGAGGATGCTAAAAACTGGAGAGAGTTAACGTTGGACTTTACAAAAACCAAATGGGGAGGAGAGCCAGCTGCCGGTATATTAACCAACTACCTAAAGCCCGTAGCGTTTACTATGTACACAGCTGAAACAAGAGCGGAGTTGATTCGAAACTACAAACTTGTACCCGATGAGGCTGGAAATGTAAGGGTTTACAATGTGTTTTGGGCTATGCAGGCTGAGAATGCTAAGACTGTTCACCCATTGATTATCTTTGCCGATTTAGTGAATACCGCCAACGCCCGAACGGATGAGCTGGCCAATATGATTTACAATGAGTACCTTAAAGGATAATTTCGACAATACCATTAGAAACACATTTGGCGAGACTATAGATGCTCTCGAGAGAACTTTCAACAGTTTTGGAATTGATTACTACTTAATTGGTGCCTTTGTTCGCGATGTTTGGACCAATCACATAAACACTATTCCAGAATTGAGAGCTACCCTTGACATTGATTTTGCTGTATTAATCAATAGGCATAGCGACTACCAAGAGCTAATTGACTATCTGGTAAAGAATGAGGGTTTTACTTCTCATCCTGAGCCATACAGGCTTATCTCAAATAGTAAGAAAATTGTTGATTTGCTTCCATTTGGAGGGATTGAAAAGGATAATGAAGTTCTAATCAAGGGAAGAAAGCCTATTTATTTGTCGGTGTTTGGAACCAAAGAGGTAACGGAAACCGCACAGGTTATTGAGGGGAATTTCAGGGTAATTACCTTGCCTGGCTTGTCAATCCTTAAACTAGTTGCCTGGAGTGAGAACCTCGGTAGGGTGAAAGATTTAGAAGATTTTTTCTTTATTGCAAAGTTCTATTCCGAAATAGCGACTGAGGATCTGTATAAATCGGACAACATTGAACTTGTTGAGCATTGCAGCGAGTTTAGGTTTGCTGGGGCAAGGCTGCTGGGGCGCGAAATGGCATTAATAGCCCAAAAATCACCACTGCTTTATAATAAAATTGCTGATATTCTTGGAAATCAGCTGAAAGGCTTTGGCCATTCAGAAGTAGATGATATGTACGAGGCTAACAAGCCTGACGAATTAAGCCTAAAACTTAAGTTGGTAAAGGAGTTGCTTGAAGAGTATGGGAAGACTTAAGCTTAATTTAGTATAAACCTTAAATGAGCGGAAAAGATTTGGGCTTCTGATTTAATGAGGGTAAGATGGGTAGCTGGTTTTTGCAACTTTTTTATAAAATTTCAACTTGTTTTTCATTCAAAAAGATATTTTTAGACACCTATTCGGTTACCTATTAAAATTGTTTGTTTTTAAAAGCCTATAAAATAAGGGCTGTGTGAGATGCGTTCGACTCCCTCCAGCTCCACTAGGATGAATTCAAAACGCCCTGAAATATTTGATATATGGGCGTTTTTTTGAGTGGTGTTACACAGAATTGCTATAAAATGAGGCAGGGCGTATGAGTGTCAATTCTGTTTTATGTTTTAACTCCATAACCAGCCCCGAGCCTAACGGTGCTATTAGACTTTATAGTTTTTATCTCGCCTTCACGATAGCCCTAGATTGAGAAATTGTCTAAAAATCAATAACATTGTACAGTATGCCTTTTGCTATTTTTAAATATCTTAGCGCTTTGGTGATAATTTTTTTAAATGAAAGAGTATCCAAATTCTTCGGAGTCCAATTTTTCTGATGATTTTTCTAATGGGGACTATAGCCGCTACTACGCAAACAGTGTAACATGTAAAAGCGAATACATTAGCACAAATGCAGGAGTTAGCCTTCGTATTATTTCGTTTTCGCCTACTTCGGAACACAACTTGCCACCAATGGTCCTTATCCACAGGCTGGCTGGTGTTATCGATAGTTTTAAGGATTTGCTCTTCGAGTTAACTCAAAAATACACCGTTTACTACCTCGAAACTAGAGAGAAGGGCACAGCACAAATTGCTCAACCTGTAGGCTTTTCTGGTTCCGATATTGCTGCCGATATTGCATATGCATTCAAGCGCTTGGCTTGGCCCATTTCTCGTATATTCTAATAAGTTACTCCCTGGCGGCCTCAGGTGCAGCAGTTGTGCTGGCCATCAAGATGTTAACCCAAAGGCTAGCAGTAATGGTTCAACCCTAGGCAAACTTTCCGTGGCCTCGCTGGTTGCTTGCGCTAACCTGGGGGTTGGTGTGCCGCTTTATGGAGTGATAAAACCTTTTGTAAAGTGGTATATGCGTAATTTAACTATCGATATAAATGAGGATATGGAGATTTACGATATAAATTGCCGCAATCTCGATCAGGCCAACCCAAAACGATTGGCTGCCACCGTGCGGGCAATGGCCCGGTTCAGCATATGGGAGTACTTGCCAAAATACAAATAGTGATTGAAAATTCTAACTTTTAAGCCCATTATTTAGCCCAGATTAGTCATTAGGAGTTCTGCGAACAAATGGCTTAGCTGGGTTTAACCCTCCCGATGAATCGGGACAAGCTGATTTAGAAAAACTAAATTTGTAAGCATTTATGATTGCAAATTTTTAGTTATTCTTAATCGATTTGTCATTATAACATTCAATTAATCTGCGTATTAACAGTATCGTTTTCTAATGGCGGTCATTAGAAAAAAAACGCTAATGACAAATTTGGGTTTAGATTTGCTGTTCGTTTTGGATAGGTTACTAAAAAAAAGTGCCCAAACTTGCAGTAGGTTTGGGCGCAATATGAATTCGCTTGATGTAGCTTACTTTCTCACAAAGATAAAGTCACCACCCTCATCACCCGTTCCTTTGATGTCGCCATACTGGGGTACTGTAGGGCTTGTGTTCATGACTGCCGTTTTAAAGCTGCTAAACAGCTCTTCGGCCGAGAGGTAATCTAACGTGTTCTCCTGTAGGCGTTGAACCAGATGCTTTATAAACATACTCTCGTCGGGCACTTCGGTAAGCGCACCACTGGTCATAGCCTTACGGCTTTTCCTGTCGTACACCTTGTTCAGCTCATCGGTGGCATCGGCAAATGCTTTGCGTACTTTAAAGATGCTCCCGCCAAAGCAGGCATCGGCAACAAGCAGGGTGTGCTTACTTTTAATCGCTGCGATATAATCCTTTAGCTGGCTATTGGCCATCCAGTTGCCAGTGCTCGACGCAGAGGCATCGGATGGGAGCCAGTATCCAAACTCTGTCTCGGTATCAAAATATCCGTGGCCAGCAAAGAAGATCAGGAGGTTGTCATTTTTAGTAACACGGCGGGTAAGCTTATCGAGCTCGTCAATAAGTTGACCTCTCGTAGGATCTTTCAAGAAGATTATATCGCTAGCCTCAAAGGTGTAATTTTCAACCAATGTTTTAGCAAGGGTTGCTGCATCCCTAACGGGGTTGCTTAGCGAGGCAATGCCTGGGTCGGGATACTCGTTAATGCCAACAATTAGAGCGTAATACCTAGGTGCTCTTGGGGCATCAAAAACAAGGTCGAGCTCCTCGGTGTCTGAAGCAACATTCTGGCTTGGTGAGTCTTTTCGGTATACAATGAATTTTCGTTCAACGCTGTTCTCAAAAATATCCATCGATCGGATAACGATGTCGTTTCGGCCTAGCTTAAGAGGAACTGTGGCCTCAAAAATGTTGTCGGGCAGGAGCGAAGCGTTTCGCCCATTTACCACAACCTCAAAAATTCCGCTTTCATCGCTTGCCGTTCCTTTTACAAGTAGGTTCTCCTCCGATACGGTTAGATCCTCGCCGAGGGTAACAGAGCGAAGCCTCCTGTCTTCAAGTCCGCTTGATGATTGGGCTAAGGGTCTACCTCTGGTAGCTTCGCTACCGGTAAGCGACACCCCTTCGGGAGATAGGATGGAGATAACTGGGGGATTAGTATCTTTTTGCACCACTTGTGGTGCCGGTTTTTTTACATTTACACTGGTAGCTACTGAGATCTCGAACTGCTTCGAGGCAGAAACGGCCATAGAGGTTGTAGGCACATTGGATATAGGAAAATCGCGGAACTGGAGCGCGCTGTTTTCCAACTTGTCGAGTCCAAAGGTTGAGAAGGTGAGTAGCTCGGCACCTATGGATAAGCGCATGACACGAGTCAGATCCGCAGGGATCCTATCGAATGTGAAGGAGGCTTGTACTGTCTCCCCATTTTTCAGGGTACGCTGTGGAGTGGAGTAGCGTTGCGAACCAACCACATCACCAAGCTTTCCGCGTTGTGCATCGTAGCTCTGACGATTAAAATCGGTGATGGTAATTAGCCCGTTGATCAGCTTCAGGTCGCGTGTTGGCCCGTTGTTGGTGATGCTCAGAATAAGTTCGAGCTGATTGTTGCCGCTGCGATGTAAGCTTACCAGTTTAAAAATCACATCGCTAAAATCGTCCTCAAGAGCTTTTGTCGACTTGGTTTGACCACTTAGCTTGAATATCACGTCGCCCTCAAGTTCCGGAAGGTCGTTCAGAACGTTCCAGATAATCACCTGATTCTTTCCACCTAGCACATTGTCGCCAACATAGCCCGATACGGTTTTCATCTCCTTAAACGTGCGGCCTCCATCGGTTGAAAAGCTGGGGGTTACCTTAAATAGTTGCCCTATCTGTTCGCCAGTAATTGAATATTCTATGTTAATATTCTCACCAAGCTGCTTGGTGTTTAGGTCAGCAAACTCTTGGGCAACAATGCTCGTAGTGCCTATAGCCAGTACAGCTAAAGCTAGGGACACCAATTTTAACGCCTTTTTCATACCGTTTATTATTAGTGGTTTTACTCAAATACCTTGAATTTCTAAACTTTTTGGGTTGTTATTTTAGTTCAATAACGCTTAAATCAAAGCCTATGCTGTCCACTCCAAATTCAATGCCATTAATATACATTCGGGCAGTTTTTGTGGCAACTTCACGGGTTAGGTTTCGCATTTCGGGGCTATACATCTCATCTAAACTCCTTATGTTTATTGATGTTTCTTCCGTGTTAAGGGTGAGCTGGCGAAGCAATTTTTTGGAGTAAATGCTCCACAAACCATTGTAGCTGATTAGCGGTTCAGTATTACTAGCCCAGCTCGGGTTTGAGTATTTGTAGTTGTATATAGGGTAGTCCCTATCATTTCCCAGAAATTGCGAAATAGCAAGGAAACGTCTTCCTTTTTCGCGGTAGGTAAAGTGCGAACTGATATCAATACCGCTTGGTGTAGTGTGTTTAGTTACAAATTCGTATTCGGCCTGGGGTTCAAATACGTTGTCAATTTGGGCTTCAATGTAAAGGGCTGTTCCTACGGTCGATATTTTCAGTGAGGGATCCGTAGTGCTTGATCTTGAGGGGGAGTACCTAAGTAGAACCACTGCTTCGTTGTAACGCGTTAGGTGAACTTTTTCGGTTGTGAAGCAACTTGAATCGGCTTGTGCGGCAGCCGATAGTCTGAAGTATGTGTCGAATCGCTGTCCATAGCCTTTATATGCCTGTTCGGTGTAGGCTACGGTATACACATCTCTATAGTACTGTATGTAGGCTTTGTGCTGAAGAATGGCCATCGATTTGGCCCTGTGCATAGCCTGAAATATTGCCTCTTCGGGGGTTAGGTCAGGATCGGAAATACCTATGGCAAAGATCGACTCGCTGCTTGAAGTGGGAGGTTTAAAAAACCAGCTAGGGAGCGTATCGGGGTAAAAACTCACCCTTTCGATGTTCTTGAATTTCCCATAGCTTGCAAATTCGTTTGGTCGAGTTTCTTTCTCAAAAATTTTCTCAAAGGCTTCCTTTTGCCCTTTTGCAGTGAGGGTGAAAAGGACTAGTAGTAGTGTTGCCAGCTTTGGCAAAAGGCTAATTCTCATCTTTTGAGGGTATTTATTATCCATAAGCGTAATTGTAAAGTTATGAAATATTGCGGTTAGTATTTATAATTCGGGCTCATTATTTTTGGCTGGGAGTTGATATAAAAAAAGCACCTAACAATTGGTTGCTAGGTGCTGGTGTTTTAGAAATTATTGGATTATAAACTTTGGATGCTGGTGGCCTCAACCTCCTTACTAACTTTTTTAACAAGCCCCTGAAGCACGTTCCCTGGCCCTAGCTCGGTGAAGCTTGATGCTCCATCGTTAATCATGTTTATCATGGTTTGGGTCCAGCGAACCGGAGAGGTTAGCTGTGCAATTAGATTTTGCTTAATACGCTCGGGGGCAGTATATGCCTTGGCATCAACATTTTGGTAGATTGGGCATAAAGGAGCATTGAAGTTTGTGGACTCAATAGCTTGTGCTAGTTCAAGCCTTGCGGGTTCCATCAATGGGCTGTGGAAGGCACCACCAACCTTAAGGGGCAACGCCCTTTTGGCACCAGCTTCTTTTAGCTTGTCGCACGCCGTGTTGATTCCTGCAATGCTACCAGAAATTACGAGCTGCCCCGGGCTGTTGTAGTTTGCGGGAACAACCACATCATCAATTTCGGAGCAAATCTTTTCTACCACCTCATCATCAAGTCCTAGGATTGCCGCCATGGTGGAGGGCTCCTTCTCACAGGCTTTTTGCATAGCCATAGCGCGTTTCGATACCAGCATAAGTCCGTCTTCGAACGAGAGCGCTCCACTGGCAACTAGCGCTGAGAATTCGCCGAGTGAGTGGCCTGCTACCATTTGAGGATTAAAGCTGCTGCCTAAAACCTTGGCAAGTATTACTGAGTGCAGAAAGATGGCTGGCTGGGTAACCTTGGTTTGCCTAAGGTCCTCGTCGGTACCATCAAACATTAGATCCGTTATTCTGAATCCTAAAATTTCGTTCGCTTTCTCAAAAAGCTCTTTTGCCAAAGGTGAGTTTTCATATAAATCTTTGCCCATCCCAACAAATTGGGCACCCTGTCCAGGGAATACAAATGCTTTCATAACTTTAAGTTTTTAAACCAATGTCCAATTAAAGCAACAAAATTAGTTTTTTTTGCCACAAAGCAAGCCTTTTTCCTAAACATTGGGCATATAGGTAATGCCTGTTGATAATTAGGCTAATTGCACCTTATCCGTTTAGTAAAAACCCGAATTTTAATGCCGAAGTTGATATGGATCAACTTTTTTGGAAACTAACATCATTCACAATTGCTTGTTATATAGATGACCTGGTTGTAATTTTACGCTAAGCAATAAGAAAGGCAAAAGTTGATAACTTAAATGATTATCCGCAAATATGCCTAAAGTGATGAAAAACTTATGATACAACAAAATAATAATGAATTTGATATTATGAGCCTGCCTTTGCCCTGCCTTTGCCCTGCCTTTGCCCTGCCTTTGCCGGCAGGCAGGCGGCAAGCAGGCGGCAGGCAGGCGGCAGGCAGGCGGCAGGCAGGCGGCAGGCAGGGAGTACTTTTCCCGCAGAAGCAATTGGTTGTAAATCAGAGCTAAAGATTGCTTCTCCCGACAAAAAACGTCAGGATCGCAATGACGCAAATATGATATAGGTACTAAAGCGGATAATCATAAAACTTAATAAGGAATATCTATGAAAAACTGGGGAATTAGAGCTAAGGTATTTACCACTCTTTTAGTAGCCGTTTTTGTAATGCTAGGTGGAATACTGTTTCAGGTTTATGTTGGCGTTAAAAATAATCTTGAGGATTATTTTAGTCGTAGCATTGAGCTTAAAGCCGATTTTGTTAGCAACTACATTCAGGAAAAGCAAGCATCGGCTAAAGCGGCCACCCTTGTGGCGGGTACATCAAATATACTTCGTAATGCATTTATCGAGGGTGACAGGGAAATGGCCATTGACCACGGCTTAAGGCTCATGGAATCGTACGGACTTGACTACCTTGTGATTACAGATAATCAGGCGAATGTATTTATTAGGGCCCATGCAAAGGATCAGTTTGGCGATAATATTGGGAACCAAATCAATATACAGAAAGCGCTAAGGGGTGAAGCCTCGGTGGGTTTTGAGGATGGTGCAGTTGTTAAATTTTCTATAAGAGCAGGAGTTCCTCTACGTAACGAGGAGGGTGAAATAATTGGGGCCATTTCGTTGGGATATGTGCTAGGCGATGAGCGTTTTGTTGATGAGTTGAAGAGGGTGCAGGATGTTGAGGTTACCCTTTTCTATGGCGATACTAGGTACCAAACTACCATTTTAGATGAAAAGGGAAGTAGGATTGTGGGTACTAGGCTTGGCATACCAGAGATTGAAAATACTGTGTTAAAGCAAGGGCGTATTTACTTTGGTGAGTCACAAATACAAGGAGAACCATACCATGCTGCATACATACCCATTAGGGGCGCATCGGGTGATATTACAGGTATGCTTTTTATTGGACTTCAAGTATCAATAATTAACAGTATGGTGATGAGCATTAGTGCTGCCGTGCTGGTGCTTATGTTGATATTAGGTGTTATCGCCGTTGGGTTTATTGGCTACATCCTTAACTCAACCGTTATTAAGCCAATTAATAAGCTGGTTACCGCTACCAATGAGTTTGCCAAGGGGAATCTCAACATTCAAATCGATCACAAATCGAATGATGAGATGGGCATCCTCTCCAGCTCCCTGTCACAAATGGTCGAATCACTAAGGGGAATGGTTGAAAAAATCATGGGTATTTCCGATGGCATTGCAAGTGCTAGCTTGGAGATGAGCTCCAGCGCACAGCTCCTTTCGGATGGCGTTAATCTGCAGGCGTCTTCTTCCGAGGAGATTTCATCGTCTATGGAGGAGATGTCGTCGATGATTGAGTCGAACTCCGATAACGCAAGCCAAACCACCAAATTGGCAAAATCGGCCGAGGTGGGTGTACGCAATGGTAGCGAGGCTACAAGGCAAACAGCAGGCTATATGCGTGACATATCTGAGAAGATATCGATCATTACCGATATTGCATTTCAAACCAATATTCTGGCGCTTAACGCAGCGGTTGAGGCTGCTCGTGCTGGTGAGCACGGTAAAGGGTTTGCCGTTGTGGCCGCCGAGGTACGCAAGCTGGCCGAGAGAAGTAGCTTGGCTGCCGACGATATTGTTGGGGTTACTACCAAGGGGGTCGACCTAGCAGAAGAGGCTGGTGAGGTTTTAGCCAAGCTGGTGCCCGATATTGAGAAGACCTCAAGTCTAATCCAAGAGATTGCCGCATCGAGCGTTGAGCAAACCAATGGAGTAGAGCAGATAAACAATGCCACGCAGCAGCTTAGCCAGGTGGTTCAGCAGAATGCTTCATCCTCGGAGGAGTTGGCCTCCAATTCCGAGGAGCTTGCGGCAATGGCAGAGCAGCTAAAGGAGATAATGGGCTTTTTCAAGGTTTAGGTTTACGAATAGAGCGATGAGTCCCTAGGTTTTTAACTAGGGATTTTTTTATGGGGTTAGTTAATCCGTTACTTTGTGAGCAAGACCGTTAAGAAAACTTAGTTCACAACCAAATTTTCCCCCCCCCAAGTAATATGAACACAAGTGATACCGATTGCCCAAGTCTTACTCGCCCTTTCCTTGTCCAAAGTCTGAAAAAATAGTTTCTTTACCTACATCATCCTGGCAGGTGAAGGGAGTCCACGTTGGAGTACTAGTTGAAATATCCCTGTAAATCTTGCTGAACACTAGTGGAAAGAATAGCTGAAGATGGAAACTTGCATTAGGATCGCTTAGTCTAACTTATTATCCCCACTACTCTAGTGCGTATCCTGGACCCCACAAACAAATACACTTATCGTAGAATTATGTTACTTTATCAAAAAGGCAAAAGCCCACGAAATTTTTTTCTTGGGAACAAGATAAAATACTTTATTTTTGTTTAGCAGAATAAATCCTTAAAAATTACTTATGAGACGCATACTATTTTCGCTGATAATGCTTTTTATCTTTGGTAATGCTAGCGCCCAACTTTTTAGCATTAGAGGGCATGAGATTGGGTTTGCCTATCTAGGGCCCAAGGTGGGTACCACATTCTCAACCATTACCAATATGGATGTTTTGGGGACTGACACCAAAACCCGAACAGGATTTCAAATTGGAGCAGTGGGTGAAATAGGGTTGACCCAGATGCTTTCGTTTGAAACAGAATTAACCTTTACTTCTAAGTGAGTAGCCGATAATCTTGGCGCTCGGAGGGTAAACTACATTAGCATCCCATTTCTAGCAAAGTTGTCGTTCAATGCTCTTGGGCTATCTAGGGTGTATGCAACGGGCGGAACTTACAACAACATTAGAACTAACGCAAAGATGGTTTACAACGATTCTGATCAGACTTATAACGAGAGCCATCACTACACAATAATCGACTGGGGTTTATCGCTGGGTGGAGGTGCAGCATACGACACAAAGTACGGACTGCTTTGCCTCGACCTCCGATACGATATGGGTGTGGTTGATGTGGAAAAAATAATCGAAACAGAGCGTAATATGAACCGTTCGTTTGGTGTGGCGCTAACCTTTAAGTACGATGCTGTTGATCTATTCCTGAGGTTACGCAAGAAGCGGTTAGATCCCGATGCTTAGTAGATTCGTTAGATAGAGCTAGGCCTGTAAATTGTAAGTTGAGCTTGTTTATGTTGCTTTACAGGATGATTCTACTTGTATAGGCAACTGCAATTGAAATTCTGCCCCTGTTGGTGATGCTACTGCAAAAGAGGGGTTGTTGATTCCGTTAGCATCCTCATAACGCTTGTTTTCTAAGCACTCATTACGGGTGCTGGAGCAGTGCCTATGGCGTATCATTTAGGGCTTGCCTTGGCTAAGGGTAGCCTCTCGCTTACGATAGATCTTGGAATGGCCGGAGTGTTTAATCCTTACATCAGTATTGGTGATGTTGCTATGGTTGAATGCAACATCTTTGCCGATTACGGCATTGATTACAATGAGAACTTCGAGTCTTTATTCACCCTATTGCTGGGTCGTGCTGATAGCTTCCCGTTTAGCAATGGAAGGTTAACTTGCCCATATTTGAAAAGCTAAGGTTTGAGCCTACACGTTGACTAGTAGCGTGTTGTTATTGTGAGGGGTTAAACAAACTCAAATTTTATTCGTTTTATTGAGTAAATGGTTTTTTTATCGCTAAAGGTTTGTTATCTTTATGTAGAATAAATACTTACACAATTGAATATCGAAGAATCACAGTCAAGACCCTTCTTTGGAAAGATGCAGAGGTTAAATGAAACGATCCACTCGTTAGATGAGAAGTGGTATGTAGAGTTCTGGGATGTACATTACTACTTTTTGGGCATCGAGGTTTTTAGCACTAAGAAAGAGGTGGTAAGAACAATAAATGGCAGCAAGGTTGGGCGCACTTCAGTACCCAAGGAGTAACCCTATTTTTTTATCCCCCCCCCTTTTCAAACCCTTTCTTTGAACAATATCGATGGCTTGATGTTATTAGTTTAGAAAGATTCTAAATAATGTTTAACTTTTAAAAATCAAGTCATATGTCATTTGAATTAAAAAGTTTACCATACAGCTACGATGCGCTTGAGCCATACATTGATGCTCAAACCATGGAGATACACCACACCAAACACCACGGTGCATACACCGCAAATTTGAATAAGGCCATTGAGGGAACCGATTTGGCCTCTAAGCCAATAGAGGATATACTGAAGGACATCTCAAAACACTCGGCTGCTGTTCGTAACAATGGTGGTGGGTTCTATAACCACAACCTGTTCTGGAGTGTTATGGGCCCAAACGCTGGGGGCGCGCCTTCGGGCGAGCTGGCCAAGGCCATTGAAAAACATTTTGGCAGCTTCGACAGCTTTAAAGAAAAGTTTAATACAGCTGCTGCCACTAGGTTTGGTTCAGGGTGGGCTTGGCTTGTGAAGCGGGGCGATGAGCTGCTCATTACATCAACACCAAATCAGGATAATCCCCTTATGGATGTTGCAGAGGTGCAGGGAACACCAATTCTTGGGCTAGATGTTTGGGAGCATGCATACTACCTGAAATATCAGAATAGACGGCCCGAGTACATTGAAAACTTCTGGAAAGTTGTGAGCTGGAACGAGGTTGAATCGAGGTTTGCTTCAGCTTAACAGCAATTTTTTTAGTTCGCCATACTACCCCTTTTGTTTGGTTTAAGTTTTAGGGGTGAGCCGGGGGAGACTCCGGCTCTTTTTATGCCAAAACCCTGGCAATCTCTCTAAGCAACTTATCGGGGTCTATCGGTTTGGTTAGGTAGCCATCGCTTTTTGCCTGCATACCTCTCTGTATGTCATCGCTGGTGGCATAAGCCGATTGTATTATGATCTTTATAGAGGGCATTAGCTTTCTAAAGGGTTCAATTAGGGCAATCCCATCTCCATCGGGGAGCCTAATATCGAGGAGTACAATATCAAAATGGGGAATACTTCGTATTATCTCAAGCGCTTGCTCACCGGTATGAGCAATGCGAATGCTGAGTTCGGTTGTTTGCAGTGCTTCCTCAATAAACTTTGCATTAAGCTCATCATCCTCAACAATAAGCACATGGCCTTTTAAGTGCTCCATAATGGGTAAGCTGCTGCCTTTTACTGCTTGGGTTCTGCTATATTTCACTTCAAGAGGGATGGTGAAGGAGAATTGGGAACCTTTACCCTCCTCCGATTCAACCCATATCGTTCCACCTAAAAGATCTACTAGTCCTTTTGATATGGTTAACCCCAGTCCGGTTCCACCGAAATCGCGTTTCGAGATATCGTGTGCCTGCTGAAAGCGCTCAAATATTTTAGATTGATTTTCGGTAGAAATACCAGGCCCCGAATCCTTTACGTAGAATCGAATGTATTCCCCATCAAATTTTGAATAGCCAATTTCAATGGTCCCTGTCTCGGTAAACTTTAGGGCATTCTCTATAAGGTTGAAAAGGATCTGCTTAACTCTGCCAAAGTCTGTTGTTACCTCATCAACATCAGCAAATTGCTGAACCAGCTTAAGCTTAACATCAACTTTCTGATCGACTTCGGCCTTGGTAAGCGAGTACTCAAAAACCTCATCCATCATTTTCACCAAGCTTCCGTTGGTTTTGCTGAGCACAATTTGGTTAGCCTCAATCTTTGAGATATCTAGGATGTCGTCGATAATTTTTAGGAGGTCGTTCGATCGTCGTTTAATGATCTCGGCAAATTGTTTTTGTTTTTCTTCGGGGATGTTACCCTTTGCCAATAGCCCCGAGAAGCCCATGATTGCATTCATGGGGGTGCGAATTTCATGGCTCATGTTGGCCAGGAAAGCGCTTTTCAGCTTGTCGGCACCCTCAGCCTTTTCCTTTGCATTATGCAGCTCTTCATTCTGGGTTACATACTCCTCGTTGAGCGCGGCGTACTCCTCGTTGCGTTCTTTCAACTCCTTGTTTATGCGTTGTAGTTTACTTTCTATGCTTTTCCGTATGGTAATGTCGCGGCTGATGGATATTACGCGTTCTTGTTCTAGAATTTTGGTTTCCGAGAGGTGAACTTCTTCCCAGAACACTGAGCCATCAACCCTAACACTTTTCCACTCAAAAATCTGAGGGCCTTCAGTTAGGGCTTTTTTAAGCCATCTTACCGAGTCGTATAGTGAGTAGGGTGGATCTGAGGTGTATCCGTATTGCTTAAGCTCGTCAAGTGTTTTTAGGCCATACGACTCGATGGCCACCTTATTGGCGTCAATTATATCTCCGGTTAGCGGATCATGGATAATGATGGAGTCGTTGGCAAGCTGAAAGATGGTGTGGTAGTTCTCCTCGCTTTGTCGCAAGGCATCCTCCATCTTTCTTTGCTCAGTGATGTCCCTAACAATACTTAAAATTTTATCGTTACCAAGCTTAACCATACGACCCTCAAAATATTTGGTTTCGCCGTTTAGCTCCAGGGGGTATGAGTAGTTCTGGGGTTTCCCGGTTTTAAAAAGTGCATCAATCTTTTCATCGTTGATATTCACCAGGTAGGAGGGGGCAACCTCGCTCAAATTCTTGCCAATAAAATCGTCCTGTGGTACAAGTAGTAATTCATTTTTAGACGAGTGACAATCTAATATATCACCCTGCTTATTGAATACAAACATCACATCGGGAATGGTTGAAAGAATTGCCTTGTTGCGCTCGTTGCTCTCGTTCAGCTTATGCTCTGCTTTTTTCTGATCGGTAATATCGCGACCCACACCAATTATTGACTCAACATTACCATCTGCATCAAGAACGGATGTGTCGAGCCAAGCCAACCAGCGCCACTCGTTTTGAGCAAACACCCGCTGTTCTAAATAGCAATGGTGTGGCTCTTTGAAAAGTGCTTTCATTGCCTGCTTGGTACTCATCTGATCATCCTTATGTACAAGGGGCAAGAAGGACTTACCCAAGAGCTCTGCCTCGGTCTTTTCGAAGTATTTACAGTAGCTGGGGCTAACATACAGGAACTCGCCCTTGGGATTTACCTTAACCACCAAATCGTTCTGGTTTTCAACCAGCAAGCGGTACTTCTCTTCGCTTTCCTTTAAGCGATTTTGAATCTGCTTTTGCTCGCTGATATTTGTGATAATTCCTTGTAGACCAGCATAGGTGTTGTCTCGTATGATGGGTATATAATGAACAAGTGCAGCAAAAGTATTTCCATCCTTACGCAGCATGGTAAATTCTTGGCCAATACCGCTGTCGTTTGTGCTCGGTTGTACCAAATGTCTATCCTGAGGGGCTACAGTGTCTACAATAGAAAGTTTGCCTACCACTTCGTTGTAGGTGTAGCCAAACTCAACCTCGGCGTACTTGTTGATGTAGGTAAAAATTCCTCTTTCGTTGGTTTCCCAAACGGTTTGGGGTAATAGGTTAACCAGTCGCTTAAACGTTGCCTGAACCTCGTGAAGTTCTTTCTTGGCATTCGCTTCAGGACTACTCAACTCTTCGAGACGTTTCCTAAGCAAATGGTTTTCCGATTCAAGCTGGGCAATTCGGCTATGTAGTTTGGTTATTTCCGAGTTATCAGACATTTAGCTAATTGTGTATTTGTACTTGAAAATCTGAATCCTAGTTATACTATGGCTAAAGTAATCAATATTAAACTGGAATTGTTCGCTCCCGTATCCTTTTTTTGTGATCATTAGTTTTTATTTGATTGCTTCTGGTTTTGCAGGTCATTTTGAAGGACTCCTTTTTTGCTGCATTGAAACTATACTGCACAATGTGCCCAAACAAAAAAGTAGCCAGGGGTTACATCTGGCTACTTTTTTATATCCGAAGAAAACTTTACTTAAAAGCCTTTTCTGGTAGGCCATCGCCTGCAAGGCTCAATCGGCTAAAGTACTCAGGGACTGGTTTGCCCAGCATGGCATCAACATACATACGCGCTAGCCCCATGCCCAGCATGAAGCCTTGTCCTCGAAGGCCAGTGAACAATCCGTGTTCGGGATCGATAAACATACGTGGCTCCACGTAGTATCCTGCCCAAACCGCTTGGTAACCTACCGAGCTAAGCTCTGGGATCCAGTTGGCAAAAACCTCTGACGCGATCTCCATAAAATCTTGTGAGTTTACCTTAAGATTTTTATCGGTCTCCCGTGGGTCAACTGCAGGAGATGCGCAGCCAATAATCTGGCCAGTTTCAGCCAGCTGCTGCCCGTATACCGCCACAAAACCCTTGTAGTTTCGCCTATCAATTAGCATGGGTAGCGGAGTGTTGTTAACGCCCATCCATGGCAGTCGGCGGGTAATGAAAGCTTGGTGCTTTACAGGGTAAATGCCGGTGTTAATGCCTAGCTGGCGTGAAAATTTATCGCCTGTTGGCCCCAGTGCATTCACAAAGTTCTCGGCGTGGTACTCGATGTATGTTTTGTCGTGGTCGCGCACTAGGGCAACGTAACCATCGCCATTGCGGTGAACGCTAATGAGCTCGCAATCTTCCTTAACCACACCACCTTTTTCAATGCCAATCTTGCGAAGTAGGTCAACAACTTTACCGGGCGTTGCTTGCCAGCAGTTGCTTGTAACAAGTGCAGCCTTGTATGTGTCTATCGCGGGGTTGAAGTAGGGCGATATTTCCTTTCGGAAATCTTTGGGCTCAACCATTCGGGCTTCACTCCAGGCGCGTGAGGCGTCAAGCGCTTTGTAGGTGGCCTCGTCGTGGGCAAAGCTCACGTAGTTAATGGTGCGATAGTCGATATTGCTAACCTGTTGAAGATCCTTAAATATTTGGTGATTTTCGGCTGCAATTTGAGATATTTCGGGAAGCGAGAAGGCTGTACGGCCCCCAGCGATATTACGCCAGCTGGCTCCCCTTCCGTAGTTCAGCAGCACAGGGCTAAGGCCAGCCTCGGCCATGTAGCGGAATAGCGCGCTACCACCAATTCCTCCTCCTGCCACAAGGGTTTTCACCTTTTCAACCTGGTTTTTCTTGCCGTTAATGCCAGTGATGTATGTTTCCGGAACATCCTTGGGGTAAAGCTCGCCAATGCTCACCTGATTGCTTAGCGGACCGCGTGGGGTTGCATCGCCCACAATCTGAATGCCCTTGGGAATAAGGGCCGTTTTAAGACGTTTAATGCATCGCTTGCCACGGCATGCTCCCATACCTAGGCGGGTGGTGTGCTTCACCTCATCTACCGAAATAAACTTACGGTTTCCGATGGTTTCAATCACTTCGTCGAGGGTTACATCGTCGCAATGGCAAACGTATGTTTTTACCTCGGGCTTATACTCAATGGGTTTTATTTGTAGCGGCGTGGGGAACTTATCCTTAACAATAAACCCTCTTACCTTTAGCAGTTCGTCTTTATGTACGTCCTTACTTTTTACCCTGGCAATATTGGTTTTGTTGGGTTTGCGAAGTATTTTCTCAATAACCCCTTCGCCCACTTTTTGGCCGTTATTGTCAACCAGGAATACCTCGCTTCCCTCGGCTGCCTCGTACTCAATGGGGAGGAATAGCCAATCCTTTCCGTAGTGATACCCAAAGATTGCAAGGCCAGGGCATTGGTAAACGCAGTCCATACAGCCAATGCACTTGTCGAAATTGATGTGAGGCACGGTGCTGGTGGATGTTTTGGTAATGGCGCCGTGTGGGCAAGCAAACTCGCAGGGGTTGCAGGCAAATCCGTACAGGCAGTCAATCTGCACAAAGGGTTTCTTCTCCTTGCGCTCGTTGGTTGGCAGGAAAGGCTCCTCGATAACCCTTACGGGGTGTTGCTGGCTGTCGATGTACTCCTTGCTAACGGACAGGAATGTGTCGTAGTTAAAACGTTCACCCATCTCCTGTAAAATCTCGTAGGCCACTTGCTTTCCGCGTAGCACAGCGCTAGTTCCTTCGCCAATACGAATGGCATCGCCTGCTCCATAGCAAAAGCGTCCAAATATCTCATTCCCCTTGATCAGCAGCTGGTCGTCGGGTACGAGTCCTGTACAAATATTTATGGCATCAATTCCTTCAATAACCTGCTCTGTTCCTGGGATTGCCTTGAAGTTTTCGCAATCGGCAACCACAGCGCCAACAACACCGGTTCTATCCTCGTTGGGCAGGGCTTTAATAAGGATTTTACCAAGCATAACAGGAATGCCTAAGCGCCTAACGCGGTTGGCCTGAACAGGGAAACCGCCTTCGCGGGGCATGGCCTCAATAATAGCTTTTACATTTGCACCGGCTTGCATAAGCTGGTAGCTGGTTAGGTAGCCAATATTCCCAGCGCCAACGGTAAGTACGTTCTTGCCTAGTAGGGTGAACTCCTGGTTCATCATCTTTTGAACCACGGCAGCGGTGTAAACCCCAGGCACATCGTCGTTCTCGAAGGTAGGCATAAAGGGTACTGCACCTGTTGCAACAACCATATGGTCGGCTTCAACGTAGTAAATCTCGTCGGTTTTGATATTTTTCACCGCAATACGTTTCCCCTCCAGTATATCCCACACCGTGCTGTCGAGGAATATTCCCTCTTGGTTTTTGCCAGCAAGGGTTTTGGCGATATCGAAGCCGCGCATTCCGCCAAACTTCTTCTCTTTTTCAAAGAAAAAGAATTGGTGAGTTTGCATATTGAACTGGCCGCCAATGGTTGAGTTATTGTCAATCACAATATTTTCGATCCCATGCTCAAGCAGCACCTCGCGGGTGGCCAATCCGGCAGGGCCAGCACCTATAATTGCCACGGTGGTTTTATATACCTTGGTAGATTGCTTCTTGTTGGGTGCTTTAACCGATGGTGTATGCTCGGTAGGTATTTCGGCAACCTCCTTGATATTGTCAACCGTGGTGATGCAAATTCGCTTAATCTGCCCATCAACCAGCATCTCGCAGGCTCCACACTTTCCAATTCCACACTCCAGGCTTCGCTCGCGGTTGTCGAGGCTATGGCTATGAACTGGAAAACCGGCTTGATGCAGTGCTGCTGCTATGGTAAATCCCTTTTCACCCTCAACTATTTTTCCCTGAAACTTAAACTTTACTTTCTCAGGATTTGGTACGTCGAGGATTGGATGCTTACTAATCTTTTGCATAGTAGTATATTTTAATATGGATATAGATTCAGTAATTATGCTTGCGAAGTTACTTTTCCCTTGCATCACGTAAAATGATGTTTGTCAGTGTTGATGAAATTCATGTTCTTAGGTAATTGTTATGTTTTTACTCCTGCTTGGATGGTTTCCCTATTATGGTGTGGGGGATATATTGACTAGTTGGGCGTCATACTATATGCGGCGAGGCATAACTTAAAACCGAAATAAATTGTAACTTTGTAAATGAAAACTATTTGATAGTATAATGGATGATTACAGAACCATAGAAATTAGGTCAGCAGAGAAACATGGGGCTATTGCTAATGCAACAAAGAAATCAATTGGTGATTTTTTGTTGAATAATGACTTAAAAAAGCCAGTTAATGTTAAGAGTAATAATATTTCAAAAAATAATTATTCGCCAAATATAATATCCGCAAAAAGGTTAATTAAATGGCTTCAACAGGATGGTAATGAATTGTACTTCATATTTGTTGATTACAAAAAAACGGATAAAGGTTTAGAAGTTATAAGTGACTCTGGATTAGTTCCTGTTCAGCATTTAAGTTGGGACTGCTTAACAATAGAAGCACAAGGTTGGGGAGTTATTCAAATGTCAGGTTCTTTAAAAATTGATAAAACACAAGACTTAAGAGGTTTTTTTCATGGCATGAAGAAGGCATACGAAAGGTATATTGATAAGGAAACACAAAAAATGGCTAAGATTAGAGAGATGATTAAAGATTTCTGAGCATGACCTATTTTGAAGCACATATTACCAAACAGACTGTTGAGTTTTTTAAAAAAAACTTGAATGCACTTTCTAACTTTGAAAAAGTTAACTCTTTAATTAAAGAGGTATCAGGCATTAATTATTTTTTTAGCAATCAAGAAGAGTCATCTGAATTACTTAAGAATATTAAAGAATTTAATTCAATTGTTTCTGAGCCAGATAGAAGAGAATATGGGGATTTTCAAACAAATAGTGAATTATCAGAATTAGTGTCAAAATATGTTCTGTTAAAACGCAATGATTTTGAATTTTTGTTAGAGCCAACTTGTGGGAAAGGAAATTTTATTCTTGCTTCATTAAAAACATTTAAATCTCTAAAAAAAATAGTAGGTGTAGAAATCTATAAACCATATGTATGGGAGACAAAATTTAAAATTCTTGATTATTTTATAACACATCAGGCCATTTCAAAACCTGAGATTAATATAATTCATGGTAATGCTTTCGAATATTCTTACGAGAATTTAGCAATAGAAACAGAGAGTCTTAAAACTCTTGTTATTGGTAATCCTCCTTGGGTCACAAATTCAGAATTAGGTTCAATTAATTCAAAAAACTTACCAGAAAAGTCAAACTTTAAAAAACACAGCGGGCTTGAAGCTATTACCGGAAAGGGGAATTTTGATATTGGAGAAACAATTTCTCTTACGATGATTAGTTGTTTTCAAAATCACGAGGGTATGTTTGCTTTTCTGATTAAAAATTCAGTCATTAAAAATCTGATTTATGAACAAAAAATCAATGGGTTTAATATTAACCAATCAGAAAAACTAAATATTGATTCAAAAAAGGAATTTAATGTTTCTGTAAATGCAAGCTTATTCCTAACAAACTTTAACAATTCGCCTGATTTCATCTGTAAAGAATTTGATTTTTACAACAGAAGTTATATTACAACTTTTGGTTGGTATAAAAACAATTTTGTTTATTCTGTAGAAGATTATGAGAAAACTAATAATATTGATGGCAAATCAAAATTCGTATGGCGTTCAGGTGTAAAACATGATTGTTCAAAAGTTATGGAATTAGAACAGGTCAATGGTCATTATATTAATTCTTTGGGAGAGCATGTTAACATTGAAAGCAATTTAGTTTACGGTTTATTAAAAAGTTCCGATTTAAAAGGGGGCAAAACAAATACTTATAGAAAGTCAACAATTATTACACAACATAAAATAGGTCAGGAAACAAAATATATTCAAGATAATTTTCCTCTTACATACAAATATTTGAATTCACATAAAGAACTTTTCTTACAACGAAAATCTTCAATTTACAAAGATAAACCAGAATTTTCAATCTTTGGTATTGGAGAGTACTCATTCACAAAATATAAAGTTGCTATTTCAGGTCTTTATAAGTCTACACACTTTACGCTTATCTACCCTGATGAATCAAAACCCATAATGCTTGATGACACTTGCTATTTTATTGGATTTAATCAATTAAAAAGGGCTCAAATAGCTCATTTCATAGTAAATTCTGACATTGTTCAAAAGTTTCTAAAATCAATTATTTTTTCTGACGCCAAAAGACCGATAAACAAGGATACTTTAATGCGAATTGACTTTAAAAAAGCTTATGATCTATCTTGTTATAATGAAGCTAAGGAAAGAATTTTTGACTTAAAAATTGAAGACTGGGAAGAATTTGGCGAAATAATAAAAGAATACGAAGACATACAGATGTCATTATTTTAAAAAAGTACGAACGCCCAATAAGGGTGTGTAACTAGTGTTATGTTAATTATAAACTGACGGATAAAGACGCTTTAACTTAATCCTAGCATCTTTAGTTGTGAATCTCCAATTAATCTTACAATCCTTACTGTTTCTCTCGTTTTGCCATGCTTCAACCTCATCAACAACCTCTTCCATTGTAGCGATATGCCTGTTTAGGCATTGCCCGTTAAGCACATGGAGTTCAATTTCAGCCATGTTTAGCCAGCTTCCGTGCTTGGGGGTAAAAATGAAGTCAAACCTATCCCACAGCATCTTTGCCTCCTGAGGTTCAAATGTCTCATAAAAAGCGGACGCAGAGTGCGTATTGAAGTTATCCATAACAAGGGTAATCTTTTCCGCTTCAGAGTAAACGCCAGCGATTAGCTTTACGAAGTGAGCCCATTCCCTTTTCGTTTTTAACGGGGTTATCTGGGTGAAACGCTTCCCTGTTAGTGGCTCATTGGCCATAAACACGTTGACCACGCCATGCCGGATGTATTCATAGTCAACCCGCTTCTCGCCCCCCGGCTTCATCGGCAGGGCCGCACGGGCTTCCTCCACCAGCTGCTTTGGCGATTCGTCCATACACACAACTGGGAACCTTTGGTCATAAGGTCGTTTATACACGTCCAGAACCCGCTCCATGTTTGCTACAAATTCGCTACTCTTCCCTGGGGGGATTACCCATCCCTTTACTTTCCAAGGCTTAAGCTCGTTTTTTTTAAAACCTCCCGTACCGTAACGTGGGAGATGCTATCAACGTGGTGTAATTCTACCATCTTGTCCGCCAGTAGCCGTAGCGACCATCGTGAGCGCCCTTTTGGCGGTTCGCTGCAGCACAGCGCCACCAGCTTCGCCTCTACATCGCCATCCACCTTCTTGTCGTAAACACGGGTGGTTGGCCGCCTCTCCAGGGTGGCTTCCAGCCCCTCCTCTGTGAATCTCTTCTTTACCCTGTCGATAGTCCGCATCCCAATTTTCAGCACTTTGCATACCTGCTCATTCGTCACTTTATCGGAGTGCTCCCCTTCATCGCAATTCAAAAGGATGTAGGCCGTCCGATAGACCTGGGTTGTGTGAGAGCCTTTGCGAATTATCCCCAGCAGCTCATCAACCTCAGATTTTGTAAGTTTGATCCTGTAATGTACCATATCTGCAGATTATTTTCTGCAAATATAATCAATAACTTAAAATATACGTCATAATACACCTAACATAACACTAGTTTGTACATTATGGGTTAGGTAATCGGGTCGGCACGCAGGGTGCTTCTTAACGGAGGATAAACCCCAAGCCCTGCACCCCTAAACTGGTCACACCCCCCAGCCGTTACGCTCCATGCTATTAGGTGTAGGCTAGGCTAATACACTACCCTTGCTTATGGCCGCAAAACTCTGGTTCTGTGGCGAAAAGGTGTGATAATCCATATGCATTGCGAGTTTGCCTGTATTCATAATTGCTATGTGGGTAGGTTGTGGAGAAGCTAGTAAGATACTTTCAGTCTCTAGGTTAGACCCAGCCCAATGACAAATCTGGGTTGAAAACTTGGGGGAGAGGGTTCACTACAAACACTTTTGTAATGCTCGATGTGCATCCATCGTCCGATGTGTAGCGATAGGTTACGCTGTAGCTCCCTGCCGACAAAGTGGACAATTCAAGCGTTGCTGTACCGTCGCCATGGTCAAGAATTGCATCGCCTGTAAAGAATCCGCTAGGGGCACGGTTGCCTGTAAGCGTTATGTTGTTATGTCCTCGACAGAATTCCTGATTATTACTTAACCCCGAAAAGCTAACATTGGGCAAGCTGAATACCTGAACTGTTTGGGTAACTATATTCTCACATTCGCCATCGTTATAGGTGTAGGTTACGGTATTTACTCCAGCCCCAGCGGTAATGGGGTCGAATGTAGCTGTTCCATCCCCATTGTCTGTAACCCCTGGGCCTACTACTGATCCCGCGGGTTCGGAGTAGGTGAATGTTACCGATGGGTCGTTTAGGCAGAAAGTGCTAGGCAGATCGTTTATTGATATTTCTGTACCAACGGATGTACTCCGTGTTGTGGAGAAATAGCAGCTGTTTGGGTCGGTGTAGTTATAGGTTATTGTATGTGTGCCCAAACCCGCAGCAGATGGATTGAATGTGGCAGTACCATTCTCATGGTCAGTAATGCCAGCGCCAAAAAACTGACCCCCATTGGCATTTGCACCAAGAGTGTTATTGTATGCAGTAATTGTATATGCTGATTCGGTTTGGCACTGCTTGTCTTTAAAGCCCTGAAGAGATATATCAGGCGATTCAAGCACCTCAAATGTAGTGGTTGCTGTGTTCGAAAAAAACACCATCTGCAGTAGTGATTGTATATCTGGCTTCTATTAGGTATATTCCCGTTCCTGCTGAGGGTGGATAAAAAGTGTTGTTTACAACTCCCTCGCCCGAGAAATACCATGCTCCCCCATCTGGTGAACCAGTGGCACCATCAATGGCAAAAGGTTCACCGTCCTCGCAGAACTCTGTTCGCGTGGGTTTGAAGGTTATGGTTGGCAGTACGGTTATATTCCAAATGCGGGTATTAATGATACTGCTGTGAGGTGCAGTAACGGTAAAGTTGCCAACGCCAGAGCATGTAGTGATGAATGTTCTTGTTTGCTTATCACCCTCTTCTTCTTTTAAGCAAGTGCTGTAGCCATCAGGATCCACTGGCCAGCCATCCAGTCCGCCGGAGTGACCTACAAGGGTTTCTATATCTCCATAGTAAAGGGTTAAGGGAGTAATAGTTTGTCCAATTGCAGCCAAGGTAAGTAGCATGAGGAGGCTAACAACCAAGGATGCTATCACTCTTATATTTCCTGATGGCAAAGGGAATAGACCATTCTCTGGCTTCTTCGAGAGCTCAACGGTTATGCTGCTTTTTAAAGTGATATATTGATAACGGTTCATTTCTGTCAACTTTTTATGCTTAGGGTTAATCTTCATAAAATATACGATGGGCAAGCTTGATGGTTTGGTATTCAACCCCAGTTTGTAGATGATATCTATCATCAATTTTTTGGTGCAAGGTTAAGAAACTGTTTAAGTTTTACGTTTTAAAATTTGAAGAGGCCTCGTAGAGCCTGTCTGGCTGGTAGATAGGGGCATATAGCGATTGAAAATATGTGTAACTAAACTAAGCACCCCTGCCTTTGCCAGTCAGGCAGGCCAGAGTGGGTGCAATACTAAACCACTATGGATTGGAAATCCATAGGTTTCTTGAGTGAATGAAATTCACAAGAGAAAGACAATGCAGAAGAAGACCAATTCGCAAAATGATTAAAATTTATTGAGGCTGAAAGTAACTGCAATAGAATTGCAGGGTTTCAACCAAAATTTAAGATAATGAAAGCAACTTATTGCGCTCTCTACGACCTGCCTGCCTTGGGCAGTAAGGCAGGGGCGCTATGGTTATACGAAATGCTTTTTCAATCGTTATATGCCACCTACGGCGGCATCATAAAATGAATTGTTCAAAAAAACTTAAACAGTTTCTTAATGGAATAACCTCAGTGGGGTTGATTAAGACCTTAATGTCTAGATTAACTGTCTGAGTATGTCTGCACAACAACCAATCCCAGCTACGATAGAGCATACAAGGTCAATTTTCATACGATTTCGCTCAACATTCCCGCCCTGAATCTGTTGATTCCATTAAAATCTACATTATCACACCTAATTTTTTACCTTTGCTTAAAAGGGCAAAACCAACAAAAATGGAAGACAACTCATTTCTATCCAATGTGGATCCGCAATCCATTGACAATCTATATAAAGATTACCTTGACAACCCCGAATCGGTTGATCCCAGCTGGCGTCAGTTCTTTCAGGGCTTCAACTTTGCCCGCGCTAGCTATGGCGAGGCTGGGGGCCAGCTCTACGATGCCGAGGTAAAGGTGCTTAATCTTATTGATGCTTACCGCAAGCGTGGGCATCTGTTCACCAAGACCAATCCCGTTCGCACCCGCCGAAGCTATTCGCCCACGCTCGATATCGAGAATTTTGGGCTGTCACCATCCGATTTAGATACTGTATTCCAAGCGGGTAAACAGCTGGGCATTGGCCCCGCCAAGCTCGCCGATATAATCGATTACCTAAAGGCAACCTACAGCAAATCCATTGGTTGTGAGTATATGTATATCCGCGATGTTGAGGTGATAAACTGGCTACAGCATAGGATAGAGACGGATAGGAACAGCACGAAATTTTCCGATGATCAGAAGAAAAACATCTTTGACCAGCTTAAGCTGGCCGTAGGCTTCGAGCAGTTTATCCATAAAAAGTTTATTGGGCAGAAGCGATTCTCCCTGGAGGGAATAGAGGCCTTAATCCCTGCCATGGCCGCCATAGTCAATCACGGTGCGGAGCTTGGAATTAAGGAGTTTGTGATTGGAATGGCGCACAGGGGGAGGCTAAACGTTTTGGGCAACACCATGCAGAAACCCTACGAGCATATTTTCAACGAGTTTTTTGGCGAGGAGTACGATGAGGATGTGGCGCTGGGCGATGTGAAGTACCATATGGGCTACAACAGCATGGTGAAAACTGCTAGTGGGACAGAGGTGAAGCTACATCTGGTGCCCAACCCTTCGCATCTCGAAACAGTTGCCCCGGTTGCCATAGGGCTTGCCCGTGCTAAAATCAATCATCATTATCAAAAAGATTTTAAAAAGCTAGCACCCATTATAATCCATGGCGATGCAGCCATTGCTGCTCAAGGCGTGGTTTACGAAACGCTGCAAATGTCGCAGCTTAAGGGGTATACCGTTGGCGGAACCATCCATCTGGTGCTTAACAATCAGGTGGGCTTCACCACCAACTACCTCGATGCGCGCAGCAGCACCTACAGCACCGATATTGCCAAGGTTACCAAGTCGCCCATATTCCACGTGAATGCCGACGACCCCGAGGCGTTGGTTCATACCATTCGTTTGGCGATGGACTATCGCCAGAAATTCCATACCGATGTTTTTGTCGATATCCTGGGGTATCGTCGTTTTGGACACAACGAGGGCGACGAGCCACGGTTTACACAACCTATTCTGTACGATATAATTGCAAAGCATCCCAACGTACGTGATATTTACGCTGAGAAATTGATCCGCAATGGCACCCTTACTTCCGATGAAGTAAAAAAGTCGCTTGTCGAGTTTAACAACCTTCTCGAGGCGAAGTTAGAGGTTGCCAAAGGTCTGAAAAAAGTTAAGATTCAGCGATTCCTGAGCGATGATTGGAAGGGTATACGATATTCAACCCCCGACGATTTTTACCAATCCACATCAACTGCTGTCACCAAGGATGATCTGATTCGTGTGGCCAATCGAATCAACAGCCTACCCCCCGATAAAAAATTTTTCCGTAAGCTCGAAAAATTGGTGGACGATCGTGCCGCAATGGTTAAGGAGGGGCGAGTGGATTGGGCAATGGCCGAGCTGCTAGCCTACGGAACGCTGGTCGATCAGGGGCATCCCGTTCGGCTAAGCGGACAGGATAGCGAGCGGGGCACCTTCTCGCATCGGCATGCTGTGTACGCCGTTGAAAAATCGGAGGAGAAATATTTCCCGCTTAAGAATATCTCCCAGAATCAGGCGAAATTTCATGTGTACAACAGCCTTCTATCCGAGTACGGAGTGATGGGGTTTGACTATGGCTATTCGCTTGGAACGCCCAACGGGCTAACCATTTGGGAGGCTCAGTTTGGCGATTTCTTTAACGGTGCTCAAATAATTGTCGATCAGTACATCAGCTCTGCTGAGGATAAGTGGGGTCTGACTTCGGGGCTAACCCTTTTGCTTCCACACGGATTTGAAGGCCAAGGGCCTGAGCATTCTAGCGCTCGAATTGAGCGTTTCATGGTGCTGGCAGCCCGACAGAATATGCAGATTACCAATATCACCACGCCCGCCAACTTTTTCCACGCCTTAAGGCGTCAGGTTAAGCGCGAGTTTAGAACACCTCTGGTGGTATTTACCCCAAAGAGCTTGCTTCGCCACCCCAAGTGCGTATCATCAATCGACGATCTGAGCCAAAGCGGCTTTAAGGAGGTAATTGACGATGACAATGTGGATACCGACAAGGTGCTGCGGGTGGTTTTCTGTACAGGCAAAATTTATTACGATTTGCTGGAGCGTAAGGAGCATTTCGAGGCGCGCGATATTGCCCTTGTTCGTATTGAGCAGCTATACCCATTCCCGGCCAAGCAGGTGGGCGAGGTGCTGCAAAGGTATCCCAATGCCATTCAGTGGCTGTGGGTGCAGGAGGAACCGCAGAATATGGGCGCTTGGAACTTTATTCGTGATAACTTTGTGAATATTCCCATCCAGCTAGTATCGCGCCAGCCTAGTGGCAGCCCAGCTGTTGGTCTTAGCAAGCTGCATGCGCAGGAACAGCAGGAAATTATTGACAAGGTATTCCGTAAATGTACTTGCGAGCTAAACAACAAGTACTGTGGATTGCAGTGCAAGGTGGGAGGTAAGCGTGTGGAGCGTAAGGCGGAGTTTAAGGAATTAGAATCCAGTAAAATGGAACGCAGATGACGCTGATTTAGCAGATTTACGCAAATATTTTGGAACTGTTTAAGTTTTGAATATTGTTATAAAATTCAATTGCCACGGGCTGTACTTCGACAAGTGTTACAGTGAGCCTGCCGAACTGCTCAGCAACCAGCCCGCGGCAATTAACAAAATGTTCTGTAATCATAAACTTAATCACTTTCTAAATGTATGAATAAACTCCAAAAGAGTTGCAGCACTCGAATATAGGAAAGTTTTTTCAAAATCTTTAGAATCTGTAAAATCAGCGTCATCAGCGTTCAAATAATATAAAACATTATGGAAGTAGAAATTCGCATACCAAGCCCCGGGGAGTCAATTACAGAGTTGGAGATAGCCAGCTGGCTAGTTGACGATAACTCGTGGGTTGAAAAAGACCAAGAGATTGCCGAGGTGGAGTCGGAAAAGGCAACGCTGCCGCTGCTGGCCAGCCATAGCGGGGTGGTTAGCATAAAGGTGCAAAGCGGTGCCATAAAGGTTGGCGAGGTGGCCTGTACCATCGATACCGAAGCGCAAAAACCCGAAGGGGCTGAAATTACAAACGATAATGCGACTGAGCCTAAACCAGAACCTCAATCCGAACCTCAACACAACGATCCTTCGGCAGGCTCAGGGCAAAGCAAGCTCAATGCATCGCCCGGATCTGAACATCACCATAAACCTCAACCTTCATCTCAATCTTCGCAAGTAAAGGTAACCCCACTTGCCCGTAAGCTAATGGATGAGCAGGGGGTAAGCGTTGATGATATCATTAAGGGACTTAAGAAAATAACCACTCACGAGGTTAACGCTGCTCTAGGAGCAGGAGGCTTTGCAGAGCCAAAGCAAGAACCCGCTGAGCGTGCAGAGGAGCGAACCACCATGAGCCAGCTACGCAGGAAGCTAAGTCAGCGACTGGTAGCGGTGAAGAACGAAACGGCCATGCTCACCACATTTAACGAGGTGGATATGAACCGGATTATGGCGATGAGAAAAGCGTATCAGAAAGATTTTCAGGAGAAGCACGGGGTTAAGTTAGGTTTTATGTCGTTCTTCACCAAGGCGGTGGTTGAGGCGTTGAAGCAGCATCCTTTGGTAAACTCGCAGATTGATGGCGATGAGATTATAACCCCCAACTACTACGATATTGGAATTGCCGTGCAAACCCCCAAGGGTTTGATGGTTCCTGTGCTTCGCAATGCCGAGAGCCTCACCATGGCACAAATTGAGAAAGGTATTCTCGATCTGGCCGAGAAGGGGCGCAAAGGGCGTATTGGGCTTGAGGAGCTAACCGGTGGAACCTTTACCATTACCAATGGTGGAATTTTTGGCTCCATGCTATCTACCCCAATTCTTAATCCTCCGCAATCGGGTATTTTAGGGATGCACAATATCATTGAGCGCCCAGTTGCCGTGAACGGCAAGGTAGAGATACGGCCCATGATGTACATTGCCCTAAGCTACGACCATAGAATAATAGATGGTAAGGATTCGGTAGGATTCCTAGTAAAGGTGAAGGCAATGCTTGAGAATCCTGAACGGTTGCTAGCTGCAGGAGTGAGCCCCGATAGGTTACTGCTTGATATATAGCTCGATAAGATTATCTAGCCCCAGAGCATTCGGTAACAATCATACGGCAAGCGTTCACGTTGCCTCGGCTACACGCCTGATGAAAATCAGGGCATGCCTGGGCTTTATTGCCTGCACGAAGATGTGCCATTCCTCGGTTGTAGTAGGCCATGGCGTTGTCGGGGTTTAGGTCTATTACCTTATTGTAGTCGCTAATCGATTCGGCAAAGTTTTGCATTTGGTAGTTGGCAAACGCCCGGTAGTTGAGCGATGATGCGTGCCTGGGGTTTATTCTGAGGGCATCGGTAAAATCGGCAACGGCATCGCCGTAGCTTTCGTCCTGCATATGGGCTACACCCCTATTTATGTATATCTGTATATCAATCGATTCGCCGCTAAGGTTTACGGCGTTGTTAAAATCATCGATGGCGCGTCGGTATTGACCCCTCATATTATTGAATATTCCCCTACGCATATGGAACTCGGGGTTTGAGGGGTACTCCTTAAGCGCAAGGTCAATATATCTTTGGGCATCTCTTAGGTTCTCCGATAAAAGAAGGGCTCTGATAATTCCTGAGAGGGCAGTTTCGTCTTTAGAATCCTGCTTAAGAGCCTGCTCAAAAAGTTTAATGGCTTCGGGTAGCTCACGAGCCTCAAGTTTTTGCATCCCCTCGGCGGTGGCGCTCGATGTTTGAGCAAATGCAGAGCTACAGGCAAGTGTTACTAGAGTGAGAACTATGCAGATTTTATGTTTCATCCTTGTGATGTAAAGTGCCTTAATTGGCAATGGTTGACTCAAATTTGGTTCGGTTCACAATGGCACGACCCAGGGTTATCTCGTCGGCATACTCCAAATCATCTCCAAAAGCAACACCTCTAGCAATTACCGAAACGGCCACAGGGAACTGATTAATTTTTTTAAAGATATAAAAATTTGTTGTATCTCCTTCAAGGGTTGGGCTAAGTGCCATAATGATCTCCTTTACGTTGCCCACCCTAATTTTGTTTATTAGCCCATCAATTTTAATATCGGCAGGGCCAATGCCCTCCATCGGATTTATCACTGCTCCCAGCACATAGTAAAGCCCAGTGTACTGGTTGGTGGACTCGATGGACATCACATCCTTAATGTTCTCAACAACGCAAACAGTGGTGCTATCGCGGTGGGGATTGGAGCAAATGCTGCAAACCTCAGTGTCGGAAATGCTGTTGCACTCCCTGCAATGCTTTATCTCGTTTTTTAGGGTTGTAAAGGCCTGTGAGAATCGCTCCACATCGCCATTGGGCTGGCGCAGCAGGTGCAGCACTAGCCGAAGTGCCGTTTTACGACCAATGCCGGGCAGCTTGGCAAATTCATCAACCGCATTCTCAAGTAGTTTCGATGGGAAACTGTGAATATTCATAATTGTTTCTGTTCTAGCTATTGCAAATCTACAAATAATCGACCAATGCTAGGCATTAGAAAAAATTTTTTATTCGCCCATTTTTGCCTAGACTTGCAGAATTATTAACATATTCTGCTATGAATTCAATCTGGGTGATTCTTATCATCGCCTTATACTTTTTAGTGCTTATCGTAATTGGTAGGCTTACAAGCCGCAATGCAAACAACGAATCGTTTTTTCTTGGCAATCGCCAGTCGCCATGGTACGTGGTGGCCTTCGGAATGCTTGGGGCATCGCTCTCGGGTGTTACGTTCATTTCGGTGCCAGGTTACGTAGGCGATACACAGTTCTCGTACTTGCAGCTTGTGATGGGCTACCTTTTGGGATACTTTGTGGTGGCCAACGTGTTGCTGCCTCTTTACTATAGGTTGAATCTCACATCAATATATACCTATCTCGATGCTCGGTTTGGGTTTTACAGCTACAAAACGGGAGCCGTATTTTTTCAGATTTCAAGGTTGATAGGGGCATCATTCAGGCTATTCTTGGTGGCCACCGTATTGCAAATTACTGTGTTTGATAATTGGAATATTCCCTTTGTGGTAACCGTGCTGGTAACCATTTTGTTGATATGGCTATACACTAATAGGGGAGGGATAAAAACCATTATTTGGACTGATACCCTGCAAACTGCCGCTATGCTCACGGCCGTGGTGCTCACCATATATTTTATAGCTAAGCAAATGGATTTATCGTTTGGACAAATGGTGCAAACCGTTAAGGAGAGCGAGTACAGCCGAACTTGGTTTTTCGACGATTGGAACGATAAGCGTCACTTCCTGAAGCAGTTCTTTAGCGGAGCATTCATTACCATTGTTATGACTGGTCTCGACCAGGATATGATGCAGAAAAACCTAAGCTGTAAGAATTTGAACGATGCCCAAAAGAATATGTACTGGTATGGATTTGCTTTTCTACCGGTTAACCTCATATTCTTATCGCTGGGCGTTTTGCTATTCGTATTTGCACAGCAGCAGGGCATTGCAATTCCAGAACAAACCGACGAACTTTTCCCCATAATTGCCACGCAGGGCTACCTCCCGGTAGCGGTAAGCATCCTCTTTATCCTTGGCATTGTTGCGGCTGCGTACTCCAGCGCCGACTCGGCCCTCACCTCGCTTACCACCTCGTTTACTGTTGATATTTTAAATCCAAAGGGAAAAACTGAGGAGGAGGTGAAAAGTATACGAAGGCGAGTCCATATCGGAATATCGCTACTTATGGCCGCTGTAATCATGGTGTTTAAAGCGGTGAACAACGAGAGCGTGATTAGCGCAATATTTACCGTGGCTGGTTACACCTACGGGCCTTTGCTGGGTCTGTATGCCTTTGGGTTGTTCACCCGATTTAAGGTTCGCGATAAATGGGTGCCTTTGGTGGCAATAATCTCACCTATTATTTGCTTCTTTCTGGCGAAGTATTCTGCAACACTATTCAACGGGTACGAGTTTGGATTTGAACTGCTTATGGTTAATGGAGCCTTAACCTTTTTGGGGCTATTGTTGCTGAGCAGGAGAGGGGAGAGGGTAGCAAAGGTATAGCAATGCTAAAAAGAAAAACAACCCGTCATACTTCTAAGTTGGCGGGTTGTTTTTTTGTATTCGATGTTTTATCGGCGTAACACTGCTTTGGTAAATATGTGCTCTGGTATTGGCTGGTTAAACTTTATGCTGGTTATTTTAAACTCGGTGCCCTCGCCCTGCTTAAGCATATCTTTATATACCATGGTGGTAGGGAACCAGCGGCCATCAATCTGTTTTACGTCTGTTAGGGTTGTGCGCTTAAGCAGCTGCCCGCTCTTGGCAAAAAGTTCCTCCTTAAGTGGCACGTACCTTTCAGCGTCAATCCACATTTTGCGGGTATGGTAACTCACATCCTCTACCTTGGCGGTTAGCTCAAGGATGAAAGCCTTACGGCCATCGATTGTTTCCTCCCCTATGGTTTTGGCCTCGTAGATATCGGTTAGCTTCCGATCCTCCATCATATCCTCGTACGATAGGTCCGAGCCCATAACCGACTGTCGTAGCATATGCCCCGATAGCTGAATGGTACGGTCGGTTGAGGGGGAGTAAATCCAAAGTTGGTTCTCCAGCTTAAGCATTTTAGTGCCCTGCTCGCGTGCTGGGGCAAGGTACTCGGTGTAGGCCTTGGTTTCGCCCACGCCGTAGGTTCGCATTGTCATAGTTCGGCTACTGCGCCTGCCGTGTATGGTCATGGACGATTCCATGATCCTGTTTTCCGATGACATATTCCTGTCAACCCTATCTAGAATATCATTGGCACCAGGCTGTGAAAAGCATGGCAGAGTCAGTAACACAGCAATTAGTGATAGTATGGTTTTCATATTCAGTATTTTTTTATTGATCATTTTTGATTTTGCAATTACGCCTCCAGCTCCTTAAATAGTTTGGCTGTTTGGCGTTTGTAAATTCCAATTCCTGAAAGCATTGTTCCAAGTATGGTGGAAAATAATCCGGGGATAAAGCCAATGTAAAAATCGGCTGGGGCAATTCTGGCTCTAATATGGGTTGGTAGCATCATCGATCCACCATCCATCATCCCTGTTATATCAATGCCATAGGTTTGGATAAGCCATGAAAAGAATAAACCGAATACTGTTCCCACAACCGACCCTGCAATACCAATAAATATCGATTCGTAAATCATCGTCCGGTAAACATGGCCTTTCTCTTCGCCCATGGCAATGCGAATACCCACCTCGCCGTATCGGCGAAGTCCGCCCAGCAACCCTGCATTCCACAGCACCAGCGACATGGCAAAAACAAACACCATAGAGATGTAAATAGCCCAAACATCGGTTAACGCCACGTACTGGCCCATGGCACCCTGTTGGCCTAGAGCCTTCATTACTGGAGCAAACTCGTCGTCATCGGGATGGGTGGCGTTAAAACTATTGGCTATTTCTAGCGCTCTATCGTTGTCGTAAAACCCTTCGTTGAAGAAGCCTAGAATTTCGCTGGCTGCATCGTACATATCAAGAGCAACTCTTGCATCCTCAATGTCAATAATTATAGCGCCCCTGTCAATTGCCTCAGTGCCAAAACTTACGGTTCCTACCAATGTGAAGTTATCCATCGACATGCTTCCGTGCATGGTTGAGCCAATTAACGTTACGCTCTCGCCAATCTCTACTCCAAGCTTCTGGGCAAAATCTTCGCTAAGGATGGCTTCGCCCCGGCTTTTTATAAGATTTCCCCTTACTAGGGAGCGCGATAGGTTTAACCTCTCGTCTTCCTTACTTTTTTCCGAAAGGATATCGACCCCCATACCCATGGCTGGCCCTTGAGCACGCGTTTCGCCCTCCTCGTTGGGAATATCGATTAAACCTCCAAACTGAATGCGTGGAGCCCAGATGATTTCGGGGAGTTCTGCCTGCATCTTTTCTAGAAGATCGCTAACCTCAACCAGCGCAAGATCGTTGGGCATTTGGTTGGCATTCTCGGCGTAGGCTTGTGTCATCACCTTTAGGTGGCCGTTGCTGAACTTGGCGTTTATTTCAATGGTGTCGCCCATGAAGCCACGGATGTATCCGTTCATCAGCACGGTGAGCATTACGCCAATTGATACTATTATTATGGGTACTCTGCTGCGACTCTTGTCGCGAAGTAGCCCTTTTATTAGGAATTTTATCATAGGGGTAAGTTCATAGAGTTCATAGAGTTCATAAAGTTCATAAAGTTCATAGAGTTTATGGATTTACAGAAGTTTGATCTTATTGATGGTTAGCTTTTAAGGTTTTTCCCAATAGAGCAGAATATTGCGAGTAACTCGTTTGACTCTTTAAGTAACACAATTAGTTCACCCTTTTCTACCCAATCGAATTCTTGGATAATCTCAAGCCAGTATGATGTTTCGCTAGCCTCGCTTTCGCAAATCCGTATTCTGGATGTAAAGTCCGCTTTACTTCTACTTCTATTGCTTCGCGATAGTTTGCCCCAACACTAGTTCCTGATTTTGATATCTGATTGCGAATTACATTTGCCTCAGCTGTATTTGGCAATTTTGCTGATAACTTCAATATTTTTACAGCAAATTGTTTGGTTCTAAGTTCTAGCGCTTGTGCAAACTCCTTATTGTTCATGTGCTTTTGTTTTTTTCTTCAGTCCACTTTCAACTTTAGTGCACCTCCAGTTTTAGCGCACTTCCAACTATAGCGCACTTCCAACTTCTCATTGTATCTTTCCCCTTAACGCCTCGGTTGGGTTCATTTTTGCAATTTTCCGCGAAGGCCAGTAGCTTACAATAGTGGTGGTTAGCACTACTATCAACACGGTAGTTACTACAAGCCCAAGGCTATAAACAGGGTAAAGGGTTTGTGCTATGGCCATACCAAACTCGCTCACATCCATGGGCATAGTCCACCCTGCCTTGGCTTGCCATGCAAGAAAAGGTAGTCCGTATGCAGCCCCAACCAGCGCAGCTAGGATAGAGTACATTGCACCCTCAACAGTGAAAAGACCCACAACTTGGTGCCGGGTGTACCCCAGCGCCACGTATGTTCCAATTTCTTTCTGCCTGCGGAATATTGAAAGTACCATAGTATCGAATATGGCCAGCATGGCAAGTAGTAGCAGGATGAAGTAGAATATTGATAATCCGGCAGTTTTGGTTTGTATTAAGTCGTCAACCGATTTGGTTAGAGTATCCTTAGTTTTTATAGCCCAACCATCAACTTCAGGGGTTTGTACTTTGTTGTTTTTAAGCGTTAGCGTGGTGGCGTGGTTAGGCAAAAGCGTCATCTCCTGCAATTTTTGCAGGCTTATATAAACTTGGCCACTTTCTACGGCAGGTACATTGGTTGTAAAGATGTCAACTATAACAACAGTGGCAGCATCGAATGTCCCGTTGGCATCGCGCCAGCGAAGGGTAACCCTATCGCCTTTCTGTAAAGCCATATCCTGAGCCATCATGGCACCAATAATTGCAGGGATACCATCAACAATTGTATCGAGCCTATGGCTTGGCTGGCTTAGTACTGTCTGTTTGGGGTCAATTCCCTTTATGGCGATGGATTGCATTCGGCCTTGAGGATAAAGAGTTCCCTGTACAATAAGCATAGGCGCAATATCTCCCTTTGCTACCGCATCGGTTAACTCGCTAGGGACAGGGGCATGGCTCTCGGACAGCGTAAACGGATCGAAGGGATCGTATGTTTGATGCCAGTATTGTCCGCCCCCAATTTGCCAGTTGGTCATATCATGCTTGGCCTGCTCCTCCCAACCAATCATTACCCCGTTCATCCAAATGATGATTACGTAGGAGAATGAAAGCACAATCACATTGAGCCAGGTTCGTAGCCCAGCACCAATGAGATTCCGGAAAGCTAGTTTTATTGCTAGTTTCATGGCTATGGATTTAGTTCGATTTAACGGTCTCGTCATTATCAACTCTGCCATCCAAAAGGAAAATCTTTCGGCGTAGGTAGCTAATCACCTTTTCGTCGTGCGTGGCAAAGATAAAGGTGGTTTCGAGTTCACGATTCAGCTTCTCCATGGTCTGCAGCACATTATGCGAGTTGGCCGCATCGAGGTTGGCGGTTGGCTCATCGGCCAGCACCAGTGACGGGCGTTTAACCATGGCGCGGGCAATGGCCACACGTTGGCACTCGCCTCCCGATAGCTGGGGCGGTTTCGATTTAATCTTATCGGTTAGGCCTACCCATTCGAGTGCATCAAGCACCATCCTTTTGCGTTCGGCAGCCGAGTGGTTAAGGAGTAGTAGTGGAAACTCCACATTCTCGTAAACCGTGTGAACCTGAAGTAGGTTGTAGCTTTGGAATATAAAACCCAAATTCTCCTTGCGGAGCTGTGCGGCCTGCTTGGAGTTTAGCTTTCCAATGGAGTTGCCCAGAACCATTGCCTCTCCATCCGACGGCACATCGAGCGAGCCAATGATATTGAGCAACGTAGTTTTTCCCGATCCGCTTGGGCCTATAAGCCCTGCGAACTCGCCCTTACCAAAGGTAAGGTTAATGCCCTTTAGGGCAGTGAACTCACCCTTTCCCATGGGGAATCGTTTGGTGAGATTGTTGATTTGGATGATTTGCATATGTTTTATTTTAGTCTGAAAGTCTGAAAGTCGAAAGTCTGAAAGTCTGAAAGTCTGAATGTTTCAAATGCTTATAGTTTGTGGCTTTTGTTGTTTAGTGATTTGATAAAACCTTTAATTAGCCTTGAAATTTCTAAACAATTATTAATAAGGTCATCTCGTTTCTGAATTTCTATGTACTTTAATCGTTCAGCTAAGTATAGCATTGACCTTACTTCACTGCAAGAGGCGGTTGCTATATAAAGAAATCGAGTAAAGTCTGCATCAGTTCCCCTATCAAAACCTTCTGCAATGTTGTTTGATATTGAAACAGACGCCCTACATATTTGATCCTTAAAACTATAGTCCTTTGCATTGCTAAAGCTGAAGTAAATATCAACAGCCACATCTTGTGCTTTCTGCCAAGCAATTATTTCTTCAAAGCGCTCAATTTTCATAGTTTAAAGGTATTATTGGGTTACTATTTTAAAAATTACTTATGACTTTCAGACTTTCAACTTTCGACTTTCTACTTCTTCACTATTAATGATTAAAAACCAACATTACTTGTATTCCTTTGCCCCCAAACAGATTGTTGCCTAGGTTTTGCTGTGGCAGGTCGAAAGTTTCGGGGTTCCAGTATGCCATAACATGAAATGAGAGCTTATTGTACGTTCTTTGCCAATTAAAAAAGCTGTACACATCGTTGCTATTCCAGCTGTAGTAAAATATGGCAGAAAGGTTGTCAAATAGCCCTATTGGGTACGAAAGCGATAGAAGCGAGAATTGAAATGGCGTTGCAAACTCAAAAGGCTTGATGTCGGATGAAACAATTAGATGCTCGTAAACAGCCAGAAGTCCATTCCCAATACCAAATGTGTAATCCATTCCTGTATTTAGCAGTGTTTGGTTTGTAAAATGGCCTACTTCCTTTTGGCTGTTAATCCAGGCTCCCTCAAACCATAGGCCCACAACCCAGTCGATTTTTGTGTCAAACCCCAATCGATTCTCTGCGTACTTTTCGAAGCTTAGTTCAAGAATATCGTTTAAGTTTTGTGTGTTTGCTTTACGATGATGATAGGTTAATGCCGTTTCGCCAATGCCAATGGGCAGTTGGACTCTACCTCCAAATTCTGGATAGCCGGAATGTGTTCCTAGCACTTCCCAGCCCTTTGGTTCCTTGTTGCCGTAAAGTCCCCAAACCCATATGTTAGCATTGTTTAAAAAGTAGTACTTTCCAAGTAGCCCCCAAACGCCATTGGTAAGCTGTAGCGGGTCGCGTGGATCCATCTGGTCGAACCACATGAGCGGGCGAAGCATGGTGGCCGAGCCAAAGTTTATCTTTTGCAAGCCAGCCCTAACCTCGAACTGTGATGTAGCGTAGCGAGCCCATGCGCGATAGGGTTTAATATCGCCATCGGGAGTATTTTCATTTAATGTACCATAGAGGTTGCCCGAGGCTTCGAGGTTGAGGCTTTGATTCTGTTTAAAGAATCGCTGGTAGCTTAGCTCAGGGATGTACCTACCACCCAGCATAAAGTTTTCGTTGCTCAAGTTGTAATTTCCCCAAGCCGAGAGCTGCCCCTTATATATAAGAGTATCCTTTTCTTGCCCATTCAAAATGCTTGGATAGGTGCACATAAGGGCTGCTATGATAACTAGTTTATTCATGGGTAGAGATACCGTAGGTGAAAAAGTTTGCAATTTCCATAACCAGTTCTTGAGGGTTTGCATAGAGACCAAGCACCTTCTCGTCGGTTGCCAGCTCCATAATTTTTTGCGATGCAAAAAGAATGAACTCCGGTTTGAAGTCGTTGCGCATCCATCCATCCCTTTGGCCTTGCCGAAAATCTTCAATAATGCTCATCCAAACCTCCCCCGTCCGTTTCTGTATGTAGGTTGAAACCTCAAGCTCTGGATTGTTATAAAAATCCATCATGAACTCCTTGCTAATATCGTTCGTGCCTTCAAATTTCATTTGAAGCATTTTTCTCATCTTTTCGGGTGCTGACATATCCGACTGCATCAATTCTCTAAAATCATCAATCCCTTTATCAATAACCATATCGAAAACTGCTTTGGCTACCTCCATTTTGTTAGGATAGAATCTGTAGAAGGTCATCTTGCTAACGCTAGCCGTTTCGCAAATTTCCTCAACGGTTACGCGCTTAAACCCGAACTTCCAAAAAAGATCCTTTGCCGATTCAACCAGGTGTTGATGCTTTTTACTTTTAAACTTCATAGTATTTAATGATACGTATATGGTGCAAATATACGAAAAAAGTAAAATAAACAACAAAACGTAACATTTATTTTTGATTATTTTTTATAACGAGTATCCCAATGTTAAATTTTCGACTTCAAACGTTTGCGATGATCAGCATCATTGAATTGAAGGTGCTTTTCAATGGTTATCTTTGGGTTTATTGCATATATTTGCCGCTTTGTTTTCGATAGATTTGTGGATTTGTAGAAGTTGTAGATATGGTAACATACAGCAGTTTAACCCTTAAGGATGTGCTAAACCAATCGAGGATACTATTTGCCGATAGGCCCTCGTTAGCATTTGTGGGTGAGAAGTCATTGTCGTATTGTGAGTTGTCGATACATGTAAATAATGTATCGTGTATGTTGTCGACAATGGGAATTGAGAAGGGTGACAGGGTGGCTCTACTGGGTGAGAATAGTCCCAACTGGGGCGTAGCCTATCTGGCTATTACCTGTATGGGGGCTGTGGTGGTTCCAATACTTCCCGATTTTTCGGGGGTAGAGGTAAAACGTATTCTTAACCATAGTCAGGCTAAGGCAATATTTATTTCTGCAAAGCAGTATTCAAAGCTTCAAGCATTAGAGGCTAAGGAAATGCCCGAAATATTGTTGCTAAACAACCTTGAGGTTGTGACATCATATGCCAATAAGGTAGATGGTAGCATAGGGTATTCACGGCCCGAACCCGTTTTAAATATTGATTTCTGTAATGTTGATACGCCTGAGCCAATGGAGGAAGATCTGGCTGCTATTATTTACACATCGGGTACAACAGGTCGACCAAAGGGGGTGATGCTAACCCACAAGAATCTAATCTCAAATGCACTATCAACTTTTCAAATTCAAAGTATTAAATCAACCGATAGATTGGTAAGCCTATTGCCGCTATCGCATACGTACGAGTGTACCATAGGATTTATTATGCCCCTTATGCGTGGCGCATCGGTTTATTACCTGCAGAAGCCACCAACTCCCCCGGTGCTTATCCCTGCATTGCAGGAGATAAAACCCACCATGATGCTTGTGGTTCCTCTTATTATCGAAAAGGTTTTTCGATCGAAAATTTTACCGCAGCTAACATCATCCAATATTAGCGCACGGCTGTACAAAATACCATTGTTTAGGAAGGTGCTACATAAAATTGCTGCCAGAAAGCTGCACAAAACCTTTGGGGGGCAGTTGCACTTCTTCGGAGTGGGTGGGGCTAAGCTATCCTACGATGTTGAGCGATTCCTTTACGAGGGTGGGTTTCCTTATTCCATAGGGTATGGAATGACCGAAGCTTCACCACTGCTCTCGGGTTGCACTCCATCGCTGGTGAGGTTCCGTTGCGCAGGATTTTCCTTGCCTGGGCAAGAGATGAAAGTGGTAAATCCCAATCAAGCTACAGGCGAGGGCGAAGTTTGGGTAAGGGGAGCCAACGTAATGGAGGGATACTATAAGGACGAAGAGCTGACCCGTGAGGTGCTTACCGATGACGGCTGGTTAAAAACCGGTGATTTGGGTGTAATTCACTCCAATGGATTTTTGGAACTCCGGGGTAGGCTTAAAAATATGATTGTTGGCCCCAGTGGCGAAAATATTTATCCTGAGGATATCGAGGAGGTGATAAATTCACACTCTTTAGTTCTGGAATCGTTAGTTTACGAAATCGGCGGTAAGCTTGTGGCCAAGGTGTTACTCAACTACGAGGCGCTTGAGTCTAAGTACGTTAACTTCAAAGAGGCTGCTGTTAGTATGCAGCAAAGTGTTCAGGATAGGGCGAAGGGAATAATGGATGAGATAAAGCACTACGCAAATTCAAAGGTTGCCTCTTTCTCCAAGGTAAGCTTGGTGGTTGAGCAGGTGGAACCGTTCGAGAAAACCCCCACGCATAAAATTAAACGATTTATATACACCACGATTAGTAAATAGAAAAGGGCCGAAAGGCCCTTTTGCATTAAAGCTGTTTAACAATTTCATCTAACTTAATCCCTCTAGACCCTTTTAGTAAAATTGTTTTACCTTTCAAAGGATTTGCCTTTAGGTATTCATAAAGTTCCTGATGGCTCGCAAACCAAAGCCCCCCCCTGCAGCTTTGCTTGAAATTTTCGCCAACAAAAAACACCTTATCAACCACCTCTAAAGCAAGCTGTGCTATTCGCTGATGCTCTTTTGCAGCATAGCTACCCAGTTCGAGCATATCGCCAAGGATAGCAACCTTTGGGTTTTCGCTTGGCATTGCGTTAAAGTTCTGTATAGCTTGTTCCATACTTGTAGGGTTGGCATTGTATGCATCTAGAATTACTTTGTTCTTAGTGGTTTGCAAGATCTGAGAACGGTTGTTGGCTGGCGAGTAGCTCTCAATTGCTTTTATTGCCCGGGTTGGTTCTATCCCAAATCGATGACCAACACAGATTGCCGCCAAAATATTTTCAACATTATACTGCCCAACCAGCTGGGTAATTACCTTGAATTTCTTTCCTGATATCTCAAGGTCGAAGCAGAGATATGCACCAGAGGTAGATGAATTAGATACGATGTAGTTATCATTCCCGTAGCTATGGATGCGTGAGAATTCGCACTGTGAAGCAAGGCTAGTAAGGATTTTGTTATTGCTATTGATAAATAATTCACCCTTTTGTCCCGAAAGATAACGATATAGCTCCGACTTGGCCTGCTTTACTCCTTCGAACGAGCCAAAACCTTCAAGATGAGCCTTGCCAATATTGGTGATCAGACCGTGGGTGGGTTGGGCTATATTGCAAAGCTTTGCTATTTCACCCACATGGTTAGCGCCCATCTCAATTATGGCAATTTCAGCCGTTTTATCAATAGATAGTATTGATAGGGGCACACCAATATGGTTGTTAAGATTGCCCTTGGTGGCAAAGGTATTAATTTGGCTGGCTAGTACCTTGCTTACTAACTCCTTGGTTGTGGTCTTGCCATTGCTTCCGGTAAGCCCAACCACTGGTATTTTAAGTTTACTTCTATGGTAGGATGCCATATCTTGTAAAAACTCTAGAACGTTTGGCACCAGGAGAGTTCTTGGCAAACACGATTGCTCTGGATCATCAATTATAACAAGCTCTGCTCCGGCGTTCACTGCATCAGGGGCATACTTGTTGCCATCAAAGGTTTGGCCTTTAAGAGCAAAAAAAATCGATCCCGAAGAGACCTTCCGGCTATCGGTGCAAATGGAATGGCCCTTAGTAAATAGGTTGTATACCTGCTCCAGTTTTTTGTCCATTGCCTACGTGCTTTAAAAAAAGAGACCCCATTGTATCAATGAGGTCTCAAATATTTTCAACAAATAGTTTATCTACGCCCTACTTGCGAACCAACAGCTTCCATGGCACACCTAAACCCAATGTCATTGGTTGATGATGCCTCATCGAGGAATCTTCTGGTGCCGGGGCTTAGCCAGTAGGCTCTATCTTTCCAGGAACCCCCTTTGTATACACGCACCCTATCGTTTATTAAGCTGGCCATACCATCATTGGGTCGATCTTCGCGGGTTGTTGTTCCTTGGTCGTACATCCTATTGGAGTCGGTGGTTCTTTGTACACCTTCCATATTCATATAGTCAATACTTGAGGCAAGGTCACCATCCTTATAGTTGATGTAGTAGGCCTGGTTGTAGTTGGGCCTGTTGGCCGATTCCTCTGGTGTTACGTCTCTATATCTAACCCTACCTAAGCTATCAACGCTTTTAGGGGTGCCGTCGGGGTTAGTATCAAGTGTTTTGAAAATATTTCCACGGAAAGGACGGAAGTCGTCAAAATCTTCGAATGAAGCAGGACGGTAAACGTCGAGTACCCATTCGTTCACGTTTCCGGCCATACAGTATAGTCCGTAGTCGTTAGGCCAGTACGATTTCACATTACCAGGTATATGCTCACGGTCGTTTAGGTTACCAGCAACACCCATATAGTCACCACGTCCACGCTGGAAGTTGGCCATCATCTGCCCCCTGTTTTTCGAGCTGCTATTCCTTACGTTATGTCCATCCCAAGGGTAAATTCTTCTTTCCACAATCCTTTCATCGTAGGTGTTGCCGATAAGGCCTTGGGCAGCGTATTCCCACTCTGCTTCAGAGGGTAAACGATATTTTGGTAGCAGGATACCATCCTCGAATGAAACCCTACGACCTTCCTCCTGGCCGGGCCTCATGCTGGGACGAGTATTACGTACCGATGCCTCGTACATACCAAGCAGGTATGCATCTGTGTTGAAGTTCTCAGCGTCAACCTGTTGTAGGTCAAGGTTGATGTATCCTTCTTTGTATAGAAGCATCTCGTTTACCCTGTCGCTCCGCCATAGGCAGTAATCGTTTGCCTGAAGCCAGCTCACACCCACAACAGGATGCTCGTTGTATGCTGGGTGACGGAAATAGTTGGTAACGTAAGGATCGTTATACCCCAATGGGCTTCTCCAAACTAGGGTGTCGGGGAGCGCATTGCGATAAACATTTGGGTAGGAAACGTACACCCTGCGGAGCCAGTAAAGGTACTCGCGGTAGTCAACGTTTTTAACCTCAGTCTCGTCCATGTAGAAAGAAGCAACGGTTACCCTACGGTTCACGTTATTCCAATCATACATCAAATCCTGCTCTACTCCACCCATAATAAAGGTACCGCCCTCGATAAATACAAGTCCTGGCCCTGCCTTGGGGGTGTAATCCTGCACAACTTCAAATCCACCGAACTCGGGGTCGTTGTAGCTCCAACCGGTTGTTGATGATTCACCAGATGACCCGCCAAACATAGAGCATGACGAAATTGCTGTAGAACCAGCCAACAGCAAAACAATGTAACTGTGCTTCAATTTCATAGTTGATGTTTTTTCCTTTGAGTTCAACTCATTTACAACTTCAAATATAGAAATAATACTTTTAAATTATGCTGCTCACGTTTAAAAAAAACTAAAATTTAGGGCTTTTTATTGTGTGAACTTTTTTTCGAGACCTATTTTTATACTCAAAATTTACCCCAAAGGTTACTTCATGTGATGAAGTATTTAATCCCCTGAAGCCTCCTTTTAGAATGCTAAAGTCGTAACTGTATGCAAATGAATAGCTAACATTATGGTAGCCTACCGTAAAAACGAACGTGCTATTTGATAGCCCTAAGCTGTTCCTTATCCAGAAACCTCCTACCACATTAAGGTAAGATATGTAGGCGCCCACATTTAGCTGCTTAAAGTCTGCTTGCTGCTGATATATTATGTTTGGCGAAAAGATTAAACTTTTTCTAATCAAGTACCTTTTGTAGAGGTTTATGTCACTGCCAACGTGAACCGTGTACTTACGAGGAAGCTTCGTTATGTTGTCATCAACCCGGGAATCGATGGGTTCAAGTAGATGATGAACTGCAATGCCTCCATAAAATATGTCCCATTCGCCAAGAACACCGACTGCAAAATCGGGCATTACACGGGTAGTCCCCGAGTAGCCTGGGCTTCCTGCTACTTGTCCTGTACTAGGATCAACCATATCGGGGAAGATAAGGTTTCTGGTGCTTTGCGATTTTAATATTCCGCCGGCCTGAATGCCACCTCTGATTTGAGCGTTGTATGCGACCCTAACATTATAGGAGTACATAACATCGAGTGTTAACCAGTTAAGTGCGCCTAGGGCTTGCATATCATTTATTAGGTTTACACCCAGGCCACTATTTTGATCGATGAAAAATCGATCATAGCTAACGCCATACGTCATGTAGGGCGACTGGCGAGTAAGCCACTGATTGCGATAAACCACCGATGCTCTTTGATATTTTGGGTTTCCTGCATAGGCAGGGTTTAGGTAGAGCTGGTTTGAGAAAAATTGTGCAAAGCTAGCGTCCTGACCATATGTAAATACGGAGAATGAAAGAATAGTAAAAACAAAGACTATGTATTTCCTATAGCTCATATATTAAAAAGAAAAAAGGTCACTTAAAAAGTATTCATCGGGTTGATGAAGTACGAATTATTTTTAAAACACATACCTTGTGACTCTTTTTGTATCGATTTAGTTCTTAAAAATAAAAACTCAGAGAAAGCGTTTATATTTTGTGCTTAAAGTTAAAGCAAACTTTTTGTTTATTTGCAAAAATAAGCCAAATATCCAATGTTTAGATTAATCACACTATTCTGTACCATATTATTCTTCTCAAGCAGCGGATTTGCTCAACGAATTTCGCGAGAAATTCGATGGCCTGTCGATAGCATTGCGAAGGCAAATTATCAGTATAAAGCCTCAGAAAAGGTGGGCTATAATGAACACCTCTGGTTTGAGGAGAAAATCCACTACCCTGATGTAGAGACAATGTTACCCTTTTATGCCGATTTAGTTCCTATCCCCAATTCTGTTACAGATACTGATCAGCTCAGCTTATCTTTATCCGAAGTACGATTTGATTTACTGAGCAGTGTTGAGCAACAAGTCATTGGTGGCTTAAAGCCTCAAGTAATTTCTGAACAGCAACCTATTTATACAGTGCATAAATCGCGGGGTGAAACCTATCTACAATTTGCCATACCCACGCTCCGGCTCAACCCATCAACCGGTCGGGTTGAAAAGATGATAGGGTTCGACTTACAGGTTGATGTAATATCACATGAATCATATGCCAAAGGGGTTGAAAGGAAGACAGCCTCTCAGTCAGTTTTATCATCTGGTAAGTGGTATATGTTGTCGGTAAGTGCTACGGGTGTTCACAGAATAGGATACGATGAGCTGCTAGGGATGGGGTTAAGTAATCTTGAAAATGTTTCGATATGGGGACATGACGGGAAACAGCTGCCTTTCTGGAATAATGAACCCTCACTCGATGATTTGGTGCAAATTCCTGTTTGGGTAGACAAGGGCACAGATGGGGTGTTCAATAAGGGCGACTATATTTACTTTTTTACAAACGGGCCATCCACTTGGATATACAATGAAGAGGATGATTTTTTTGAGCATAAAATCCATGATTACGCCACAACCATAAAGTATTTCGTAACAACCAGTCGACCTAACCCACTCAGAGTCTCTGAGCAAAGCGGGGCTGTGGGCAACCCTACTCGCGTAAGCAGTGAGTACGATGCCCTTGTGTTTTTCGAGCGGAATGATACAAACCTAATTAAGTCGGGGAGGCAGTGGTTTGGCGAGTCATTTGATGTTTACACTTCGCGAAGCTTTAATACGGGTTTAAATTCCCCTGTAGCCAATGGTACTGCCAAGGTAAGGCTTAGGGCAGCTGCCCGCTCTTCGGTAGCTAGCAGCTACAACCTCAAGGCCAATGGAAGCAGCGTAGGAGGTTTGCCGATAGCATCGGTTAATACTGCCAGCCAGTACACCAATTTTGCGGCTGAAAACATACAAACCTATACATTTGGCTATAGCCAGGGGGAACTCCAGCTCGAACTAACCTATAACAAACCTACACCAGCTGCCAAAGGTTGGCTCGATTATATTACCGTTAATGCACGGCAGCAATTGCAAATGGGTAGCACCCAGCTGCTTTTCCGTGATGTGAAATCGGTTGGTACCAACGAAATTACCCAGTTTTCTATTTCGAATACACCCCAGAACCTCGTGGTGTGGGATATTACCAACTTTTTTAGTCCTAAAAATCTTGAGGTGACAACTTCGGGTGGCGTGTCTAGCATTAGGGTTGAAACAGATATGCTCAGAGAGTTTGTAGCCTTCACACCCCCTCAGGCTTTCAGTGTAAGGTTTGAAGGAGAGGTGCCAAACCAAAATATTCATGCCGAGCTTCAGCCCGATATGGTGATTGTTGCCCACCCCGATTTCATTTCACAAGCCCAGGAGCTTGCACAAATCCATAGCAATCATAGCGGGTTAAAATCGTTGGTAGTTACTAGCCAGCAGGTTTACAATGAGTATTCATCAGGAAACCCCGATGTGAGCGCAATCCGTAATATGATGCGGATGTTCTACCAGCGTTCAACTTCCGAGGTGGACATGCCCAAGTACTTGCTCCTTTTTGGCGATGGGTCGTACGACAATCGGGGCGTTTCTCCACAGAACACCAACTTTATTCCCACTTTTCAGTCCGAGAATTCGTTGCACGTAACTAGCTCGTTTGTTTCCGACGATTTTTTTGGTTTGCTCGACGAGAACGAGGGGGAGGCGACAGGACTTTTAGATTTAGGCATCGGACGAATTCCCTGCTCATCGCAACCTGAAGCCGATGTTGCTGTGAGAAAAATACGAAATTACCTTAGCCCTGCATCGCAGGGGGCTTGGAATAATCAGCTCTGTTTTATTGGCGACGATGGCGACGGGAACCTTCATATGCGCGATGCCGATTTGCATGCTCAGTACGTCGAGGAGAATCATCCTCAGTACAATATTGATAAGATCTATTTTGATGCTTTCCCTTTGGAGTCAATGTCGTCGGGCGACAGGTATCCCGGGGTAACCAATGCTATTAATAATCGTGCCAACCAGGGCGCCCTGATTATGAATTACGTTGGACATGCAAACGCCCGATGGCTTGCTCATGAACAGGTTATTATGGTTAACGATATTCAGGGATGGAGGAATTTTGATAAGCTTTCCCTTTTTGTTACCGCAACCTGCGAGTATAGCCGTTTCGATGATTTTGCCTATAAGTCGGCTGGTGAGCACACCCTTTTCTCCCCTTTGGGTGGAAGCGTGGCCCTGGTGTCAACATCAAGGGTGGTGTACGCCAATCCAAACTTTACGCTTAACCGAAACTTTATTCATTACGTTTTTGCCGAGAGAGAAAGCACCCTGCCAAGCGATATTGGTAAGCACTACCGTTTGGGCGATGTGGTTAGGCTAACCAAGGTTGCAACCAGTGGGCAGGTGAATAAGCGTAACTTCATGCTGCTTGGCGACCCGGCTTTGCAGCTGCATTACGCAAGCAATCCTGTTGATATCACCAAGATTAATGGTGTTGATGTTGGAAACGATTTGGATACGCTTAGAGCGCTCTCGAAGGTTGAGATTATAGGCCAAATTGCAAACCCTAAAAATGACAGTAGTGTAATGGGTGAGGTGGAGTTTACGCTGTACGATAAGGCCAAAACGGTAACAACCCTAGCCAATAGGGGTGGTGTGCCTTTTGTGTACACAACTCGCGAGAATAGTATTTACCGAGGTCGATCATCGTTAGCTGATGGCGCTTTTAGCGCAACCTTTATTGTTCCAAAGGATATTATGTATGGCTATGGTAATGGTAGGTTTAGCCTATTTGCCAAAGGTGCAAGTTCGCCCTCTTCAGGTGTTTTTGAAGACTTTATTGTTGGAGGAATTGGTCAGGATGCTGGCCTTGATAAGGAGGGACCAACAATAAATATATTTATGAATACCGACAGGTTTGTAAGCGGTGGCATCACCGATCAGAATCCGAAGCTGTTAGTGCATCTTTTCGATAGCTCTGGAATAAATACCACTGGTGTTGGCATTGGCCATGATTTAACCGCAACCCTTATAGGCGAGAACGAGCAAACCTACGTGCTAAACGATTACTACGTGGCCGATATAGATAGCTACCAGAAGGGTAAAGCCGAGTACCAACTATCGGGGTTAAAGCCAGGCCCACACAAGCTTAGGGTAAAGGCTTGGGATGTATACAACAATAGCGCTGAGAGTGAAATTGATTTTACGGTGCAGCTCGACGATGAGCTAACCTTGAAGCATATACTTAACTACCCCAACCCATTCACAGAGAGTACTGCTTTTTACTTTGAGTACAATAGGCCATACGAGGATTCTGACATTATTATTCAGATATTTAGTCCTTCGGGGAGGTTGGTTAAAACCATTAGCCATTTTGCACCCGGCGATGGTAGCTACCGCATTGGTCCCATTGCTTGGGATGGCCTCGACGATTTTGGTGATAGGATAGGCCGAGGCGTATACTTCTATAGGCTTACGGTAAGGCTCGGCAATGGTCAAACAGCACAAGCCTACCAGAAGTTGGTAATTTTAAAATAGGGTGCGAATACTAAACCAAATTTTTTAATGTTATCATTTCAACTAATTTTGCGATTCTAAATTCTAAATATGATGATTAAACGATTAATAGTTTTACTATCTATTTCCTTGGTCTTTTCCATGTCTGTATCATCCCAATCTCAAGAGGAACTTGATTTTGTAGGTGGTTTAAATGCCCTAAGGGTTGCCGTTCCTTTTCTAACCATAGCCCCCGATTCCAGAGCAGCATCAATGGGCGATTTGGGGGCTGCTTCTCTCCCCGATGCCAATAGTCAGCATTGGAATCCTGCAAAGTATGCCTTTATCGATAAAAGTTGGGGTGTTGCATACTCGTATACGCCATGGTTGCAAAACCTTATCAAGGATATGGATCTAAACTACCTCGTGGGGTACTACCGATTTGATGAGCAGCAAGTGGTGAGCGCATCGCTGCTATACTTCTCCATGGGGACCATAATTTTTACCGATGAGCGGGGAACCAGATTGCTCGACCATAATGCCAACGAGTTTGCTTTGGATGCAGCCTATTCTCGGAAATTCTCCGACAAGATAAGCGGTAGCTTAGCGTTTCGTTACATTCGCTCCGACTTAACCGGAGGTTATTCTCAGCCTGGCCAATCCGAATCCAAAGCAGGCAACTCCGTTGCTGCCGACATATCATCGTACTATCAAACTCCGCTAGTTGTCGATAGTAAGGATGCCGAGCTGGCGCTGGGCGTAAACATTTCAAACATTGGTGCTAAGATGTCGTACAGCGAGGATCCCAACAAAATGTTTATCCCTATAAATATGAGGATTGGTGGACGGTTTAGCATCGATATGGATCAGTATAATAAGGTGTCGTTTATGGTTGACGGGAACAAGCTACTTGTACCAACGCCTCCCATTTGGAATACCGAAACCGGTGAGATTTTAAAAGGGATGAACCCCGATGTGCCTGTGCTTACTGGTATGCTGCAATCATTCTACGATGCGCCGGGAGGATTCCGCGAGGAACTTCGCGAGGTGAGCTTATCGGCCGGGATTGAGTATCTCTATGCTGGCCAGTTCGCCATAAGGGCAGGCTATTTCGATGAGCACTCAACCAAAGGAAACCGAAAGTATTTCACCCTTGGAGCAGGTGTTAAGTACAATGTTTTCAATCTCGATTTTGCATACCTTATTCCAACTGCAGGGCTCTCTAACCCCCTGGCCAATACGTTTAGGTTTACCTTGTCGTTCGAGTTTGAACCTGTGCGTCCCGGACAACGAAACCAGCAGCAGCGATGAATTTTAGGATAGGTGTAGGATACGATGTTCATGCCTTGGCCCCAGGTTACGATCTGTGGATTGGCGGGCTAAAGGTCGATCACCACCTTGGCTCCGTTGGCCATTCCGATGGCGATGTGCTAATCCACGCCATCTGCGATGCCCTGCTGGGGGCCGTTGCCCAGCGCGATATCGGCTACCATTTCCCCGATACAGACCCGTCGCTTAAGGGAATCGACAGCAAAATCATCCTTAAAAAAACCGCTCAAATTATTGCCGATGAGGGTTACACCATCGGCAATATCGACTCCACCGTATGCCTACAACGCCCCAAGCTAAGGGATTTTATCCCCTTGATGCAGCAAACGCTGGAGGAGATTTTGTCCCTTGATAAGGGCAGCGTATCGGTTAAGGCTACCACCACCGAGAAGTTGGGCTTTGTTGGTAGCGAGAAAGGTATATCGGCCTATGCCGTTGTGATGCTATACAAAACGACTTAATATGAGCAAGAAAACGCTAGTGCTTGGTGCTAGTACCCGACAAGGGCGCTTCTCCCTGCTGGCCATAAAAAGTTTGGTTAACCACAATATTGAGGTTGTCGCCATTGGTGCTCGTCCGGGTGAGGTTGAGGGCGTGCAAATACTAGACTATCCGGTTTTCCCTACCGATATCCATACCGTTTCGCTATACCTTAACCCATACAGGCAGCGAGATTACATCGACTACATCATTGGGCTTAAGCCCAAGCGCATAATTTTTAACCCGGGTACCGAAAACCCCGACCTGTTTAAGCTTGCCCGTGAGAATGGTATTGAGGTCGTTTTCGACTGCACTTTGGTCATGCTAAATGCCAACAGGTATTAGCTTATCATTTTATAGACACCCTATATCAAATAAATTTGAGGTTGGGTAATTGTGAGTGGGCTTAGAAATCAATTCTTCTTCGACATCACAAACAGGCTAACCTAATTCTTTACGCGAAATCTTGCTACTGCAATCATTCTCTTTGTAATCGTTTCTTTTCAATCTCTTCATGCTGCCTTAAATGCTTATGTTCAGCACGATTCCATCCCTCACTCTGCCGTTTTTATTAGCGACTACATTCAGTATGCATCGGTAACGGGTGATGAGAAACCCGCTGGCCAATACCTTGCCACCATGGCTATGATTAAGGGTATGCACATAGAGGTTTTGCAAACCACACCGATAATTTCAATTTTGCGCCTCTTTGTATCCGCTCTCGTTTAACAAGCTCAACATTATTTTCCTTAACCATATTGATGTTGTTCCTGCCGAGAACTGCGAACAGTTTACTTACCCACCATTTTCGGGAACCATTGCCAATGGGCAGGTTTGGGGTCGGGGAGCAATAGATAGTAAGGGTATGGCGGTAATGCAGCTGCTGGCGAACGACCCCAACAAAAAGGTGTTCACCATTTCCACTACCTTTAAACGTTCCCTCTGGCTAAAGCTCACGCATAGCATGAACACCTCGGGCCATGGCTCGGTTCCATCCAAAAAGTATGTAGCGCAAGGGAAGGTTCGCTTATTATACAAGATTGTTAGATGGAACAGAAAGGTGGTTTTCTCCAAAACTACCCGCGATATGTTTCGGGAGTTAGGTAGGCTCGAGGGCGGTATGAGGGGTGTTATGCTCCGTAACCTTGGGTTGTTCCGACCCCTCGCTGTACGCGCTATGAGGAAGGACGAGGTGATATACTCCCTTATTATCAATACAATTACCATTACTGGGATTCAAACGCCTCCAGGGCCTCCCAACTTCATTCCACAGGTTTATATGATATGATCCATACCTCAATGAACGAAAACAATAACCCTGTCCTTTAGGGCAGGGTTAAAAATTCTAATGAGAAGCTGGGCTTTAGCCCTGATATTTTTTGCCAAACAGGGATGAAAAAAACCATTAAATTTTAAATGAATACTCAATGTTATACCTATTTCGACATAGCCTATTGATCTAGTGATAAATCTGTTGATTTCTCAAAATCTTACATAACGACCTACTATACTGCTAATTGTGACCATTTTAGGCAACACATTGAGTATCCATATTATTTATTGCATTTTCTTTGGCAGGCGGAATAGCCCTAGCCGAAATTATAAATTGTTAGATAACGACTAAAATTTCTAGAAGTCCACTGCTACCGCACGAGTCACTTATGTGGCATTTGATACAACAAAATCTTAGTTACCTCAAGACGGGAGTCGTGCGGTATCCGGGTTACGCTTGCAGTATGTCGATAGAGGTGAATTAGAAAGAATTTCACATCAAGCAGCTACTATTCCACCAGCCTTATTCCCTTCTCCTCAAGGGTTATAAGCTTCGCCTTGTACAGCGCGCCTATGGCCTTTTTGAAAACCTTTTTACTGATGCCCAGCAAGCCGTATATCTCTTCGGGGGCGCTCTTGTCGGTTAGCCACAGCACGCCGTTGTTCTTCTCCAATTTGTCAATGATGATTTTCGATATATCGTCAACCTTTTCGTAGCCTGGCTTTTGTAGTATTAGGTCGATTTTTTCGTCATCGCGAATTTTTTTGATATAACCTTTAAGCTGTTTGCCGCGGCTAAGGTGTCGGAAAACCTCGTTTTCATATATTACGCCCCAGTGGGCGTTGTTCACAATGGCGCTGTAGCCCAGGTCGGTTTTGTTGTATATCAATATATCTACCTCCTGTCCAACTTCATATTCGGGAGGTGTGTTGTCGAGAAACTTATCAACCTTCGCCGATGCGGCCAAGCGGTTGGTCTCGTAATCGATGTAAAGGGCCACGATGTACCACTTATCCACCTCCATTCGCTGTTTCTGCTCCTTAAACGGCACAAAGATGTCCTTGGGTAGTCCCCAGTCGAGGAATGCGCCGGCATGGGTAACCGACACCACCTTTAGCATGGCAATTTCGCCCAGCTTAATCTTGGGCTCCTCGGTGGTGGCTATAATCCTATCCTCCGAGTCGAAGTAGATAAAAACATCGATGTACTCGTCAACCTTAATATCCTCGGGTACATAGCGACGAGGTAGCAAAATTTCACCATGCTCACCGCCATCGAGGTAGCAGCCTATGCTAATCTTTTTCACAACCCGCAGGTTGTTGGTTTTTCGGCTAAAGTAAAATTTAAGGTGCTGGAATTATTATCCTATAATAATAATCTATAATTTGGCAGTAAATATTACAAAACAGTTTATGGATCAAGAAGCATTGTTCAAGCAAATGGCCATGATATTAG